>Ga0308160_10002102_pt1 | contig 25161 bp, 25 predicted proteins | sample PhyFR1_FD_201036 | JGI IMG/M metagenome (GOLD analysis project Ga0308160, IMG submission 201036) | Phyllosphere microbial communities from UC Gill Tract Community Farm, Albany, California, United States - DLSLF.R1 | ecosystem: Host-associated > Plants > Phyllosphere > Unclassified | place: USA... | reverse complement strand
GCTCAGGCCGCATGAATATAACGGTGGGTTACCACCAAACGAATCGGAAAACCGATACTGGAAAAACTCTAACGCGGTGGCCAGTTTTAGTTGACCACTACAACCACCGAATCCCATTCGGATGATTGCAGCATTAGCTGTTTGCTCATGCATGTGGTTAAGGGGGGCTTTGATACTTGGGAAAACCCACTCTCTATGACCACTGATCGGTTTAATTGACTCAAGGATGCGCATAGCTTCTTTGCTCAGCGGAATCTTGTGAGGGCGCTTCATCTTCATAAACTCACCGGGGATATTCCAGAACCGATTATCTTCGTCTATATCACTCCAACGAGCACGGACAGCTTCTCCCGGACGAACCCACGTAAGAAGCTGCCATTCAATTAGAAGACGTGTTTCGAGCCGTATTGAAGCGTTAGATATGGCGAGCATGAACCGGGGGAGTTCATTCGGTGGTAAAGCAGGCATGTTTTGCTTCTTGGGCTTACTGAATCGGTGACCGAGGTTATCAGCAGGATTAAACTCAATAAGTTCTTCTGTCGCAGCCCAACGGAAAATTTCATTTAGACGTGAAATGATACGGCGTAGGGTTTCCAATACGCCTCGTTGTTCTATGGGGTCAAGGTGTTGTTTTAAGAGCTTGGGGCGGATCTCTTTGATAGGAACATTGCCTAAACCGGGGAAAATATTTCGTTCAAGGCTCCGCCAGATGTCTTCTGCGTGGTCTGGAGAGATACCAGAGGTCTTAACCTTTTCATCTAACCATTTCCTAGCAACCGCTTGTAGCGTGTGCTCATTGGCATCCTTAAGAGCATTAGCTTTATCGTTGTTGTGGATTTGCGGATCGATACCATTTGCCAGCAGCGATAAGTATTCATCACGTAAAGCCCGTGCCTTGGCAAGTGTGAGATGAGGATAGGTTCCTAAGCTCATCTTTGTTCGCTTTTTAGTTACTGGCACTGCATACCTGAAATACCAATTTTTCTTTCCACCCTTTGATAGGGGAGCGATTCGTAGCATCAGGCCGTCACCATCAAAAAGGTTGATCTCCTTTTCTGCTGGCTTGGTATTTTTGATTTCAGTATCAGTGAGTTTCTTAGCGATCTTTGCCATTTTAGGACCCTCGATTTTGGGACCCTTTGCATTGGGTCCCAAAAAGGGTGCCATAACGAGTAGCTTCTAGCAAATCTCAGTAGACTTCTGTAGACGTAAAAAAGCCCGCAAGGCTGGTTCCAAGCGGGCTTAGTAGACTTCAGTATACGTCATAATACTAAAAAGTGGTGGAGCTGGGGGGATTTGAACCCCCGTCCGAAATTACTACACCGTCGGCACTACATGCTTAGTCCAATCTTTACATTCGCCTGTGAGCTGCGGATGGACACGCTACTCACAAACTAGCCTGATTGGATTTAACGCTTCAGCCCCAGGCAGGACATTCACGCGATCTCTTTTAGGTTTGACCTCTCTTGATCCCCGTCCTAAGAGCGGAGGCTAGGGAGAAAGGGCTCTGAGCAGGTTATTAAGCTGCTAGTGCGTAGTTTTCGTCGTTTGCGACTATTTTTTTGCGGCTTTTAACGAGGCCAACCGCCCCTCGGCATGCTCCTAGGGCTTCGCAAATCCCGTCGAATCCAGAATCAGCCCCAAGTAACTTTACGCAGTATACCAGAAGCTTACCCCGTTAAGCCAGAGGCTTAACGGTTGGCATGTTTCATGATACGGGCTTTCGCCTTCTGCCATTCACGATCTTTGATATCATCACGCTTATCGTGGTCTTTCTTGCCTTTGGCTATGCCAATTTTGACTTTGCACCAGGCATTTTTCCAATACATGGAAAGTGCGACAACGGTATAGCCTTCGCGATTTACACGGCCAATCAGAGAGTCCAACTCGCGCTTGTTCAGCAGTAGTTTGCGGGTACGTATCGGATCGCATACTACATGCGATGAAGCGACGCTGAGTGGAGTTAGGGTGGCACCAAACAAATAGGCTTCACCATCACGAAATGTTACGTAACTGTCGCTGAGGTTGGCTTTACCGGCACGCAGCGATTTCACTTCCCATCCTTGCAGCGATAGGCCAGCTTCGATCTCTTCTTCAATGAAATATTCGAAACGCGCTCGCTTGTTTTGTGCAATGGTGGCAGAACCGGGTTTGTGTGCTTTTTTCTTTGTCATAGTGTGTTCATTATACTGGATGTGCTAGCGAAAGAAATCCTTTACCGTTAGCACCCGCGTAATTTTCGCATTTTTGATCTATCTATGTGCATTGCAGATTTTTTGTTTGCAGATAGATAAATGGTATTATCCGCACGTTTTGTGTCTTATAGGAAATGATATGCCCCAGATAAATCGGTCTGCGTTAGTGCCATTCAGCGCCGAGCAGATGTATCAGTTGGTTAACGATGTTGATTCTTACCCCGATTTTCTGCCAGGTTGTATCGGTAGCCGGGTGATTAACGCGTCCAATAACGAAATGACCGCCGCAGTAGATGTCGCCAAAGCGGGTATCAGTAAAACCTTTACCACACGTAATACGCTGCTGGATAACCAGAGCATCAATATGCAGTTGGTTGATGGCCCGTTCCGCAAGCTGATGGGCGGCTGGCAGTTTACGCCGTTGAGTGCGAAAGCCTGCAAGGTAGAGCTGCACCTGGATTTTGAGTTCACCAACACGCTGATTGAGCTGGCATTCGGCAAGGTTTTCAAAGAGCTGGCAGGTAGTATGGTGCAAGCTTTCACCCAACGAGCGAAACAAGTTTACAGTGTCTGAGATCCAGGTCGAGGTAGTTTACGCCTTGCCGGAACGTCAGTATCTTCGTAAGGTGAGGCTGGCTGCGGGCAGCAACGTTGAGCAGGCGATTCAGGACTCCGGCTTGCTGGAGCTACGCCGGGATATCGATCTGCAAAGCAATAAGCTGGGAATATACAGCCGTCCGGCCAAGCTGGGCGATCTGCTGAATGATGGTGATCGGGTGGAAATTTATCGGCCGCTGATTGCTGATCCCAAAGAACTTCGCCGCCAACGAGCAGAAAAGGCAAGAAAATAAGGCGCTAAGTGCGCCTTATTTGTTATCAGTGAGCCGGAGTTTACCTCATTAGCCGAAAGTGATGGTTCCTGCGTTGATTATCTGGTCAGCTCAGGTTTGTTTTGAATATCTGTCAATACGCCCGCGCTGTTGAAGGTCAACGTCAGCGTTTGCTGAGTAATACCTTCATGACCAGGTTGTTGGCGGAATACATAGAACCACGTTTGAGTACCGAATGGGTCTTGTAGCATCGGAGTACCCAATGTGTAAGCGACCTGCTGCTGGGTCATACCTTTTTGAATTTTTGCCACATCGGTCGGTGTTAGGTAGTTCCCCTGGTTGATGTCAGGCCGATAAACCACTTTCTCAAAAGTAGAACAGCCAGCAGACAGCATCATAAGAACCACAGCGGCGGCAGTCAGCGTTTTACAGCGCATAGTAATCACATTCCTTAAGGGCATAGTGTGCCGATGATAATAGACCTTGCTGCAATTGGAAACCTTTATACCTTTCATCTTTCACGTGGCTACCACGTTGGCTTCCCGCTCATATTCTAGGCGCTTGGTTGACTAAGAGCCTATCCCATTAGGCTATTTTATTTGCCATTTGGGATCTATGCAGTGCTCACCCTCCTCACGTACTCCATGTACGCTCTGGTGGTTGCGTGCTGCCCGTATCCAAACTGACTGCAACAATGTGCGCCCAATGGGATAGGCTCGAAGTATTGTAGGGTTGCGTTCACTTGCCGTTTTTAAATCTATTAGTTAAATAGCGGCAACGTCAGATTTATGCGGCAAGCAATTCTTTTGCATTTGCCAAGGTATTTCGGGTGATTTCACTGCCGCCGAGCAAACGCGCCAATTCTTGTAAACGGGCGCGTTTATCCAGTAGTGCAATCTGTGTTTCGGTTGCGGTGCCATCAGTCTGTTTGCTGACAAACAGATGCTGATGTCCGCATCCCGCTACTTGCGGCAGGTGCGTAACGCACATTACCTGAGTGGATTCGCCCAGTTGACGCAGCAGGCGGCCGACAATGGCTGCGGTTGGCCCACTGATGCCCACGTCTACTTCGTCGAAAATCAACGCTGGGGTTTCCATCTTACGAGCGGTGATTACCTGGATGGCCAGTGCAATGCGCGATAGTTCACCGCCGGAAGCCACTTTTGTCAACGGTTGTAGCGGTTGGCCCGGATTGGTAGAAACATAAAACTCGGTGTGGCTGGCACCTTCTGCGTTCAGGTTCTGTGGCTCGAAGCGCATGTCAATACTGAATTTGCCGTGCGGCATGGAAAGTGCCTGCATGCTATCGGTGATGAGTGTAGTCAGTTCAGCCGCATGCTGTAGACGTTTCAGGTGCAGTTGTTCCGCCAGGTTCAGTGCCTGCTGATGGTGTAAAGTGACCGCCTTGCTGAGATGCTCATGATCATTTTCCTGCTGCGACAGAAGCTGTTGTTCGTCCTGCAACTGCTGATGCAGTTGTGGTAGCTCTTCCGGTATCACATGGTACTTGCGTGCCAGGTTGATCTGTCGTGATAGGTGTTGCTCCAGTTCGTGCAGGCGGTTGGGGTCCAGATCCATATGATCGACGTAATGGCGCAGATCATCGCTGGCTTCGGTGATCTGAATAGAGGCTTCTTCGAGCATCTCCAGCAGGCCGCTAAGTTTCTTGTCCATGGCGACCAGATCAATCAACAGGTGTTTGGCGCTGTAAAGTTGGCTGAGTATGTTGTGCTCTTCATCTTCAGCCAACAGCAACAGGGCTTGCTGGCTGATGGTCAGCCGCTGGCCGCTGTTGGCTAGGCTTTTGTATTCGGCTTCGGTTTGCTCAAACGCCCCGGCCTGTGGCGCAAATTCGTTTAGCTCTCTCAACTGGTATTGAAGCAACTGCATGCGACCTTTGCGTTCGGCGGATTGCTGCTGAAAGTGTGCCAACTCGCGGCAGCTTTGGTGCCAGCGTTGGTAGGCCTGGCGCATTTCCGCCAGCAAGGTAGGTTCATCGGCATAAGCATCGAGCAGTTCTTTCTGATGGTCGGGCTTGAGCAGCAACTGATGGGCGTGTTGACCATGGATTTGAATCAGGCGTTGGCCCAGTTCGCGTAATTGCGACAGGGGTACGGCGGTGCCGTTGATAAAGCCGCGCGAGCGTCCATCGGCGTTGATAACTCGGCGTAGCAGACATTCGTTGCTGTCGTCGAGCTGGTTCTGCTCTAGCCATATACGCGCTGAAGGGGTATCCGCCAGCGAGAAGCGGGCACAGATGTCGGCGCGGGTGGCTCCCAGGCGTACTACGTTGCCATCGGCGCGGTTACCGAGGCACAGCCCCAACGCGTCAATGGCAATGGATTTGCCAGCGCCGGTTTCACCGGTAATCGCTGTCATGCCTGATTGAAGATCGATTTCCAACTCACGAACGATCGCAAAATTGCTGATGGTCAATTGCGCCAGCATAAGTACCTTCCTGTGCATGGATAAACTACTGTGATTTAATACAGTATAGACTGGTTTTATATACAGTAAAGTGGTTGGCGAGATTTTTAGAACAATTTTTTTGACCAGCCCAGTTTTGAGCTTAACGTGTTGAAATAGCTGTAGTCATTTGGATGAATAAGATTCAGGTGAAAATTACTGCGGCGTATCAATACTTCTTCGCCTTCTTGGATAGGCAGGGAGATTTGGCTGTCGCAACTGATTTCAAGATCGTTGCCCATCTGCGAAAACTTCAGCCGGATGGTGCTGTCGCTGTTGATCACCAGCGGGCGGGCGGAGAGGGTGTGCGGGAACATTGGCACCAGCACGATGGCCTCTAGAGATGGAGTGAGGATTGGCCCGCCGGCTGAGAGCGAATAGGCGGTGGAGCCGGTCGGGGTAGCGATGATTAGACCATCGGAGCGCTGGGAGAAAGCAAAGCGGTCATCAATATACACTTCGAACTCGATCATGTGCGCTACTTTACCGGGGTGCAGTATAACTTCGTTGATGGCGGTGCTGATACGGCACTGTTGTTGTTCCTTGTGCACACTGGTTTCTAACAAGAAGCGCTGTTCATCGATGTATTCGCCTTCCAACACATCCGCCAACTGTTGTAATGCATTATCGGGATCGAGGTCGGTGAGGAAACCCAGGTTGCCGCGATTCACTCCGATCACTTTGACGTCGTGGCGCGCCAGCACACGTGCGGCACCGAGCATGTTGCCATCACCGCCCACTACCACCGCCAAATCGGCCTGTTGACCGATATCGGCCAGACTGCCGGTAATGGCGTCTTTCAGCCGCAAGTCCTGAGCGATTTGCCGTTCGATCATCACGCAATAGCCACGAGCGATCAGCCAGTGGTACAGCATCTCATGCGTTGCTAGTGCCGAGGGGTGACGCGGGTGACCAACAATACCGATACAGGTGAATTTTTTATTCATTGTTATCATGTTCCTCACCGGAGCCAGTTTATGCCCCGCATTATGACCGATTGACTTGAAACCCCAGTTTTGATCCCCATAATAAGCCAAGTTGCGGGATTAATGCTAAAACGCGGAGATATTTCATGAGTAGTAGAGAACACAAGACGCCAAACGAGCAAGTCTCAGGAGAAATGGAACAGCAGGCCCGATACGAGGATGTGTTACCGGAGGCGGCGGAGGACGTTGATTTGCGTGATGCGCGTATTACCGAGCTGGAGGCTCAGTTACTTGAAGCTCAGCAACATGAACGTGATGGACGTGATAGCCTGCTGCGCGCCAAAGCTGAAATGGAGAACGTGCGTCGGCGTACCGAGCTGGATATTGAAAAAGCACACAAATTCGCATTGGAGAGATTCTCTGGTGACTTGCTGCCAGTGCTCGATAATCTGGAGCGTGCATTGGAACTAGCGGATAAGAATAATCCTGAGTTGACAGCGATGATCGAAGGCATCGAACTGACGCTGAAGTCCTTACAGGATGTGGTGCACAAGTACGGCATTGAGATCGTCAGCGATGTCGACGTGCCCTTTAACCCGGATGTGCATCAGGCAATGAGCCTGATTGAATCTGCCGATCACCAGCCGAACCATGTGATGATGGTGATGCAGAAAGGCTATACGCTGAATGGCCGATTGCTGCGCCCCGCGATGGTTGCGGTTTCTAAAGCTAAGGCATAAGCGCGTTGGTGTGGTAAAAAATTCACCTTAGGTACATACCCGTCAGTTTAAGGATCATTGAATCGATCTCGCTCGTGGGGCCATGGTACAGATCCGGAAACGTTCCTCGCTTCCGGATTTTTATGCACGCGGTAACCAGTCGATCGGCTGCAAGCCCTGTTGCTTCAGCAGTTGATTGGTTTGTGAGAAGTGGCGGCAACCGAAGAAGCCACGGTGAGCGGAGAGCGGCGACGGATGTGGCGCTTTCAGCACATGATGGCGTTTACGGTCAATAAAGTTGCCTTTCTTCTGCGCATGCGATCCCCACAGCAGGAACACCACGCCATTGCAGTTCTCGTTTAGCGCAGCGATCACTTTATCGGTGAAAGTTTCCCAGCCCAAATTGGCGTGCGAATGCGCTCGACCACCTTCGACGGTCAGCACTGTGTTGAGCAATAACACGCCTTGTTCGGCCCAGCTCTGTAGGTAACCGTGGTTCGGGTATTCAAAACCAGGAATATCGGTTGCCAGTTCCTTGTACATATTCATCAGCGAAGGCGGTGCAGGTACGCCGGGGCGCACGGAGAAAGACAAGCCGTGGGCTTGATTGGGGCCATGATAGGGATCCTGACCGAGGATCACCACTTTGACGTCCGCCAGGTCGGTGAAACGGAAAGCATTGAATACATCTCTCTGCGGTGGATAAATAGTTTTACCAGCCCGACGTTCAGCGGCAACAAAGGCGAGTGTTTCAACAAAATAGGGCTGCTCTTTTTCTTTGCCGATAACGTCATGCCAGGTGAGGGAGGTGGACATAAACGCTCTCCTTTGTTTTCGTTAGCAATTCATTGGCTATAGCTTACCCTGTCGTTTAACACGGCGAAACCCACTTATTTGTTTTCTTCTGGTCTGCGTCATGCAATTATTTTTGATAATTTACAAAAATAATTGCTACAGGCTGGTCAGGGAAATTGATATAAAACATAAACATGTTCATAAATCTACAGTATCTGACAAGAATAAATTTATATTAATCAAAGAATTGATCTGGCTAGGCAGTTATACAGGACGATAAGGCAACAATGGTCTTGCCACCTGGTTGAAACCAGCATTGGGTTTTCTCATGAAGTAAAATTTTCGTCCTTGTATGGCAGCAACAAAATGATTACTGATATTCAAATTACCAAAGCCAAAGACCAGACGCTGGTGAATTCTTTCTGGCTACTGAATAGTCAGCGAGCATGTTTTGGCCCCTTTTTTATTGGCGGCAATCAGGGGATCGGGTCTGGATCATATTCTGCGCAACGACAATCGCCCGAGTTACGAATCCTTCTGACAACTACAGTAGCCATTTAGCTGCTAAACGAAAGGGCTTACGCACCACGCATAGCCGTTAATGCCATAAAGAAGCGCCTAAAAATAGGACGCTATATTTGATGACTGGCACGGCCTGGGTTCGGTAGTACACTGGACGCCAGGCTGGCGTTATTCCGCGTCGTTTTCACGTTTAGCCTTGGCTTGGCGGCGTTTGCCTACGTTTTTGGTATCGCGATGGCGTACTTTCACCTTAGCTTTTTCTTTGTTTTTCGCTTTGTCTTGCATACGTTTGGCCAGCACCTTCTTTGAAGGTTTACCGTTGCTTTTCTCGTTTGGCACTTTGGTTTTTGGCCGCAGTTCGTCGATCACCCGTGGCTTCAATGGTTCATTCAGGTAACGACCCACTTTGCCCAATAGCCGGTGGTCGTGTGCCTCAACCAGTGAAATGGCGGTGCCTTTGCGCCCGGCACGGCCGGTGCGGCCAATGCGGTGCAGGTAGGTATCGGCGGTGCGCGGCATGTCGAAATTAAATACGTGAGTAATATCAATGATATCCAGACCACGTGCGGCGACATCGGTGGCGACTAGCACATCAATCCTGCCGTCCATCATGCGTTTTACCGCTTCGTTGCGCTTGGCTTGCACCATTTCGCCTTCGAGGTAGCAGGTATTGATACCCGCTTCACGCAGCCAGGTGGCCAGCTCATGCACTCGCTCGCGCTTGCGCACGAAGATCACTGATTTTTGCACGTCCGGCTGCTTCAGCAGGTGCACCAGCAGCGCTGTTTTGTGCTGCACGTCATCGGCGCGGTAGTACCATTGCAGGATTTTTTTGCGTTCGCGACGCGACGGATCAGCTTCCACTTTCACCGGCTCTTTCAGAATGCGTTCAGCGAATTCGTGGATCGCCTCGCCTTCCAGCGTGGCGGAGAACAGCAACGTCTGGTTGCGCCAGCGGGTTTCAGCGGAGATGATTTCGATGTCCTGTGCAAAGCCCATGTCGAGCATGCGGTCGGCTTCGTCGAGGATCAGGGTTTCCACCGCGCGGCAATCGAAGTTCTCTTCTTTGATATATTGCAGTAGACGGCCAGTGGTAGCGACCACCATATCTTGGTTTTCGCTGAACACTTCTGCGTGGTTCATATAGGCTACACCGCCGGTGATGGTGGCGATATCCAACGAGGTATGTGCCGCCAATTCACGCGCTTGATCGGCCACTTGCATTGCTAACTCACGTGTTGGGGTAAGGATCAGAACGCGTGGTGGGCCAGACTTCTTACGCGGAAAATCCAGCAGATGCTGCAAAACGGGCAGCAAAAATGCGGCGGTTTTGCCGGTGCCGGTCGGAGCCGAACCTAATACGTCGCGCCCGTTCATCGCGGGTGGGATCGCTTCAGCTTGGATAGCAGTGGGGCGATCGTAGCCTTTATCATGCAGTGCGATGATCAGGCGTTCATCGAGTTCGAGTTCGGAAAAATGGGTTACTGTCATGGTCTACCTCTACTTGGGGTGCCGATTATAGACGGGTTGGCGGTGTTCTTCACCTATTAAGCGGAAAGCAACTCTTTTCCCATAAATCAGGTTGCCTTATGCTACGTCAGTTTTGTATCTAGGTGGTTATTGTGAGCAATCAGTCGAAAGCAAATTTTACCCCGCGCTGCGGCGGTTTTACTTTTAAGCAATTCTTTGTTGCTCACGATCGCTGTGCGATGAAAGTGGGGACTGATGGCGTGTTGCTTGGTGCTTGGGCACCGTTGGCACAGGCGCAGCGGGTGCTGGACATCGGTAGCGGTAGCGGACTGATTGCGTTGATGCTGGCGCAGCGTTCGGCTGCTGAGGTGATGATCGATGCGGTGGAACTGGACGAAGCCGCCGCTGAGCAGGCGCGCGATAATGTGCAGAAATCCCCTTGGCCGCAGCGCATTAAGGTTTACGCGCAGGATATTTATTATTACGCCGAACATCACGCCGCGCAATATGATCTGATCGTCAGCAATCCGCCTTATTTTGAACCGGCTGTGGCCTGCCGTGACCAAGCGCGGCATAACGCGCGTTGCACCGAGACCTTGACTCACGTCACGCTGCTCAAGTGTGCCGAACAGTTGATTAATGAGCAGGGCGTTTTCTGCGTGGTGTTGCCCTATAACATTGGCACAGCCTTTGAAATTCAGGCGCATCAGCGTGGCTGGAATACCGCAACAAAGCTGAACGTCAGTGATCGCGTCGATACGCCGCTACACAGGATGCTGTTGGCGCTGACACGATGGCCAATGCTGCCTCAGCAGCAAGCGCTGGCAATCAAACTGGCCGACGGCAGCTATACCGAGGACTTCCGCCGGCTGATAACCGAATTTTACCTATTTTACTGAGTTCAAAAAGAACACTGTTGTGGCACCCCCTCGGCATTCATTCAAGGATGCAGGATGGTTGGTAATGCCTCCGATAGCCGCTCTGGGTAATCCAGCGTATAGTGCAGGCCCCGGCTCTCCTTGCGCGCCATGGCGCAGCGCACGATCAGTGCGGCTACCTGCACCAGATTGCGCAGTTCGAGCAAGTCGTTGGAGATACGGAAGTTGGCGTAGTACTCGTCGATTTCCGTTTGCAGGGTATTGATGCGTCGCAGCGCGCGTTCCAGCCGTTTGGTGGTGCGTACGATGCCGACGTAGTCCCACATGAATAGCCGCAGTTCGTGCCAGTTATGCTGGATCACTACTTGTTCATCCGCGTCGTCAACCCTGCTCTCATCCCATGGCGGCAGCGGTTTGGTTGACTGAATAAACGGCAGGCGCTTCAAGATGTCTTCCGCCGCTGACCAACCGTAAACCAGACACTCCAACAATGAGTTCGAAGCCATGCGGTTGGCTCCGTGCAGGCCGGTGTAGCTGACCTCACCGATAGCATACAACCCGTCGAGATCGGTGCGGCCATGTTGATCGACTATCACACCGCCGCAGGTGTAGTGTGCAGCTGGCACGATCGGGATCGGCTGCTGCGTCAAGTCGAATCCCAGCGCCAGCAACTTTTCATGGATCATCGGGAAATGCTGGCTAATGAATTCCGCTGGCATGTGGCTGATGTCCAGGTACATGCAATCTGCGCCTAGTCGCTTCATTTCATGGTCGATAGCACGGGCGACGATGTCGCGCGGAGCCAGTTCGCCACGTGGATCGAAGTCTGGCATAAAGCGGCTACCGTCTGGCCGCTTGAGGTAAGCGCCTTCACCGCGTAGCGCCTCAGTCAGTAAGAAGTTGCGCGCCTGCGGATGGAACAGGCAGGTCGGGTGGAATTGGTTAAATTCGAGGTTGGCGACTCGGCAACCGGCGCGCCAAGCCATGGCTATGCCATCGCCTGAGGAGATGTCCGGGTTAGTGGTGTATTGATACACTTTGGCTGCGCCGCCAGTGGCCAGTACCACTGTTCTGGCACGGTAGGTTTCCACCTGTTCCCGCTCGCGGTTCCAGACATAGGCACCGACTACCCTACGGGTACCTGGTAGGCCGATTTTATTCGAGATGATCAGATCGACCGCATTGCGGCGCTCCATCACACAAATATTAGGATGGGTGCTTGCTTTCCCCACCAGTGTGGTCTCTACTTCCTTACCAGTAGCATCGGCAGCATGCAAAATGCGGCGGTGGCTGTGACCCCCCTCGCGCGTCAGATGATAATGTTCTTCACCTTGGGGATTGACCTCAGTATCGAACAATACGCCTTGATCGATCAGCCACTGCACGCAATGGCGCGCGTTGCTAGTGATAAACTCGACGGCTTCTTTGTCGCACAGGCCGGCTCCGGCAATCAAAGTGTCATTAACGTGTGAGGCAATGCTGTCCGTTTCATCATAAACTGCGGCGATCCCGCCTTGGGCATAAAATGTGGCCCCTTCGCTGAGTGGCCCCTTGCTGAGTACGGTAACTTTGCAATGCTGTGCTAAACGCAGGGCCAGTGACAGGCCCGCAGCGCCGCTGCCGACAATCAGTACATCGCTGATATGTTCAGATGGTGGTTGCATAACGTATGATGTGTGCAGAAGAAGAGTGAAATTCATGTTAGCCTAATTGCCCGGGCAAAAGCCACGGATGGAACGACATTGATAGAAAAAACTATGGTGATATGGAATTCATGTTCTATATGACCCTCAAACGAATGCTTGCTCAGGAAAATAGTGTATGGCTGGCAGTACAATTTCACGCAGGGAGATAAATTTGGGGAGAATTTACCTCGGATGAGCGAGCAGTTAACGGATCAAGTTCTGATAGAGCGGATCCAAAAGGGTGATCAGAAATCGTTTAACTTACTGGTAGTGCGTTACCAGCATAAGGTGGCGAGTATCGTTTCTCGCTATGTGCAGCAGGGCGACATACCTGATGTGGTGCAGGAATCCTTTATTAAGGCCTATCGTGCACTGGAGTCATTCCGGGGCGATAGCGCTTTTTATACTTGGCTGTATCGAATCGCTGTGAATACAGCAAAGAATTATCTGGTCGCGCAGAGGCGTCGCCCGCCATCCAGTGATGTGGATGTCAAAGATGCGGAAAATTACGAAAGCGCAGGGCCACTGAAAGAAATTTCGAACCCTGAGAATTTAATGTTGTCAGAAGAGCTAAGGCAGATAGTTTTCCGTGCCATTGAGTCTCTCCCTGAGGAGCTTCGTATGGCGATTACTTTGCGGGAGTTGGATGGTCTAAGCTATGAAGAGATTGCTGCCATCATGGAATGCCCGATCGGAACCGTACGTTCGCGTATTTTCCGTGCGCGGGAAGCTATCGATAATAAAATCCAACCGCAGATCCAGCGTTAGCAATGGCGGGCACAGGAAGGGTATTTAGGCATGCAGAAAGAAAAGCTTTCCGCTTTGATCGATGGGGAGTTGTTCGATAGCGAACTGTTGAGTTCACTGTCGCAAGATCGGGTGCTCCAACAAAGCTGGCAGAGCTATCACCTGATACGTGACACACTACGGGGGGATGTCGGACAAGCAGTCATACATCTTGATATCGCCGATCGTGTTGCAGCTTCACTTGAGAAAGAACCTACAGTGGGTGTTTCTTCTGCAATCCTGGAATCTCAGCCGCAATCTTACATCTGGCAGAAGATACCATTCTGGAAAAAAGTGCGCCCCTGGGTGAGTCAGATTGCTCAGGTTGCTATGGCGGCCTGTGTTTCGCTGGCGGTGATTGTTGGCGTACAACATCACAACCAGTCGGACAGGCAACTGGGGGCAGCCGAGTCACCGGCGTTCAATACATTGCCGATCATGGGGCAGGCGTCACCGGTTAGCCTGGGTGTACCGGCTGACAGTTTCTCCATCGGCAGTCACCAACAACAGCAGGTGCAGGAACAGCGCAAACGTATTAACGCAATGTTGCAGGATTATGAGCTGCAACGCCGTCTGCATTCAGAGCAGCAGTTTGAACAAGACAACCATCAACAGGCCGCCGGAACTCAGTCTTTAGGAATGCAACAGCAGTAATGAAGCAAATTTGGGTCTTCGTTTGCCTATTGACGGGCAGCCTACTCTACTCAAACATCGCCCCGGCGCAGAAAGCTGCATCTGGGGCGATGCTGCAACAGATGAGCAACGCTAGCCGTTCTCTCAATTACGAACTTGCCTATATCGGCATCAGCAAACAGGACATTGAGTCGCTGCGCTATCGTCATGCGGTGATTGGCAAGCTGCCGCTTGAACAATTGCTGCACATGGATGGGCCACGACGTGAAGTGTTGCTGCGTGGTGGCGAGATCAGTTACTTCGAATCCGGTTTTGAGCCATTTACGCTGTCCGGCAATCATATCGTCGATGCGCTACCGGCGATCGTTTACGCTGATTTTGAACATTTGGCAAAGTACTACGATTTCATCGCCGTGGGTAGCACCCGCATCTCCGATCGTCCCTGTGAAGTGATCCGCGTGGTGGCGCGTGACGGCTCACGCTACAGCTATATTGTCTGGATAGATGAAGACACCAAGCTGCCGTTACGCGTAGATTTACTTGATCGCGATGGCGAAACGCTAGAACAGTACCGAGTGATATCCTTTGTGGTGGGCGCGGGTGTGCAAACCGCGATGCAGGGGCTGCTCAAAGCCAATTTGCCGCCACTGCTGTCGCTCCCGGTCACGGATGATGTCAAACTGAGTTGGCGTGCTGGTTGGTTACCTGACGGGGTGAATGAAGTGGCGTGCAATCGCCGTAAATTGCCTAATGTCTTCGAGCCGGTCGAAACGCGATTCTACAGCGATGGATTGTTCAGCTTCTCGGTTAACATCAGCCCTGCGGGCAGCGGTGTCGGGCAGCAGTATTATCGTCAGGGGCGGCGTACTATCCAAACTGCGGTGCGCAACGGCAGAGAAATCATCATCGTTGGCGAGTTGCCGCCTACCACGGCCAAGCGCATCGCAGACAATATTTCCTTTAGGGTGTCACCTCAATGATGAAAGAGTGGGCCACGGTGGTCTCGTGGCAACAGGGCGTAGCGCTACTGCGCTGTGACCGCAAAACCGGCTGCGGTAATTGCAATGCGCGTTCCGGTTGCGGTGTGCCTGCGTTGAATGAGCTAGTGCCTGAAACTGAACACCCATTGCAGGTGCGCATTGATCAGCCGCTTGAGCCTGGGCAACGTGTCGAGGTAGGTATTGCAGAAGGCAGCTTGTTGCGTTCTGCGATGCTGGTTTACCTGATGCCGTTGCTGGGAATGATGCTCGGTGGTAGCCTGCTGCAATACTGGCTGGGTACTGATGCCTTTGCGGCACTCGGCGCATTGCTGGGTGGTGGCGTGGCTTTTATGCTGGTACGCAGCTTGGCCCACCGCTTGGGTAAACAGGCTGACTACCAACCGATCGTTTTGCAGATAGGCATACCGCCCGGTGCCATGGACGTGCGGGCGGAAAACTCTCCACTAATTTAAAGCTGCTGCCGCATCATTGCAGGATTTTCGGTTGCCCAGCCCTAGACGGTTAGAGGGCAACATCTTCCCCTGATGCAGCGTATTCAACGCCAGCGGGTCGCATTGCTGAATTTGCCTGTTGATGAGGGTTAGTCGTACACCTAGGCTGCTCCGCGCTGGTGCGGAATGCCGTCACATCGAACCGTCCGCCAGACCATCGGCCTTTGCAAAAGGGCTAAAACGTGTTGGTTGTGGTCATCGAATACCCGCACAGCATGTTCATACAGACGATAGCCTACAATGAATTTTCGACCCATTTATTGTTGCGAGCAGCGGTCTGTGGCTTGGCAAACATCTTCTTTCATCACCTTAAATACCCTGTAACAGCAAAGTGCGCATAATAGAATGCCTTCACTGCACCGATCGCTAGGTTTTCAGTGTTGTGGCATGTAGAATGCAGCAATTCAGGCGGAAGACGGCCAAGCCCACTTTAGGTTAATACGGGTTTCCATAGGTGAGTAATTCAGAAATACCAAGGCAGAAAAATTCGATAAAATGAAACACATAAGAAACTTTTCTATCATTGCCCATATCGACCACGGTAAGTCGACGCTATCTGACCGTATTATCCAAATTTGTGGCGGTTTGACTGAACGTGAGATGGCCGCGCAGGTGCTTGATTCGATGGATCTGGAGCGTGAGCGCGGTATTACCATCAAAGCGCAAAGCGTGACGTTGGATTACCAGGCACCAGACGGCCAAACTTACCAGCTTAATTTTATCGACACCCCAGGCCACGTTGACTTCTCATATGAAGTTTCCCGCTCGCTTGCGGCCTGCGAAGGCGCATTGCTGGTGGTGGATGCAGGGCAGGGCGTAGAAGCCCAAACGCTGGCCAACTGTTACACTGCGTTAGAGATGGATCTGGAAGTGGTGCCGGTGTTGAACAAGATTGATCTACCGGCTGCCGATCCCGATCGCGTTGCGCAAGAAATTGAAGACATTGTCGGTATCGATGCCACCGATGCGGTGCGTTGCTCGGCCAAAACCGGGGTAGGTGTTCCTGAAGTGCTAGAGCGTCTAGTACGTGATATCCCACCACCGGCAGGTGATCCAGAAGCATCGTTGCAGGCACTGATTATTGACTCCTGGTTTGATAACTACCTGGGCGTAGTTTCTTTGGTGCGTATCAAGAATGGTACGTTGCGCAAGGGTGACAAGATCAAGGTGATGAGCACCGGTCAAACCTATAATGCCGATCGCCTAGGTATCTTCACACCGAAACGTGTCGATCGCGATATGCTGAACTGTGGCGAAGTAGGCTGGTTGGTTTGCGCGATTAAAGACATCCTCGGTGCCCCGGTGGGCGATACCTTGACGTTGGCGCGTCAGCCTGCGGACAATGCTTTGCCAGGCTTTAAAAAAGTGAAGCCGCAGGTTTATGCCGGTTTGTTCCCCATCAGTTCCGACGACTATGAAGCTTTCCGCGATGCGCTGGGTAAGCTAAGCCTCAATGATGCCTCATTATTCTATGAACCGGAGAGTTCGAGCGCACTGGGCTTCGGCTTCCGCTGTGGCTTCCTTGGCCTGCTGCACATGGAAATTATTCAGGAGCGTCTGGAGCGTGAATACGATCTGGAACTGATCACTACGGCACCGACGGTAGTGTACCAAGTGGAAACCGCTGGCAAAGAGATCCTCTACGTTGACAGCCCGTCCAAGTTGCCGCCGCTGAATAACATTCAGGAACTGCGTGAGCCGATAGCCGAGTGTCACATGCTGATGCCGCAGGAATTTTTGGGCAACGTAATCACCTTATGTATCGAAAAACGCGGCGTGCAGACTAACATGGTTTATCATGGTAATCAGGTGGCGTTGACCTACGAGATCCCTATGGCGGAAGTGGTGCTCGATTTCTTTGACCGTCTGAAGTCCACTTCACGCGGCTATGCATCGCTGGATTACAATTTCAAACGCTTTCAGGCTTCTGACATGGTGCGCGTCGATGTGCTGATCAACAATGAGCGCGTGGATGCATTGGCGCTGATCACCCACCGTGACAACGCTCAGTACCGTGGCCGAGAATTGGTGGAGAAGATGAAAGAGCTAATCCCACGTCAGCAGTTCGATATTGCGATCCAGGCGGCGATCGGTACACATATCATTGCACGTTCCACCGTGAAGCAACTGCGTAAAAACGTGCTGGCGAAATGCTATGGCGGCGACGTGAGTCGTAAGAAGAAACTGCTACAGAAACAAAAAGACGGTAAGAAACGCATGAAGCAGGTGGGCAATGTCGAACTGCCACAAGAGGCGTTCCTGGCCATTTTGCATGTCGGTAAAGATAGCAAGTAAGAGCGATAAGCACACGTAACGAGGTAATTTGCATGGCGAATATGTTTGCCCTGATCCTGGCATTGGCAACGCTAATAACCGGGATCATCTGGTGCTTTGAGCGCTTCAAATGGGCACCAGCCCGCCGGGAGAAAACTGCTGCGGGCAATGTAGACGATAATGAGTTAGTCAACGTGGCTAAGCCGCCACCGGGCTGGGTGGAAAACGGCGCATCGGTTTTCCCGGTATTGCTGTTGGTCTTTGTGGTGCGATCGTTTATCTACGAACCCTTCCAGATCCCATCTGGTTCAATGATGCCAACGCTGCTGATTGGCGATTTTATTCTGGTGGAGAAATATGCCTATGGCATTAAGGATCCTATTACTCAAACCACGCTGATTAAAACCGGCCATCCGAAACGCGGTGATATTGCAGTATTTAAATATCCGCTGAATCCGAAACTGGATTATATCAAGCGTGTTATCGGCTTGCCGGGTGACCGCATCACATATGATCCGATGAATAAGCGTGTGGCCGTGCAGCCGTCCTGCGATGGCGGCCAGTCTTGTGACAAAATGTTGGCAGTCACTTACAACGATGTGCAGCCAAGTGATTTTGTGCAACTGTTTAGCCGTAGCGGCGTGAGCGAGGCCAGCAACGGTTTTTATCAGATCCCGCTGAGTGATAATGTGCCGCAGAACGGCATCCGTCTACGCGGGGGCCAGGAAACGCTGGGCAACGTGACCCACTCTATTTTAAGCGTACCAGGTACACGGGATCAGGTGGTGGCTTACTACCAACAGCCTGGTAAACCGCTAGCAGAATGGGTAGTGCCGGCTGGTCATTATTTCATGATGGGCGATAACCGTGACAACAGCGCTGACAGCCGTTATTGGGGTTTTGTGCCGGAGAAAAATTTGGTGGGTAAAGCCACAGCTATCTGGATGAGTTTTGAAAAGCAGGAAGGTGAATGGCCTACCGGCGTAAGATTAAGTCGGATTGGTGCAATTCATTAATTGCCGATTTATCCCCTCCACCATAGATATGTGGCGGGGACGTAAACACAGCATTATGTTCCTACGTGATGTAGAATATCTTGTCGAGCGAAAAAGTGGGTTCCTTGTCGGGAGTCACTATAAACGAAAGGGCTTTGGATTGGCTTTTGGCAAAGCAGGCGTGTTCTCTATGCTGCAAGTTTCTGACGCATTCTTGATCTATTGGTAACGCATGAACCCCATTGTAAGAAACAGGCTCCAGCGGAAGCTAGGTTACACTTTTCAACAGCAAGAGCTATTACTGCTCGCTTTGACTCATCGCAGCGCCAGTAGTAAGCACAATGAACGCCTTGAGTTTCTGGGTGACTCCATTCTTAGCTTTGTCATCGCTAACGCGCTCTATCAGCGTTTTCCTCATATAGACGAGGGCGATATGAGCCGCATGCGGGCCACATTGGTGCGTGGTCACACGCTGGCGGAGATGGCCCGCGAGTTTGATTTGGGCGAATGCCTGCGCCTTGGGCCGGGCGAATTGAAAAGTGGTGGTTCCCGCCGCGAGTCAATCTTGGCAGATACGGTGGAGGCATTGATTGGCGGCGTGTTCCTGGATAGCGATATGCAGCGCGTCGAACGCCTAATCTTGGACTGGTATCGCAGCCGATTGGACGAAATTAGCCCCGGTGATAAGCAGAAAGATCCGAAAACTCGCTTACAGGAGCTTTTACAGGGGCGCCATCTGCCGTTGCCTTCTTATCTGGTGGTGCAAGTTCGCGGTGAGGCGCACGATCAGGAGTTTACCATCCACTGTCAGGTGAGTGGCTTGAACGAGCCTGTAATGGGTATCGGTTCAAGCCGCCGTAAAGCTGAGCAGGCGGCAGCGGAACAAACGTTGAAAAAGCTGGAGCTTGAATGAGCGAAGAAAAACAACACTGTGGTTTCATTGCGATAGTTGGCCGTCCTAACGTAGGCAAATCCACGTTGCTAAACCAGTTACTGGGGCAAAAAGTTTCTATCACCTCGCGTAAACCACAGACCACCCGTCACCGCATTATGGGTATTGATACCGAAGGCGTTTATCAGGCTATCTATGTCGATACCCCCGGTTTGCACATTGAAGAAAAGCGCGCCATCAATCGTTTGATGAACCGCGCAGCCAGCAGTTCGATCGGTGATGTTGAACTGGTGATATTTGTAGTAGAAGGTACTCACTGGACTGCCGACGACGAAATGGTGCTCAACAAGCTGAGCAGCCTGAAATGTCCGGTATTGCTGGCGATCAACAAAGTTGACAACGTTACCGACAAATCCAAGCTGCTACCGCATATCGCATTTCTCAGCCAGCAGATGAACTTTCTTGATGTGGTGCCGATTTCTGCTGAAAAGGGGATAAACATCGATACTATCGCCGGTATCGTGCGCAAACTATTGCCTGAAGCGGAACACCATTTCCCGGACGATTACATTACCGATCGCTCCCAGCGCTTTATGGCATCGGAAATCATCCGTGAGAAGCTGATGCGTTTTTTGGGCGAAGAGCTGCCGTACTCGGTGACGGTTGAGATCGAACAGTTTGTGCCGAACGAGCGCGGCGGTTACAACGTACACGGCCTGATACTGGTTGAACGCGAAGGCCAGAAGAAAATGGTCATCGGCAACAAGGGGGCGAAAATCAAAACCATCGGCATTGAAGCCCGCCAAGATATGGAAAAGATGTTTGACGCTAAAGTGCATCTGGAACTGTGGGTGAAAGTGAAATCCGGCTGGGCGGACGACGAGCGTGCGCTGCGTAGTCTGGGCTATGTTGACGATCTGAAGTAACTCAGCCGATGGATGGCTGGGAGCGTGCTTTCGTCCTGCATGGGTGGCCGTACAGTGAAACCAGCTTAATGGTGGATCTGTTTACCGAAGGTCATGGGCGGGTGCGTCTGTTGGCTAAAGGTGCACGCAGCCGCCGTTCCAATTTAAAGGGTTGCTTACAGCCCTTTACCCCCCTGTTAGTGCGCTGGGGCGGGCGCGGTGAAGTAAAAACGCTGCGTAACGCCGAAGCGGTTTCCCTCGGTTTACCGCTCAGCGGCATGATGCTGTACAGCGGTCTGTATGTGAACGAACTGCTGTCACGGGTACTGGAACAGGAAACCAATTATGCCGTGCTGTTCTTCGATTATCTGAAGTGTTTGCAGACGCTGGCGGCGGAAGAGCATTCGCCGGAGTATGCGCTGCGCCAGTTTGAACTAGCTTTGCTCAATCACCTGGGATACGGATTGGATTTCCTGCATTGCGCTGGCAGCGGCCAGCCAGTAGATGACGGCATGACCTACCGCTACCGTGAAGAAAAGGGTTTTATCGCTAGCCTGGTGGTGGACCACTACAGCTTTACCGGCCGTGAATTGCGGGCGCTGGCGGAACGCCAATTCCCCGATATGGCTACGCTGCGTGCTGCTAAGCGTTTCACCCGTCTAGCGCTGAAACCCTACCTCGGCGGCAAGCCGCTGAAAAGCCGCGAGCTGTTTTGCCAGCTTGTGCGCAAACAACCGGATACCCCGCCTGACGATGTCTAATCTTTTCTCCTTTTGCCGCTTTGCGCCCGCGTGTAAACTGCTGATACTGAAAATTGTCTTTAGAGGTTGTTATGGCTAATTTACTGCTAGGTGTCAATATCGATCATATTGCCACGCTGCGCAACGCGCGTGGAACCCCATATCCAGATCCAGTTCAGGCGGCATTTATTGCTGAACAGGCAGGAGCCGATGGCATTACCGTCCATCTGCGTGAGGATCGCCGCCATATCACTGATCGCGATGTACGCATCTTGCGTCAGACCATCCAAACGCGCATGAATTTGGAAATGGCAGTGACCGATGAAATGCTGGATATTGCTATCGAACTGAAGCCACATTTTTGCTGCCTGGTACCGGAAAAGCGTACAGAGGTGACCACCGAAGGCGGCTTGGATGTTGCCGGCCAATTGGACAAAATGGGGGTGGCGGTTGAGCGCTTGGCGCAAGCTGGGATCTTGGTGTCACTGTTTATCGACCCAAGCCATCGCCAGATTGACGCGGCGGTAGCGGTTGGCGCGCCCTATATCGAAATCCATACCGGTGCTTATGCCGATGCCGCAGGCGAGCTGGCGGTAAAAGCCGAGTTACACCGCATCTCGGTGGCGGCGACCTACGCTGCGCAGAAAGGGCTAAAGGTCAATGCCGGTCATGGTTTGACCTATCACAATGTACAACCAATCGCTGCGCTGCCGGAAATATACGAGCTGAATATCGGCCATGCAATTATCGGCCAGGCAGTGATGAGTGGTTTGCCTACAGCGGTAGCTGATATGAAACTGCTGATGCGGGAAGCGCGCCGTTAATGGCGGTACTTGGGCTAGGCACCGACATCGTTGAGATGGTGCGTATTGAAGCGGTGGTGGAACGCAGCGGCGACCGTCTGGCACGGCGAGTGCTGAGTGCTGCCGAATGGGAACTGTACCAGCAACATCAGCAGCCAGTGCGTTTTCTTGCCAAGCGTTTTGCGGTAAAAGAAGCGGCCGCCAAAGCGTTTGGCACCGGTATTCGTAATGGTTTGGCGTTCAACCAGTTCGAAGTATTCAATGATGGGTTGGGCAAGCCGAATATCCGCTTGCACGATCATGCTGCCAAGATGGCACAGGAGATGGGGGTTACCGCGATCCATGTTTCATTGGCTGACGAACGCCGCTACGCCTGTGCGACAGTAATCATCGAGAGCTAAGAAAAAAGGGGATTCTACAGCCGATCGGCATGATGCAGCACCACAAATTTATCCCACAACTGCTCGTTGCTTTCAGGGTACTGCGGATCGACGAGAATGGTGTTGTCTATCGGGCAAACCTGCTGGCAGGTGGGTTTATCATAGTGGCCGATGCATTCGGTGCAGCGCCCGGTATCGATCTGATAAATCTCATCACCCATCGAAATCGCCTGATTTGGGCATTCCGGTTCGCACATATCGCAGTTGATGCATTTTTTGGTAATTAACAACGCCATTTCAATCACTTACCTTTTTTATCTTATATAATCAAATGGTTATATGCTATTTGTATTCCTTACGATGCTTAACTATCTGTGGATTTGTACAGTATAAAAAACACTGATACACTCACTTGCGTAACACAAAACCGCAACACAGACCGAAAATCATCACCCTAAAAACCCTCATGTGCGAGCCTGTCTCGCGATGGGCCATGGGATAAGGAATTTCAATGCCGCGCACTGTAACACAGAACCCCGAAAAGCCCAATAATGACGATTTTTTGAGCGCTTTAGAACGCTGGGAGGGGTGTAAGCCGCCGTACACAAGCTCACACATGCGAATCTGTGTTACGGCAGCAAAAACCATACTCAAGCACCAGGGACAATCCCGGCGATCTAAGTACGAAAAAGAGAGTTATTTACGCATCGATTTCAGTAAAGCCGGTAAGGTTACGTTCTATGCAGAGTTCCCTAAGAAAATGGGGCTGAAAGGGCGTAAATTGGGTGAATGGCCGGAACTGGCTGTTCAACTTGCGCGTGAGAAAGCGGTGGAAATGGCTGGAGAAGGTCTGAGAGCTGAGTCTGTGCATTTGGCCCTAGAGAGCTATCGTGTTGACCTTGAAGCGAAAGTACAACGCCAGAAACTAAGTGACCACAGCTACCGGACTTATTGTGCGAGGATTAAGCAGATCGATTTAGCGTTTGGTGAGCGCGAAGTATTCGGCGATGTAACTTATGGAAGAATCATTGATGTGCTGGACACTTGGATAGCGACAAAATCTAATAACCATGCGCTTGAATTATTCGCTGAACTTCGCCGGTTCTGGAAGTACGCTGCACCGCAGCTATGTAACGGGCGAAATGTTGCAGCAAGCATCGCGGATGATTATGTATCCTCCCGTGTCCAACGGCCTGCACCTACGCGCCTTTTTACTGATATTGAATCTATAGCGAAACTGTGGCTTAACGTCGCTGGGTGTACCTCCATCCATCAGAAAAATGCTATGCGTTTTATGATCCTGACGGGGGTACGCCCTATCAATGTCAGTAATCTGCAATGGGATTATGTCAGGGACGATATAAAAGAAATTGTTTATCCAGCCGGAATAATTGGTATGCGTGGTGCGATGAAAACGCAGAAGGAATTCAGGATCCCAATAACCACTGGCATTGAGCGTATTTTGCAAGAACAGAAAGAATGGAGGGATTCGGTACCGGGATGTAATCAGCAGTTTGTTTTTCTTCAACCGCGCAATCCTGAACTACCGTTTGCAAAGCGATCACTCGATAAGTTGATAAAAACTTACAGCCCGGAAAATGCAGTAAAGGGAATTAAACATGACGGAACGGTGAAGGGTAGGGAAGGGGCATTTAATACGATGTGCCGTAAGTTCTTTAAGAGCAATGTTATTGCTCAGATGCGTGCAAAGGGCTTCTCCCGCTCTGATACGCGGGAGATTAGCCTTTTGTGTTTGCACCATTCAGATAAAAGCGCGGATCCTATGGCTGAACATTACGACTTTTCAGATGAGATATTGCAGGAGGAAATGGCGTTGAAGAAAACAGCTTTTGAGGCGCATGAAGCAAGTATATTGACGCAGGTTATATTACTGAGGAAAAAGGGCTAATACTCGCTACGACATTTTTGGATAAATGCCTGAACGTTCTGGCGCTCATACCGCACTACTTTTGAAGTAAAACGGATCGGCGCTAATATTTTTTTATGGCGGTGGTTGATATTCCAGTCACAGAGAGTTTTTTGGGTAATTCCGCCGAGCATTTTGCAAACCTCTGACGGAGTAAGCAGATCGTCGGATTGTTCACTCATTTCAAACCTCGCTTCTTCATGGCTTCAAGCAGGATGTCCTGCACTTCGCGTTTTGAATCGCGCCGCTGCATTACCAGTTCGTCTACGGTATCGGCGGCGATGATGTGGTGTATCCAGACCGGGCGGTTATGCCCCGCCTGTATCTGGCGTGTTGGCCCTATACGTTCGATAATCTGCTGGTACTGTTCCAGATCCCACCAGTGAGAGAAAAAAACCAGGATGTTGCCGCCGTCCTGCAAGTTCAGGCCGTGACCTGCGCTAGCGGGGTGAGCAAAAAGAATGGGTATTTTCCCGGCGTTCCAGTCGCGCAGTGTCTGCGGATCGGAATCAAGCTGTCTGCCCTTCGGAAAGGCTTTCAGTAGACGGGCTAAATCACTTTTAAAGTGGTAGGCAACCAGCAGTGGCATACCGCCGGATTCGGCAATCACACTTTCCAGCGCCTGTAATTTGGCTTCATGGATTTCTGACCAGTTTCCACTGTCGTCGGTGTAAATCGCGCCACTGGCGATCTGCAAGCACTTCACTGTCCTGGCGGCGGCGTTCTGCGCTTCGATGTCGGTGCCGTCCAGTTCGAGAAACATCTGCTTTTCCATGTCCTGATACTGTTGCCGCGCCCTTGCGGGTAATGGTACCCGGATCACGTTGTGGATCGGCTCCTGAATATCA
>Ga0308160_10002101_pt1 | contig 25165 bp, 25 predicted proteins | sample PhyFR1_FD_201036 | JGI IMG/M metagenome (GOLD analysis project Ga0308160, IMG submission 201036) | Phyllosphere microbial communities from UC Gill Tract Community Farm, Albany, California, United States - DLSLF.R1 | ecosystem: Host-associated > Plants > Phyllosphere > Unclassified | place: USA... | reverse complement strand
CGATCTCGTTGACCAGCGCGATGGTGGTGGCGCCGCCGGCGCGGAAGTAGCGCATCGGCTCGACCACGTCCGGGCTCTGGCCCGACTGCGACACCGACAGCGCCACCAGGTCCTGCGCCTGCAGCGGCGCGTTGTACAGCGTCAGCAGCGACATCGGCAGCGAGGTCACCAGTTTGCCCAGGCGCGCCATCACCAGGTAGCCGATATAGGCGGAGGCGTGGTCGGAACTGCCGCGCGCCACGGTCACCGCATTGTGGATGCGGGCTTCGCGCAGGTGGCGGCCGAGCGCGGCGTAGCGTTCGCCGTCGCCGGCCAGTTGCCGGGCCACGCAGTCGGCGGCGGAAAGGGCCTCTTGGAGCATCAGCGACCTTGGATCAGAACTCACACGCTTCTCCTTCGATGTACACGGTTTTCAGGTTGAGGTTGCGGTCGAGGACCACCAGGTCGGCAAAGCAGCCCGGTGCCAGGCGTCCGCGCCGGGTTTCGCCGAGGTAGTCGGCGGCGTTGGTAGACACGCGGCGCGAGGCGTCGGCCAGGTCGAGTCCGATCGAGACCAGGTTGCGCAGCGCCTGGTCCATGGTGAGGGTGCTGCCGGCCAGGGTGCCGTCGGCCAGGCGCACGCCGCCCATGCACTTGTGCACGACCTGGCGTCCCAGCATGTATTCGCCGTCCGGCATGCCGGCGGCGGCGGTGGAATCGGTCACGCAGTACAGGTTCGGGATGCAGCGCAGCGCCACCTGGATCGCGCCCGGATGCACGTGCAGCAGGTCGGGGATGATCTCGGCGTACTGTGCATGCGCCAGCGCGGCGCCGGTCATGCCGGGTTCGCGGTGGTGCAGGCCCGGCATCGCGTTGAACAGGTGGGTGAAGCCGGCGGCGCCGTGTTCCAGCGCGCGCACGCCGTCCTCGTAGGAGCCGGTGGTATGGCCGATCTGCACGCGGATGCCGGCGTCGGCGATCTGGCGCACCAGCGCCAGGTGGCCCTCGATCTCGGGCGCCACCGTGATCAGGCGCATGGGAGCCTGCTCGTTGAAGCGGTCGACTTCGGCCATCGACGCTTCGCGCGCGAAAGGCGGCTGGGCGCCCAGCTTGCCCGAGTTGATGTACGGGCCTTCCAGGTGCACGCCGAGGATGCGCGCCTCGCCCTTGCCGCGCGCCTTGCAGGCGCTGCCGATGGCCTGCAATGCGCGGTCGATGTCCTCGACCGGCGCGGTCATGGTGGTGGCCAGCAGGCTGGTGGTGCCGTGGCGGGCGTGCAGGCGCGCGATGGTGTGCGGCGCGTCGCCGCCTTCCATCATGTCGCGCCCGGCGCCGCCGTGCACGTGCAGGTCGATGAAGCCGGGCAGGATGTAGTCGTCGCCGTTGGCGCCCGGGTCGGCCGCGCTGCCGCCGATCCGGGTGATGGTGTCGCCGAAGGCGATGTCGCCCTGGATCCAGCCGTCAGGGGTGAGGATGTTGCCTTGGATGGAATGCATTCAGCGCCTGGGTTCGATGGGGTGGATGTCGAGGTGCCGCGCGATCAGGCGCAGCGCGCCGGCCGCGGCATCGCCGCGCGCTACCGTGGCGCGGCTGGACAGGCCTTGCGGCAGGTAGTCGCGCAGCGCTGCGCCGAGGCCGCCGCACAGGGCCAGCGGCAGGGTGCCGTCGGGATCGAGCGCGCGCGCGATGTTGCCGGCTTCCTGGCCGGCGTCGAGCAGGATCGCGCGCGCCACCGGGTCGCCGGCGTGGTCGAGGACCAGCGGCGCCAGCGCGGCGTAGTCGATCTCGGTGGCCTGGCCGAGCCAGATCTGGAGCGTGTCGCGGTTGCCGCCGCAGTGGGCGATCAGGGCGTCGGCGAAGGCGCCGGGTTCGCGCCGTCCGTCCAGCACCTGCTGGATATGGTTGACGGCGCGCAGGCCGATCCAGGCGCCGCCGGCTTCGTCGCCGGCCGGGAAACCCCAGCCGCCAACCGTGAGTCGCCTGCCGTCCGGATGCAAGGCCTTGCCGACGCTGCCGGTGCCGAGAGCGACGATGGCACCGGGAGTGCCTTCGTGGGCGCCCAGCAGGCAGGCGTAGGCATCGGTTTCCAGTACCAGCGCGGCATAGCCGGGATCGGCGGCGACGAATTCGGCAGCCCAGCGTTTGTTGTGTACCCCCGCCAGGCCGAGGCCGATGGCGATGCGCGCCAGCGGCGGCTGCGCGATGCCGGCTTCGGCGAAGGCCGCGGCGATGGCAGCCTGGATGGCGTGCCAGGCATTGGCGACCCCGAGGGCCAGGCCGGACGGTCCGCCGGCGCCGTGCGCGACTTCGCCGCCGCCGGCGCGGGCCGTGCGTGCAACGCGCACGCGCGTGCCGGTACCGCCGCCGTCGACGCCGATGAGATAGTCGATCATGATGAAAGTGGGCTGGAAGGTCAGGGCACTATAGGAGTGGCTGATAAGCTTGTCAACAGGTACTCAACTGGTATTGTCGAGCTCCTGTTGACCTGTCCAAAATGGCCTGATTCTACTGAGAGGGGAGAGAAAAAGCTGGTACTCAAGTGGTATTAGCAGTGGTATTTCTCGATTGTTCGCGCAGGGCGTCGGCGCGCAGCCACACGAACAGCAGCGCCATCATGAACGGCCCGACGAACAGCCCGATCACGCCCAGCGTGGACACCCCGCCGAGCAGGCCGAACAGCACTGCCAGGAAGGGCAGGTTGACCTTGTGGCCGATCAGCTTGGGCCGGATGAACTTGTCGACCATGAACAGCTCGACCGCACCCCAGCTGAACAGGCCGAGGGCGGCGCCGGAGTGGCCCTGGCCCAGCAGCAGCAGCGACACCATCGTGAACGACAGCGGCGCGCCGCCCGGGATCAGGGCCATGTAGCCGGTGATCACGCCCAGCAGCGCCGGTGCCGGCGCCCCGGCGATGGCGTAGGCGATGCCGAGCACGATCCCTTCCAGGATCGCCACCGAACACAGCCCCAGCGCGGTGCCGCGCACCGACAATGGGAACACGCGGCGCAGCATCGGGTAGTACTGCGGCACCAGGCGTTCGCCGGCACGGTCCATATAGTGGACGACGCTGTTGCCGTGCAGGTAGAGCATGAACAGCGTGAGCAGGGTCAGGAACAGGTAGAGGGCATTCGCCAGGATGGTCGAGCCCCAGGTGCGCGCGGCGCCGCTCAGGTGCGGCAGCAGGTCGCCGACGGTGCTGCGGATCAGGGTATGGACGCCGCCCGGCGCCGCCAGGTGCTCGCGCCACCACTGCTCGGCCTGTTCGGCCACCAGCGGCAGGCGCGTCACCCAGGCCGGCACCGGCACGCCGGTGTGGTTCAGGTCGGCGACCAGGCCCTGCACGCCGGCCAGTTCGGTGCCCAGGGTTTCGAACAGCAGCAGCGACGGTCCGGCAAAGCCGGCCACCAGCAGCCCGACCAGGAAGGTGGCGCTGAGGGCGCGCGGCCAGCCGCGCCGCACCAGCCGCTGGTGCAGCGGCCAGGTGATCACGGCCAGCAGCCCCGCCCAGGCCAGCGATCCGAGGAAGTGGCGGAGCAGGGCCGCCAGTGCCAGCGCGAACAGCGCCGGCATCAGGTAGGGCAAGGCGCGCTGCATCCCCCCTCGCCCTTAAGCGTTGCGCTGGAGCGCAGCGATGCGGTCCTCGCACGACGGGTGGCTGGCGAACAGCGACAGCACGCCGCCGCCGGTGATGCCCGATGCCGCCAGGTTCTTCGGCAGGCTGGTCTGCACGCCGGCCTGCTCGATGCCGCCGAGGCGGCGCAGCGCGGCAATCATCGGACGCGGGGTACCCAGGATCTGGGCCGAGCCGCGGTCGGCGCGATACTCCCTCCGGCGCGAGAACCAGGCCACGATGATGCTGGCCAGCAGGCCGAACACCAGGTCGCAGATCACCGCGGTGACGGTGAAGGCAATGCCGGGGCCGCTGCTTTCCTCTTCGTCGCGGCGCAGGAACTGGTCGACGAAGTAGGCGACGACGCGCGCCAGGAAGATCACGAAGGTGTTGACCACGCCCTGGATCAGGGTCAGCGTCACCATGTCGCCGTTGGCGATGTGGGCCACTTCGTGGGCCAGCACGGCTTCGGTTTCCTCGCGCGTCATCGAATCCAGCAGGCCGGTCGACACCGCCACCAGCGACGCATTCTTGGTCGCGCCGGTGGCGAAGGCGTTCGGCTCGCCCGGGTAGATGGCCACTTCCGGCATCTTGATGCCGGCTTTTTGTGCCTGGGCGGCGATGGTGTTCATCAGCCACAGTTCGGTCGAGTTGGCCGGCTGCTCGATCACGCGCGCACCGGTCGACCATTTGGCGATCGGCTTCGACAGCCACAGGGAGATAAAGGCGCCGCCGAAGCCCATCAGGGCGGCGAAGCCGAGCAGCATGCCGAGGTTGAGGCCATTTGCGGTCAGGTATCGGTTCACGCCGAGCAGGCTGGCCGAAATGCCCAACACGAGCATGATGGCAAGGTTGGTAGCGATAAAGAGAACGATCCGTTTCATGTTCCTAGTCTCGTCAAGTCAATAAAGTAAATGGTCGTTTGACCGTGATGCAGGAACGAAGCATAAGACAGGGACGGGATAGGAAAAAGCGAAGTTCTTGGGAGGTTTACTTCGAAAAAACGGAACAATAAAAAACCCGGCAGAGCCTGTGACGCTGCCGGGCGGTTTCAGGCTTGTGTATTTACTTCATTGTATAACTTTGTTGCGCCGTATCGACAGCAAAATTGCGTGCCGTGTCCCAGTAGGTGAAGCTGTAGCGCACCACGTCGCCGATCTTGAGGCCGCCGGCATCGTAGGTGTTGGTGCTGCCGTTCAGGCGCATGCGCACGTTCTGCTGGGCGCCATTGTTGACGGTGTAGTGGACGTCGGCCCAGCTGCCGGTGTTGGCCGTGAACTGCAGGGTGGTGCTGGAGGTCTGGGTGACGGAGGTGGTGCCGGTCGCCGGCGGCGGCGTGGTGGTGCCGCCGCTGCCGGAATCCCAGACGATGTCGTCGATCGCGAACTGGAAGGTCGAGGCCGGCAAGGCATTGGCGTCGCTCGAGATCATGAAGACGTCGAGCAGCGACTGCAGCGCCACCTTGGTGCCGATCAGGGTCGACACCGGCACCGTGGCCTGGGCCCAGTCGCCGTTGCGCACCAGGCCGTAGGCGGTGGTGTTGGCCGGGAAGCTGACCCAGTTCTGGTTGGTGTAGGTATCGCCGACGCCGATGTTGAACGAGACGTTGGCCGGGATCTTGATCCTGAACTTCATGGTGCCGTTGCGGAAGTTGGTCAGGTCGCGCGCTTGGCGCGACTGGATGCCGCCGCCCCACCACTGGCCGGGCGCGGTGTAGGCCCAGGCGATCACGTTGCTGCCCTCGTAGGGCGGCAGGTTGCCGGCGCCGCTGGACGCGCCGTTCCACAGGAAGATGTCGGACGTGGTGCCGGCCACCAGCTTGTTGTTGACCACGGTGTTATCGGTGAACACGCCGAACTTGCCGGTTTCCGGCACCGTCTGGTTGCCCAGCTTGACCGTGCCCTTGCCGTCGAGCTGGTAGACGCGCACGTAGTCGACATACATCGTGGCCGGCAGCGGTGCCGTGACCTGGGCCGCGGTGGCGGCATCGGTGAAGTTGCCGCCCACGGCCAGGTTCAGCAGTAAATAGAAGGGCGACTGCAGGGCAGTGGAGTTGACCGCCAGCGGGGCGTCGTACATGTTGCGCTCGACACCGTTGTCGACCACGGTGAAGCGCATTTCGCTCTCCGTCCAGTACAGGCGGTAGGTGACGAAGCGGTTGGCCAGCGAGGTCGGCGCCACGTACCAGCTCTTGGTCTGCCAGGCGGTGGAGGCGGCGCAGCTTTCGTTGCCCGGCACGCAGGCGGCCTGCTGCCAGGTGATCACGTTCGAGCCGACGTAGTTGTTGATGCCGGGCGAGCCGGCCGCGGTGCGCGAGGAAGCCTTGTGGCCCATCTCCATGATGTCGATCTCGCCGTTGCGCGGCCAGGTCTGCGGGCTGACGCCCAGCATCCAGGCGGCCGGCCACAGGCCGTTGGCCAGGTTGGGCGTGGCCATGCGGATCTCGATCATGCCGTACTGGACCTGCACCTTGCCCTTGGTGTCGATCTTGCCGGACGTGAATGCGTTGCTGCCCACGGTCTGGCGCTGGGCCCGGATCGCCAGCGCGCGGGTGCCGGGTTCGAAGGGCACGTCGGCAATCGACAGGTTGTTCGGACTGTAGTACTCCAGCTCGGCATTGCCGTAGCCGCACAGGTTGATCTGGCAGCCGTTGCCGTCGGTGGCGGTCCAGCGGCCGGCGTCGAGCGTGGCGCCGTTGAATTCCTCGGACCAGATCAATTGGCCGATGGCCGGGTTGGTGACGCTGGCGGACGCCTGGACGGTGCAGGCCAGCAGCAGGCCGGCGGCCAGGGTGCGCAGCGATTGCGATGTGTCGCGATACAGATTCACATTGTCTCCTTTGTCGTCTTCTCGAAAGATGTGGACGGCGTGCCGTGCCACGGTAGTCCGGCTGTGTCGCCGGTTGCTGAAAGCCCTGACAGGATCACTGGTATGGAAACGTTTCCAATCCAGTGAGGGAAATATATGCCGATTCTTGCGCTTCGTCAAATAGTTGACGTGCGCACGTAACATTCCAAAAGAAAGGTATTGAGCGGGATCAATGGTGCGACGAAAGTTATTGGTCCGCCCATTGGAGCGCGTGCAGATAGCCGGGCGAATCGGCAATCGTATTGTGGCCGGTACCCGGGATCATCCGCATCGACGCCACGCCCGGCGCAAAGCGCGCCAGCAGCTGTGCCGTGCTGGCCGCCGGGATGATCTCGTCGGCGCCGGCAGCCACGATCAGCGTCGGCGCCGTCACCTGCGGCGCGTAGCGGCCCGATTCATACTTGTCGCGCAGCAGCCAGCGCACCGGCATGAAGGGAAACTGCTGTGCTGCCAGCGCCTGCACGCTGTCGAAGGGCGTGACCAGCACCAGCCTGGAAACCCGGCGCCGGCTCGCCACCTGCACCGCCACGCCGCTGCCGAGGCTGCGGCCGATCAGGACGATCTCGGGATGGCTTGCTGCGACCTTGTCGAACAGGAGCAAGGCATCGGCCACCAGCGCCGCTTCGGTTGGCTTGCCCGAACTGCCGGCATAGCCGCGGTAGTGCGGCAGGTAGAGCGCGTGTCCGGGAAAGGCCTGGGCCAGCAGCGGCAGGCTGGCGGAGACGTCTTCGGCGTTGCCGCCCAGGTAGATCACCGCCTTGCGGCCGGGAAGGGGCCGTTCGGACACCAGCATTCGCGCCCCCGCCACTGCGAGGGTCGAAGTGACAGGCGCCTTTACCAGCGCCTGCGGCGGCGGAAAGTAGAGGAAGGAGCGCTGGACCAGGAACAGCCCGAGACACGCAGCCAGGTAGAGGGCGACGCCGGCGACCATGATGAGGGCTGCAGATTTCAGCATGGCCCATCTTGCCACAGGCCGGTCCGGAATGCGGTGCGGGTGTTACCAAAAATTATGCACTGTAATTGCTAGTATGTCGAAGGAGTTGACATTGGCTCAAAGAAACTGACATAACTAATTGTTTCTTTTGGAAATTTATCATAGGCATAAAAGTTGCTGAGAGTAAGCTTCCTCAAACTCAACAGGAATTTTGTGTCATGAAAAAAGCGTTTTATTCTGCAATTGCCGCGATCGCTTTCCTGTCCGCCTCCGCTGCCCATGCGGTCACGGTTAACTACAATTACGCCGTCCCGCTGGATGGGTCCGGCAAGACCAGCGCATTCGTCGGCAGCCCGAACGTATTCATAGAAACCTTCGATCGTGCCGACGGCAGCGGCGGCATCACCTGGGCATCGAACCTGGTGACGGTCACCACGGTGTCCGGCGGCGGCCTCGGTTTTGCCCAGGGCAGCATGCCGAACGCCTACGCGGCCCCGGCCAACGACACCACCCATTTCGCCTACGGGCCTTCGCAAGGCAGCGGTGTATCGGATGCCGAAGTGAACTTCAACTATGCAGGACTGCTCGCCACCCTGGGGTCGAATGCGAGCCTGAATTATTTCGGCCTGTATTACGGCTCGATCGATACCTTCAACGACGTCACCTTCTACAACGCGCAGGGCGGCGTCATCCAGACGATCACGGGCTCCTTCCTGATCGATCTGTTCGGTGGCCAGTCCGGCGAAACGCAGTCGGACAGTTCGAATATCTACGTCAACCTGTTTTTCTCGCCGCAAGAGCAATTCACGTCCTTCAGTTTCAAGACGAGTTCGCAGGCATTCGAAGTCGACAACCTGGTCGTCGGTTACCAGGTCGCCAATCCCGTTCCCGAACCGGCTTCCCTGGCCTTGCTAGGGCTCGGCATCGCAGGTCTTGGTTTTGCACGTCGCCGCAACAGGAAGTAAACCTGTTCGACTTTGTCCTGATAAAGCTGCATTCCGCTTACCTGGAACGCAGCTTTTTTATTGGCTGCCGTCGCCGCTGGCTATAGGTAGAGCCTCAAGGAAATAAACATAGATTCATGACAATTAATTAGAGATGGAAAGTGATAGTTTGTCGAAAAACTTGACGTTTCCTATTGGAAATTGATTTAAGCTATTGATTTTGAATGCAATTCATTTCGGGTATGGTTTTTGCATTAGATAAGGTTCTTTGAATAAATCTGGAGTCCTGTAACATGAAGAACGCTATCTATTCGGCAGTGGCTGCCCTGATGGTCATGTCGGCGTCTGCCGCCCACGCTGTCACGATCACCTATGACTACGCGACGCCGAGCGATGGCTCGGGCAAGACCAGCCAACTGGCCGGTACCGGCAACCAGTCCACCGGCAACGTGTTCGTCGAGACCTTCGACCGTGCCGACGGCAGCGGCGGCCAGACGCTGTCGCCGACCCAGCTGACCATCACGCCGATCTCGGGCGGTGGTTTCGGCTACGCACAAGGCAGCCTGGACGGCGTGTACGCCGCGCCGGCCGGCGATTCGACCCACTTCGCCTACGGCCCGAACCAGGGCAGCGGCTCGTCGAGCGCCGAAGTCAATTTCAACTACGCCGGCCTGCTGAGCACCCTGGGCACCAACGCCAGCCTGAACTACTTCGGCCTGTACTACGGTTCGATCGACACCTTCAACGACGTCACTTTCTACAACGCCCAGGGCGGCGTGATCCAGACCGTGACCGGTACCGACCTGATCACCCGCTTCAACGGCGTGTCCGGCGACCAGTCGGCTGACAGCTCGAACATCTACGTCAACCTGTTCTTCCGCCCTGAAGAGCAGTTCACCTCGTTCAGCTTCACCACCACCTCGCCGGCATTCGAAGTCGACAACCTGGTGGTCGGCTACCAGGTCGCCAATCCGGTGCCGGAACCGGCTTCGCTGGCACTGCTCGGCCTCGGCTTCGCCGGCCTGGGCCTGGCACGCCGCCGCAACAAGAAGTAATCACTCCGGATTCCTGATCCGCATCGGGCCGGGTTCCACGTGAGTGGGGCCCGGCCTTTTTACATGTCGGCCCAGGTATCGTTGCGCCCATCCAGGCGACGGACCGGCACGGCCGCCAGTTCCGCAGCCGTCACGTCGTCCAGGCAAGCCAAGCTGACCGCCACGTACGCCCCCCAGCGCGGCGAGCTGCCATAGCCGAAGGGACGCACGCCGCAGGTCGCGCAAAAGAAGTGCTGCTCGGTGCGCGTATTGCAGCGGTACTCGCTCAGCGCAGCTTCACCGGACAGCAGCTGCAATGCCGCGCGCGGCACGATCGCCACCCAACTGCGCTGCTTGGTGCACAGCGTGCAGTTGCATTGGATCGTGCCGGCGGCCAGGTCGAACTCGGCTTCGAAGCGCACCGCGCCGCAATGGCAGCTGCCGCGATGCAGCCGCATCGTCATCAACGCGCCGCCGAAGCGGCAGACGCCGCGTCCACCAGCGGCAGCTCGACGAAGCTGCTGTGGTACACGCGCTGCGTTGCCTTTTTGTAGTCCGACGGCTTGGCGTTGAAGATGTTGGGCACGAAGGTCTGCGGGTTGCGGTCGTACAGCGGGAACCAGCTCGACTGCACCTGCACCATGATGCGGTGGCCCGGCAGGAAGACGTGGTTGGCGGTCGGCAGGCCGAAGCGGTAGTTCAGGGCCTTGTTCGATGCCAGCGGCTTCGCCACTTCGTAGCCTTCGCGGTAGCGCCCGCGGAAGATGTCGCCCGAGACCATCAGCTGGTAACCGCCCATGGCCGGCTGGCTGCCCACCTGGTCGGGATAGACGTCGATCAGCTTCACCACCCAGTCCGAATCGGTGCCGCTGGTCGAGGCGACCAGGTTGGCGACCGGCTCGCCGGCGATCTTGACCGGCGCGGTCAGCACATCCGAGACGAAGGTGGCGACGTCGGTGCGGCCCGAGGCTTCGCGCTGGTCGTCGGCCAGCCAGCGCGGCCAGCTCTGTCCCTTGGCCTCGTCGTAGCCGTAGGGCGGGATCGGGCGCTGGCGGAAGGGTACCGGCTTGCCCGGATCGGACACGTATTCGTCATACCCCTTGTCCGCGACGCCGCCCAGCACCGCCTTCTGGCCTTCGACCAGGCGCAGCGCCACCGGTTTGGCAGTGGCCAGCGGCCAGGCCGACAGGTTGCGCCATTTGTTGGTGCCGGTCTCGAAGGCCGTCACGGTCGGGATCGCGGGCACCGATTCGTCGCCTTTCAGGTAGCGCGCGAGGAAGGGTTTCAGCACTTCCTGGCGCCAGTGGAGGGCGGTGTCGCCGCCGAATTTCAGCGCACCCAGGCTGCTGCCGTCGCCGATTGCGCCGCCGTGCGACCACGGGCCGATCGACAGGAACACCTTGTTCTCCTTGTCGTTCGGCTTGATCGCCTTGTAGACGGCGACCGGGCCGTAGATGTCTTCGGCATCCCACAGGCTGTGCACCAGCAGGGTCGGCACCGTTACCGGCTGCTTCGCCAGGATCTTGTCCATGGCCTGCTGCTGCCAGAAGGCGTCGTAGCTCGGGTGTTCCAGCACCTTGCGCCAGAAGCCGCTTTGCTGAAGCCCGCGCTGGCGCCCGAGTTCGCCGGCCGACCCGGCGCGCATGTACATGTCGTAGTCGTCGTAGTTCGAGCTGAACCATTTCGCCGTGTTGCCGCGCGTAACCACCTGCTCCTGGATGTACGACATATTGATCTGGCGGAAGGCGCCGTGGTGGAACCAGTCGTCGCCCATCCAGCCGTCGACCATCGGGTTCATCGGCACCGACACCTTCAGTGCCGGGTGCGGGTTGACCAGCGCCATCAGGGGCAGGAAGCCGTCGTAGGAAATGCCGATGATGCCGACCCGGCCATTGGTCTCGGGGACGTTCTTGGTCAGCCACTCGATGGTGTCCCAGGTGTCGGTCGAGTGATCGACCGGGGTCGGGTTCAGCGGGCCGTGCAGCGGGCGGTTCATCACGTAGTCGCCTTCGGAACCGTACTTGCCGCGCACGTCCTGCACCACGCGGATGTAGCCGCCTTCGACGATCACGTCGGCGGCGTTGTCGTAGCCGGTGAGAATGGTTTCCAGGTCCGAGCTGTCGGCGTGGCTGGTCAGCGAGGCCGCGTCGTAGGGCGTGCGCGTCATCAGGATCGGGGCATTCTTGGCACCCTTGGGCACGATGATCACGGTGTTCAGCCGCGTGCCGTCGCGCATCGGGATCATGACCGTGCGCTTGACGTAGTTGAAGCCGGACGTCGCGGCCTGGAATTCGGCCGGGGTCTCGGAGGGCAGGGCGGGGTATTGCGGGGCTGGCGGGGCGGTCTGGGTGGTCTGGATGGTCTGGGCTGTGGCCAGGCCGGCGATGCACAGCGAAACGAAGAGGGGCGCGGCGAGTACAGGCTTGAGCGGTGACTTCATGGATGTCCTTGTGCTTGGGTGGGGCGGCCGCGCCTTCGGGTGGGCGGGTTGCCGCTTCGATACCTTAGCACAAGGACAAGCCCGTATGCCCGCCCGGGTACGCATGTGACGGGCACCGGTGTATAGTCGAACATCATGTCCACACTGACTGTCCGCAAACTCAACGTCGACCTGTCGCGCGGTTTCGCGCGCCACTGGATGGGCGGCGATATCTACCGCACGGCCTTCATGAACGCGCTGTCGATGAGCTTTCCGCTCGGCGAGCAGATGTTCATCGACAGCGTGCGCGCGGTGCCGCCGGAAACGCTGCCGGATGCCGCGCTGCGCGCCGAGGTCAAGGATTTCATCGGCCAGGAAGCCAGCCACCGCTTCGTGCACCAGCAATACAATGACCAGCTGGCGCGCCAGGGCTACGACTACACGCTCGAGGAAAATACGCGCAAGCGGGTGGCGCTGATCGCCCGGCTGCCGGTGCACGACCGCCTGGCGATCACCTGCGCGCTGGAACACTACACGGCGATGCTGGCCGACTTCGTGCTGCGCCATCCGGCCTGGCTGGCCGGCGCCGAACCGCGGATGCGCACGCTGTGGTCCTGGCATGCGGCCGAGGAAAGCGAGCACAAGGCGGTGGCCTTCGACGTCTACCGGGCGGCAGGCGGCGGCTACTGGAAGCGCGTGCTGTGGTACCTGCACGTCAGCCTGGTGTTCTGGTGGGACACCACGCGCCAGACTGCCTACAACCTGCGGCGCGACCGCGCCATGTGGTCGTGGTCCACCTGGCGCAGCGCCGGGAGCGCATGGTTCGGGCGCAGGGGCCTGGCCTGGCACCTGTTGAAGCCCGGCCTGGACTACCTGTCGCCGCGTTTCCATCCATGGCAGCATGACAACCGCGCGCTGCTGCAGATGTGGCTCGAGAGCAACGAGGATGCGGTGCGCGCCATTCGCAGCACGCCGGACTGAGCACGCTTGTGCCCGCGCGGATGGCCGGGCGCGGCGGGCGGTGTCATAATCGGAGGCTTAACGAGGAGAACGCTTTGATTCGCTATATGGGCACGCGCAAGAATGCGGAGGGTGCCTCTGTTTATGTATTCATCGTCAACGGGCTGGAAAAGGAAGTGCGCGAACACGCGCTGAAACAGCATCCCGGCTGCTACGAAGCCCTGCCGGCGTCGGTGAAGTCGAAGATCGCCGCCAACCGCGCCTGGCTGTCCAAGCTGTGACGGCGCGCGCCGGCTCGGCTGCAGCGGTACTGGCACTGGCGCTGGCCGGCGTGCCGGGCGCAGCTGCGGCCCAGGCCGGCGACAAGGCGCCGTCCACCTTCGCGCCGGTGATCGGCGGCGCGCTGCTGTGCCACGACCAGCTCGACAACCGCTATTTCTATTCCTGGCTGAAGACCGCTTTCGGCCCGCCCTACAAGCACGAGGGCGGCGCCTACTGGTTCCGCACCGGCGAAGCCTCGCTGTGGGGCGCGCCCGTCACCGAGGTGATGGTCAGCGACGACACCAGCGAACTGGTGTTCCTGGCGGCGGTGGCCGAGGTGCCGCCCGATCAGCTGGAACAATCGATCCGGGCGGCGTCCGGAATCCGCCACCTGGCGGCGGATGGATCGGCCTATCCTTTGCGGGTATCGAACCCCGGCAGTACGATCGCTTACTACAATACCAAAAGCAAAATATACTGCGCGAAGTTCAAACCGCTGCCGCCGCGGCCCTAGGCCCACGTATGTACAACAATTATTTCAACCTGAAGCAAGCGCCGTTCTCGATCGCTCCCGATCCGCGCTACCTGTTCATGAGCGAACGGCACCGCGAGGCGCTGGCCCACCTGCTGTACGGGATCGGCAGCGGCGGCGGCTTCGTGCTGCTCACCGGCGAAATCGGCGCCGGCAAGACCACTGTCTGCCGCTGCTTCATCGAGCAGGTGCCGGAAAACTGCCGCCTGGCCTATATCTTCAACCCCAAGCTGACGGTCGAGGAACTGCTGCTGACGATCTGCGACGAGTTCCGCATCGAGCTGCCCCCGGCGTCCGGCGGGGCGGTGGGCGTCAAAGGGTATGTGGATGCGATCAACGCCTACCTGCTGGCCAGCCACGCCCAGGGCAACAACAACGTGCTGGTCATCGACGAGGCCCAGAACCTGTCGGCCCAGGTGCTCGAACAGCTGCGCCTGCTGACCAACCTCGAAACCAGCGAGCGCAAGCTGCTGCAGATCATCCTGATCGGTCAGCCCGAGCTGCGCACGATCCTGGCGCGGCCCGAACTCGAGCAACTGGCCCAGCGCGTGATCGCGCGCTACCACCTCGGGCCGCTGTCCGAAGCCGAAACCGGGGCCTATGTCGCCCACCGCCTGAGCGTGGCGGGGACGCATGCCGGGTCGCCCATTCCGCTGTCGCTGGCACCGCTGATCCATCGCCTGACCCAGGGCGTCCCGCGCCGCATCAACCTGCTGTGCGACCGCGCGCTGCTCGGCGCCTACGTCGAGAACAGTGCCCAGGTCACGCCCAAGATCCTGCGCCGCGCGGCCCAGGAAGTGTTTGCCGGCGAGCCGGCCGCCGCGCGCGCGCCGCTGCGCTGGCCGCTGGTGGCGGGCGGGGTGCTGGCCGGGGCCGCGATCAGCGCCGCGGCCTGGCAGGCGGTGCCGCATACGGTGGCGCCGGCGCCTGTGCCGGCGCGGGCACAGGCCGTGGCAGCGGCCGCGCCGGCTGGCCATCCGGTGAAGCCGGTGGCCGCTGCTGCCGCTGCTGCCGCTAGTGCCGCTACTGCCGCTACTGCCGTTGCAGCGCCGGCGTCCGCGCCGCACCAGCCGCTGGCGCTGGCCACCCAGGAAGAAGCGCTGCGCGAACTGGGCGCGCTGTGGGGCCAGCAGCTGCCCGCCGGCGAACCGTGCCAGGGTGCGCCCAAGCTGGGCCTGCGCTGCTACACCGGCCGTGGCGGCGTCTACGAACTGCGCCTGCTCGACCGGCCGGCGATCGTCGCGCTGCACGACGGCCAGAATCTCGGCTACGCGGTACTGAGCGCGATGGATGCCGACAGCGCCACTCTGAGCGTCAACGGCCGCCGCGAGAAGGTCAGCCTGGGCGCGCTGGCGACCCGCTTCGACGGCGAGTTCACCACCTTGTGGAAGGCCGCGCGCGGCTTCCGCGACGAAGTGAAGCCGGGCGACAGCGGCCCGGACGTCGACTGGATCGCCAACCGCCTGGCGCAGCTCAACGAGAGCGCGGCGCCGCCCGCGGCCCAGCCCTTCGACGCCCCGACCCGGCGCCTGCTGCGCAGCTTCCAGGCCGGACAGAACCTGAAGGCGGACGGCGTCGCCGGTCCGCGCACCTACATGCGCCTGAACCAGTTGAGCGGCGTCGACGAACCGCGCCTGCTCGCCGCCACCGCAGCCCCCGCCACCGCCGCCGCGCCAGGGAAGCCAAAATAATATGTCATACATTCTCGAAGCATTGAAAAAGGCGCAGGCCGAACGCCAGCTCGGCAATGCCCCGACCATCCACGCCGCGCAGCCGGTGCCGGCGCTGCAGCCGGACGCCGCAGCCAGCCGCAGGCCACTGTTCATCGGCCTCGGCGCCGGGGCGCTGGTGGTGGTGCTGGGGGCTGCCTTCCTGTGGCGGACCGGGCCGGCGCAGGTGCAGGTGGCGCCGGGGCAGGGCCAGTCACCCGCGGCGATGGCCGCTGCACCGGTGACGCCTGCGCCGATGGCGGCTGCCGCCGCGCCCGCCGCCGGGTCGCCGGCCGCCGGATCGCCGGCCGCCGGGTCGCCGGCCGCCCGATCGCCGGCCGTATCCAATTCGCTGGAAGTGCAGGCGCCGCCCGCGCCGCCACCGCCGGTGCGCCCGGTGCAGCCGCGCGTGGCGGATGCCGCGGCGGCGGCTGCCGTGCCGGCGGCCGCCGCATCGCGCGCTGCCGTCACGCCGTCGGCACCCGCCGTCCAGATGCGCATGCCGGCGCCGGCACCGGCCGCGCCGCTCGCCGCCGCAGCGGCACGCGCCGCAGCGCCCGCCGCCGCGGCCCAGGCTGCGCCCGAAGACAGCCTGCCTTTCCTGCAGCAGCTGCCCGAATCGGTCCAGACCGGCATCCCGCGCGTCGCCTTCGGCGGCTACATGTATTCGGCCAATCCGGCCGACCGCCTGCTGCTGATCGACAAGGCCTTGCGCCACGAAGGCGAGGAAGTCGCGCCCGGGCTGGTGCTGGAAAAGCTGCTGCCGCGCGCAGCCGTCATGAATTACCGTGGAGTGCGTTACCGTGTCGCGTATTGATGTGCCCGGAAGGGTGTTGGGGGTGATCGGCTGGTCCGGCAGCGGCAAGACCACGCTGCTGGAATTCCTGGTGGGCCGGCTGGCGGGGGAGGGCGTGCGCGTCAACGTGGTCAAGCACAGCCACCACGACATCGCGCTGGAGCCGCCGCACAAGGACAGCGCGCGCCTGCGCACGGCCGGCGCTGCCGAGGTGATGATCGCCTCGCCCTACCGCATCGCCATCATGCGCGAGCTGCGCGACGAGCAGGAGCCGCCGCTGGCCACGCTGCTGGCGCGCCTGGCGCCGGCCGACCTGACCCTGGTCGAAGGCTACAAGTGGGAACCGCTGCCCAAGCTCGAAGTGTACCGGCCGGAAGTCGGCAAGCCGGCCGTGTATCCGGACGATCCGCACATCGTCGCGGTGGCCTCCAGCATGGCCGCGCCGGCCGGGCTGGCGCCGCACGTCACCTGGCTCGACCTGAACGATCCGGAGGCGGTACTGGACTGGTTGAAAGGCTACGTCGCGCTGACCGCCTGAGGCGGCCTCATGTTTTGCGCGGCGCTGCCGTTACCGTGGGGATGGCCGGATGTCCCGGCCCGCCACTCAGGAGATCGCCATGGACGTCACGGGTATTGCCAAGCTTGCCACCAGCATCGCCGACACCGGCACCCGCCAGGATGTCGCCATCGCCGTGCTCAAGAAAGCACAGGACATCCAGTCGACCAGTGCCCTGCAGCTGCTGGATGCCGTGCAGGCCACCGCACCGGCGCAGAACCTGCCGGCCCACCTCGGCAAGCACGTCAACACGACGGCCTGAAAAAAGTCGCGCGGCGCGTCAACAGACAGGACCGCTGGCGCGTTGTCGGCGTACGTACCCGGCTCGACGGGCTGGCTGGCATACACCGCTCCAGCCACCACCATATCGCTGCGCGGCGCACCCGCGGCGCGCAAGCACTACAATACAGCCAGCCCGCACAGCCATCCGCACAGCCACGGCGGCCGGCGTACGTATCCGGCCGAGCCGGCGGCCGCCATCGACCGCCCGGCCTGCATCCAGTAGAATTTCTCGCTCATTCATCCGTCGCAGTTCTTCACAAGTCAAGAAATCATGAACAAACGTCAAGCTCTGGTCGCCGCCGCACTGGCCGGCGTCTGCGCCGCCAATGCATCCGCAAGCGGCCAGATGGACCTGCCCAAGGGCGACCAGGAAAAGTGTTATGGCGTGGCCAAGGCCGGCCAGAACGATTGCGGTACGGCCCTGCATGGCTGCGCCGGCCAGGCGGCGGTCGACAACGATCCGGCCGAATGGACCTTCGTGGCCAAGGGCACCTGCGAAAAAGCCGGCGGCAAGGCGACGCCGCCCAAGCTGGACAAGCAAGGCCAATAAGCATGCAGGCGCTCGGCGTCGGCATCGGCCTGCGCGCGCCGCATTACGGTGAATTCCTGGCGCGCCGCCCAGGCGTAGGCTGGATCGAAGTCCACACCGAAAACTACCTGGCGCGTTCCGGACGCGACTGGCAGGTGCTGGAAACGCTGCGCCACGACTATCCGCTGAGCCTGCACGGCGTCGGCCTCGGCCTCGGCTCGGTGCACGGCTTTTCGGACGAGCACCTGGCACGCGTGCGCGAGCTGGTGGGAGCGCTGCAGCCGGCGCTGGTGTCCGAGCACCTGAGCTGGGGCGCATTGCGTGGACGCCAGCTCAACGATCTGCTGCCGCTGCAGCTGGACCGCGCCGCACTCGACCTGCTGGCGGCGCGCATCGGCCGCGTGCAGGATGCGCTGGGGCGTCCGATCCTGGTCGAAAACGTCTCCAGCTACGTGCGCTTCCGCGGCGACACCATGGGCGAGACCGCCTTCCTGGCCGCGCTGGCGCGCCGCACCGGTTGCGGCGTGCTGCTGGACGTGAACAACCTGTACGTCAACCAGCACAACCACGGCGAGGATGCGCTGGCGGCGCTCGCCGCGCTGGCGCCGGGCAGCGTCGGCGAGATCCACCTCGGCGGCCACCTGGCGACCGAACATGGCCTGGTCGACCACCACGGCGACCGCGTTGCTGCCGCCGTCTGGGCGCTGTACCGCGCGGCACTGGCCCGCTTCGGCGCGGTGCCGGCACTGGTCGAATGGGACACCGACCTGCCGGCGCTCGACGTGCTGCTGGACGAAGCGCAGACCGCGCGCCGCATCGCGGCCGAGGTGGCGCCTGCACCGCCGGCCCTGATTGTGTCGACAGTAGTGCCCGCTGCCGTGGATGCGGATCCGGACGCCGAGCTGCCCGCCGATGCGGACGAACTGCAGCAAGCCTTTGGCGCCGCGCTGTTCGACGCCCGGCTGGATGGCGCACTGGCGTCCCGTCTGAAAGGCGGCGGCCGTGGCCTCGGCATCTACCGCGGCAACCTGCACGCCGGCTGGCGCCGCGCACTGGCCGCCAGCCATCCGGTGCTGCGCCAGCTGGTCGGCGCCGAGTTCTTCGAGGCGCTGGCGCTCGTCTACGGCCGCGCGCAACCGTCAATCGATCCGGACCTGAACCGCTTCGGCGCCGGACTCGCCGCTTTCCTCGAGGGCTTCGCGCCGGCGGCCACCTATCCCTGGCTGCCCGACATGGCCCGCCTCGAATGGCTGGTCCACGACAGCTTTTATGCACCGGATGCGCCGCCGCTCCCGCATCCTTCTGCGACGCTGGCCGGCCTCGATCCGGATGCCTTCGAAGCCTGCCGCGCGCAGCTGCATCCGTCGCTGCGGCTGTATCGGTCCGCGTGGGCGACGCCGGCGCTGTGGCAGGCGCACCAGCCGGAAGGGCCGGCCTTTCCCGAGGAGCTGGAACGGCCCGGCTACGCGCTGGTGTGGCGCCCGCGCTTCCAGGCCGAGGTATGGGCTAGCTGCGCCGCCGAAATGGCGGCGCTCGGCCGGCTGGCGGCGGGCGGCAGCTTTGGCGCGGCGCTGGATGCGGCCTTCGGCCTGGATGCCGATTTCGACGTGGCGGCCTACCTGAAGCGCTGGCTGGGGGAGGGCGGCCGGACCGGGATCGTGGTGGCGCTGGCCTGAGCCGCCGCTGGAAATGAACACGGCGCCCGCAGGTGCCGTGTGTTCGTACTGCCGCCGGGCGGCAAGCACGCAATCAGTGATATTGAAAGGCACGCAGGATACGCGCTTCGCCGGTCATGTCCTGGTGCAGTTCGTTGGCCGCGGCCGTTTCTTCCATCATGCGGGCCAGCTCTTCTTCCTCGAAGCGCGCCAGTTCCGCGTTGGCGGCCGACAGTGCCGACGCCAGTTTGGCCCGCGCATTCTGGTACACGACACCGGTGTAATGGTCGGTATTCTTGAGCAGTTCTTCCGCATTTTCGATAACGAGACGCAGGTCGCCGATGAGCCGCTGCTGCGTCGGGGAGCTCGATTCTGGGGTATCCATCTTCCTCACCTTTAGCCGAATGTTACGTCTTCAATATAGAGAATGGAGATTGCTCAAGTTTGTCAGGGCGCAAACGCAACCTGTACGGCCGGGAGCGCCTCACCGGGCGATCCGGGAAGGTGCGTCGGGCAGACCCACGGGGTTCAGCTGACGCTCCCTTTCCTTACTTCACGTTGATCCGGACATCGCCCAGCGTCACCGTCTGGCCGGCCCGGATCTTGGCCGTCTTGCGCAATTCCTTCTTGCCGTCGACTGACACCGCGCCGCTGGCGACAACATGCTTGCCTGCACCGCCGCTGTCGACAACGCCGACGAGCTTCAGCAGCTGATTGAGTTCGATGAACTCCGATGTCAATTCGAAAATAGTTGTTTGCATTTTAATCTCGGAAAAAAAATTAGGGCGTACTGTTGAGGCTGATTCAAATATGTGGTTCTGCGAAAGCGAAAAAAGCGCCGCTGGCGCTTTTTTCCCCAAGTTCTGCTCGCGCTGACGATCCGCGTGCAACTTGGGTCCCTGCCTGCGCAGGGACGACGTTCGGAGTGACGTGGCCTTAATCAGCCGGATGCGGCCTGGTCATCTCGATCGGCACGATCCACTGGTCGAACTGCGCCTCGTCGAGGAAGCCCGACTGCAGCGCCGCCTGGCGCAGGGTCAGGCCTTCGTGCTGGGCGGTCTTGGCGATCTGCGCGGCGCGATCATACCCGATATGCGGGGCCAGTGCGGTCACCAGCATCAGCGACTGCTCCATCAGCTCGCCGATGCGCTTGCGGTCCGGCTCGATGCCGACCGCGCAGTGCTCGTCGAACGAGCGCATGCCGTCGGCCAGCAGGCGTGCGCTCTGCAGGAAGTTATGGGCGATCATCGGCTTGAACACGTTCAGCTCGAAGTTGCCCATCGAGCCGCCGACCGTGATCGCGACGTCGTTGCCGAACACCTGGCAGCACAGCATCGTCATCGCTTCGCACTGCGTGGGATTGACCTTGCCCGGCATGATCGAGCTGCCCGGTTCGTTTTCCGGGATCGTGATCTCGCCCAGGCCCGAGCGCGGGCCGGACGCCATCCAGCGCACGTCGTTGGCGATCTTCATCAGCGCCGTGGCCAGGGTCTTGAAGGCGCCGTGCGCCTGCACCATGGCGTCGTGGCCGGCCAGCGCCATGAATTTGTTGGGCGCCGACTTGAACTGCAGGCCGGTGCGCGACGAGATCTCGGCCGCGATGCGGTTGGCGAATTCCGGATGCGCATTCAGGCCGGTGCCGACCGCGGTGCCGCCGGCGGCCAGGAGCAGCAGGCCGGGCAGGGCGTTCTTGATCGCGTGCTCGGCGAACTCCAGCTGGGCGACGTAGCCCGAGAATTCCTGGCCCAGGGTCAGCGGGGTGGCGTCCTGCAGGTGGGTGCGGCCGATCTTGACGATGCCGGCGAAGTCGCGCGACTTGATCTCGAGCGTGCCGCGCAGCTTGGCCAGCGCCGGCAGCAGGTCCTTGGCCACGGCGAGCGCGGCGGCGACGTGCATCGCGGTCGGGAACATGTCGTTCGAGGACTGGCCCATGTTGACGTGGTCGTTCGGGTGCAGCAGGCGCGCCTCGCCGCGTTCGCCGCCGAGCAGTTCGGAGGCGCGGTTGGCCAGCACCTCGTTCATGTTCATGTTGCTCTGGGTGCCGGACCCGGTCTGCCACACCGACAGCGGGAATTCGGCCGGATGGCGGCCGTCCAGCACTTCGTCGGCGGCCTTGACGATGGCGTCGGCCTTGTCCTGCGGGAGCTTGCCGAGCGAGCGGTTGACCGCGGCCGCGGCGCGCTTGACCTGGGCCAGCGCGGCCACCAGCTCGGGTGCCATCTTCTCGCTCGAGATATGAAAATGGTGCAGCGAGCGCTGGGTCTGCGCACCCCACAACTGGCCGGCCGGGACTTCGATCGGGCCGAAGCTGTCTTTCTCGATCCTGTTTTCCATGTTGGGTCCTGTCCTTGGTGACTGTTCTATTAAAGAGTGTACCGCAACGGCCGATAACGACGCTGAGGCTACGAATTCCACTCCCTATGCTCCGCCGCTCCCGCAGTTTACTTTCCATCCTTGTATTGACTGGCGCCGCCCTGGGCGATGCCGGTGCCGCCGAGCTGGGCGAAGCCAGGGTGTCGTCCCATATCGGCCAGCAGCTGGTCGCCGACATCGAACTGGTCATGCTCGACGACCCGGCGGCGCCGGTGGCGGTGCGCCTGGCCAGCCCAGAGGTCTACCGCGGCGCCGGCATTGCGCTGCCGCCTGTGCTGTCGAGCCTGAACCTGACGGTGATGCGGCGCGACGGCCGCCAGTTCCTGCACGTGACCTCGCTGCGCCCGCTCGATGCCGAACACCTGCACCTGTACCTGGAACTGTCCGACAAGGGCCAGCGCGCGGTGCGCCTGGCAACGCTGTGGCTGACGCCGGACCCGAACCCGGCGCCGCCGCCGCCCGTGCCGGTCCCTGCGCCAGCGCCCGCATCCGCATCCGCGGCGGTGCAGGCCGGCGTGGCGCCGAACGTGGCGCCGGCACGTGCACCTGCACCGCTGCCGGCACCGGTACCCGCCTTGCGGCCGGCCGCACGCCCGGCCGCCGCGCCAGCCGCCGCGCCGACGGTCGCCGATCCTTCCGCCGCGCCGGCCGCGCCGGTCCTGGCCAGGGCCGCGCCCCAGCCGCCGGCCGAGCGGCGCAAGCCGCTGCCGGCCCTGCCCGTCCACAAGCCGGCCGCGCCGGCTGCCCTGCATGCGGCCGGCCAGCCCGCGGCCTGCACACCGGGCGAAGCCCAGGCCTGCAGCGCGCTCGGCGAAAAGAATGCGGCCCTGCGCGAGCAGCTGGCCACACTGGAAGACAAGGTCAAGGGCCTGCAGAAAATACTGGGCGTGACGCCGGCGGCCGCGCTTGCCGCCGCGCCGGTTTCGGAAACGCACAAGGCCGACGCGGCAAAAACCGAAGCGGCCAGGAGCGGCGAACACAAGGCCGACGAACACAAGGCCGACGAACACAAGGCCGGGACACCGGAGGCCGACGGCCACAAAGCCGCCGAACCGAAGGCCGAAGAACACCAAGCCGACGGCCACGAGCCGGAAACCGCGCCTACCGAAGCCAGGCCGCCCGAGCCCAAGCCCGCCCCGCCCGCCGGTCCCAAGCCGATCAGCTCGATCAAGCCGCTGGTGCCGCACAAGCCAAAGACACCGCCGCCGGAAGAGGGCGGCGCCCCCTGGGGCTGGATCGGCGCCGGCATCGCCCTGCTGGCGGCCGGCGCCGCCGCTGCCTTCGTCCTGAAACGCCGTTCGCGTGGAGCCGCCGCCCCGGCCGCGAACGGTCTGCTCGGCAGGCTGAAGGCGCGCCTTGCCAGCCGCGGCAAGGCAGCTTCGCCCGCCGCGGGCAGCCCGGCAAAAGTGGTCGAACCGACAATGGAATAGGCGCGCACAAACTTGTCTACACAAATGTAAATGTTGAGTTATACTGGTTCGCATGTGATCTTTTCGATCACGAAAAAACGGCTCAGGTCCGGCGCAGCCACCACCGATTGCGTGGCGCGGGAACCGGATGATCGCTGAAGAAGCGCCTGACCCCGGAAGCGGTTTGCGGGCCAACAGTGCGCACGTAGACGCCGGATGCAACCGGCAAGAGGCGACGCCAGGGGATGCCTGGTGTTCGCTCTCCCCATTCCGAGGGGTGGCAAGGCCATCCGTCCATGAAAAACCCGCGCGGACGCGAGCCGAGCGGGTTTTTTTACGGCCTCTTTCCGGGCCATGCACGCCCATCCAGCGTGCCGCCGCGGTACAGGCTTTTGCGCGACAATGGCCCAACAGCCCGGCGCTGCGCGACGCCGGGCGTCAACCAGAAAAGCGAGGAGAAGGGATGAACGAACCGCTGTCCGATCACGTCATGCGTGGCGACGTCATGTCCGAACACTGTCCATCGCGCGAGGTGCTCAAGCACGTGACCAGCCGCTGGGGAGTATTGCTGCTGGTGGCGCTGGGCGACGGTGCCCACCGCTTCGGCGAGCTGCGGCGCAAGGTGGGCGGCATCAGCGAACGGATGCTGATCCAGACCCTGCAATGGCTGGAGCAGGACGGCTTCGTGCAGCGCGTCGCGTATCCCGGCCCGTCGCAGCGTGTCGAATACCGCCTGACCCCGCTGGGCGAGGAGATCAGCGCCCGGCTGCAGGAAGTGGTGCACTGGGTCGAGCGCAACCTCGACGGCATCAGGGCGGGCAGCAGCGTACACGCCCGGGCGCCGGCCTAGGACCGCGCCGGGCATGAAAAAACCCCGGAGCGCAGGCGCTGCGGGGTTCGATGTGCTGCCGGTGCGGCTGGCAGGGGACGGATCAGTGCGCCGGGCGCATCGCGCGGTCGAGCTGGCCCATCCAGGGTTCGGTGACGTCGCGTACCACGCGGTCGTTGGCCATGATCTGCTTGAGCAGGTCGATCTTGCGCTTGCGCTGGTCGCCTTCCAGCGGCGGCACGCCGCTGCGGGCGGCGCTCGAGTGCAGCGCGCATTGCGTTTCCAACCGGGCCAGGCCATCCCAGTCTCCCTCGCGGGCGGCAACCGCCATGCGGCCAGTGATGGCAGCGATGTTTTCGTACATTGCGAGGACTTCGTTCGACGTCATGTTGTCACACTGGTAAGAGACTGGCACCGGCCGGATTGCCGGTTGTCTCCCTTTAACGGTCGTGCGTTGGAGAACTTTAGGGTTTTCGAAAGAAATTTTTAAAATAAATTTCGACAAGGGATTGTAACCACGAGTCGGCTGATATGGTGCATGTTTCGGTGGCATGGCTGCGGGAGGTCGCCGGGCCGCGACATTGCAGTAAACTACACGCATAATCCGTCACTAGGGGAACCCATGAAGACCAGCTGGACACCGATCCGACACACTGCCATCGTCCTCGCCCTGTGCGGCGCGTTTGCCTCCGCCGCCTTCGCGGGTGGCCAGGCGGCTGCGCCGGCCAAGCCGAATGCGTCCGCCGACAAGGGGGCAGGCACGGACACCGCGCCGGCGAACGCCACCCTGCGTCCCGGCGACGATTTCTTTGCGTGGGCGAATGGTGGCTGGCTGTCCAAGACCGACATTCCGGCCGACCGCAGCAGCTGGGGCGCGATGGCCAGCCTGGCCGAAGAGACCAACCAGCGCATCGTCAAGCTGATCGAGGATGCCGGCAAGGACAAGGGCGCCAACAGCGAGGCGCGCAAGGTCGGCGATTACTTTGCCGCCTACATGAACGAAGGCGCGATCGAAGCCAGGGGCATGGCGCCGCTCAAGCCGCAGCTGGACCGGATCGCCGCGATCAAGGACAAGCCGGGCCTGGTGCGCGCACTCGGCGACAGCCTGCGCGCCGACGTCGACCCGCTGAACAATACCGATTTCTTCACCGAGAACGTGTTCGGCCTGTGGGTCGCGCAAGGCCTGCACGACACGGCGCGCAACATGCCCTACCTGCTGCAGGGCGGCCTGGGCATGCCCGACCGCGCTTACTACCTGGACAGCAGCGAGCGGATGGCCGGCCTGCGCACGCAGTACCAGAAACACATCGCCACGATGCTGAAACTGGCCGGCTACAGTAAAACTGAGAATGACGCCGAGGCGCGCGCCGCCAAGGTGTTCGCGCTCGAGGTCGACATCGCCAACGGCCACGCCAGCCGCGCCGACTCGGCCGACGTGCTCAAGGCCGACAATACCTGGACCCTGAAGGATTTCACGGCCAACGCC
>Ga0308160_10002100_pt1 | contig 25186 bp, 23 predicted proteins | sample PhyFR1_FD_201036 | JGI IMG/M metagenome (GOLD analysis project Ga0308160, IMG submission 201036) | Phyllosphere microbial communities from UC Gill Tract Community Farm, Albany, California, United States - DLSLF.R1 | ecosystem: Host-associated > Plants > Phyllosphere > Unclassified | place: USA... | reverse complement strand
TACAAGAAGTGCTGGAGGACTTCGCTCAGACCTTTGGTATACAGGTGCAAATAGACGGCCTGCTGGAGGGGAGCGTGAATGGCAAGATACGCGCCAATACCCCGCAGTCGATGCTCGACAGGCTGGCCGTAGAGCACCGTTTCCAGTGGTTCCTGTACAACAAAACGCTCTATATCAGCACCCTGGACCTGCAGGAGTCCGCGCGTCTGGAGGTGTCTGCCGAGACCGTTGCCGACCTCAAGAGGGCGCTGACCGACATCGGTCTGCTCGATAGCCGTTTCGGCTGGGGTGAATTGCCGGATGAAGGGGTCGTGCTGGTCTCTGGCCCCAAGCGTTACATCGAGCAGATCAAGCAATTCAGCAGCCAGCGTAAATCTCCCGACGAAAAACAGAGCGTACTCAGCTACCCGCTGAAATTTGCCAACGCGGGAGACCGACAGATAGATTATCGCGGCGAAAAACTAACCCTCCCTGGCGTCGCCAGCATGTTGCGTGGGTTATTGGAGCCTCGGGCAACGTCCTCGCTCTCCAGCCTTAACCCCCGCCCCTCCGCATCACAGCCCTCGCCCATCACGCCGAACTTCCCCCGGCTGAGCAACCCGATGCTGGGGCAAATGCTCGGCCAGACGACGAACGCTGGGGAGTTGGGCACGGGAGCGACGCTCACCCCCAGGGCCCCGGTTCCCACAAGCAAAATCCGCGTCGAGGCCGATATACGCAACAACGCCGTGCTGATCTATGACCTCCCGGAGCGACAGGCGATGTACCGCGAGCTGATTGCCCAGCTCGACGTGGCGCGCAAAATGGTGGAAATCGACGCGATCATCCTCGACATAGAACGCGAACAATTGCGCGAATTCGGGATCAATTGGGGCAACCGTCATTTCAGCAGCGACATGAGGCTGGCACCGGGTAGCTCATCGCAGCTGTCGATCGAAAACCGTGACCGTTTCTTTGCCAAAATACGTGCACTGGAGCAACGCGGACTGGCGACCATGGTCTCCAACCCCTCCGTGCTCACCCTGGAAAACCAGCCGTCGGTGATTGACTTCAACCGCACCCAATACCTCACGGCGGGTACAGAAGTCGCCACCGTGCTGCCGATTACAGTGGGTACCAGCCTGCAAGTCGTGCCCAGGGTGATTACCACACGCGGCACTCATCAGGTTCACCTGCTGGTGGATATCGAAGACGGCAACTTCGACGAATCCAACCCCAACCGCCTGGGCCCCGATGTACGCCGGGGCAATGTCAGCACCCAGGCGGTCATGGCGGAAAAGCGCTCACTGGTAGTGGGTGGGTTTCATGTCACCGAAAGCGTCGACAAGCGCAACAAAGTTCCCCTTCTGGGGGATATACCCTTGCTGGGCAAGGCGTTGTTCTCTTCCAGCGAGCGCCAGAACAATCGTCGCGAACGCCTGTTTATCCTGACTCCACGCGTGGTCGGTGATCAAGCCGACCCTTCACGTTACTTGCCGCAGGACGATCAGGTCGAGCTTCAGGCCGCGCTCAAGCCATTAGCCAGGCGTTATGCCGAACACGAGCCGGTCATCAAACGCAGTGACATCACCAGCACCCTGGCCCATCTGGTTGCGGGGGAAGTGCCCCAGGCATTCAAGGCGGCCCCCATGCCACTGGGGCTGGACACCTTGTGCAGCACTCGCGAGCTGCTGGCCATGAATACCGAACGCAGTCAGTGGTACGCCGGCCCGCAGTTCAACGTAGCCGTGGTCGTGCTGCGCAATCAGTTCAAACGCAATGTGCGCATCGACGAAAAAGAATGCAGCAATTCGCAGACCCTGGCGGTCACCGTATGGCCGCGTGCCTGGCTCAAACCCGGTGAAGAAGCCGAGGTATTCATCGCCATGCGCCCGGTAGTCAAAGATGAGTACCTCAGCGTGCCCCGCCCCTCCTTGATCACTCCCGTTCAGAAGGCCACCCCATGAAACACCGCTCGTTGTGCCTCATCTTGATCAGCACAGTGCTGCTTATCAGCGGCTGCAGCCCCACTTGCAGAGGCGACTCCTGCTCCCGCCCACAAGCGACCAAAGACACCATCGTGATCTGGTGGCCACCGCAGATGCGCAGCGAGCCCGGCCCGTCCGGCGAGCGCGCGGACTACCAGACGATCTCGCTGGAACGATGAGTTTTCAGTCGCGCTGCAACCGTTAACGCCCGAGGTTATCGGGTGAGCGGCGCTGCCGCTCACCTGCCCTCGGCCTGGGGCATCCGGCCTGGCACAACGCGGATGCGGCGCTGATCAGCGCAACTCCAGCTCCGGCAACTCCAGGGTTTCGCGCTTGGCCTCATCATCGAGCTCGCGCAACGTACGATAGATCAACGCTACAGCCTGCAAGGTTTCGCGGGGGATGCTCGCACCCAGCTTGTGCGTGTAGAGGGTGCGGGCCAACCACACACACTGAATCACCGGCACCTCGGCCGCCTTGGCCTGCCGGATCAATTCGCGGGCCTCGTCGTCCGTGCCTTTGTTCACCAGCACGGGCAAAGGCGTGTTGCCGGGCCGGTAGTACAGGGCCACGGCAAAGTGCGTCGGGTTGACGACCAACATGTCGGCCTCCTCCAATTTGGGCAGCTTGACCTTGGGTTCTTCCTGAGCCAATTGATAGGCCAACGAGCGGCGCTGGCCCTTCACATGCGGGTCGCCTTCCATGTCCTTGTACTCTTTGACGACCTCGACCTGGGTCATGCGCATGCTCTTGGCGAAAAAATGTTTTTGCATCGCCAGGTCAATCAGCGCCAGCACCAGCAGCAACCCCAGGCAGACATGCAGCAAATGGCGGAACAGCGTGATCAGCGCCACGATATAAGTGTGCAGGTCACTGTTGGCCAGGTTGATCAGCGTGCCCAATGACGGCCAGATCACCCCATACAACACCACCCCCAGGAGCACTGCCTTGGCAAGGCTCATCAGCAGGTCCATGACCGCTTTGGCCGAGAACATCTGCTTGAGTTGCTTGAGCGGGTTGATCCGGTTGAAATCGAGCTTCAACGTCTCTGGAGCAAACAGAAATCCGAACTGCATCCAGCCGCTGATCAGCTTCATGAGTATCGCCGTGCCGGCCATTAACAGCGCGAACGAGAAAAACACCTTCAGCCCTTCAAACAGCACTTCTTCCAATGCCCGTGCAAAGGGCTGGGCCATGCTCGACATGGGCAGTGCCATCAGTTGCTGAAAGCGTTGCATGCTGGTTTGGGCGGTGAACAACGCAAGCTCGCTGATGGCCGTGAGCACCAGCAACTTGCCGACGTCCTTGCTTTGGGAAACCTGACCTTTCTTGCGTTGATCGCGCAGCTTTTTGGCGGACGCCGGGTGCTTTTTTTCCCCCGAATCACTCATGGCGTCGAGGCCTGAAACATCAGCCCGAGTGAGTGCTTGAGGTCGCCCAGCAGGTTCAGGCGCCCGACGATCAAGTCCTGCAGCAACGCAAAGTACAGCAACAGAACGGCGATGCCCGCGAGGCTCTTGACCGGCGGCGCCAGGGTGCTCACCTGCAATTGCTGACTGTAAACCCCCAACAGTGCGATGCCGAACTCCAGGAGCAGCAGCACCGCAACAAAGGGCGCCACGTAGAGCATCATGTGGTTAAAGGTATCGCTGAGCAGGCCCAGGAAAATGCCGAACCCATTGACGGCCGGCAGCGGCACCCAGGCCGTGGCCGGCCACAGTTGGTAACTGTCCCAGATCACTTGTGTGAGGACGCTCAGCCCCAGCACGGCGATCAGCAGGTAAATCACCAACTGCTTGAACAGATGCCCCACGGGCGTCGCGTCCGGCCCCAGTGAAGGGTTGAGTTGGCCACCCGCCAAGGCGCCACGCTGGTTGTCCAACAGTGCGCCGACTGACTCGAACATCCAGAAGGGCATCGCCAACAGCACCCCCAGCAAAATACCCAGGGCCGCCTCCTTGAGTATCAGCCCGAGGATCATCAGCGCAGAGTAGTCCTGGCCCGCCAATACCGCGTGAATACCTGGCGCCGGAATGAACGCCAGGACCATCACGATGGCGTGCCGAGACAAACCGCGAACATGCTGAAAACAGAACGCCGGCACCAGAATGGCACACGGATAGATACGCGCCATGGCGATCAGCAGGCTGGGCAAAAGTTCGAGATAAAGCAGCACGGGCATGCCCTCAGTTGAGTGCCGAGCGGGCGATCATGTCGAACATCAGGTTGATCAGTTGAATCAACTCCACGCCGATCCAGCGCCCCGTCAATATCAGTGTGACGCCCACGGCAACCAGCTTGATGCCAAAGGGCAGGGTCTGGTCCTGTATCTGCATCAGGGCTTGGACCAGCGAGGTCAGCACACCGACAATCACCGCCACGATCAGTGGCGGTGCCGACAGCACCACCACCAACAGCATGCCTTGCTTGAACAGCACGATCGGTTCCATGGGGCACTCAAAGGTAAGAAAGGAAAAGGCTGTCGAGCAACCGCGACCATCCGGAAACCATGACGAACAACAACAACTTGAGCGGCAGGGAAATGGTCATGGGCGACACCATCTGCATACCCAGCGCCAATAGCAGGTTGGACACAATCAGATCGATGACGATGAACGGAATGTAGATCAGGAAACCGATCTCGAACCCGGCCTGCAGCTGCGACACCACAAAGGCCGGGATCAGCAAAATCAAGTCTTCGCGCTGGGTGCTCTGCGCCATTTCAGGCGGCCACATGCGCACGCTGTTTTCGTGCAGATGGGTCAATACATCCGGATCGGTGTTGCGTTTCATGAACATGCGTAACGGTTGCACGGCCACAAGGCCGGTCTCTTGCATCGTCTGCACGCTACTCATGTCCAGGGGCGTGCTCTGGAGGTTTTCGGCGATCTGATAGCCCACGGGGGCCATGACGAAAAGCGTGGCGGCCAGAGCGATGCCATTGATCGCCATGCTTGGAGGCACCTGCTGAACACCGATGGCGTTACGCGTAATCATCAGCACAATGACAATTTTCAAGAACGCCGTGCACACCACTAACAGCATCGGCAGCAACGACAGCGCACCAAAAAACAACGCCAGGACAACGGGGTCGACGCCCTGGAATATCATCGCGAGAACACCACGCGCGACAACTGCAAACCGAGGCGCCCGTCTACTTCCACCAACTGCCCCTGCCCAATCGGCCGGTCGGCGTAATACAGGCCGGCGGTACCGGGGGCATAGCCGGTGATGCCCAACACAGCACCGGGCGCCAGATTGCGCAGTTCGCCCAGGGTCAGGCTCAAGACGCCACAGCGCACGGTCAGCGCCATACTCAAGTCATCAAAGGGTTCCCGGCCAAAGACATCCTCCATCGGCTGATCCGGCTCCTCTTGCGCATACTCCGGTATTACAAACTCTTCGTTCACACGCGCTTCCTCTATCGCAGTAAGGTTCAGGCACCACCGCCCGGATTCATCATCAATACGCCCGTGCAGCCGATGACGGCCGACATGCAGGTGGCCCTGGCCCTGCACATCGAAAAACGCCTGCTCGAGTATCAACACATCACCCGCGCGCAAGCCGCGCACTTGCGCGACGGGCAGGTTCAAGCGGCCAAGGGACGCCGTTATGACCAACGGAAAAGAGGCAGGCAGCGGATCGCACGTCGGCTCCCACGGGCCCGCCGCATACGCAGCCAGCAAGCTCTGCGGAGCCATCCACAGGTAACCTGCAACCCTGGAAGGCCCCAGCGTCACCGTAAAACGACAACCAAAGTTCAGCTTCCTGGGCGTCGGCAGCAAACGCAGGTAACCAAATAACGCCAACACTTGCGGGCTAAGGTGGTGCTGGAACAGCTCCCAGAACCAGGAGGTCGGGTCGTTGCCGGCCTCGGCCAGGGTCACCGGGCATTCACCCATCAGGCTGAACATCGCCTCGGGGTCGGAGAACGCGAGCACACCCAGGGCGCTCTCGAAAAAAAACGGGCTGGCAGCGTCAGGGGCACAGCCTGGCTCGAGCGAAAACGCGCCGTGCTGATCGCCAACCGCAAACGGCATGCGTAAGCCGCGCCCAAGCCGATGCAGCGCCGCCACCCTGGTGGCTTCAACCAATGGCAGTGTTAACGCGGACAGGATCATGCCGAGGTCACGCGCACATCGACAGCCTGCCCCAAGGCTTCGCTCAGCCGGTTTTGAAGGCTGTTGCTCACTGCGCCGAGCCATCGCGTGGCGTGCTGTTCTTCAGCGTGCAGCCCGATGTTCCAGACGCCCGATTGGCGCTGCACACAAGCCTTGATTCGCCCCTGCCCTCGCAGGTAAAGCACCGCCAGCAGCGGCCATTGCATACCTGCCTGTATTCGAGGCGCCAATTGCTCAGCCAGCGCCTCGATCATCAACCTGTTCGCCCACAACTGCGGTGCGGGAGCGCAGGAAACATAACCGCCTACGCCATCGGCATTGACCAGCAGCCGGGCGAACACACGCATGGCGTCCACCGGCACCGCACCGCCAACGGCGGGTTCCTCGTCGGCGCCATATTCGCGCGCACCAGGCCGCTCGGGCTTGCCTTCAGATATCTTGCTCATGTTTCTTCCTGCAGCAGTAACCTTGATAACTCCAAAAGCTTTTCGACTTCGCGCAAGCATTGGGTGGCCTGCTTTTGCGCAGTGTCGACCTGGGCCACCTGCTGCTCTTGCTGCCCGTGCAACCCACGCACCTGCGCTTCTTCGCGCAGCGTGCTGGCGGACAACGAGCGTTCCTGCGTATTCCACGATTTGAGTTCCTGAAACGAGATCACTTGCCCTTGATGCTTGCTCAATAGCTGCGCACCTTGCTGGGCTTCCTGCAGGCGGGTTTGCTCAAGGACGCGCTGCGCCTGCTCGACTTGCAATTGCAGCGCTCGCTGATGCCTTTTAGCCTCGCCCAGGACGCGCTCGGCGCGGTCTGCCCGATGCTTGCGCAGACGCCGCAGGGTTTCCAACTCAGAAAGGGACATAGGCCGTCAGCTCCGTCAGTTGTTGCAGGGTCGTCTCTATCGCTGAAGGCCCGCGCAAGTCCTGACGCAGAAAACCATCCACCGCCGCGCGACTGTCCACTGCCAGGTCGGTCAGCGCGTCACTGCCGGCCTGATACTCACCCAGCTTGAGCATCAACTCGATCTGCTGGTACGCCGATAACAGGCGTCGCAGCGCGGTGCCGGCATTAATATGCTCAGGCGTCGCGACATTGCTCAGAATCCGCGAAAGGCTGGCCAGTACGTCAACCGCTGGGTAATGACCACGCTCAGCCAGTTTGCGCGACAGCACAATATGACCATCGAGCAGCGAGCGGACCTCATCCGCCACCGGGTCGCTCATGGAGTCCTGCTCGATAAGCACGGTGTAGATCGCGGTGATCACGCCGTCGCGCGTCAACCCGGCGCGCTCCACCAACCGCGGCAGCAAGCTGTATACCGAAGGCGGCAAGCCGCCACGGCCCAAAGGCTCACCGGCCGCCAAGCCGATTTCCCGCTGCGCGCGCGCGAACCGGGTCAAGGAGTCGATCAACAGCAACACCCGCTTACCCTCACGGCGATAACCCTCGGCCAGCGCGGTGGCCGTGAACGCTGCACGGGCTCGTTCCATGCTGGAGCGGTCGGACGTCGCGCACACCAGCACGGCCTTGGCCCGCAATTGCTCATCCAGCTCATGGTCGAGAAATTCACGCAGCTCCCGGCCGCGCTCGCCGATCAAGCCGAACACAATCACGTCGCACTCGACGTTCCGGGCAATTTCGGCCAGCAAGGTGGTCTTGCCACAGCCCGCGCCGGCAAACAGACCCACACGCTGGCCCTCGCCAAGCGTCAACAAACCATCGATCGAGCGCACCCCGGTAGCCAGGGCCCGATGGATCCTCGGCCGGTCGGTCGGCAAAGGGGCCTCACACAACACCATGCTGGCATCGGGGCTCTCGGTCTCGACAAACGCGCTGGGGCCAACACCGGTAATCGGTCGTCCGAAGCCATCCAGCACTTGCCCCAGCAGCTCATCACTGACCCGCACCTGATGCGACACGCCCAGACGCTGCACGCCCGCGCCCACGCGTACCCCTTCAAGATTGCCCAAGGCGCTGAGGACGGCGTCCTGCTGATCGAACCCGATGATCTCGGCCAGCATGTGTTCATCGACAGACTTTTCAACCTGGCACAGGTCACCGATACGCGCGCCGGGCAACCGGCATTGCAGCAACATGCCGTTGACGCGTTGGACCCGACCGCGCATCGTCACCGGCAAAAGGTTGCTCAGTGACTGGGTCTGGCGCCGCTCCCAGGCGTCGAGGCGTGCTCGCAGCTCCTCACTCACCAGTGCACCTCATAACGCTGCGCGCCATCGAAGACCACCTTGGCATTGTCGATCAGCACCAACCGCACATTCTCCACTTCGTCACCGACAAACAGCCGACTGCCATCCTCCAGAACGACATGGCCGTTCGGCCCGCCGACGATCTGCACAATCTTGAACGGCAGCGTCCCATCGCGCGTACGCACGCGGCTGATCACCGGCACGGCGTTGTCGAACAACTCACCAAAGCGGTTGAGCATCCGCGACACCAGCTCCACATCGTCCGGGGAAACCGCGCCGTTGAGCACGATCTGGCCATTGACCACCTCCAGGCTGACCCTTTGGCTCAATTCGCGCTCGGCGAGCATCTTCAACAATTGCTCCCGCACTTCAAACGCAGAGGCCAATAGCGGTTTGGCCGTCGCGGGCGCTATCAAGGAGGCCTGGGCATCACGCTCCCCCGGGGAAACCATGCCCACTACCGCGATGATCACCGCAACCAACAGCACCACACTGATCAGGCGTTTTTGCTGCACATGGGACATGGACGACAACGGCAACGCACGCGGCGCCTCATGGGCCCGTTGCGTCGGGGTGGGTGCGGGCAGCTCAGGCCACGGCTGCTCGGCGAGGGCAACAGACAGACGAATGGCCCCAACTGAAAACGGTACGTTCAGTGTCAGGCTCGTGATCTGCGCCAGCACCTGCCCCTCGGCGTCATGCAGCAGCCCCGCTTCGGCCTGCACGGACCAATTGGCGCCGATCAACCGCAACCGCGCGTGCTGCTCGGCGATGCCTGGATCATTCAGCACCAGGTCCGCGTCAGGGTGAGCGCCAATGCTCCACGTCTCGCCAAAAAGCGGCAACGCGGCCCCCTGACGCAGACCATTGAGCACGCGCAGCTCAACCATCAGCGAGCCCTTCCGCGCGTTGCAACGGGTTGGGCAATCATGCCGCCGCACCGCGCATCAGTTGATCCTGACCAAGGTCAAAACGCCCCAGCACCTTTACCTTGGATGTGCTTCCCAACTCGGCAAAGGACAACACCGGCACATGGTTGAACTCCTCCAGCAACAAGGTGCGCAATGGACTACGCAGGTCCTGCGCAACCAACATCACACTTTTAGTTTTGGCACGTAAGGTAAAGGCTTGGTTGAGAAGGTTGATCAACGCGGCGCTGGTTTCGCTATCAAGCGCAAAGAACACCCCGGTCTGGGTCTGGCGCAAGGCATCGCGCAAGATGTTTTCGCTATGGGGGGACAGCAACCAGGCATGCAGACCATCCTCTTCGCTGTACTGGTGGAAGATCTGCGCCTTGAGGGCAATGCGCGCATAGTCGGCAAGCGCGTCCGGTTCGCGCTCATGCTGGCCGTACTCGATCAGCGCTTCGACAATCAGCCGCACCGCTCGCAGTGGTACGCCCTCACTGGCCAAACGTTGCAACACCGCTGAAAACCGCGACAACGGCATGATGCGCTGCAGCTCCTGCACCAGTTCCGACTGGTTGTGCTCAAGCCAACTGAGTATCGCCTTGCTCTCCTGGATCCCCAGGAACTGCGGCCCGCTGAGCATCATGGCCTGCCTCATGCGTTCGATGATCAGGCTCGTAGCGCTAAAGCGCTCCAACTGTGGGTCATCAAGCAGCGGATCATCGGCCGGCAACCACAGCCAGCCCTCTTCGTCACGCTCGGCCAGCCCCGGTATTGCGTGCTCGGGCTCTGCCGTGAAGGCCCCGCGATCAACGGCCAAGCGGGTGACGACCGAGGCTTTGATCATCGGTACTTCATGCACGCAAAAGCGCATTTCGTCGTCGGCCAGGGCGTCATCGAGCTCGACCTCGAACGGCGGCAATGTCAGGCCGATATTGGCGACCAGCGAATTTCGGGCCTGGCGGATCCCGTGAATAAGATCCGTCACCTCAGGTGTGCCGCGCAACGCCGGGGGGAACTGCAAAAGATAAGGCCGTGAGGGATCGAACCCGCGCAAATCCTCCTCTCCGTTCTCTTCGGGGCGGACGGCGTCGGCGGCTTCATCCTCGGGCTGGTCCTTACGTTGACGCTGACGCATCAAGTAATACCCCAAGGCACCGGTTGCCGCGCCGAGCAGGATAAACACCAGGGTGGGCATGCCGGGCACCGCTGCAAACGCGAGCATCCCTATCGACGCAATCATCCAGCTCTTGGGTTCACTGGTCATTTGCCGGGCAATTTCAGCGCCCATGTGAGTGATGCCCTTGCCCCCAGCCGGCGCCACGCGAGTGATGATCATGCCGGCCGTAAGGGAGATCAGCAGCGCCGGAATCTGCGCGATCAGGCCGTCGCCGATGGTCAGCACCGAATACAATTGGATCGATTCGGCCGCACTCAGATCGTGTTGGAACATACCCGTGGTAAAACCGCCCAGCAGGTTGACCACCACGATAATCAAACCGGCGATGGCGTCGCCCTTGACGAACTTCATGGCCCCGTCCATGGCGCCGAACAGCTGGCTCTCGCGAGATAACTGCTCGCGTTTTTCCCGCGCTTGCATGCCGTCGATAAGACCGGCGCGCAAGTCACTGTCGATGGACATCTGCTTACCCGGCATCGCATCCAGGCTGAACCTCGCGGCGACCTCGGCGACCCGCTCCGAGCCCTTGGTGATGACCAGGAAATTGACCAGGGTCAGAATCAGGAAGATCACCATCCCCACTGCCAGGTTGCCCCCCACCACGAAATTGCCGAACGCCTCGACGATGTCGCCGGCGTCCTGTTCCAGCAGGATCAGGCGCGTGGTCGCGATCGACAGCGCCAGACGAAACATGGTGGTCAGCAGCAAGATCGACGGAAACGAAGAGAACGCCAGGGGCCCCGGCAAATACAGCGCCAGCACGATCAATAAGCATGAGATGCAGATGTTGACCGCGATAAGAATATCCACCAGCCAGGTGGGCAGCGGCACGATAAAGATAAACACGATGCCCAGGACCACCACGGCGCCCAGCACTTCGGCACGCTGTGCCGCTTTGAGCAACACCTTGTTGACGGTAGACAGCACGGTCACACCGGAGCCCCCAGACCACCGACAAAGCGTGCGGGGCCGCGCTCAACCCGGTCCAGCTCGCCCATTACCGCCAAAAAGCTATCCAGGGCGCTCTGACGCACTCGACTGTCCGGCCACAAGGCCAGGGGCAGTTGCCGAATCAGCGGGAAAAGCGCGTTAAGCAGGACCACTTGCTGGGTATTCGGGGCACTTCCCAGATCATGCCCAAGGCGCAGGACTTCACCCGCATCAATCCCGCTGCCGGCGTACCCCAGCAGGCGCTGCAGCAGGCTCACGGCGTCGCAGTCCAGGGCCAGGCGCTGGTTCAACGCCTGGCAACCGGCCAACACGCTGCTCAACTGAGCGCAACTTTGCAGGGCCAGCAACAAGGTGCGCAGCCGAGGGGTGGGCATTGCAGAAACCAGCACTGCGATGTCGTCAGCCAAGGCCTTACGCATGCTGCCGAGCCGGGTGGAAAACGTATCGCCACCGTATACACCCAGCAGGGCCTGCATCATCGTCGCCAGGGATTGGCGCGTGGCCACGCTGGCGTAATAGAGAGCACGCAGCGCCTGGCGTTCCTGAGCATCGCCGCCGGCCTCCAGCAACGCCGTGGCGAATTTGAGGCCTGCCTGGATTTCCCCTTTGTAACCGATGCTCAGCATGGCAATGGCATCCCGCGCCTTGGCCGCTTCAGACGAGCGCACCTCAGCGTCCGCCTGGACTTCCAGGTACCGGAGCACCACGAACGCACGCGCCGGGTCGCCCTCGGCAAGCTCCAGCAACTTGTCGGCACTGGGGTTGTGCTGCAACTGCTGCCTGAACCGCCGAGAAATAGCCGCGAAGGTCTCCTGGGCCGGATGACCAAGCTGATCATAAAGTTGCGCAAGCTGCTCGACAGGCGGAACGCGTATCGACGTCGCGCGCAGCACTCGGTTATTGGCCACTACTTCTTGGTCGAAGAGCTGGGCAAGCTCCTCGAGCTTGACTGGCTCAGGCGTGGAGACGCGTGCAACGACCGATTGATCCAGGCGTTGGGACGATGGCACATCGTTAAGAGCTTCGACTTTCATGAGCATGCCAAGACGGGAAGAGTGTGTCCCTATGTGGCAACGCGCGCCGATACGGTTCCATCAAAGTTTATCCGTCGACTGCCTTGAAAAGACCGACACAAACCATCGAGGCCTTTTGCAAAAAATTGCGCAGCAGCACTCTATTTAAATATATTTATCTATATAAATCAGTAGGTTGAACGTTTCTCTCGGTTGGCACAGCCAGTGCTAAAGGGGTTCTCGTCGAAAACTTTTCGACAGTGTCTACCTTGAGGAAAACACCGTGAATATCTCTATTGATGCTTTAGCGCACCTTGTTGGCGGCTCGCCTCAATTCATGCTCGAACTGACGGACGACCAACAAAAAAAACTCCGCCGTTTTATTCACAAACGCGTGCTCAACCACGAAGATGCGGACGACATCCTGCAACTGACGTACCTGGAAGCATGGCGTAACAGGGAACGTTTCAGTGGCCAGGCGGCCCTCAGCACCTGGATGTGCGGCATCGCGCAGAACCTGATCCGCAACCACTTCAGGCGCCTGTATGCCAAGCCGGTGCATTGCGAATTCGACGAGTCGCTGTGGCATGGCCAGGAAGACAACAAAAACCTGGACTGGGAGTTCGAGATCAACCGGCGCCTGGAAAATACCTTGAGCGCCATTGACCACCTACCTGCGGAAATGCGTAAAACGCTGTACGCGTCACTGGAAACCGACGGCAGCTACCAGGACACTGCCGACGTGTTGGACATCCCCATAGGCACCGTTCGCTCACGCCTGTCACGGGCGCGCGAACACCTCAAGCGTGTCACCCACAGCTCGATTTACCCATAAGCAAAACCAAGTGTTGGGCGGCAGGGATATTGCCCAACTCGATCACAAATTTTTGGGTACGCCGCTGCAAGAGCGCCAGCAACCCGAAGCCCCGCCAGCGATCATCCGCATATCGCCCGCCCCCCCACACACCCGCGTAGCCCCTCGACTGCCTGCACACGTCTCCCATGAGGGCGAGTTCAACCCTCTGTGGCGAGAGCGCTGGTCCGCGTTGGGCTGTAGCCGCCCCAAAACTGGCATTTTTGGTTAAACAGTTGAAAGCGCAGATAAAAATTAAAAATAAACGCTTGACGCATTTCCGTTCTACGCGAATAATGCGCGCCACTTGGCTACGTAGCTCAGTTGGTTAGAGCATAGCATTCATAATGCTGGGGTCCGGGGTTCAAGTCCCTGCGTAGCCACCAAGTACCGATCCATAGATGTCTACAGCAGTCTGTGAATCACCCCAAGAAGCCCGCCTCGTGCGGGCTTTCTTGTTTCTGGCGTTCAGCGCCGTATCCCCCTACTCCTAAAACATGGCCAATGCCTGAAATCTCATGGCACCTTGAAAAAATCGCAACACCCGTGATAATGATAAGAATTATCATTAAGTACACTCCGATGACCCATGTTGCGCTCGCTTCTTCCAGTGTTCGGCAGACGGTTCTGCACAGTCTTTTTGGCGACCACCACGGGTGGCTGCTCAGCCGCCTGCGGGCGCGGCTTGGTTGTACTTATGATGCCGCTGACATGGCTGCCGAAGTGTTTGCGCAGGTTGTCGCCTTATCCGAGCCGCAGGCGATACGCGAACCCAGGGCGCTGCTGACCACCATTGCCAAACGCTTGATGTATGACACTTGGCGCCGACGCGATCTGGAGCGCGCCTACCTGGAAGTGTTGGCGTTGCAACCCGAAGCCTTCGCCCCCTCCCCTGAAGCCCACGCCCTGGCAATTGAAGCATTGCTTGAAATCGATACCTTGCTGGCAGGCCTTTCGTCGCGGGCCCGTACCGCATTTCTATGCAGCCAGGTAGACGGTATGAAGTATGCCGACATTGCCGAGCTGATCGGCGTCTCGACTATCCGGGTGCGCCAATACGTGGCCAAGGGTTTGAAGCTGTGCTGCCAGCAGCTGAGGCACGAATGAAACGCACGTGCTCAGCGGTCGATGAAGCCATCGAGTGGATGGCCTGCATGCGTTCGGGCGAAGTCCTGGCCGACGAACAAAAGGCCTTCGACGCCTGGTTTGCCAACCCGAGCAACGCCCAGGCCTGGGAGAAAGTGCAGGGGCATTTGGGTGCGACGTTTTCCCCCCTTGTACGCGGCGCGGACTCACAAGTACGCCGAGTGCTGCAAGCCCCCGACCCGCAGCGACGGCGCCTGCTGCGTGGCGCGCTGGTATTCGGCGGCGTGGGCATCGGTGTGGCGCTGGTGGGTCGGCAGAGCACACTGTTGAGCACCGTCGGCGCCGACTTTCGGACCGCCACCGCGCAACGGGCGAACTTCAACCTGGCGGATGGCAGCACGTTGCTGCTGGATGCGCGCAGTGCGGTGGATATCAATTTCACCAAGAGTGAACGCAACCTGATGCTGCATGCCGGCAAGCTGGTGATTGAGGCGAGTGACGACCCTCGACCGTTGGTTGTGCAAACGCCCTACGGATTTGCACGCGGCACCGCCACGCGCTTTATGGTTTCGCTGCAAGACGGCTCCGCGCACGTGTGGGGCATGCGGTCCAACCTCTGCGTTGCTCGCCCCAACGGCTTTTGTTCAGTGCTCCAGAGCGGCGCGGGGGCACGCCTGGACTCCAAAGGCATCACGCCACTGGCGGCGAATCGTAAAGGCGAAAGCAGTTGGGAAAGCGGCAAGCTCAGTGTGGACGACTGGTCGCTGGGCGACGTGATCGAGGCATTGCAGCCTTATCGGCGCGGGGTGTTACGCATCAGCCCGGCGGCGGCCAGGCTACGTGTCTCCGGTCTGTTCCCCCTGGACAACAGTGACCGCGCACTTGCCGCGCTGGAGCACATCCTGCCTGTACGCAGGAAGGAGTACCTGGGCTTCTGGACCCAGATCGAACTGCGCGGCTGAGTTTTTTTCATCTGCCCTGTATCGCTTTTTCAATCTCGTTGGACATAGACATAAACCGCTAATAAAAGCGGAGCCGCCAACATGGAGTGACCTATGTCCAATCGTTTTAACAGTGCGTTCAGGCTGACGTCTGTGTGCTTCGCCCTTTTACTGGCCCAGGGATACGCGTCGACCAGCCTTGCCGAATCGGCGTCGACGGGCAGCCAGTCTCTACACCATTTTGACTTGCCGGCCGACGCCCTGGCGGCGACCCTCGACCGCATCGCTCGCCAGAGCGACAGCGAAATTGTGTATGTGCCGAATCTCGCCGCCGGGCTGCGCGCGCCAGCCATCAAGGGCACCATGAACGCCGAGCAGGCTGCACAAATGGCCATTGAAGGCAGCGGCCTGTCAGTACGTACCACCTCTGGGGGCACCCTGACACTGGATGCCTTCGGCAGCATGACGCTACCGGCGCAAGCGATTGTCGGCATGCAGACCGAAGCCCCGACCGTCTCCGTGGGCACGAAAGTCCCGCTGCGTCTGCGCGAGGTGCCGCAGACGATCAACGTGATTGGCCAGGAGCGCATTCAAAAACAAAACCTGTATACCCTTGAAGATGCGTTGGGCAAGGTCGGCGGCGTAACCGTGCAGCGAATCGATGCCAGCCGCCTGAGTTTTTTCTCGCGGGGTTTCGAAATGACCTCGCTGCAATTGGACGGTACGCCGACCACCATGGACAACCGGGTGTTCCTGTCTCCCGACTTGACCATGTATGACCGCGTTGAGGTACTTAAAGGGCCGTCCGGCAGCTTGACCGGTGCCGGCGGCCCCGGCGGCAGCATCAACCTGGTACGCAAGCGACCGCTGGCCGAGGCGGCAGTCTCGGCGCAAATCAGCGCCGGCTCATGGGATGACTACCGTGGCATGGTGGACGCCACCGGCCCGTTGACCGAGAGCGGTAATGTGCGTGGGCGCCTGGTACTCAGCGAGCACGACAAGGGTTACTACTACGACGGTGGCGGCAAGCGTGAGTCGAATCAGATCTATGGCATTGTCGATATCGACCTGACGCCGGACACGGTCTGGACCATCGGAGCGAGCAATCAGAATACCGACATCCGCGGCGCCCAGCGCTCGCTGCCGGCCTATCGTTACACCAATGCGGCCGGTGAGGCGGCCATGTCGCTGCCGGATGCGTCGCGCAAACATTTTTACGGTGAAGACTGGAACCGTGACTACTTCTGGAGCACCGCCGTATTCACCGAACTCGAGCATCAGTTAGGGGATGGCTGGAAAACCAAGTTGTCCCTGCGACACGCCGACAATAACTACGACTTGACCCAGGCTTACGCGCGCAACGGTGGAGGCATAGACCCGGTGGACAAGCAGGTGTCGATGAACTCGATCATGTTTGATTACCGGGAAAAACAGGACGAGGCCGACGTGTATGTCGACGGTCCATTCAGCTTGCTGGGGCGTGAACACAAAGTGCTGCTGGGCGCCAACTATTCGCGCTCCGAATTCGCCTCCAACGGGGGGTATTTCTCGAATTACCTGGGTGACGTAGATCTCAAGAATCCGCAGCCCGACTTTGCTTACCCGGCCTTCCCGGACTCGGACAAATTGCCCACCAGCGTGGCCAACACCCGCGCCAAAGCGCTCTACAGCAATCTGCGCCTGAGCCTTGCCGACCCGTTGACGCTGGTGCTCGGCGGGCGCTTGACCTGGCTTGAGATGCACCGCAGCCAGCACCAGCCCGAGGCGGGTTCACCGTCGCAAAAGAACGGTGACAGCGTGTCGCAGAAATTCACCCCGTTTTACGGGCTGATCTACGACCTCAACGATACCTACTCCTTGTATGCCAACTATGCAGGAGTGTTCCAACCGCAGGCCGTCAGCAACCTGGACATCAACAACAACATCCTCAAGCCGCTGGAAGGCAAGCAGCACGAAGTGGGAATCAAGGGCGAGTTCCTCGATGGCGCGTTGAACGCCTCGCTGGCCGCGTTCCAGATCGAAGAAGAAAACCGCGCGATTCCAGATATGAACGACCCTGCCTCGCGCGCCGTGGTGGCCGGCGGTAAGGCACGCACGCGCGGCTTCGAGGCGGAACTGAGTGGGCAGATGACGCCCGATTGGTTTCTCAGCGCAAACTTCACCCACACCTACAAACGCTATGACAGCGCCAACGAGCAGTTGCAGACCTACCTGCCGAAAAACATGTTGCGGGTCTGGAGCCTGTACAAACTGCCCGGTGAGCTGGAGAAGTGGAGTCTCCAGGGCGGCGTCAGCGTCGTCAGCGAGACCTACAACAAACTGGATGTCCCCGGCATCGGCATGAACGGCACCAAACTGCGCCAGGGCGGATACGCCTTGTACGATGCGGGCATTGGCTACCAGATCACGCAAAACCTCTCCGCCGACTTACTCGGCACCAACCTGGCCGACAAGAAGTACTTCCAGCGGATTAACACCTTCCAGGACGGGAATATCTTCGGTGATCCCCGTGCCGTGTCCATGACACTGCGCGCCAAGTTCTGACTACGATTGCCCGCCTCTCATTCGGCATACTTCGGTATGCCGTTTTTTTGGCTATGTGCCAGCCAGGCAATCGCAGTGGCGCAATCACAGATGCACGCAAAAATACTGCCCATCTGTATTTTGACGCTCGCCCGACCCCACTGTTAGTGTCCAGCCTCCCCCCACACACGGAGTACGCCACAGTGATACTGGACATCTATCAAGTCGACGCCTTCACCCATCGGCCCTTTGGCGGTAACCCGGCGGCGGTGTGCCCGCTTGGCGAGTGGCTGGCGGATGAGCAACTGCAAAACATCGCCGCCGAAAACAACCTCTCCGAAACCGCTTACTTCGTGCCCCGTGATGGGTTCTATGAGTTGCGCTGGTTTACCCCGCAAGTCGAAGTGGACCTGTGCGGCCATGCCACGCTGGCAGCCGCGTGGGTGTTGATCAACCAACTGCGCGATGCGCCTGACGTGCTGCGTTTTTCCACCCGCAGCGGTGAGCTTCGGGTCACGCGCCAAGGCGACGAACTGGCGATGGATTTTCCGGCCAGGCAACCTGAGCGCTGTGAGCCGCCAGCCGGCATGCTGAAAGCACTAGGGGTTGAAACCGCCGAGGTATTTGGCACCGATGACTACATCGTACGGGTGGACAACGAAGCCCAGGTCGCGGCGCTTGCACCGGATTTCGCGAGCCTCAAGGGCCTGCCTAAGCGCGGCATCGCGGTGACCGCCAAGGGCACACAGTTTGATTTCATCTCACGTTGGTTCGGGCCGAATGTGGGCGTCAATGAAGACCCGGTTACAGGTTCGGCGCACACCTCGCTGGCGCCGTTCTGGGCCGAGCGCCTGGGTAAGACAACACTGACAGCAGAACAAGGCGGCCAGCGCCGTGGCCAGTTGCGCTGCGAGCTCAAGGGGGACCGCGTGATCATTTCCGGCAAGGCCGTGCTGTATCTGCAAGGCCAGATTCACCTGTAAAAAGCAGCTCCCCAGGACAACAGATCATTCTCAAAATGAACGGAGTTCAGCGCGTGTTTTCGATTTCCCGCCGTCAATTGTCGGTCATCGCCGCAGCCCTGGCCCTCGCGGCCTGCCACACCCCGGTCAACGAACAGCCACCGGCACCGGAGTTGGGGTCAGGCTATCGCACCGATCTGGCCACCCAACATGCCACACGCCATATGGCCGCCGCCGCCAACCCGCTGGCCGCCGAAGCCGGGCGTGAGATGTTGCGCCAAGGCGGTTCGGCGATAGATGCAGCCATTGCCATGCAGGCCGTGCTGACCCTGGTGGAACCGCAATCTTCCGGCATCGGCGGTGGCGCGTTCATCATGCTGTGGGACGGCAACAACGTGCACGCCTATGACGGCCGCGAAACGGCCCCGGCCGGAGCGACTGAGCGGTTGTTCCTGAACGCTGACGGTACGCCGCTGGCCTTCACCGATGCGCAGATCGGCGGGCGCTCGGTGGGTACGCCCGGCGTGTTGCGCGCGTTGCAAATGGCGCACCAGAAAACTGGCCGACTGCAATGGGCCACGCTGTTCGAGCCGGCGATTCGTTTGTCTGAACAGGGCTTTGCCATTTCCCCACGCTTGCACAGTTTGATCGCCGCAGATCGCTTTATCCCGCAATCGCCAGAGATGGCAGCCTACTTCCTGAATGCCGATGGCACCCCCAAGGCCACCGGCACGCTGTTGAAAAACCCGGCGCTGGCCGCGGTGTTCAGGCGCATCGCCAAGGAAGGGCCGGATGCGCTTTACCACGGCGCGATTGCCGACGAGATTGCGCGCAAAGTGCAGGGCAACCGCAACGCGGGCACCCTGTCCCAGGCGGATCTCAAGGGCTACGCCGCCAAGGAACGCGCGCCACTGTGCACCGATTACAAACGCTGGAAAATCTGCGGCATGCCGCCACCGTCGTCGGGTGGGATCGCCGTCGCCCAGATCCTGGGGACATTACAGGCGTTGGAGGCCCGCGACCCGCGCCTGGCCATCGCGCCGATGACACCGGTGAAAACCGCATCACCTGCCGGGCTGGAGCCAGCACCCGAAGCCGTCCACCTGATTGCCGAAGCCGGCCGCCTGGCCTTCGCCGACCGCGCGCTATATGTGGCCGATGCGGACTTCACGCCCGTGCCGGTCGCGGGCCTTGTGGCCCCGGATTACCTGGCCCGACGCGCCACATTGATCGGTAAGCGCAGCATGGGCATCGCCAAGCCAGGCCAGCCTGCCGGTATTCAAGTAGCGTATGCGCCAGACCGTTCGCCGCTGCGCATCTCCACCTCACAAGTGGTGGCGGTGGATGACCAGGGTGGCGCCGTGTCGATGACCACCACGGTGGAAGCCGCGTTTGGCTCACATGTGATGGTGCAGGGCTTTTTACTGAACAACCAAATGACCGATTTCTCGTTCATCCCTGAAGAAAACGGCCAACCCGTCGCCAACCGTGTACAACCGGGCAAACGCCCGCGCTCGGCCATGGCACCCACCCTGGTGTTCGACCGCCAGAGCGGTGAATTGCTGGCCACGGTCGGCTCGCCCGGCGGTTCGCAGATCATTGAGTACGTGAGCAAATCCCTGGTGGCGATGCTCGACTGGCACCTCGACCCGCAAACCGCCATCAACTTGCCCAACTTCGGTAGCCGCAATGGGCCTACGGAGCTGGAGGCCGGCTTGTTCAGCCCAGGGTTGAAACAGGCGCTCAAGGACAAAGGCCACGCCTTGAGCGACATTGAGATGACCAGCGGTATCCAGGCGATTGTTCGTACGCGGGATGCTCAGGGAAAAGTGTCATTGAGTGGTGGTGCCGACCCACGACGCGAAGGCGAAGCGGTCGGCGACTGAGGTACTGAGCGGAGGCAACCCCTTGCACCAGGCAAAAAATCTCGGCGCCATTGCGGGCGTCGATCATGGTTTCTGTTCGATCAACGATCCGCTGCGTCCGGATAACCTGTTTATCTGCAAGCAGGTGCACAGTGCCGCGGTGATTGAGTGGCAGGCAGGGCTGGTGGCCAATACGGTCGAGGCCGATGGGGTGCTTGCGCACACGCATCAACCTGTCGCAGTGATCACCGCAGATTGCCTGCCCATTCTGCTCGCATCGCAGGACGGTCAGCATGTGGCGGCGATTCATGGTGGCTGGAAGGGACTGCAACGCGGGATCGTGGCGAATACGGTGCGGCGTTTTGCCGATCTGGGGCTTGCGGCCGACCAACTGCACGTTGCAATCGGGCCGTCGATCAAGCCCTGCTGTTATGAAGTGAGCGAAGGGTTTATTACCGAGTTTCAGGCGGATCAAGGGCACACGTGGCGTGACGGCGAAGCACCATGGAGCGTTGCGCAACCCAAGCCGTTGTTGCCACCGCAGATCACCCCACCGCAGGCGCGGCAAGCACAAAGTGCCTGGTTTGACTTGAGCGGATATGGGCTGATGCTGCTGCAAGCGGCCGGGGTTCGGCGAGAACAGATCGAGGTGAGTGAGGTGTGTACGTATTGCACTTCAACGATGTTTGCCAGCTACCGCCGAAGGACGCATCACCCGGAGGAGGCGAAGACGTTGTTGTATTCGTGGATTGGTCGTACTGATCGGTGACATGGCTCCTACACCCTTCGCGGATCGCTGGTAGCACTGCTGATTTATGGCAAAGGCGCCACCGAGAATATTCCAGCGCATGTCCTGTATAAAATCGCGAAGGAAATGAACCATGCCACTCACTGAGAAAGAGCTAAGAGAACGCGACGCCAAGCGCAATATTGGCGAGGAATTGCTCGCCGCCATCGTGGACGTGAAGGCGGGCCGTCATGGCGGCGTCCATCACGTAGAAACCACTCAAGCGGCCGAAGCAAGCAGTAAAACAGGCTTGTCACAACCCAAATTCGCCGAGTTGCTGGGGGTTTCTGTAAGAACGCTTCAAGAATGGGAGCAAGGCCGGCGCTCACCCTCCGGCGCAGCACGCTCACTGCTGCACATTGCCACTATCCGACCAGACGTTTTTCGTGAGGTCCTCAGTAACGCCTGATGGCGTTACTGACCTCTTTCTAAGATCAGCGACTGATCTTCAACCCCTTGCGCCCCGCATGCCGCTCCAGCGCCAGCTCGATCAACCGGCTCACCAACTCGCTGTAGCTCATCCCAGCCGCCTGCCATAGCTTGGGGTACATGCTGATACGGGTAAAACCGGGCAGCGAGTTGATTTCATTGATCAATACTTCGCCGTCATCGGTGAGGAACACATCGACCCGCGCCAGGCCTGCACACCCCAGCACCCCGAACGCCTCAAGGGCCAGGCTGCGAATCCGCTCGTTGGCCGCGTGGCTGATAGCCGCCGGCACCACCACTCGCGCCGCCTGATCGTCGATGTATTTGCTGTCGTAGGAGTAAAAGCCATTGCTCACGACGATCTCGCCGCAACCGCTGGCGATGGGGTTGTCGTTACCCAGCACCGCGCATTCGATTTCGCGGCCCCGGACGGCTGATTCCACCAGCACTTTTTCGTCGAAACCCAACGCCAGTTCAACCGCGGCATGGTACTCGGCCTCACTGGCGATTTTGCTCACACCGACCGACGAGCCTTGATTGGCCGGTTTGACGAACATCGGCAGGCCGAGCTTATTCACGGCGGCCTCAAAAGAGGTGCGCGCGGCGTTGCGGCGGGTCAGGGTGATAAACGGGGTCACGGCAATGCCGGCGTCGCGCAGCAGGCGTTTGCTGACGTCCTTGTCCATGCACACGGCCGAGCCGAGTACGTCGGAGCCGACAAAAGGCAAGTCCGCCATGCGCAGCAGGCCTTGCAGGCAGCCGTCTTCGCCGAGGGTGCCGTGGACGATGGGGAAGATCACATCAATGTGTTCCAGCACGCCCTGGCCCGCGGTTTCCACCACTTGCTGGCTGGCCTTGCCGGGCACCACCGCCAGTTCGCGGTTGGATTGGTTGAGGGCAATGAGCGCCGGGTTTTCGCTGTTGAGCAGGAAGTTCGAGGTGTCGTTGAGGTGCCAGTGGCCGGCCTTGTCGATACCGATCAGCACCGGCTCGAAGCGCGAACGGTCCAGCGCATCGACGATATTGCGCGCCGATTGCAACGAGACTTCGTGTTCGGCCGAACGCCCCCCAAAAATAATCCCTACCCGCACCTTGCTCATGACCCAGCCTCACTGTTGAACGTAAGGCTTCTTACCACGGGCCGTCAGCGATTCGCCACCAGATGCGCGCCGAACAGCATGTAACAGCCGCCGGCAAAGCGGTCGAGCCACTTGCGCGAACGGCTGTAAAGGTTCGCCATGCGCTGGCTGGAAAACACCAGGGCCACGCTGGAATACCAACTGAACGACAAGGTGGCCATGGTGATCACCGCCAGGGTGAGCAACATCGGCGAGGGCGACGGCGGCATGGTGGACGCGAAGATAGTAGCGACGAACAGAGCTGCCTTGGGGTTCGACAGGTTGCCCAGCAAACCCAGACGCCAGGCAGAGAACAGCGAACGCTTGGGCTCATCCGGCAACAGGCGCTGGCCCATGGTTGGCGCGGAACGCTTGAACAGCTTCAGCCCCAGGTAGATCAGGTAACAACCGCCGATGACCTTGAACGCCAGGTACAACATGGGCGCCGCGGTAAACAGCGACTTGATCCCCAGCCCACCCGCCAGCCCCCACATGATCGTGCCAGTGGCTACACCCGCCGACGCCACCACGCCATGACGGCGCGAACAGCTCGCGGCCAGTTGCGCGGTATTGAAGAAGTTGGGGCCGGGCGTGACCACCGCCACGGTCCATAGCAGGGCCAGCGAGACCAGCGGGGCCACGTAAGCAGGGTTGAGAAAATCCATGGCGTTCAGCTCTATCAGCGCAATGCACGAGCCAGGATCATAGGCCTCGCCCCACGCCCGCACAATCGTACAAGACCCCGGCAGACAAGGACCCGCAGACTGGGTTAACGTGTTTCCACCTCTTTTTTATGACAAGTCACCATGGGCAACCTGACCCACACTCTCGACTGGCTGCACCGTGCCCCGCACGCCAGCGGCCTGGACCGTATCGAGGCGTACTTTGCCGGCTTCGCCTTCGACCCGCATCGCCACGACACCTACGCCATCGGGCGTACGTTGTTCGGCGTGCAGAGTTTTCACTATCGTGGCGGCATGACCCACAGCCTGCCGGGCACGACCATGGTGATTCATCCCGATGAGATTCACGACGGCCGCGCAGGCAGCGACGAGGGTTTCAAGTACCGGATGATTTACGTAGAACCGGCGTTGATCCAGCAGATCCTCGGCGGCAAGCCACTGCCGTTTATCCCTGGCGGCTTGACCACCGACCCGAGGCTGTTCCGTGCCAGCGAAGTGCTGCTGCAAAGCCTGGATTGCCCGATCGACCCGTTGCAGGAACAGGACGCCCTGTTCGACCTGGCCCAGGCCCTCGACAATGCCTCGGGAGCCATTGTCAGCCGCAAAACCTTCGATTACCTGGCAGCTGAACGCGCTCGGGAATTTATCCACAGCGCCCTGGGCCGCAGCATCACCCTGGATGAAATGGCTGGCCACGCCGGCCGTGACCGTTGGGCCTTGTCGCGGGATTTTCGTGTGCTGTTCGGCACCAGCCCCTACCGCTACCTGACCATGCGCCGGCTGGACCTGGTGCGCAGTCTGTTGACCCAGGGTCAGTCATTGGTGGATGCGGCAATGACCGCCGGTTTCACCGACCAGAGCCACATGACCCGGCAATTTCGCAGCACCTACGGCATGCCGCCGTCGCGCTGGGTAAAAATGCTCGGGCGCTGACATCCTGTCGCCGCACTCACCGCCGCACTCCAGCGTACCTTGCCCACATTCGTTCGCCGGTAGGCCCAGGCCTCTGGGGCGCACCGCTGCCCGCACCAAAACGGCACATCCGCACTGGGAGCAGCTGCTATCAGGTATGCTTTTCAGGCATGAAACATAAAGAAACAATTTCCCAAGCCTCGTTCGATTAGGAGTCCCGTCTTGGAGTTATCGACTGCCGCGTGGATGGTTCACGACACCCGCCTGATGCTCTGCGTACTGCTGGCCATCGCCAGCATCATCGTGCTGATCAGCGCGACCAAGCTGCCCCCTTTTCTGTCGATTCTGATCGGCACCTTTGTCGCCGGTGTCGGCGCCGGCCTGCCGCCGGAAGAAGTCGCCAAGGCTTTCAGCAAAGGCGCCGGGGCGATCCTGGGTGAAGCCGGAATCATCATCGCCCTGGGCGCGATGCTCGGCGCGCTGATGGCCGAGTCCGGCGCGGCGGATCGCATCGCCACTACCCTGCTGGGGTTGGGCAAAGGCAAGTCATTGCCGTGGGTGATGGCGTTGGTGGCAATGGTGATCGGCTTGCCGTTGTTCTTCGAAGTGGGCCTGGTGATGATGGTGCCGATCATCTTTGTGATGGCCAAGCGTTCGAACCAGCCGCTGCTGAAAATCGCCATTCC
>Ga0308160_10002099_pt1 | contig 25203 bp, 20 predicted proteins | sample PhyFR1_FD_201036 | JGI IMG/M metagenome (GOLD analysis project Ga0308160, IMG submission 201036) | Phyllosphere microbial communities from UC Gill Tract Community Farm, Albany, California, United States - DLSLF.R1 | ecosystem: Host-associated > Plants > Phyllosphere > Unclassified | place: USA... | reverse complement strand
CCCGCAGGGTACGCTGTATGGCCGGAATACCACGGCCGGCGTCGTCAACGTGATCTCGAACGCCCCGGGCAAGACGCTCGAAGGCGCGGTGGGCGTGGAAATCGGCAACTACAACAGCCGCAAGCTGGACGGCATGCTCAACGTGCCCGTAAACGATGCGCTGGCCCTGCGCGCGGCCGTGTCCGCCAAACAGCGCGACAGCCTGCTGCGCAATGCCCAGGGCACGCCGCACGAACTCGGCCTGGACCGCGACGACCGCTCCGCGCGCCTGTCGGCGAAACTCGATTTCAACGCCGACGCCTCGCTGCTGCTGCGCTACGACCGCACGGTCCAGCACGACAACAACGACGTCATCGTGCCGGATACGAATTTCTACCAGGGCATCGAGACCGGCAACCCCACCTGGCGCCCGGCATCCACGACCGAACGCCTGACGAATGCCTTTGTGCCACCGAACGCCGTGCCCGAGCAGGGTTATAGCCGGCGCGACGCCCAGCGCCTGAGCGCGGAGTTCAGCTGGAAGCTGGGCCCGGCCACCGTGTATTACCTGGGTGCGCGGCGCCAGTTCGACCACGATTTCCTGGTCAACTATTACTACCGCATCATGCCTGGCTTTGCCCTCGGCGTGCGCCAGTTCTTCGAAGGCGCCTACGACCAGGATTCGCACGAACTGCGCATCGCCACGAATGGCAAGGGTCCGATCTCGGCCCAGGCCGGCGTCTACTGGTTCCGCGAAGACATGACCCAATTGGCGACCTTCCGCGACCTGGAACCCATCGGCCTGCCGCCTTATTACGTGTTCCCGGCCGGCCCGATCGTCTCGAAGAGCCGCGCCGTGTTCGGCCAGGCCACCTGGAACGTGCTGGACGATTTGCGCCTGACGGCCGGCGCCCGCCGCACCGAAGACGAGAAGTCGCGCGTCGGCTCCACCAATCTGCAAATCGGCCCGGTGTTCAACCCCGCCACCGATGGCGCGATGCCGAACGCTGCCAGCCTGGAAACCGGCAAGACCACCTGGCGCCTCGGTGTCGAGGCCGATCTCGGCCCTTCGACCCTGGTGTACGGCACGCTGTCCACCGGCTACAAATCCGGCGGCTTCAACGACGGCTGCCTGGGCGGCACGGTAACCCTCGGCGTAGCCTGCCCGGCTTCGCAGGCGGTATCTGAAGACATGCTGGTCTACCGTCCCGAGACCCTGAAGGCGGTCGAACTCGGCCTGAAGACCCGTTTCTGGCAGCAGCGCGCCAGCCTGAACCTGGCTGCCTACCAGTACGACTACAGCAACCTGCAGCTGTCGGGCGTGGCCATGGTGCAGGGCGTGCCGCGTTTCGTCACCAGCAATGCCGGCGTGGCCAGCGTCAAGGGCCTGGAGATCGAGGCGGCGGTCAAGCCGGTGTCGAGTGCGCGCCTGAGCTCGACCCTGGTGTTCACCGATGCCCACTACGTCGACTACACGCCGGACGGCGTGCATTCCTGGGCCGGCTACAAACTGGACCGGGCGCCAAGCGCGACCCTGACCCTGGGCTACGAGCAGGGCTTCGGCCTGGGCGGCGGCACCCTGACGGCCGGCGCCTTTACCCGCACCTCGCGCGACTACACCATCGGCATTCCGAGCAAGCTGCTGCGCTACCGGATTCCGGGCCGCACCGAGACCGACCTGAGCCTGGGCTGGCAGGGGGCCGGCGCGCCCTGGAGCCTGCTGCTGCGCGTGCGCAACCTGCAGGACAAGGTCGAACCGGTGAACATCGACAGCTTCGGCATGACCGTGCCGAGCGAGCCGCGGTCCGTTTCCCTGCGCATGGATGTCCGCTTCTGAGAATAACAACGACTTGACCACAACGAGGACCGTCCATGAAGTCTTTGCAGCGCCAGCTTCCCCGCATCAGCTTTATCCTGCTTGCCGTGTTCCTCGTTGTGCTGCTGACCCGTGGGCTGGGCGAGACCACGCGCATGCTGATCGTCGGCTCGCTCCTCATGTTCGCCTGCTGCTGGAGCAGCGCGATCCACATGCTGGGTGCGCGGGCGGCGCTGCATTTCGTGCTGATCGCGGTCACGCTGGGCTGGTTCGCCGAGCAGATGGGTTCCAGCCATGGCTGGTTCTTCGGCCACTACACCTATACCGAGGTGCTGGGCTGGCGCATCGGCGACGTGCCGATGGTGATTCCGCTGATGTGGTTCGCCCTTACCTACATCGCCTATGTGATCGCCAACCTGATGGTATGGCAGACCCCGGTCGACGGCGCCACGCCACTCGGCCAGACGGTGACCCAGTCCTTCCTGGCGGCGATGATCGTCACGGCCTACGACCTCGGCGCCGACCCTTATATGGTGTTCACGCTGAAGGCCTGGGTCATGGCCAAGACCGACGGCTGGTGGTTCGGCGAGACCCTGCAGGGTTTCGTCGGCTGGATGGCGGTTTCCTTCGTCATCATCTTCCTGTTCCGCCTGACCCTGCGCCGCCGCCCGCCGGTGGCCGCGGCCAGCGTCTCGCGCGCCCACACCCTGGTGCCGCTGGCCATCTACGGCGGCAACATGCTGTTCCAGGCTTGCCTCGGCAACCCGGTCGAAACCCGCACGGTCGCCCTGTTCGCGATGGGCATCCCGCTGCTGGCTGCCCTGTGCGGCTGGAGCCGCTGGCAAACCCCGGCCGTCGCCGCCGTGCCCGAACTGCCGGCCAGCCCGGTGGTGGCCGCCGCGCGCATGGCCGCCGTCGCACGGGAGGCGTGATGGGCACAATGACCGAACCGGTGCTGGCCTCAAATCCGATACGGGCCGCCGACCCGCGCTACCGCGCCGACCCGCTGGCCGACGACGCCATCGCCCGCATCCTGTGCGGCTGCGACGGCCCCGCGCGCGATGCCGCCATCGGCCATGTGAATCGCGAACTGGCCGGCTGGACAAGCAACGCGGTGCTGGACGGCTGGCGCGCCAGCCCCGCCACGCCGGCGCCGATTGGCGCAGCCCTCGAAGATTTTGTGCGCGCCGCGCGCAGCCTGCCCGCCTGGGCCGATCCGGCGCGCATCGCCGCTGCCGAAGCGGTGTTCGTCGAGATGAGCATGCTGTCCTGCACCCTGCTGTTCTGCGCCAGCCTGCCGGAGTGCTACGTGCCGGTCGACCTGGCCAGCGTGCTGCACACGGCCGGCCAGCTCGAACGCCATACCGATTACCGGGTGCGCTCGACCGCCGCCATGATCTTCCCGGTGATGCTGCGCGGCGGCCTCACCGCCCCTGAAGGCGGCGGCGTGGCCCAGGTGCTGAAGGTGCGCCTGATCCATGCCACCATCCGCCACCTGATCATGCGCGGTAATCCTGCCATCGCCATGGCCAGCGGCGCCGCCGCCGCGCCGATCGCGCCGCTGCCCGACGCCGACGGCGCGCCGCAGCGCGACCTGTACCACATCCTGTATGCGCGTGGCTGGAACGTGCAGCAGCACGGCCTGCCCTGCAACCAGGAAGAGCTGGCGTACACGCTGCTGACCTTCCACTACGTCTTCCTGCGCAGCCTGCGCCGCCTCGGACTGGCCTTGACGCCCGCCGAGGAAGGCGCTTACCTGCACGCCTGGAACGTGGTCGGCCACCTGCTCGGCATCGAACCGGATTTGCTGGTGCAGGACATGGACGCCGCCAAGGGTCTGTTCGAACGCCTGCAGGCGCGCGGACTCGACACCGCACAGGCCGGCGCCCTGCCCTATGGCGCGGCCGATCCGCGTCCGGCCCTGGCCGGCGCGCTGATGAAGGCGATGCAGGACGAGATTCCGCTGCGCGTACTCAAACCCTTCCCGGTCCTGCTGACACGCTATTTGTGCGGCCGCGCCAACGCATGCGCACTCGGGCTGATGGGCCCTGTTTCCCTGCTGTCGCACGCGCTGTTCGTGGTGTTGATGGGCGCGGTGCGCGGCGTCGACTGGCTGGTGCGCCGCTTCGTGCCGGGCTTCTCGTTCTCGCGCCTGGTGTCGCGCATCCTCGGCTACCGCCTGACGGTGAAGCTGCTGATGGACCAGACCCGCCCGTTGAAGCTGCCCGACGCCCTGCTGGACGGCGTCGACGAAGCCGTGCGCGGCTGGCACCACGACCCCAAGGCGCCGGCCTGGATGAACCGGCTCGAACTGCGCCTGCGTCCGGCAACACCAAACACGTCCGCTTCCACCACCCCCGCTTCCACCACCCCCGCTTCCACCACCTCTTATCACCACGAGACGACATGACATTGCGCGCACTGCCCGGCGGCTCCTTCCTGCGCGCGGCCTGCGCATTCCTGATATTCGCGATGCTGCTGTGCGCGCTGCCCGCGCGCGCGGCCGTGGCCACGCCTGCGCCGCTGGTGCTCGACGACCGCGTCGCTGCCATCGAGGCCTGGCCCGCCGTCACCACCCTCGACGACCCGGACGGCAGCCTCGACATCGACGCCGCGCTGGCGGCCGGCGCCAGGTTCACCGCCCCGACACTGGCCTACGCCACCATGGGTATGCACAAGGGCGTGCTGTGGCTGCGCATTCCGGTGACGGTGCCGGAACACAGCAGCGGGCGCTGGATCCTCGACATCGATTACGCCGTACTGAACCGCGTCGAGATGTTCGTGGTCGTCGACGGCCACGTGCGCCAGCACGGTCTGACCGGCAATCTGCAGCCGGTCGGCGAGGCCGCGCGCAGCCCGCGCACGCCGGCGCTGATTCTCGACCTGGCGCCGGGCCAGCGCCACGATTTGTACCTGCGCGTCGAGAACGTCGGCACCATGATCCTGCCGGTGCGCCTGGCGCAAGCCTCGGTCTACCACCACATGGCGCTGGGCGAGCAGATGCTGCAAGGGATGCTGGCCGGCCTGGCCCTGTGCCTGGTGCTGTACAGCCTGGCCCAGTGGGTCAATTTGCGCGAGCCGCTGTTCGCCAAGTTCGCGCTGATGATCACCGGGACCGCGCTGTTCTCGGCCGAGTTCGCAGGCCTGGGCAGCCAGTACGTCTGGGGCAGCAACGCCTGGCTGAACATCCACGCCGGCGGCCTGTTCGCCCTGATGTCGGCCTGCGGCGCCTACCTGTTCGTCGAGCAGGCCCTGGCGCGGCCCGGCATGGACCGTATTTTCAGCCGCCTGATGAAGACCGGCGCCGCCCTGTGCGTGGCGGCGGCCCTGGCGTATGCGCTCGGCGTGATCAGCGTCGGCGGCCTGGTGGCCATCGTCAGCACCCTGGGCATCATGCCGATGCTGCTGGGGATGCCGGGCGCCTTCATGCGCGCCCGACGCGGCGACCTGGTGGGCGTGTACTTCCTGGTCGGCTGGTCGATCAGCTTCACCAGTTCGCTGGTCCTGAGCCTGGTGATCAACGGCGTCCTGCCGGCCACCTTCTGGACCATGCACGCGCTGCAGTTCGGGAATGCGATCGACATGCTGGTGTTCATGCGCATCCTCGGCCTGCGCACCAAGGCGATCCAGAACGCCATGCTGCGCGCCGAAGCGGCCACGCGCATGAAATCCGACTTCCTGGCCAACATGAGCCACGAGATCCGCACCCCGATGAACGCCATCATCGGCATGAGCCGCCTGGCCCTGAAGGGCGACCCCGATCCGAAGCTGCGCAACTACCTCGGCAAGATCCTCGGCGCCGGCGAGCACCTGCTGGGCATCATCAACGACATCCTCGACTTTTCCAAGATCGAGGCCGGCAAGATGACGCTGGAACGGGTGCCCTTCGACCTGAACGAACTGCTCGAACACCTGTCCAGCCTGACCGCCGTGAAGACCGACGCGCGCCGTGTGGAGCTGGTGTTCCGGGTCGGGCGCGGCGTGCCGGCGCGCCTGGTCGGCGATCCGCTGCGCCTGGGCCAGATCCTGATCAACCTGACCAACAACGCCGTCAAATTCACCGAGCGCGGCGAGATCGTGGTGGCGGTGGAACTGAGTGCGCGCGACGCCGACGGCGTGACGCTGGCGTTCACCGTCAGCGACACCGGCATCGGCATGAGCGAAGACCAGCTGGCGCACCTGTTCCAGTCCTTCAGCCAGGCCGACGGCTCGATCACGCGCAAGTACGGCGGCACCGGCCTCGGTCTCACCATCTCGAAACAGCTGGTGGAACTGATGGAAGGCAGCATCGGCGTCACCAGCACCCCGGGCGTGGGCAGCAGCTTCCGCTTCACCGTGAAACTCGGCAGCGCCGCCGGCGACGACGCGGCAGCGGTGGCCCTGACCGCCCCGGCCGCGCCGCTGCAGGACGTGCGCGTGCTGGTGGTGGACGATTGCGACACCGCGCGCGAAGCCCTGGTCGAGATGCTCGATTCGCTCGGCGTGGCCGCGCATGCGGTGGCGTCCGGCGAACAGTCGCTGGCGCTGCTGGCCAGCGCCAGCCAGGCCGGCCAGCCCTACCAGGTGGTGCTGATGGATTACCTGATGCCGGGCTGGGACGGCGTCGAGACCATCCGCCGCATCCATGCGCAAGCCGAGCTGGCGGCGCCGCCGGCGATTTTGATGGTCAGCGTCTGCACCCGCGAAACCGTGCTCCAGCACGAAGGCGCGCTGCCGCTGCACGGCTTCCTTACCAAGCCGATCGGCCCCGCCCTGCTGTACCACAGCCTGCTCGACGTGCTGTGCCCGGACGCGGCGGCCAAGGCGCCGGCGCGCATCGACACCGGCGCGCGCGAACTGGCGCGCCTGCGCGGCGCGCGCATCCTGCTGGTCGAGGACAACACCAACAACCGTGAAGTGGCGCTCGACTTCCTGGCCGCCGCGCCGGTGCAGGTGGACGTGGCGGTGCATGGCCTGGAAGCCCTGCAGATGGTGCAGCAGCGCGACTACGACCTGGTGCTGATGGATATCCAGATGCGCGAGATGGACGGGCTGACGGCGACGCGCCGCATCCGCGCCATCGAGCGCCTGCGCGACCTGCCGATCGTGGCGATGACCGCGCACGCCATGGCGGGCGACCGCGACAAGAGCCTGGCCGCCGGCATGAACGACCACATCACCAAGCCGATCGACCCCGAGCAGCTGTTCCGCGCCCTGCTCACCTGGATTGCCCCGGAACGCCTGGCCGGGCGCGTGGCGCCGCTGCTGCAGCCCGAGCAGGTTGCGCCGGAACTGCCGATGCTGCTGCCAGTCGTCGAGGGCGTGGATTGGGACAGCGCCCTGGCCGGCGTGAATGGCCAGCAGGCGCGCCTGCAAAAGCGCGTGCGCAGCTTCGTGCAGGAATACCGCACGGCGCCGCGCCAGCTGCTCGAGGCCCTGGCCGACGGCGACATGGCGCCGCTGCTGCAGCTGTCGCACAACCTGAAGTCGAGCGCGGCGTACGTGGGCGCGCACGCCGTGGCGCAGCAGGCCGGCCAGCTGGAGGCGGGCCTGCGCGCCGCCGACACGGCCGCCCCGGCGGCGCTGGTCCCAGGCCTGGCCAGCGCGCTGGGCACGGTGCTGGCCGGCTTCGACCAGGTGGTCAGCCCGCGCAGCGCGCGTGTGGACGCCGCAGCGCCGGCCGCCTTGCCGGCGCTGCTGAAACGCCTGGAAGGCTACCTGCGCGAAGACGATGCCCGCGCCCAGGGCGCCGCCGCCGAACTGCAAGCCCTGCTGCAAGGCGGCGCGCACGCGGCGGCGCAGGTGGGCGGGCCGGCGGCGCTGGCAGTCGCACTTGAGGCATTGACTTCTGCCGTCGAGGACCTGGAATACGCGGCCGCCCTGGCCCCGCTCGGCCAGCTGGCTGGCGAACTGGGCCTCAATCCTGAGGAGCCGGCATGAGCCCGGAACCGCAAAAGGTCCTGATCGCCGACGACGACGCCATCAACCGCGACGTCCTGTGCGAACTGCTGCAGCCCGAATACACGGTGCTGCTGGCGAAGAACGGCGCCCAGGCGCTGGAACGCGCCACCCGCCACGTACCCGATCTGGTGCTGCTCGACGTGATGATGCCCGACATGAGCGGCTACGAGGTGCTGCGGCGCCTGCGCACCACGCCCGCCACCGAACATCTGTCGGTGATCTTCATCTCGGGCCTGGACCGGCCCGAGGACGAAGCGGCCGGCCTGAAGATGGGCGCCTCGGACTACATCGCCAAGCCCTTCAACGCCACCGTGGTGCTGGCGCGCGTGGCCCTGCACCTGCAGCTGGTGCGCCAGCGCCGCATGCTGGAACACCTGGCGAATGTCGACGGCCTGACCGAACTGGCCAACCGGCGCCGCTTCGACGAAGTGTATGCGGTGGAGTGGCAGCGCGCGCGGCGTACCGGCGAGCAGCTGTCGCTGGCCCTGCTCGACATCGACTGCTTCAAGCAGTTCAACGACATGTACGGCCACCCGGCCGGCGACCGCGCATTGCGCGCGGTGGCGCGCGCCGCCGGCGCCCAGATGCGCCGTCCGGCCGACCTGGCGGCGCGCTACGGCGGCGAAGAACTGGTGCTGCTGATGCCCGACACCGACGCCAGCCAGGCCGCCTACGTGGCGAACGCGATCCGCGAAGCGGTGGCCCTGAGCGCCATCGCCCACGCCGGCTCGGTGGCCGCGCCCTGGCTGACGGTCAGCATCGGCGGCGCCACCTTCCTGCCCGACAGCGGCGAACAGGCCGCCGCCCTGTTCGAAGCCGCCGACGCCCACCTCTACCAGGCCAAGCAGGCCGGCCGCAACCGCGTGGTCTGGCGCGACCGCGCTTAAAAAACAGCCGGGGTCAGGTCTGACATTCGGACACGGCCCCATCTGTAGTAGACGGCAGGCCACGGCCTGGCACGCATCGGCATGAAGTAATGTGACGAACCGAGCGCGCTTCGCGCACAAACAGTCGCTTTGAAGCAGTCAACGCGGCGCCCGATCACCGTGCGCCGGCCTACTACAGCTGAGCTCGTGTCCGAATGTCAGACCTGACCCCGGCTGTTGAAGCCGCACCTGATCAACAGTGACTATTGGATAGTTTCTGTCTATCCCTGAATGGTAAGATGCCTGCCGCGCAGGGCGGCATTCAGGCTTTCGGCGCTTCGGTGGCGCGCAGCATGCACTGGGACAAGCGGTCGAAATGCTGCAGCGCGGCCTGGGTCAGTTCGATGCGCTTGCGGCGCGTGTCTTCGGTATCGGCGAGCACGATCCAGCCTTTTTCGCGCATCGACTTCAGGCGGTTGTGCACGGTGGCCGGGGCGCCGAATTCGACCGTGCCCATGACGTCGCGCACGCTCAGGCGCTGCTCGGTCTGACCGGCGCGGGCGATCAGCGCCAGGATGCGCTCTTCCAGTGGATCGAGCTCGGGCAGCGACGGCAGGCCGCGCAAGGCTTCAGTCAGCTGGAGGAAGCGCAAATAAATGTCGGCGGGGCGGGTTTTCTTCATCGTCGATGCGTGCGAATGGCCGTCTGCGCCGCGAGCGTGCGGGCGGTATGGCGTCCTGGTCCGCCGGAGCGGTCGGGCTATTTTACTGCAACAGGATATGAAACAGCTTCAACTGCATGCACTGATGGTCTGCGCCACCATCCTCATGTTCGGCGCCGCACTGGCGATCAACGAATTGTTCTTCCTGCGCCTGGAATTCGCCGCCGGCATCAACTGGCTGTATTTGCCCGCCGGCGTGCGCCTGCTCTCGACCCTGCTGTTCGCCGAAGCCGGTGCGGTCGGCATGTTCCTGGCCGGCTGGGTCGCCTGCTCCTTCATCTTCTTTCCGCACGATCCGCTGCGCTCGGTGGCCGGCGGCGTCCTCGGCGCCCTCGCCCCCTACCTGGTCTACCGCCTGATGCGGCACCGCTTCGGCTTGCAGGCTTCGCTGGCGAACCTGACGCCGGCGCGGCTGCTGTTCTGCGCCGTGGTGTACTCGCTGGCCAGCCCTTTCCTGCACCACCTGTGGTTTGCGCTGGTCGAGGACAAGCCCGATTTGCTGCACAGCTTCGTGGCGATGGCCACCGGCGACTTCTGCGGCACCATCGTGGTGCTGTATGGCGCCAAACTGCTGCTGGCGCTGCTGGCGCCGCGCCGCACACGCAGCTGATCCCGGCGCATCGGGAAAGTTGGCATATCGCAATATCTTCCGGCCGTGCTCGGCCATGCTGATGGATGGCGCTGCGCCACAATCCTACCGGCAGATTCGAGCACATCCATGCATTTGCGGACCCAGCAAGCCGACTCCCGTTTCGCCGAACTCGACGGCCTGCGCGCGCTGGCGGTCGTTTCCGTCATCCTGTTCCACTGCGAAGTGGCAGGCCTGCTCAGCGGCGGCTTCTTCGGCGTCGACATCTTCTTCACGATCTCCGGTTTCATCATCACCGCCAGGTTGATGAACGAATTGCGCGAGCGCGGCAACTTCCGTTTTTCGACCTTCTACTTCCGCCGCCTGAAGCGCCTGCTGCCGCCGGTCGTGGGGCTGATCGTGCTGGCGGCAGCCACGGTGCCGACTGCGCAGGGCACCTTCGACCAGTTCCGTTCCGACGTGCCGGCGGCCTTGGCCTATGCGTCGAACTGGTGGCAGATCGCGCACGAGCAGGCTTATTTCGATACCACCCCGCTCGTGCTCAAGCACCTGTGGTCGCTGGCGCTCGAGGAACAGTTCTATGTCGCCTGGCCGCTGCTGGCCTACCTTGTCCTGAAGCGCGTCGGGCCCAGGGCCGCTGGTCTGCTGGCCCTGCTGCTGGCGCTCGCCAGCGCTGTCTGGATGGGCTGGCTGTACGGGCCGGATATCCACAACGCCTTGCGCAACCGGCTCTATCTCGGCTCCGACACCCACGCGATGGGACTGTTCGCGGGCGCGGCGCTGGCCGGCTTCTGGAATCCGTGGCGCGCGGCCGAACGCCAAGCGGCTGCGCGCCGGGTCTGGCGCTGCGCGGGCCTGGCGGCACTGGCGGCGCTGATCTGGCTGATGCAGGTCCTGAACCACGATGCGCCCGCCACCTGGCAAGGCGCGTTCTTGCTGGTGCCGGCCCTGACCTGCGTGCTGGCCTGCGGCGCCGGATGACGGCGCTGGTGACGAGCTACACCGGAGCGGCGGCGCTGCTGTTCGCCGCCACCGCGCTGTATGGCCAGGGTCCGGCGCCGCTCGTGGCCATCGGCGCGGAGCGTCCCGCGCCCCTGCTTCCCGCTGCCGCGCCGGCGCCTGCTCCCGCTCCAGCATTTGCGCCAACTCGCGCTCCGCTCCCGGCGCAGACCTTGAGCGACGCGCAGCTGGCCTCGAACGAGACCATATCCGGCGGCGGCGACCTGTTCGCCATCGGCGACTCGGTCCTGAAAGGCGCCCAGGCCCACCTGGAAAAGGTCATCCCCGGCATCCGCATCGATGCCGCGGTCGGACGCCAGGCCAGCCAGGGCCTGAAGGTGGCCCAGGCCTGGCGCGCGGGCGGCGCCAAGGCATCGTCGGTGCTGGTGCACCTCGGGACCAACGGCTACATCACCGAAAGCCAGTACCGCGCGCTGCTGGCGGAACTCGGCGACCGCGAGCGCGTGCTGCTCGTGAACGTGCACGTGCCGAAGCCCTGGATGAAGCCGAACAACGCGATGATTGCGCGCATGCCGGCCGACTTTCCGAACGTGCGCGTGATCGACTGGAACGCCCTGTCCGAGAGCCGGCCCGAGTTCTTCGGCAAGGACGATACCCACCTGACGCTGAAAGGCATCCGGGCGCTGATGGTCCAGATCAAGGACGCCACCGGCGGCGCACCGATCGGCGCAGCGGACGGCGCGCCCGGCGAAGCGGATACAATATTGGCCAAAGGCAAGGAGCCGCCGGATGCGCAGCCGGCGCCTGCGGCCGAAGCGCCAGCCGATTGAGCGCCGCCGCCCTGTCCCGCGGCAGGCCAGGCAACCCGGAAAAGGAGACCCATGAAAGCGTTGCGTAGTGTGTTGACCCTGGTGCGGGTACTCGGCGTCGTGGCCATAGCGATTGTCGTGTATGCCTGTGTGTATCCGGACCGCCTGGGCCGGTGGCTGGGGCGCGAAGTGGCCGAGGTCCAGCCTGCCGCCGTGCCGGCGCCGCTGGTCCCTGTCGCGGCTCCCGCTGCAGTCCCTGTGCCAGCGGTGGCGGCACAGGCCGAGCCGCCGGCTGCGCTCCCTGCGCCCGCCGTCCCGGCCGCACCCAAGCCGGTCCATGCGAGCAAGCCGCAGAAGGCGATGGCGCAATGGCTGGGTTCCAAGTACCGGGTGTCGCCGGGAATGCTCGAAATCCTGATCGTCGAAGCCGACAAGCTGTCGAAGACCTATGCACTGTCGCCGAATCTGATCATCGCGGTGATGGCGATCGAATCGAACTTCCACCCCTACATCCAGAGCGAAGCCGGGGCCCAGGGCCTGATGCAGGTGATGCCGGCGATTCACGCCAGGCGCTACGAAAAATTCGGCGGCAAATCCAGCTTCATCGATCCCATCGTCAGCCTGAAGGTCGGCGCCGAAATCCTGCGCGACTGCATGAAGCTGAAAGGCGGCTCGGAGACCGAGGCCTTGCGCTTTTATTTCGGCGGCGGCGCGTCCAGCGACGCCTATATCGACAAGGTGCGCGCCGAGCAGCGCCGCCTGGATGCGGTGGCCGCCGGCAAGCAGGTGCCGATCGATTAAGCTGAATACCCGGCCGCAGCGGCGGCGCCAAGGAGACTCCATGCGCAGATCCCTGTTCCCGATGTTGTTCGCGGCCGCTTCGCTACCCTCCGCGCTGCACGCGCAGCCGGCCGCTCCCGCCGTCCGCCAGTTGCTGGTCGAGGCCCGGCCCAACGTGCAGCCGCTCGCATGCGAGACGGCGGCGCTGCCCGCGCGCCGGCCGGCCGCGCCAAACCCGGACCCGCTCGAAGTGCCGACCCTGGAAACGGTGCGGAGCATGTCGCCGAATGCCGACATGGCCATGGCGCCGGCTGTGATCCGGGCCTCGGTGCCGTCGCGCCGCCCCGGGTCGGGGCCGTTCCGCATCGGCATCTGGGGCGACAGCCACCTGGCCGCCAACTTCTTCACCGAGGAACTGCTGAAGCAATTGAAGGCGCCCGCCAACAGCGTGACCAGTACTCTCATCCCGGCCAACATGAACCGCGCCGGCGTGCGCCTGCCGCTGCTGCGTTCCTGCGTGTCGCCGCACTGGAAATACGAGCCGAACTACGTCGGCGGCGACAGCGCGGCCGCGCCCGGCCCCGGGCTGGTGAACATGACCGCCGACCAACCCGGCGCCAGCCTGGCCTGGGACCTGCACAAGACGGCGCATTCGCCCGGCTACGAGCGGGTGCGCATCCTCTACCAGCAACAGGCCAGGCCGATGCTGGTTGGCGTCAGCGTCGACGGCGGCGCCGAGCAGGAAGTCGCGCTGGCCGGTGGTGCCGGTCCGGCCGCGCTGGAACTGGTGGCCGACGAGCCGCTGTCCCAGGTGAAGCTGCGCCTGCTGGATGCGCGCTTGCGCTTCCACGGTCTGGAACTGCTGCCGGCGCGGCCGGCGCCGTTCGGGATGGATGTCTTCGGCTATCCCGGCGCCACGGTGGCCGGCTGGAAGGCGGCCGACCAGGACTACCTGGCCAGCTGGTTCGCGCAGGACCAGTATCAGCTGGTGATCCTGGAATTCGGCACCAACGAAGGCAACGTGAAACCCTTCGACCTGGCGGCTTATCGCTCAAGCCTGGTGGCGTCGGTGGCGAACATGAAGGCCGTGTTTCCTTCGGCCGCCTGCGTGCTGATCGCGCCGGGCGACCGCGGCGTGCTGGTGCCGCGTTCGGCGAACATCCGCAAGGCCACGACGCGCAAGGCGCGCGCGGCGCAGGCCAAACGGCGTACGAGAGGCGCTGCCCGGATCGATTTGCTGCAGTATGCGCGCATCCACGCCGACATCGGCCGCGTGCAGGCGGAAGTGGCGCAGGAAGCCGGCTGCAGCGCCTGGAGCATGCAGGACGCGATGGGTGGCCCGGGTACGGCCTACGAATGGACGCGCCAGTCGCCGCCGCTGATGGCGAAGGACCTGATCCACTTCACCGTGGCCGGCTACGGGCGCCTGGCGCAGCAGTTTTTCAGGGACATGGGCTGGGCGCCGCTGCCGCCGGCCGCGGAATAAAGCGCTTGCGAACAAGAGCAAACCACGCCGAATCGCGCGATAATAGCGGATTGCTTTATGCCGGCTATTGGCCGAAGGACCGATTCAATGGAAAGAAATACGCGACAGCGCAAGGCCATCCAGGAATGCATGCTGGCCGCCGGGCGCCCGCTGTCTCCGCAGGAAATCCTGGAACACGCGCAAGGCGTGGTGCCGGGCATCGGCATGGCCACCATCTACCGCAACATCAAGTCGCTGCTGGAATCGGGCGAGATCGCGACCGTGTCGCTGCCGGGCGGCGGCGACCGCTACGAGATCGCCGGACACGAACACCACCACCATTTTCACTGCCGCGCCTGCGACAAGGTGTATGAGGTGCATGCCTGTCCGGGGGATATGAAGAAGCTGACGCCGGACGGGTTCGTGCTGGAGTCGCACGAGTTGACCTTGTATGGGCTGTGCAGCGCTTGCAGGTGAGATGGAGGGCGCGTGATGGCAAGCGTCACGCGTGGGCACGGAGTCCTGCGCGGCCCGGCCCACCCCACGTGTTCACCGCTAACGTAGAACGCGAGCCGTAACGTTTGATAGGTAGGGTGGGCGCCCCTGTGCCCACGCGTTCGGCGCAATCACCGATAACCTAGAGCGCAAGCAGCAAGGTCTGACAGGTAGGGTGGACCGGGCCACGAAAGGCGGCTCTGCCGTCCACGCGTTCAACCTTCAGTGCACAGCCTCGCCATCACGCCCAGCCCCCACACACCGCTTGCACCCCCGATGATTGCGCAAGTGCGCCGACACCAACAGCACGCTGCTCATGATCGCCAGCGCCGATTCGGCGCCCTGCCCATAACGCGGCCCCACGAAAAACACCGCCGCCAGAAAACACCCCAGCCCCAGCAGGCCCACCGGCAGCACGAAGGGATCGCGGTGCGCCAGATAGCCGGGTAATAAAGCCAGCAGCACCGGCACCGTCACCGCCGCCAGCAGCAGATCGTGGAAGGCGTGATGCTCTCCCCCCAATCCCAGCACCGGAAACGCCAGTACCAGCAGCGGCCCGGCCACGCAGTGCACCAGGCACAGGGCCGAGGCGGCGATGCCGGCGTAGTCGCCCAGCTTGATCAGATTCTTCATTCACCACTCCAAAAAACATGCCCGGCGCGTCCGCTGAAGGACACGCCGGGCGCAGCGGGCACTCGCCCGCTCGCTACCGCAGATTAAAAGATGAGACGCAGCCCCGCCGTCAGGTTGCGGCCGGCCAGCGGCGCCGCGTTCTTGATGAACGAGGTGTGGCTGAAGGCCAGTTCGTTCGTGGCGTTGTTGATGCGTGCGTACAGCTGGGCCGGCACGCCGCCGATGCGGGTCGTGTAGTGGGTGCCCAGGTTCAGCATGTTGTAGCCGCCGGTCGCACTTTCGAACGCGGCCACGTCGTCCTGGCTGCCGACGTGGACGAATTCGACCAGGCCATGCCAGCGCTGCCAGTTGGCGTCGAGCTTGGCGCCGACGCGGTAAGGCGCGATGCGCGGCAAGTTGCGGTTGGCGCCGTCCTTGAAGCGGGCGCGCACCATGTCGCCGAACAGCGCGGCGTTCAGGTTCGACGCCAGCTTGCGCCGCACTTCGCCTTCCAGGCCGGTAAAGGTGGCGTCGCGCTGGGCGTATTCGATCAGCTGGAAGCCCTCAATGTTGTCCAGCGTGTTCGCGTAGATGTAATTGTTCACGCGGTTGCGGAAGGCGCTCAGCGAGAAGGTCGTAGCGCCGGCGTACTTGCGCAGCGTGAGGTCGACGTTGTTCGAGGTTTCCTTCGTCAGGTTCTCGTTGCCGAGCTCCCAGGTGCTGGTGGCCAGGTGAGCACCGTCGGCATACAGCTCCTCGGCGGTCGGCAGGCGGTGGCTGCGCGAGAGCGAAGCGCGCAGCGAGTATTCCGGGCTGAACTTCCACACCGCACCGGCCGCGACCGAGGTGCCGCGCGCGCTCGTATCACGCTGGGTCCCGGAATCGACATCGATGTCCTGCCATTCGTGGCGCGCGGCCGCTTCGAAGCGCCAGTCACCTAATTTGTATTCCTCGGTCAGGAAGACCGCGTGCTTCTTCGTGACGGTCGAGGGCACGTAGGCTTCTTCGCCAGAAGCGGCAAAGTCGCGCTTGCCGGTCTGCAGGCCGATCACGCCGCGCCAGCCGCCCAGCGGTTTATGTTCGAGTTCGAGGCGGCCGTCGTGGGCCTTGTTGCTGAAGCTGGTGGCGACGATGCCGTCTTCGAGTTCGTCGTGGCGGTAGTCGGTGATCGAGGCGCGCACGCGCAGCTTGCTGAAGCCGGCCAGCGGCTCGCGGTATTCGCCGCGGATGTCCCAGCGCTCGCTGTCGAGCTTCACGACCGGGACGTCTTCCGCGCCGTGTTCGTGCTCATGGTCGTGATCGTGGTCCTCTTCATCGCCGTGGCCGCCGCAATGCAGGTGGTCGCCGTGCGGGTGGCAGGCGCCGTTATCGTGGTTGTGGCCGGGGATGCCATATTCGCTGCGCTCCTTGGTATAGGCCGCGCCGATGAAGCCGCGTTCGCCGATCCAGGACAAACCGACACTGCCCGTCTCGCTTTCCTTGTAGCTGCCGGGCACGCGTCCGCCGCCTTCCCAGCCGCTGCCGACCTTGTAGGCATCGGCATCGCGCAGCACGCCTTCGGCGTGGATGGCGACATTACCCGCGCCGCCGGTGAACTCGAAGGCGCTGGTCTTTTCGCGCGCCACCGAATTGGCGCGCAGTTCGACCGATCCTTCGAGCGGCTTGTCCGGCAGCGCGGTCGGGATCTTGCGGTCGAGGATATTCACCACGCCGCCCACCGCCCCGCCGCCATAGGCCAGGGCCGACGGACCGCGCAGCACTTCGATGCGTTCGGCCAGCACCGGCTCGAACGCCACCGCGTGGTCGGGGCTGATGGTGGACGCATCCTGGATTTCGGCGCCGTCGGACAGGATCTTCACGCGCGGGCCGTCCATGCCGCGGATCACCGGGCGGCTGGCGCCGGCGCCGAAGTGGCTGGACGTGATGCCGGGCTGGCCGGCCAGGGTTTCGCCCAGCGTCGACTCGCGTGCGCGCACCAGTTCGCCGCCGCCGAGCGAGGTCACCGGGGTCACCATGTCGTCGCTCAGCAGGCCCAGGGCGCTGGCCGAGATCACGACGGTCGGGATGCTGTCCGGATCGCCGGTCAGGCGCGAGGATTCGTTGGCGGCAGGCGCGGTTTGCGCATGGGCGCCGGCAGCACTGAAGGCCAGCAGGATGGCGAGCCTCAGTGGCGTGAGTGGCGTGCGTTGGCAGGCGAGAACGTGCATGGGGCGTTTCCTTATCCGATGACGGTGACGATGAATGCGGTGATGCCGAGAGCGGCCTGGCATTAATTATAATGAGAATTCAGTATCAATAGAAGACCCAAGGGCAAACTTTGCGGTTTTTCGAGAATTGATGAGGGAAATGAAAAACGGCGGCACAGGGCCGCCGCCGGTCCGAATCAAAACAGGATCAGTCGCGCGCCCAGCCCGAAACGATAATCGCCATCCCGCACAAGGCAACCGCCGCGCCGGCCCAGTCCAGCCGCGACAGCTGCACGCCGTCGACAAAGCGCAGCCACACCAGCGCCGTGGCCACGTACACGCCGCCATAGGCCGCGTACACCCTGCCGCTCGCCGCCGGGTGCAGCGTCAGGAGCCAGACGAACAGCGCCAGGCTGGCCGCAGCCGGCAGCAGCAGCCAGACCGAGCCACCCTTGCGCAGCCACAGGTAAGGCAAAAAGCAGCCGACGATTTCGGCGACGGCGGTGGCGACGAACAACAAGGCGGTTTTCAGGAGCATGAACGATCCGATCAAGTGGGAGTGCGGTGGGCATCGCGCAGCGCGCGCAGGGCCACACCGATCAAGTCGCCGGCGCGCAGTTCGGCATGCAACTGCATCGCATTGCCGTAGGTGAGTTCCATCACCAGCGCGCCCAGCACCAGCGGCGCCACCGGCGCGCAGCCGTCGGGGAAGATGATGGCCAGGCGTGACCCGACCGCCTTCCACTGCTCGTCGAACAGACGCGTGTGACGCTCGGACAAGGCGGCATCGTTGCGCGCCAGCCGCGTCAAATCGAGCACCAGCAGGCGCAGATCCGGTTCGTGCTGCAGGCCGTTGGCCCAGCTGCAGACGCTGGCAATCGCCTCTTCGTGGCCCGCCGCCGCGTCCAGGCGCCGGCACAGTTCATCGGCCTGGCCGCCGGCGTAGTAGTCGAACAGCTCGAAGAACAGTTCGTCCTTCGAGGCGAAGTTCGAGTACAGCGCGCCTTTCGAATAGCCGGCTTCTTCGGCGATGCGGTCGACCGAGGCGCCGGCATAGCCTTCGCGCGCAAACACGACGGCGGCCGAGGCCAGCAAGCGTTCGCGGGTCTGGGCACGGCTTTGCTCGCGCGTCAGGCGCGCGGGCCGGCCGGGTGCTGCGGGTTCCCTGGTGGCGTCGGGTCGGGTCATGGTCTCGTTAGATTGTCGTTATAGGGCTGTTTCAGCCTTCCAGCATCACGGTCGGCGTCACCGACATGCCCACCTTCAGCAGGCGCGCGGCGTCCTGGCCCGGATCGATGACGATCTTCACCGGCAGGCGCTGCACCACCTTCGTGAAATTGCCGGTCGCATTATCCGGTGCAATCGGAGAAAAGGAAACACTGCTGGCCGGCGCCAGGCTGGCCACGTGCCCGTGCAGGGTGGCGCCGGGCAGCATGTCGACTGCGATATCCACACGCTGGCCGACGCGCATGCGCGCCAGCTGGGTCTCGCGGAAGTTGGCTTCCACATAGGCGGTCTGCAGCGGCACGATGGCCAGCATGGACGCGCCGACCTGGGCATACGCACCCACGCGCACGCTGCGCTGGCCGACCACGCCGTCGATCGGGGCGACCACCTGCGTGTACGACAAATGCAGTTCGGCCGCCGCCAGGGCCGCCCTGGCGCGCGCGACCTGGGCTTCGCCCTGCTCCACCTGGGCGCGCAGGATGGCCACCTGCTGACGCGCACCGAGCAGCGCCGCGCCGTTCGCCTTGTGCTGGGCCGCGGCGGCCTGGGCCTGCGATTCGGCTTGCTGGCGGTCCTGCAGCGTGGCCGAGCCATCCGAAGCGAGGTCGCGGTAGCGCGCCTGGTTGGCGCGGGCGTAGGTCAGGCTGGCCTCGCCGGCGGCGACGGCGGCGCCGGCACGCTCGATGGCGCTGCCCTGTTGCAGCGCGGTGGCGCGCAGGCGCGCCAGGTCCGCCTCGGCCTGGGCCAGGTCGGCTTTCGCCATGTCGAGCGCCACCACGTAGTCGCGGTCGTCGATCCGGGCCAGCAGCTGGCCCTTTTTCACGGCCTGGTGGTCTTCGACCAGGACTTCCAGCACATTGCCGGCGACCTTGGGCGCGACCAGGGTGAAGTCGGCGGTGACGTAGGCGTCGTCGGTGCTCTGGCGCGGGCCGTGGCCTTCGCCATGGCTGTACGACCAGGCGCTGCCGGCCAGGACGGCGGCGAGCAGCACGGCGACGGTGATTTTTGCGGTAGTGGGAAGCGACATGCTGATCCTTGATGATGCGTTGTTATTGAGGTTCTTGCGCGGGCAGGGCCGGCGGCGCGATGTAGTGGAGCGCGAGCACGAAGGGCACCAGCAGCAGCGCCAGCACCCCGAGCACGAGGTAGCTGTCGGCGATCGCCAGCACAAAGGCCTGGTGCGAAACGCGCCCCGCCAGGCTGCCCAGCTGGTCAGGGGCCAGCGTGCCGGCCAGGCGGCGCGCGTTGGCGGCGCCGTCGAGCAGCACGTTGGCGTGGGTGGCTTCGCGCACCGCCAGCAGGCGCCCGACCAGGGCGCTGCCGACCAGGGTGCCGAGCACGCGCAGGGCGTTCACGATGCCCGAGACCTGCGGCCCTTCCATCGGCTGCACCACGCTGGTGGCGAGGAACAGCAGCGCGATCACGGTCATCGGCTGCCCAAACGCCTGCAAGGCCTGGGCCAGCACGAACTGTTCGGCCATCCAGTTGGGCGTGACGCGCGAAGCGGCCAGGCAGGCCAGCGCGATCAGCACCAGGCCGGCGGCGAAGACGTAGCGTGCATCGACCCACTTCTTGTACAGCAGCCAGGACACGGCCGGCCCCAGCATGAGTTGCGGCAGCCCGACTTCGAGGCCGATCACGGCCAGTTGCGGCGTGCGGAAATGCCAGGCGTGGCCAAGATAATTGGCCGGCAGCAGCGAGCCTGACAGCAGCACCACCAGCAGCCCGACGAAGACGGCGAAACCCAGGCCCAGGTTACGGCGGTGCAGCAGCTGCAGCTTAATGAAGGGCATGGGATGGAACCATTCGCACAGCAGAAACACTGCCAGCAAGCCGCCGCCGGCGCCGAACAGCCAGGCGATGAGCGGGCTGTTGAACCAGTCCAGGCGCTCGCCCTGGGTCAGGCCGATGCCGACCATTACCAGGCCAAGGAAGCCGGTCACGAGACCGAGCCAGTCGATCTGCCTGAAGCGCTCCAGCCGCAGCGGGTCCTGCGGAATGCCCCAGGCCACCGCGCCCAGCGAGAACAGCGCCAGCGGAACCGTTTGCCAGAACAGCAGTTGCCAGATGTGCAGGCCGTCGGTCCAGGCGCCGGAGAGCCAGGTGGCCACGTTCGGCGCAAAGGTGGCGGTCATCGCGTACAAGGCCAGGCCGTACAGGCGCAGCGGCAGCGGGAAAAAGCGCAGCGCCGCCGCCATCAGCACCGGAATGAGCAGGCCGCCGAACAGGCCCTGCAGGCAGCGCAGCGCCAGCAAGATCTCCACGTTCGGCGCCAGCGGCGTCAGGATGCCGAGCAGCGCGAACGTCGCCACCACGGCCAGGTGGTAGCGGCGGAAGGAATACGTGACCGCGAACCAGGCCGAGAACGGCATCGCCGCCAGTTCGAAGGCGGCGTACAAACTGTTGATCCAGCTGCCGTCGTCGACGCCCATGCCGAAGGCGGTGCGGATGTCGGCCAGCGCGAGGCCGCCGATGCGGCTGTTCAGGCCCGACATCATGGCGGCCACGAACACGCCGAGCACACCGGTCAGCAGACGCGGGCCGAAGGGGTGGATGGCCGGCGCGGCAGCCGGCTTGCCCGCGGCGGGCGCAGAAGCGGAAATGGAAAGCGCGTGTGCCGTCATGGGCGCCCTTCCCCGGCGGGCGCACCGGTTTCGCCGGATGCGCGTGCGGCGGCATCGGCCGCCCGCATGGCGTCGTCGCGGCTGGCGGCCAGTCCCTGCGCGGCCACGCCATCCTGTTCCCAGGTCTGGATTTCCCAATGCCAGCGGCCGTCGAATTCGTCGGGCCACACGCACAGGCGGCGATGGTGCACGCCATAGATATCGTCGTCGAGATCGCGCACCCAGAGCGGCAGGTCCGATTCGCCGGAAGGCGTCCAGGCATCCGTCATTGCGCTTGCCCCGCATCCCAGCCGCCGCCGAGCGCCTTGTACAGCGCCACCAGCGCCAGCGCGGTATCGGTGCGGCCGCGCGAGGCGGCGTTCTCGCTGTCGAGCAGGCGCTGCTGGGTCACCAGCACGGTCAGGTAGTCGGCCGCGCCCTGCGCATAGCGGCGTTCGGCGTGGACCAGGGCGCGGCGGTTTTCAGCGACGGCAACGTCGAGATGGGCAGCGCGTTCCTGCACGCGGCGGTAGCCCGACAAGGCGTTGTCGACTTCATGCCAGGCCTGCAGCACGGTCTGCTGGTAGCCGATGGCCGCTTCCTGCTGGCGCGCCTCGGTCAGGGCCAGGCTGCCCTTCAGGCGTCCCCCTTCGAACAGCGGCAGGTGCAGCACGGGACCGAACGCGAACTGGCGCGCGCCCCAGTCGCCCAGCTGCGAGAACGACAGCGCCTGCGCGCCAACGCTGCCGGTCAGGCTGATGCTGGGATAAAAATCGGCCTGGGCGGCGCCGATCTGCGCGGTGGCCGCATGCAGTTGCGCTTCCGCGCGCAGGATGTCGGGACGGCGGTGCGCCAGTTCCGACGGCAGGCCAACCGGCACACTGCCCGGCAGGCCGGGCATCTCCGCGGCAGCGGACAATTGCGCGTCGAGGGCGCGCGGCGGTTTCGCCAACAGCAGCGCCAGCGCATTGCCCAGTGCGGCGGCGCGGTCTTCGAGGGCGGGAATCGCCGCCTCGACACTGGCCAGCTGGGCGCGCGCAACCGAGGTGTCGAACTCGGTGGCCACGCCCTGCGCACGGCGCCGTTCGGCCACGTGCAGGCTCCTGGACGCGATCTCGCCGTTCGAACGCGCCACGTGCAGGTCGTTCTGCACGCCGCGCAGTTCCAGATACACGCGCGCCACTTCGGCGCTGAGCGAGACGCGCATCGCGGCGGCGTCAAAGCCGGCTGCCTCGGCCTGGGCCGCGGCGGATTCCTGCAGGCGGCGCGCGCGGCCCCACAGATCGATTTCCCAGCTGGCGTCGAAGCCGGCCTGGGACACGGTGGCCTGGCCGGCCAGCGGCGTGGTGCCCTTTTCGCTGGCGCGCTGGCGTATAGCCGATACGCCGGCGCTCACCTGCGGCAGCAGCGCCGCGCCGCTCACCTGCAGCGCGGCGCGGCTTTGCGCCACACGCTCAGCGGCGGCCTGCAAACCGAGGTTGGCGCCAAGCGCGTCGCGCTCGAGCTGCGCCAGGACCGGGTCGTCGAACAGCGTCCACCACGACGGATCGATGGCCGCTTCGACTGTACGGCTGGCGGCGCCGGGCTGCGCGGCTGCGCTGGCGAAGCTGGCGATGGCGGACGTGGATGCGGGCCGCTGGAAGTCGGGGCCGAGCGTGCAGGCGCTCAGGGCAAGCAGGCTGGCAAGGACGCCGGCGCGCAGGGGAAAGGAAGAGAGCATGGGAGGCAAATCTGGAGGAGACGGTGACGCGGGGCAAAGATTATACCGGACGGTATCTGAATTGCGCAAGGTATCCAAATCTCCAGACACGCCTGTCAGGCCTGTCTTGACGCGCACGGCTGCCGTCCGGGAGACTGCGCCCGCCATGCTAGAATTTCCTGCCGGCCATGATCAACGCGCCCGGCATTGCCTGCTGATTTACCGCACTCGTTACCGCACTCTCCCAATGCCGACCACTGCACCAGCTTCCTCTTCCCAGTTTGCCGACTTGTCCTGGCAGGGCCGCGGTGTGCGTCTCGACTATGCCTGGGTCGGCGCCCTCGACTCGAACCGGCCGACCGTCGTCTTCCTGCACGAGGGCCTGGGTTCGGTCTCGCTATGGAAAGACTTCCCGGCCCAGTTCTGCCACGCCCACGGCCTGCGCGGCCTGGTGTTCTCGCGTTATGGCTACGGCCGCTCGACGGCGCGCCCGCTCGACGAACCGCTGCCGCACGACTTCATGCACACCCAGGCCTGGGAGGTGCTGCCAGCCCTGCTGGCCCAACTGGGCATCGAACGGCCCTGGCTGTTTGGCCACAGCGACGGCGCTTCGATCGCCCTGCTGCACGCGGCGCGCCATCCGGTGAGCGGCGTGATCGTGATGGCGCCGCACATCCTGGTCGAAGACATCGGCATCGCGTCGATCCGCGCGGCGCGCGAGGCTTATGTGGACGGTCCGCTGCGCGCACGGCTGGCGCGCCATCACGCCGATGTGGATTCGGCCTTTTGGGGCTGGAACGATGTCTGGCTCGATCCGGGATTCCGCAGCTGGGATATCCGCGCCGAGGTGGCGCGCATCGCGGCGCCGCTGCTGGCCATTCAGGGCGAAAACGACGAATACGGCACCCTGGAACAGGTGCGGGGTATCGCCCGCCTGCTGCCCCAGGCCGAGCTGCTGGTCCTGCCCGACTGCGGCCACTCGCCGCACCGCGACCAGCCGCAGCGCGTCAGCGGCGCGGCCGGACGCTTCATCGCCAGCCATGCCTGAGGCCTTCGCCAGCAGGTTTGTGCAAGCCGATTACCATCAGTTTTTCTGATATGACGCATAAACAAACATTATTAGAATAGATGACCGTCCTGCGTTACCCTTCACTCATAAAAGCAGAGCCGTGACGAGTTAGACCACACGGAACCTGCACCAGACATGAAGGAGACGCGCGTGGAGACCCCACAGGAACGATACGATTACCTCATCGTGGGCGGAGGCTCGGCAGGCTGTGTGCTGGCCAACCGGCTGTCCGCCGATCCCGGCGTGCGCGTGGCCCTGATCGAAGCCGGGGCCGATACCCCGCCCGGCCAGGTGCCGGCCGAAATCCTCGACAGCTATCCGATGCCGCTGTTCTGCGGTAACCGGTTCATCTGGCCCGACCTGAAGGCCAGGGCCACCGCCGGCGCCCCCTTGAAGGTCTACGAACAGGGCCGCGTGATGGGCGGCGGCTCCAGTATCAACGTGCAGGCGGCCAACCGCGGCCTGCCGCGCGACTACGACGGCTGGGCCGCCGATGGCGCGGCCGGCTGGAGCTGGGACGAGGTGCTGCCCTACTTCCGCAAGCTCGAACGCGATCTCGATTTCGGCGACTCGCCGTCTCTCGGCGCGCTGCACGGCAATGCCGGCCCGGTGCCCATCCGCCGCATCGGCCCTGCGCAGTGGCCGCGCTTTTGCCATGCCTTCGCCGATGGCCTGAAGCGCACCGGCCTGCCTTATCTGGAAGACCAGAACGGCGCCTTCGGCGACGGCCTGTTCCCGGCCGCCTTTTCGAACATCGACGACCGGCGCGTCTCCACTGCCGTCGGCTACCTCGACGCCGCCACCCGCGCCCGTCCGAACCTGCGCATCCTGGCCGGCCTGCGCGTCGAACGGGTCTTGCTGGAGAACGGCGCGGCTTGCGGCGTCAGCGCGATCGACGCCGCCGGCACGCGCGTGCGCTACGGCGCCGGCGAAGTGATCCTGTCGGCCGGCGCCCTGCAGTCGCCGGCCCTGCTGCTGCAGGCCGGGATCGGCGACGGCGCCGACCTGACGAAGCTCGGCATCCGCGTGGTGGCCGATCTGCCCGGCGTCGGCCGCAACCTGCAAGACCACCCCGCCCTCACCTTTTGCCACTTCCTGGCGCCGGAATTTCGCATGCCGCTCAGCCGGCGCCGCGCCAGCATGACGGCGGCGCGCTTCTCGACCGGACTCGATGGCTGCGACAGTTCCGACATGTACCTGTCGAGCGCCACGCGCGCCGCCTGGCATGCGCTCGGCAACCGCCTCGGCCTGTTCTTTTTATGGTGTAACCGGCCGTACTCGCGCGGCCAGGTACGCCTGGCGTCGAACGATCCGCTGGCGGCGCCCGCCGTCGACCTGAATCTCCTGTCCGACGAACGCGACCTGCAGCGCATGGCCATCGGCGTGC
>Ga0308160_10002097_pt1 | contig 25222 bp, 28 predicted proteins | sample PhyFR1_FD_201036 | JGI IMG/M metagenome (GOLD analysis project Ga0308160, IMG submission 201036) | Phyllosphere microbial communities from UC Gill Tract Community Farm, Albany, California, United States - DLSLF.R1 | ecosystem: Host-associated > Plants > Phyllosphere > Unclassified | place: USA... | reverse complement strand
AGCAGACGCGGCGCATGCAATTGGTGGGCACGGGGCGCCCACCCTACGCTGCCACGCGTTCAGCGCAGCAGCTTCAAGCCCGGCGGCAGCGCTTCGCCCAGCATGCGCGTCTCGCTCGCCTGGTCCAGCTCCACCACCTCGCGCACCATCGCCAGCCAGTGCGCCGGCGCGCCGATCGACGCCAGGCGCCGCAGCACCTCGGCGCGCACCGGTTCGCCCACGTCGCGCGAGCGGTCGCCCGTCATGCGCGCGATGTGGGTGGCGGCGAAGCCCGCTGGTTCGATCTTCTTCCAGTCCAGCTGCAGGAGCTTACTTAGCCATTCCTCGGCCACGCCCAAAGGCGCGACCTCATGGGCGCTGGCATGAAAACTCTGGCGCGCGCCGACCCGGCCGAGCGCCCACAGGTAGCGCGTGTAGGTCGCGAGCGCCTTCGCATCGAGCTTGACGGCGGCGCGCGGAATCGTCTCGATCTGCTCCATCATCCAGTTGCCGATCTCCGCCTTGTAGGCCGAAGGAATGCGCTCGAGCGAGGCGCCCAGGCGCAGCATGTCGTCTTCGCTGGCGTCGACCAGCGTGATCGGACGCTTGCCGCGCTCCGACGCATCGGCCTGCAGGTTGAAGGCGAAGTCGTCGAGCAGGCGCAGCTGCGCTTCGGTATCGAGGCCGCCGGCGACGCGGCGCCACAGCGTCCACCACTCGGCGCGCACCTGCGTGTCCTTGTGATACTGGACGCCGGCTTCGAACATGGCCCACAGCTGCTCGATGCGCCAGCTGTCGAGCGCATCGCCGAAACCGGGACGCAGGCAAAAACCCGCCAGGTTGAGCCAGGCGCGCTCGTGTTCGGGCGAACGGCGCCGGCCCTTGGCGCGCTCCATCAGCGCGTCGAACAGGCGCCGAAGCAGCGGCGTGGCCCAGGCTTCGCGCCTGCCCAGCAGGTGTTCGAGGCCGGCGCGTAGCTGGCGCACTTCCTTCGGGTCGACCGCCTTCGAGCGGGTGCCGAAGACGCGCTCGATCTTGTCGACCGCGGCATCGAGCTGCGGTGGGAGTTCTTCGACTTCGACGGCCTCTTCTTCGCTTGCCGCGTCGCGCAGTTCGAAGGCCAGCTGCCAGCGTCCGCTGCCGTCTTCGGCCACGCAGTGCACTTCGAGCGAACCGACTTCGCTCAGCGAGGCCGCCAGCTGCACCGCGATCTCGCTGCGCGGCGCGGCGCCGGGCTGGGCGCGCAGCACGGTGGCGATCGGCGGCAGGCGCACGACGTCGTCCGGCGCCAGGTCGACCAGTTCGCCGGCCTTGACGGCGTGGCCGGCATCGGCCACCGTCGAGACCAGGTGGAAGCGCACCGGCCGCCCCAGGCGCAGCGCGAAGCTGCGGTCGATCAGGCGTACTTCGTGCGCGGCCGGCGTGCCGCGCGGGAGCAGGCAGACGGCACGCAGGCCGTTCGCGGCGCGTTCGCCTTCGAGCAGCAGATAGTAGCTGCGCGCCGCACCGCTTTCGATGCCGGGCGCCGCACCCTGGCGCGCCAGCGAATAGGCGACGCCGCCGCGTGCGACCGCCACGTCGGGATCGACGTTGTGCAGGATGCGCAAGGGCGCGCCGCGCCAGCCTGCCAGCGCCGCGGCCAGGCGCTCGGCCAGCGCCTGGCCGCGGAACACACCACCGTTCAGCAGCAGGGTATCGGGCACCGGCAGGGTCTCGTCGGTGTCGGGCAGGCCGAGCGCCTCGCGCGCCGCGGCCGCATGCTGGCGCAGGAAGCCGGCGAGATGGCGCGTGACGGCCGGGTCGCTCGCGTACGGCAGGCCGAATTCGACGATGCCGGCGCGGGCGCGGCGCGCCGCTTCCTGCGCTTCGTTGAGAGGGAAGAAGCCGTCCAGCACCACGCGTTCGATGTCTTCGCGGCGCAGCTCGGCCTTGCGGCTGGCGCCGATCAGGCGCGAACCGGAGCCGAGCAGGGTAACGGTCACCGCTTCCGGCGCATCGCTAGCCAGTAGCTGTTCCTTGGCGGCGCGGCAGCGCTCGGTGAGCTGGGCGAGACGAGAGGCGGACAGGCGCTGGCGCGGGGCGCCTTCGCCTGTCCGCTTGCCGTCCTGTTCGGCCATGCGCGCCTCGACCAGGTGCGCCAGCGCCAGGTCCATGTTGTCGCCGCCGAGGATCAGGTGGTTACCCACGCCGATGCGGGTGAGCTTCGGCTCACCCTCCTCGAGTTCGACTTTCACCAGACTGAAGTCGGTGGTGCCGCCGCCGACGTCGGCCACCAGCACGAGCTTTGTCTCGCTCAGGTCCTCGGCCAGCGTGTCACGGTGGCGGTACAGCCAGTCGTAGAGGGCGGCCTGCGGCTCTTCCAGCAGGCGCAGGCCGGGCAGGCCGGCCAGTTTCGCGGCTTCCAGCGTCAGCGCGCGTGCGCCTTCGTCGAAGGAGGCCGGCACGGTGAGCACGACCTCTTGCCGTTCGAGGGGATGTTGGGGAAAGCGGATGTTCCAGTTGGCGCGCAGGTGGGCAAGGTAACTGGCGCTGGCGGCCACCGGCGAGACCTTCGGCACTTCGGGCTCGGCGCCCCAGGGAAGGATCGGCGCCATGCGGTCGACGCCCGGATGCGAGAGCCAGCTCTTGGCGCTGGCGACCAGGCGCCCCGGCGTGGCCGCCCCGAGGCTGCGCGCGAGGCGGCCGATGGCGACGCGCTCGACGCCGGCGACGTCGGGCAACTGCCAGGGCAGCTGCAGCTGGCCTGGCCCCAGTTCTTCTTCGGCGGGATGGTAGCGGTTCGAGGGCAGCAGCGGCGCGCCGGCGACTTCGCCGGGCGCCACCAGCTGGTCGATGGAGAACAGTGGGACCTCGGCCGCCCCGGGCTCGGCATAGGCCAGCACCGTGTTGGTGGTGCCGAGGTCGATGCTGACCAGCCAGGGTGTCACGATGCCGAACGAACGTCGAATTCGACCTTCCAGCGCTGGCCGTCACGCGCCACGGCCGCCAGTTCCAGCGTGCCCGCTTCGGTGGCCAGCGCGTGCAAGGTCACCTGCACCACGTCGCCCGGCGTACGTCCATCGGCCGGCAAGGTCGCCTGGATCTCGTTCATTTCCTGCAGCTCGTCCGGACCCCAGAAGTCGAGCACGTCGCCGATCTGGTCCTGGCGCCGCGTGGTGGAGCCGAAGAAGCGGAAGGTGACGGGTTCGCCCACGACCAGGCCGAATTCCTGGCCCGGCAGTTCGAGCTCGGTGCCTTCTTCCATGCCGAAAGGCGCTACGCACAGGGCCTGGATCGGCGGCTCCATGCCGGGGATGGCCGGCATCGAGGATTCGACGCCGACATAGTAGGAACGCGCCGTGCCGCCGCGGATGCGCACGCCGCCGCCGCGCCGCGCGTAGCTGTAATAGGCCGCGCCGCGCGCCACGGCGAGATCGAGGTCGGCGCCTTCCAGCATGCGCGCCGGTTCCGCGCCCTCCATGTAGAGCCAGTCGTTGATGGTGTCCATCACGCGCTGGGCCAGGATGTTCGACTTGAAGACGCCGCCGTTGAACAGCACCGCGCTCGGATGGAGGAAGGTATGTTCAGCTGCCACGCGGCCTTCGAAACCTTCGAGTTCGGCGGTGGCGCCGGCCTGGCGCGCCAGGAAAGCGCTCAAGTGTTTCGTGACCGCCGCATCCTGCGCGTAGGGCAGGCCGATTTGCGTCAGGCCGGCGCGGGTACGTACGGCAGGCCGTGCGCTGGCTTCGACGCGCGGGAAGAAGCCATCGGTGATGAAGCTGGTGACTTCCTCGCGCGTGAGTTCGGTGCGGATCGAACCGCCGATCAGCTTCGAGCCGCGGCTCGGTACGACGATTGGCCAGGTGGTGGCGTCGGCGTCGGCCAGCAGGTGTTCCTTGGCGCCGCGGCAGCCGTAGGTGAGGGCGCGCATCTGCCAGGCATCCAATTGGGTGCCGTTCGCGGCCAGTTTGCGCGCGACCAGGTGCGCCAGCGCGAGGTCCATGTTGTCGCCGCCGAGCAGGATGTGGTCGCCCACGGCCACGCGGTGCGGTTCCAGCTTGCCCTCGCGTTCGAGGATGGCGATCAGCGAGAAGTCGCTGGTGCCGCCGCCCACGTCCACCACCAGCACGATGTCGCCGGCTTTTACTTGCTTGCGCCAGGCGCCGCCGCTGCCCTGGATCCAGCTGTACAGGGCGGCCTGCGGTTCCTCGAGCAGGGTGGCCGAGGTGTAGCCGGCGTTGCGCGCCGCTTCCGCGGTCAGTTCGCGCGCGCCCGGATCGAAGGAGGCGGGGATGGTGACGGTGACCTGCTGCTCGTCGAAGGGCGCTTCCGGATGGGCGCTGTCCCAGGCGCGGCGCAGGTGCTGCAGATAGCGCGTGGAAGCTTCCAGTGGCGAGACGCGCGTGACTTCTTCCGGCGCGTCGCTCGGCAGGATGGCGGCGCGGCGATCCACGCTCGGATGCGAGAGCCAGCTCTTGGCGGACGACACCAGGCGGATCGGCGTGGTGGCGCCGCGGCTGCGCGCCATTTCGCCTGCCACTGCAGTCTCGCCGTCCGTATTCCAGGGCAGGGCCAGTTCGCCCGGCGCCATTTCGTCCGGGTGCGGCAGGTAGAGGAAGGAGGGCAGCAGCGGCAGCGCTTCGACGGTGCCGGGTGCGCTCAGCTGCGGAATCGGCAGCACGCCGTGCGCCGTCTTCTCGCCGTCGCTGGCTTCCAGGTCGACATAGGACAGCGCGCTGTGCGTGGTGCCGAGGTCGATGCCGATGGCATAACGAGCGTTCACAGGCGCGCTCACAGTTCCACCTCCGCCGGCGCCAGCACGCTGGCGTCGTGTTCTTTAGCGAGCTGCGGCAGGCGCACATCCGTCGCCTTCCAGCCGCGGTGCGAGAGCGTGCCCTTGAACGGTGCCTTGCCGACCACGTTGCCAGTCAGGCGCACGCTGGATGCATCAAAGCCTTCTTCGAGCGTGACGCGCGATCCTTCGGCTTCGCTGCGCACGGGTGCGATCGTGAAGTGGTCCTTCAGCACGCGCGCGCAGCCTTCGTGCACGACACGGGCGGCGGCGCCGATGTCGGCGTCGGCATAGGCGGACAGGTTCTCGTGGGCGAAGTCGATCAGGCGCGCTTCGCGCTGCAGCAAGGTCAGCAGCTGCAGCGCGGCGTCGGGCGTGGCTTCGCGCAGCTGGACCGGGACCGGCGCGGGCGCCGCGGCAGGCGTCGGAACAGGTGCGGGTGCCGGTGCGGCAATCGGGCCGACCTGGTCATCGCGCACGCGCGCGGCGAACTCGGCGTCGCCGATGGTCTTGAAAAAGGTGCCGAAGGCGAGGGAGAGCCGGCTCCAGAAAGAGGGCAGTTGGGTCGGTGTGCTCATTCTTGATGTTCTGTAGAGTAAGGGACCAGCGGACTGTCAGACAGCCTCGGGATCGTGGTCCGGACAAACGCGAATGATACCAGTTCGATCACGGGGCATGCGCGCACGCGGCGGGCGCGAGCGGCCGCCGTCCGGCCCTATATGCTTGCCAAAACTGGAATTGCAATGCCTAGCCGGCTCCGGTCCGCTCCCGGCCGATTGCAGAATTACCTTAACGTCCGCTTTCGACCCAAAGCTAACCTATTTTATCAGAGTAAATAAGCCCCCAAAGTAAAACTGCCCGTGCATGCTATGGTTTATGGCGAACAATGACTAGGCCGCTGGCACAAACAGTTTCTACAGTTTAATGCGGCGTGTTACGGCTAGACTAAATAATGCGATAATGAATAAAGCGATATTGGGTGCCTCAGGAACGTCTACTGTTTTTTGTGAAATCGTAAAAACCTCTAGCTTACCTACATATGCGTAGTTTTTATCACTTGTATCTACACGACCGAAGTTTGTCCCTAAAATAGTTGAATTATTTCCACCGGTCGCTGCATATGAATACAGATAGCTAAAACCATGCGTGAGGTCTCCGCCCACAAATAAATCATGGCCTAGACCAAAAGTGGGGCCTTGAGATAACGCGTTTAGGGTTTGATAGAACCCGCTATCTATTGAATCCCAATAAGTATCTGGATTTGCAGGATTTTGATGAAATATAGAATCGGTGCTTAAGTTAAAAAGAAAAGCGGTCCGATCATCCGTATTCCAAGAATAATTAAATTCACCGTAAAAATTATTCCAACTTTTCCAAGATCGAGGATTATAACCGCCGACAATTCCTGAGGCACCAGTAGTAGTCTCAATCCATTCCATGACCGATATAGTAGCACCTTTCCCGTCCACTGCAGCGTGGAATACAGCAGAGTCGTCGCCAACATTCTTGGTAAAAATATTTGTTAATTCAACCGATCCTTGTCCGAGCCATGCGGTTAATTGGCTCACATTAGAATCTGTAAGCATTGTCGAACCACCTGTCACGACTGAAGCTTGAGCTTGTGTGCTAAAGAACGCCAACCGGAGTAGGACCAGGGCGATTAATATTTGGTTAGATTTCATGTTCTTATGAAAACACTTTATTTGTGCAAAACGTAAGTCAGCGGTAGGCCAATATGTATTGGGCGCTATACCGATCTCTCATTGGCAAAGCAAAAGAAAAAACAAGTTAGACTTAGGAACGCTTGGGACGTCCGGTAGCAGCCATTGAGCCGAGGCCGACCGCTAGCAATAAGATAGACAGTGGCTCTGGAACTTCCTGAGCCTCCCAGACAGCGAAGTTTCTGTTGATTCCCCAAGGGCTAGTCCATGTCGCGTGCTGAACTTCATCTGGGTAACCTTGATGCGAAAAAGGAGCTCCCGGGAACTGAAAAAATGCTGCCCAGTTGGCAGCGGTGTAGTCATAAAAGGTTGGCATGTTGGACCATGATCCTAGCTCATAGGGTGTAGTGACACCGCATGCAAACGTATCGCAGTTTGCTGAGAGCTCTGGAAGGTCGTCATAAATTCCGACAAACACTTGGTCGAGCAAGGCCTGAGATGCGGATTTTGCGTCAGCTGCAGTATGGAAAGTGAAGAGTTCACGACTACAGCCTTTGAAGACCGTCCAGCAGTCCCCCTTCACAAACTTAACGTTATAGGTGCCTAAATCGCCGATCGTTACGTTTCGAGCACCCGAGAGCTTTCCATTCTCGAAGATGGGTACCACAGCCGCTACAGCGCTAATATGTAGAACTGATGAGATTGCGAGAGCAGCGCTCAACGTAAGCAAGCGTTTAAGTACAGCGAACATTATGGCTCCTTGGAATTTCCATAATGCTATCATATTGTTGACAAGGCAACTTAGAGAATTTTATCGTCAAATGCTTTTTAGTTGGTTTCACGATACGCATTCCCCTGCACGAGAGTCATCGTGATCTCGGGAGAGGGCGCTGATCGACTTACCGACTTTGAATTGGACGATTATTGCCGCGCGCTGCTCGTCCGTGGTGAGGGCTGGGCGGCCTAAGGTCTGCACCTCAGCCTTCGGCTGCGCTAAGCCGGAGTGGGTGCGCTCGACCAGCAGATCACGCTCGATCTCGGCCATCGCCGCCAGCATGGTCAGCATGAGCTTGCCAGCGGAAGAGGTTAGGTCGAGTTTGCCAAGCTGGAACACGATGACTTCGATTCGGCGCACTGGCAAGATCGAGCAAATCTGCTGAGAGTAGGAGGTCCCCTTCCGACCCGATTGCGGACAATCGGCACGGCTCAGTGTACTGGCTGTTGCCTGGTGAGCAACGAAAGGGTTTTGTCAGTCCTCCAAGCCCTCAGCCGCGTACCGCCGCCTCGATCTTGGCGATGTCGATCTTCCGCATCGTCATCATCGCGTCGAAAGCGCGCTTGGCCACCGCCGGGTTCGGGTTGGCGATGGCCTCGGTGAGGACGCGCGGCGTGATCTGCCAGGACAGGCCCCACTTGTCCTTGCACCAGCCGCATTCGCTTTCCTGACCGCCATTGCTGACGATCGCATTCCAGAGGCGGTCGGTTTCTTCCTGGTCGTCGGTCGCGACCTGGAACGAGAAGGCCTCGCTGTGGGTGAAGACCGGGCCGCCGTTCAGGCCGAGGCAGGGGATGCCCATCACCGTGAACTCGACCGTCAGGATGTCGCCTTGCTTGCCGGCCGGATAATCACCGGGTGCGCGGTGTACGGCTTTGACTGCGCTGTCAGGAAAGGTTTTCGCATAAAACTCGGCGGCGTCCTGGGCCGTGCCATTGAACCAGAGGCAAATCGTATTCTTGCTGACCATGTTCGTCTCCTGTGGGGTGGATTAGTCCTTGATTTCCGCTTCAACCAGTTTCGCCAGCAATTCCAGCGACTCTTGCCAGCCGAGATAGCAGGCCTCGGCGGGTATCATCGACGGAATGCCTTCCTGCGTGATCTTGAGTTCGACGCCGCAGAACACCTCGCGCAGCGTCACCGTGGTCTGCATGCGGCCAGGCAAATTCGGATCGTCGAACTCGGCCGTGTAACGCAGGCGCCGGCCCGGTTCCAGCTCCAGGTACTCGCCGCCGAAGGCATGGCTGTGGCCGCTGGTGAAATTCGTAAACGACATCCGGTAGCGGCCGCCGACCCTGGCATCGAATTCGTGGATGGTAGCAATGAAGCCGTGCGGCGGCAGCCATTTGGCGAAGGCGCCAGGGGTGGTGAAGGCGCGGTAGACGCGGTCGGCCGTGGATTTCAGGACACGGTGCAGTTCGACTGTGTTCGTGGACATGATCGTTTTCCTTTTCTTGCGCAAAGGCAGAGGACGTCCCTCTGATGGTACGACGAACATGGTGTCCGGATTTCGACATCCGGTGCGGGTTTTTATTCGCGCCTGGTTCAGCGCCCGCTGTACAGCTTTCCGGTGGCCTTTTTCAGGTCGGCATGCGGCAGGAACTGATCGGCAATCGTGAGGATGGCGTTCAGGTTGTTGGTCAGCTTGTCGAGCTCGATGTTTCCGGGTTGGAGTGCCGTCTGCAACAGGTGGATCGCCATGTCGGCCAACAGCAGGCGCTGCTTTTCCCGCCACGCGTCCGGCTCGTTTCTGGTGGCAGGGTCGCAGTGGTAATGCTCTTCGACGACGCCGTGGATGTCCCAGCCCATTCGCACGAGTTCGCTTCGCTTGGTGTCGTCCATGTCGAGTCTAGAAGAGTTCGTCCAACAGCAGGTGGAAGCGCAGCTTGTTCCGATCCGGATCGGGAAAACCGTAGTGGTTCAGGAAGCGCTCCTGGAGCGGAACGCCGAACTCGCCAAGGCAATTCCACATGATGGCCAGATCCTGGTAGCGATCGGCAATGCCGACCCGTCCGACATCGATGCAGCCAGTCACGACGCCCTCCTGGATGAACAGGTTGTCGAGCGAAAAATCCCCGTGCGTGACGACGGGGTCGGTCGCGAGCGGCAGCATGGCTTGCAGCGCGTCCCACACCTGCCCGGCCGTCCAGCCCTGTCGTTCCTCGTCGAAGTCGTCTTCGTCGACCAGGCCCGCATCGATGCGCTCCCAGGCGAGGGCAAGGCGGTAGGCATGGCCGCTCGTGAAAGGACAGGTGTGCAGGGGAATCGCGTGCAGCCGGCGCAGGAAGGCGGCCAGCGCGTCCACGACCTCGTGCTGGAGCGCGGGATGCGTGTCCAGGAGCTGGTAAGCGGTTTTCCCGGGCATGGCGCTCATCAGCAGCCATGCCTCATCGAGTGTGCGCGAGAAATGCAGGACGCCTGGTGCCGGCAGGTGGGCGGCGAGCCAGCGCAGTCTTGTCATTTCGTCGCTGATGTCGTCGGCCACGGCACCCTTGCCGTGTTTCAAATACAGATCGGGCGCACCGGCCTTGCCGTGCAGCCGGTAGACGGCGCCGCCGGATTCGCCGACCGTGCTGCGTGCCCAGGCATAGCCGCCGAGCTGGCCGGCGATGCCGGCAGGCGTGGGAAGAGGCGCGCACGCCTGTTCGCGATGCGTGTCGATCACTGGGCGACGGTTACCGGCATCGGGGTATGCGGGCGCACCTGGTTGCGGCCCTCATTCTTGGCAAGGTAGACGGCGGCATCCGCTGCGGCAAACAGCGCATGAATACTCTGTCCTTTTTCCATCGTGGCGACGCCAATGGATACCGTTGCCTGCACGCGCGGTTTGCTCAGCAGGGGAGATTGTGCAATACCCTTGCGGATACGCTCGCCGACTTCCAGCGCCGTGGCCAGGGAAGTTTCCGGCAAGACGACGACGAATTCCTCGCCGCCGAAGCGCGCGCAGAAATCCGCCGAACGGAGGAACTCCCTCAGCCTTTGCGCGAAGGCGCGCAAGACGTCGTCGCCGACCATATGGCCGAATTCGTCGTTGATCTTCTTGAAAAAGTCGATGTCGAGCATCAAGATCGAAAAGGGGATGCCGGACGAGGCATGCCGCTCGAGCTGCTGCTTGAGGACTTCGTCGAGTGCCCGGCGGTTCCACTGTCCCGTCAGCGCGTCGGTCGCGGCATCGAGCTCGACCTTTTGCAGCGCCGTGCGCAGTTGCGTGGCGAGCGAGCCGTTCGCATGCTGCAGGCGTATACCTTCCAGTAAGCGCTGCGAGATCGCGCGCGTGTAGTAGGCGGTGAGCGTGATAAAAACGGTCAGGCCGACGGCATAGTCGAGCGCCCTGACGTTGTTGTCTCCATGCAACAATCCGAGCACCGATATGGCCCAGAGAACGCCGATCTGCCCGTAATAGGCAACGACATAGGTGCCATAGACTTGTGCATTAATGGACATGACGCCGCACAGCAGCGCCATCAAGGTGGCGTCGAGCACGGGGTCGTATCCGATCAGGAACCAGGTCAGCACGCCCCAGCCGAAGCCATCCAGTCCGGCAACCCAGTGCAGCCGCTTGCGGTGAATGGCCAGCTTCGAACCGTTGACGATCATGTGCTGCAGCACCACCAGGCTGCCCGCCCATACCGTGAAGGCGGTTGCCAGCCACAGCATGATGGACTGGGTGGGGACGCGGCCCCAGCAGAACCAGACGGCGAGCGCCCATCCAACCGGCGTGGTCGACAAGGCACGCCGAAGTGCGATCGCACATTCGGCAAAGCCGGTTGCACGCGCAACGGATACGTCGGTTTCGCTGAGGGACTGGTTGGTGGTCACGACATGCCTACGCGCTGGGTGAGGAATGTTTCGTTGCTGGCGCCATGCCGGGAAGCGTATTTACGAAGCGAGCTGGTTTGTAAAACGACAAGCAACATGAAAGAAGTTCATTATCTTCTCAGGCTTGTAGAAAGATGTCTAGAAGAAATATGCGACGAAGGTGGTGGACCGAGGCTATCGGTCCACCTTTGCCCGGTCAAAAGCGGTACGCCTGCCCATCCTCCGGCACCAGCACCCGCGCTGCGTCCATGCCGTGTTGCGCTACATAGTCCCGCAATTCGTGGCGTGATTGCATCATGTGATTGAAGGCTTCCATGTGAATGCCCACGATCGTCGCACCCGGCGCCGCCTTGTAGGCGCGGCCCAGGTCTTTCTTGCCCATGATGATGGAGCCGTCGAAGCCGGCAATCTGGGCGTAGCCCGTGTTGAGGATGATGATTCCGGGTTGATAGCCGGCGATGGCCGCATCCACGTCCGGCGTCCAGATCGTGTCGCCGGCGATGTAGACCGTTTGATGGCCTTCGCACTGCAGCACCACGCCGACCGTCTCGCCGAGGAAATTGCCGATCATGGCCATGTGCGTCTCGCTGCCGTGCTGGCCCTTTACCGGGCTCAGGCGCACGCCGCGGAACTCGCTGCCGGCGCCGATCACGCGCACATCGCTGAAACCTTGCTTGCGGATGTCGGCGGCATCGTTGTCGTTCTGCGCGAACAGGGGAATGTCTTTCGGCAGGGCCGCGATCGCCGCCGCATCCCAGTGGTCCGGGTGGATGTGGGTGACGATGACGGCGTCGGCCCGGACGATCTCCTCGGTCGGCAGCGGCAGCTCGACCGTCGGGTTGCGCAGGTGGCTGTTGACCGTGCCCGGGAAGCCGGGGAAGCTGTCCTTCGGCGCCAGCATCGGGTCGACCAGGAAGGTGGTGTCGCCGAAGCTGAGCTTGATGGTGGCATTGCGGATCAGCTGGAAGCCGACGGTGGAAGCGAGTGTCATGGTGATGTCCTCTTGTGGTGAAAGTGGAATCATTTTCTGCCCGCTAGCTCATCGATAACAGTGGCCCGAAGGTCGATGTTCGATATAATCGGGCCATGGATAAACCCGCCCAACGCATCGCCGTCATCGCCTTCGAGGGCATGACCCCGTTTCATTTGTCCGTTCCCTGTCTCGTCTTCGGCACGGCCGTCGACGCGGGCCCGCCGCCCTTCGAGGTCGTGGTCTGCGCGGCAGAGGGGAAGCCCCTGCATACCTCGGCCGGGTTTGCGATTGCGGTCGAGCGCGACCTGTCCGCGATCGACGAGGCCGACATCGTCGTGATGCCGGCCTGGCACGAGGACTGCCGGCGTGCGCCGTCCGAGCTGATCGCGCATTTGCAGCGCGCCCATGCACGCGGTGCGCGCATGGTCGGTTTGTGCCTGGGTGCCTTTCCGGTGGCGCAGGCCGGCTTACTCGACGGGAAGCGCGCGACGACGCATTGGGAACTGGCCCACGTGCTGGCGCGCTTCTATCCGAAGGTGAAGGTCGACCGCGAGGTGCTGTACGTGGACGAGGGCAAGGTCCTGACTTCGGGCGGCATGGCGGCGGGCCTGGATTGCTGCCTGCACCTGCTGCGCGAACTGCGCGGGGCCGAGCTTGCCAACCGCGTGGCGCGGCGACTGTTGATTGCGCCGCATCGCCAGGGCGGCCAGGCCCAGTTCATCGAGCAGCCGCTGCCCTCCACGCCGAGCGAGGGACGTTTTTCGGAGGTGCTGGACTGGGTGCTGCACAACCTGGCCCAGCCGCACAGCATCGACACCCTGGCCGAGCGCGCCGCCATGAGCCGGCGCAATTTCACGCGCCACTTCCGCCAGGCGACGGGCACCTCGTTCAAGCAATGGCTGCTGAGCCAACGGCTGGCCCAGGCCCAGCGCATGCTGGAATGCACGAATGCGGCGATCGAGGTCGTGGCGGACGAGGCCGGTTTCGGCACCGCCCTGTCGCTGCGCCAGCATTTCCGAACCAACCTGCACACCTCGCCCTCGGATTACCGCAAGCAGTTTCGGGCAGGTAGGGTGGACATTGTCCACGCGTGACGCTCGCATCATGTTGGCGGGGTCTTTCCTCAAACGAAGCCAGCACAGTGCGACATTCAATATGTGGCGGCGGTCCTATTTCGCCCAGTAATCGACCACCAGCGAACGCGCCAGGCAGGCGCCCAGTGTCGACACGAAAGCCGTGTGCGCCGGATGGTCCAGGTAGACGTCGCGGTCTTCGTTGCGGGCGAAGGTCAGCGTGAAGCAGTGCGTAAAACCGTCGTTCAGGCCTTCCGGGCTGACGTTCGTTCCCCATTCATAGAAAACGATGCCGGGAATGGCTTGCGGCAGCGCCGAGAAATCGCGGACGACGGTATCGATCTGTTCGGCAGTGGCCTCGTCCTTGAAGGCGAACAGGACGACGTGGCGCAGGGAAGTGGAAGCGGTCATGGTCAATGAGGGTGGATGAGATGGCCGATCTTACACGGCCTGACTCATTGCTCGCCGCACGCTTACCCGGCCAATCCCAGCTCCGTCGTCACCTGCTGCCGCAACAGATACTTCTGGATTTTACCGGTCACCGTCATCGGGAAACCGGCAACAAAACGGATATGGCGCGGCACCTTGTAATGCGCGATCTGCCCCTTGCAGAAATCGCGGATCTCGTCCTCGTTCGCTTCCATGCCCGGCCGCAGCACGATGCAGGCGCACAGCTCTTCGCCGTATTTCGCATCGGGCACGCCCACGCACTGGACATCGAGGATTTTCGGATGCTTGTACAGGAATTCCTCGATCTCGCGCGGATAGATGTTTTCGCCGCCGCGGATCACCATGTCCTTGGCGCGGCCGACGATGGTGGCGAATCCCTGTTCGTCGATCACGGCCAGGTCGCCCGTATGCATCCAGCGCGCGGCATCGATCGTCTCGCGCGTCTTTTCCTCATCGCCCCAGTAGCCGAGCATTACGGAATAGCCGCGCGTCAGCAGTTCTCCCTTCACGCCGCGCGGCACGATCTTGCCGTCGGCATCCACGATTTTCACTTCCAGGTGCGGATGCACACGTCCGATGGTGGCTACGCGCAGCGGCACCGGATCGTCGGTCGAGCTCTGGAAACTCACCGGCGAGGTCTCCGTCATGCCATAGGCGATCGTAATCTCGCTTAGATGCATTTTCTCGATCACGCGGCTCATCACCTCGGCCGGGCAGGGCGAGCCGGCCATGATGCCGGTGCGCAGCGTGGACAGGTCGTAGCGGGCGAAGTCCGGCTGATCGAGCAGGGTGATGAACATGGTCGGCACGCCGTGCAGGCCGGTGCAGCGTTCCGCCTGCACGGTGGCCAGCACCGATTGCGGTTCAAAACTTTCGCCCGGGAAGACCATGGTCGCGCCATGCGTCACGCAGGCCAGATTGCCGAGCACCATGCCGAAGCAGTGATACAGCGGAACCGGAATGCAGAGCCGGTCGATACTCGTCAGCTTCATCGCCTCGCCGACGAAGAAGCCATTATTGAGGATATTGTGGTGGGTCAGCGTCGCACCTTTCGGAGCGCCGGTCGTGCCCGAGGTGAACTGGATGTTCACCGGTTCGTCGAACTGCAATTCGGCTTCGATGCGCGCCAGCTCCTCGAGGCGCTGGTCGCCCTCGGGCACCAGCACGTCGTCGAAGTTGAACATGCCCGGGGTTTTGTCGGCGCCGAGCCGGATCACATGGCGCAGATGCGGCAGGCGCGCCGATTGCAGCCTGCCGGGCGTGCTGCCCTGCAGCTCGGGCACCACATCGCCGAGGATCGCCAGGTAGTCGCTCGATTTGAAGGCGGGCGACAGGATCAGGGCCGCGCACTGCACCTTGTCGAGCACGTATTCGAGTTCGGAGCGGCGGTAGGCCGGATTGATGTTCACCATGACCAGGCCGGCGCGCGCGGTGGCAAATTGCACCAGCACCCATTCCGCGCAGTTTTGCGACCAGATGCCGATGCGGTCGCCCGGCTTCAGTCCCAGCGCCAGCAGGCCCGCCGCCAACCGGCTCACGCGCGCATCGAATTCGGCGTAGGTCCAGCGTACATCCTGGTGCGGCACGACCAGGGCTTCGTTGTCGCCGTACTGCTGCACGATCTTGCTCAGGAAAGGCCCGATCGTGTCGCCGATCAGGGGAAGGTCATGTGCTCCGTGTACATAGCTCAGGTTCTGATGCATGTGGTCTCCATGTTTTTATGGGCGGGCCTCACTCGTCTTCGGAGCGGCCGGCCGCTTCGCGATTGTGTTCGTAACGATGGGCGAGCGGGAAGGGCGGCAGCCAGGATTCGCGCCGCACGGTCCAGTTTTCGTAGGTAGGCGTCAATTGGTTGGGCGCATCCAGGGCGCCCAGGTGGACTTCAATCTCGTCCTCGCTGCGTGCGAACACCGAGGAGCCGCAGCGGGGGGCAGAAATGGCGCCCGCCGTAGTGATGCGTGCTGCCTTCGATCGTCACCGCATCCTGGGGAAAGATCGCGGCCGCGTAGAACAGCGCGCCGTGGTGCTTGCGGCAGTCGAGGCAGTGGCACAGGCCGATGCGATACGGACGTCCCGTTGCTGCGATGCGGACGTCGCCGCACAGGCAGCCGCCGGTAAACTGATCCATGCTGTCTCCCTTCAGGATGGCATGGCTTGCAGGCGCTGGACGCCAGCGCCGATCCAGATGACCGTGCCCAGGATCGACAGCGGCGTCAAGAACAATAGCGGCACGGTCAGTTCGGGATGCCTTGCCGCGGCCCAGGCGCAGCCGGCGTTCACGCAGACGGGCAGCAGCAGGCGTGCCGCGGCATGGCGGTTGATGCGCGCGACAGGGACCGTGTCGTAGTCGACGAAGTTCAGCAGCCTGCGATCGGCTGCGCTGTAGAGCAGAATGACGAGTCCAAACAGAATCAGTGCAATGACCAGAAAGACTTCCGACATAGTTCTGTCTCCAGGTGAGGACAAATGCGTCGCGATGGCTGGTGCTTACTCCGGTTCCCGCGTATCCGGCAGGGTCGCCGCCCTTGTCAGCAAGGCCTGGTTGTAGGCCGCGAAATCGTCCAGCCCGCGCTTGATGATCGTGACCAGGGCCGGCAATGGTGCCGCCTGGTAGTCCCATTCGGCGCGGCAGAATTCGCCGGTGCGTTTCAGGTCTTCGCCCAGGGTGGCGTCGATCCAGCCATTATCCACCAATATACTGATGACCTCGCGTTCGTCGAAAGGTTCGCCCAGCTCGGCCATGGCGATCACGTAGTCTCCCATTTCGACCGCCGCTTCCCAGGCGCGAATCACGTTCAGCGTGGCCGCATCCTGGCGCGTCAGGTCGCCGACAAAGGTGGTCGGGTCCTTCTCGTATTCCTCGCGGGCGCGGCGGCAGCAGCGGTCGATGGTGGCGGTCTTGCCGATCAATACGGTGTCGTCCATGTCTTCTCCTTTAGATCAGGAACAGGATTGCGGCCACGATCGTTGGTCCGAGGGCGCCGCCCAGCAGGCCCAGGGCGCCGATCGATTCGTCTTCGAAGCCGTTGCGCAACAGCGCGGCGCCGGCCGGGTTCGGCGCGTTGGCGATCACGGTCAGGCCGCCGCCGGCCACCGCGCCCGCCACCAGCATGTATTGCGCGTGCTCGGACAGGCCGGCGATCAGCGAGCCGAGATAGGTCAATGCCGCATTGTCCGTGATCGCGGTCAGGCCGAGCGCACCGAAGAACAGGGCGGTGGGCGCGAGGCTGGACACGATCGGCTGCAGCCACCATTGCTGCATGCCGCCCAGCACCACGAGACCGGCCAGGAAAAAGCCGACCAGCAAACCTTCCTTCAGGATCAGGGGATCCTGGTGCCGTTGATAAGCCTGGGTAAAGCCGAGGAACAGCAGGAACAGGCCGAGGAACAGCACCGGGTGATGCGCCAGCAGCACCACCGCGGCCAGGAAAGCCAGGTGGATCAGCGACACCTTGAAGGGCACCGTCTTGCTTTCCTGGGCGGCGGCCGGCGCCAGGTGTTTTCTCAGCAGCAGGGTGACGACGCTGGCGTTGATGAGCACGGCCAGGGCCGCGCGCCAGCCGAAGTGGGTGAACATGTAGGCGCTGTCCCAGCCCCAGGTCGAGGCCACCATCAGCACCGGCGGCGCGGCGTAGGAGGTGAGGGTACCGCCGATCGAGACGTTCACGAACAGCACGCCCAGCGCGCCGTATTTCAGCGGCTCCGGAATGCCCGGACGGAACACCTGGGGCGCGAGCATCAGGGCGGCCAGCGTCATCGCGGCCGGTTCCGTGATCAGGGAGCCGGCCAGCGGCACCAGGGCCAGGCCGAGCCAGGCGAGCGCGACTTCGGTACGCACCGGCACCAGGCGCGCAATGGTGGCCAGCAGCGCGCGCACGGCGTCGAGGACCGGCCTGGAGGCGGCGATCACCATGACGGTGAACACGAACAGGGGCTCGGTGTAGTGGCGCGACTCGACATAGTCGATCGCACTGTCTCCGCCCGCGATCAGGGCCATTGCCAGCACCAGCACGAAGGCCCAGAAACCGAACACGACCTCGACTTCGCCGAGCAGGTGGAACAGGCCTTCATGGCGCGGATGGCGGTCGGCCAGGATCTCGAAACCCTTGGCGGCGAAAGTGTGGACGAGGGCGCAGGCGAACAGGATGGCGCCAACCAGCTGGATCGTGGTCATGGGCGGCGTCCCGGGTGAAATGCAAAAGCGGTCATTGTCAGGCGAATAATGGATGAAGGCCCATTATGTCACCTGTTGATGCAGGCCGGATGGATTGCAGGGTGAGTTCGCTTCATGGCGCAGTCTTGCGCCTACACAAGCACAAGGTTAAATCCTGTGTTTTCAAGTTATACATATCTTGCCAAAAGCTGAACGAACAAGTACTGTATATCCATCCAGTACTTTTGCATTACCCCTAATCATGTCTTGCTCACAACACCTTGCTGCCCCGGAAGATTTGCACCCGTCATTGTGGCGCGCTTCCCAGCTGGCGCAGGCGAATACGCGCTGCGTGGATACCGGCCATCCGGCCTTGTCGAAGCAATTGCCCGGCGGCGGCTGGCCGACGGGCACCCTGGTCGATCTCCTGCTGCAACAGCCCGGCATCGGCGAAATGCGCCTGCTCCGCCCGGCGCTGGCCGCGGCCGCCTCGCGCCGCATCGTGCTGCTGCAGCCGCCTCATCCACCGCAGGCGCTGGCCCTGGCCGCGCTCGGCGTGCCGCCCTCCCAGCTCATCTGGCTGCGCGCCAACCGTGGGGCCGACGCCTTGTGGGCGGCCGAGCAGGTGCTGCGTAGCGGCAGTTGCGGGGCGCTGCTGTTCTGGGCCAACCATGCGCGCGGCGAAAGCCTGCGCCGCCTGCACCTGGCGGCCCAGTGCGGCGAGACCCTGTTCTTCATGATGCGTCCCCTGGCCAGCGCCCAGGACGCCTCGCCGGCGCCGCTGCGCCTGTCCCTGCGTCCCGCCGCGGGCGGCCTCGACATCGGTTTCGTCAAACGCCGGGGACCGCAACGCGACGCGCCGCTGTTCCTCCCACTCACTCCTTCTCTGCTCCAACGCCATGCGACTGTGGATCGGCCTGTACCTGCCCCGGCTGCCGCTCGAGGTTTTCAGCCCGAACTGGTCAACTGACAGCGGCTGCGTCGTGCTCGAGGGCGAGCGGGTGCTGGCCGCCTCGCCGCTCGCGCGCGCCGCCGGCATCAAGAACGGCATGCGCCGCGGCGGCGTGCTGATGCTCATGCCCGAGGCGCGTATCGTCGAGCGCTCGCTTGAACGCGAGGCGGAAAGCCTGCACGCGGTGGCGATGGCGCTGCTGCAGTACACGCCGCAAGTCACGCAGGCCGAGGAATCGACGATATTGATCGACATCGGCGCCAGCCTGCGCCTGTTCGGCGGCATCCGCGCCCTGTGCCGGCGCGTGCGCGCCAGCCTGCGCGCGCTCGGCTTCTCGGGCTATCTCAGTTGCGCCCCCACCGCGCGCGGCAGCTGGATGCTGGCGCGCCAGCGCGCGGGACGCGTGCTGACCATCGAATCGCTGACGCGCCGCCTCGACCGCCTGCCCAGCACGCTGCCGCCGCCGGCGCGGCCCTACGCCGCCTGGTTCGAGGGCATCGGCTGCTTCGACATCGGCGCCATGCGCCGCCTGCCGCGCCCCGGCCTGCAGCGCCGCTGCGGCCGCGCGCTGCTCGACGTACTGGATGCCGCCTACGGCATGCTGCCCGAACTGTTCGAATGGATCGAAGCGCCCACGAGTTTTCACGCGAAGATCGAACTCTTCGACCGCCTCGAGAACGCCGAGGAATGTTTGCAGGGCGCCGCGCGCCTGGTGCAGCAGCTGACCGGCTGGCTCTGCGCGCACCAGCTCGCCGTCGAGTGCATCACGCTGCTGCTCGAACACGAGCGGGGCAGGGTGGCGCGTCCGGCAACAAAGGTCGACATCGCGCTGGGCGAACCCACCTGGCGCGACGAGCACCTGGTGCGCCTGCTGCGCGAACGCCTGGCCAAGACCCTGCTCGACGCTCCCGTGATCGCGCTCGCGCTGGAAGCCGCCCAATTGCAGCCGATGGCGCCGCCGAGCGAATCGCTGTTTCCGGAACCCGGCGGCAGCGAGGAAGACCGGGTGCGCATGCTGGAACTGCTGGTGGCGCGCCTGGGTCCCGACAACGTGCTGCAGGCGCTGCCCCAGGCCGACTACCGGCCGGAGGTTGCCAACACCTGGGTCCCGGTGCAACAGAAGGTACGCGAATCGGTCCGTGCGGCGCAGCTGCCGCCGGACGTGCACAGCTTGCCGCGTCCGACCTGGATCCTGGCCAAGCCGATCGCGCTCCTGATGCGCAATCACCGGCCGTTCTATGGCTCGCCTTTAAAGATGGCGTCGGCGCCGGAGCGCATCGAAGCGGGCTGGTGGAGCCAATCGCAGACGCGCGATTATTTCATTGCGGAGGGGCAGGACCATACGCTGTACTGGGTGTACCGCGAGCGCATCGTGGGGGCGGGCGAGGATGCGGATCCGCGCTGGTATCTGCATGGCTTGTTCGGGTGAGCCGGCAGGACGCCGGCTGGCCTCAGCTTGCGTTGCCGGGCCGGTAATGCACTTCGATCGTCGCGTGCACGATTTCTTCGTGGATCCCCAGTTGCTCGCGCAGCCTGGCCGGCGTCAGGGCCGGGTCATTCGTCACCAGGCTCAGGGCACAGGAATAGAACTGCTTGCCGACGCGCCAGACGTGCAGGTCGACCAGTTTGGCGTAGCCTGCGTTTGAGGCGGCTGCGACGACTTCGCGGATTTCCTCGACGACCGGCGCGTCCATTTCGCGGTCGAGCAGGACTTTTCCGGTCTCGACGATGAGGTTCTTCGCCCACACTGCAACGAGCACGGCGCCGACGATGCCCATCACCGGATCGAGCCGGGACCAGCCGAAGGCCCAGCCGCCGGCCAGCGCACCGATTGCCAGCACCGAGGTCGCCGCGTCCGCGATGACGTGGATGTAGGCGGACTTCAGGTTCAGGTCATGGTGACCATGTCCGTGGCCGTGCTCATGTCCATGCCCATGATGGCCATGGTGGTGATGCCCGTGGCCGTGATCGTGATGGGCATGGCCAAGAATCAGCGCGCAGACGACGTTGACGACCAGGCCGATCACGGCGATGACGATCGCTTCCCGATAGTGGATCGGTTCGGGCGCGAAGATGCGCTCGACCGAACTGACCGCCATCAATGCCGCGATCCCGAGCAGGAAGACGGCGCTCGTGTAGCCCGCCAGGACTTCGATCTTCCAGGTGCCGAAGGCAAAGCGCGGATCCTTCGCATACTTGCGTGCGGCGGAGTAGGCGAAGGCGCTCAGGCCGATCGCCAGCGCGTGGGAACTCATGTGCCAGCCGTCCGCCAGCAGGGCCATCGAGTTGAACCACCAGCCGGCGGCGATCTCCACCACCATCATGGCCAAGGTGATCCACATGACCAGGCGCGTGCCGCGCTCGGCCGCGTTGCTGCCCTGGTCGAAGATATGCTCGTGTACCAGGTCGTCGCCAGGATGTCGATGCGTCAGGTCTTGCATGGTTTCCTCTGCCGGCCGTGCTAGCGGCCGGCCAGTTTTTTCTCGCGCCGCGCGCGTTCGTTGATGATCTGGTGCCTGCGGTGATCGGTCATCTTCTTCCACTCGCGCGCTTCGTCACGCGTGCGCAGGCAGCCGGTGCACAAGCCGGTCTTGCCGTCGAACTGGCATAGCTCGACGCAGGGCGATTTGACGGCCATCGCTGCCTACTTCAGGTAAGCCCGAATCACGTCGAGCAGTTCGTCCGCGCCTTCCGTACGCGCGGCTTCGGTCAGGTCGCCCGCGGCGACATGTTCCCTGACGTGGTCCTCGAGCACTTCGGCCATCAGGCCGTTCATGGCGCCCCGGCTGGCCGCCAGCAGATGCAGGACTTCGGTGCAGCCGGCTTCCGATTCCAGTGCGCGTTCGATGGCCTCGACCTGGCCGCGGATGCGGCGGACGCGGGCGAGCAGTTTCGCCTTTTCTCGTGTGGTATGGGACAACCGGGCACCTTCTCTAATAGGGTAGGGGGGTATCCTAACAGAGAATTCGGGTGCCGTTCGGGAAAGGGAGGTGCGATCCGGCAGCGCTGGCGCGCCGGATGCAACGCGAACAGCCGCTCACTGCACTTTCTGCAGCTGGACGACGGTAATCGCGCCACCGACGCGATCGGCCGCAAAGCTGACCTTGTCGCCGACCTTGATCTGGTCGAGCATGGCGGCATCCTTCGTACGGAAGACCATCGTCATCGCACCCATGTTGAGGTTCGCGATCTCGCCGTGGCGCAGCGTGATCTTGCCGGTCTCCCTGTCGATCTTCTTCACTTCGCCGTCGACGAGCGCCGGCGCGGCCGCCTGCTGCGCCGGTGGGGCGTCGTGGCCGGCGTTCTCCTGCGCCGAAGCGCCTGCCACGGCGGCAGCCATGGCGAGGGCGAGAGCGAATCTGGACATCCTAGTCATGTCGGCTCCTTGTTCAGTTGTAGTGCTTGTACACCGTGGTGTGCCCGTCGGGATGCACCAGCAGCACGTCGTAGGGATCCTTGCGCGGGCCTTCCATGCCCGGCGAACCGAGCGGCATCGCGGGCACGGCCAATCCTTTGGCCTTCGGCTTTTCCTTCAGCAGGCGCTTGATCTCGCTGGCCGGCACATGGCCTTCGATCGCATAGCCTTTGACCATGCCGGTGTGGCAGGAGCCCAGCTGGTCGGGAATGCCGCCGCGTTTGCGGTACTCGGACGGGTCGTCGACATTCTTCACGCGCGGTGTAAAACCATTCGCCTTCAGGTGCTCCACCCAGCCTTCGCAGCAGCCGCAGAACTCGCTCTTGAAGACGTCGATGACGGGCGCCGCGGCCATGGCGGCAAGCGGGATGCACAGGCTCACGGCCAGGGCGGTACGGGAAACGATTTGTCGGATCATGATGGCTCCTTGCAGTAAATCTCAGTGATGGCCTTTGTGGCCGCTTGGTTTGCGAACGGTGACCTCGATTGACGCCTTGGCGTTGGGTTTGCTGGCGCTGTTGTGACGTATCGCGCCTGGGGCCGCGCCCGTCCACTCGTAGGCCACGGTGCCGGGCGGATGCCTGTACCAGCCCGGGTCGGTGTAGTCGCCCGGCTTCTGGTCCTTGCGCACTTTGACGACGGTGAACATGCCGCCCATTTCGATGCCGCCGAACGGACCCTGGCCCGTCATCATCGGCAGCGTGTTGTCGGGGAGCGGCATTTCCATGTCGCCCATCGAGCCGCCCTTGTCGCCCATGACCATGTAGTCCGGCACCAGTTTGGCGATCTTCTCGGCGACGCCGCGGTGGTCGACGCCGATCATGTTCGGCACCGTATGCCCCATCGCGTTCATGGTGTGGTGCGACTTGTGGCAGTGGAAGGCCCAGTCGCCCGGCGCGTCGGCGATGAACTCGATGGCGCGCATCTGGCCGACGGCGACGTCGGTGGTGACTTCGGGCCAGCGCGACTCCGGGCGGGTCCAGCCGCCGTCGGTGCCGGTGACCTCGAACTCGTGGCCGTGCAGGTGGATCGGGTGGTTCGTCATCGTCAGGTTGCCGGCGCGGATGCGCACGCGGTCGCCCTGGCGCACGTTCATTGAATCGATGCCCGGAAAGGCGCGGCTGTTGAAGGTCCACAGATTAAAATCGGTCATCTCGTTGACCCGCGGCGTATAGCTGCCCGGCTCGATGTCGTAGGCGTTCAACAGGAACACGAAGTCGCGGTCCACCGCATGCTGGGCCGGGTTCTTCGGGTGCGTGACCCAGAAGCCCATCATCCCCATCGCCATCTGCACCATTTCGTCCGCATGCGGGTGGTACATGAAGGTGCCGGCGCGCCGCGCGACGAACTCGTAGACAAAGGTCTTGCCGGGCATGATGGGCGGTTGATTGAGGCCGGTGACGCCGTCCATGCCGTTGGGCAGGCGCTGGCCGTGCCAGTGGATGCTGGTCTGCTCGGGCAGGCGGTTGGTCACAAAAATACGCACGTGGTCGCCCTCGACCACCTCGATTGTCGGCCCCGGGCTCTGGCCGTTGTAGCCCCACAGATTGGCCTTCATGCCGGGCGCGATCTCGCGCACCACCGGTTCGGCGATCAGGTGGAACTCCTTGACGCCATTGTTCATGCGCCAGGGCAGGGACCAGCCGTTCAGGGTGACGACCGGATTGTAAGGGCGCCCATTGGGAGGCGGTGGTGGCGGCTGGGTCGCCGCGCTGCGCATGACGGGGGCTTCCGGCAGCGTCGCGGCGCCGGCGCGGCTGACCAGGCCGGCCCCGACCAGGGCGGCAGCGCCGGTGAAGAAATCTCGACGAGAACTCATTGTTGCGATCCTTGATTAATGTGCGGCGGCAGTGTCGGCGGCGGTGGTGCTGGCGCCGGCCATGCCGGCTGTCGCGCCGCCGCTGCCGTTGATGGCGGCCTGCAGGTCGGTGTCGGCGATCCAGTAATCGCGCTGCGCTTCGATGGCGGCATTCACGCCGCTGATTTGCGCGCGGGCGTCGGCCAGCAGCTCGAACACGCTGATCAGCATGCCGTTGTAGCGCAGCAGGGTCTCGTCCGAGATCTTTTTACGGAGCGGCACGATCTCGTCCCGATAGTGGCGCGCCACGTCATAGCTGGTACGGTAGGCGGAGTAGGCTTCGCGTACCTGGGAGCGTGCCCTGATGGCGATGTCGGCGGTACGGTGCACGGCCTGCATGTAGAGCGCCTCCGCTTTTGCCGTGCGGGCGCCGCCCCAGTCGAACAGCGGTAGCGCCAGTTCGATCTCGTAGCCGTTCTCGCGCGGAGAACCGGATTTGCTCGCGTTGACGTAGCCGGCGTCGAGCACGTTGACGAAGCCGGTCGCCTTGCTCAGACCCAGCGCCCGCGCCGTGGCTTGCGCATCGAGCTTTGCCAGCTGGACGTCCAGGCGCTGCCGCATCGCCAGCGCTTCGATGTTGGCGGGCTCGCGCGCTGCGCCCGGCAATTCGGGCAGACGGGCGGGTAGCTGGAAAGTCGTGCGTTCACCCCAGAGACCCATCAGGCGGGTCAGCCGTTCGCGCGCCGCGGTGGCATTATGGCGTGCACGGGCCAGCTGGGTGGCCGCTTCGGCGGAAAAGGCCTGCTCGCGCGCCTGGTCCAGCCTGCTTAAATTGCCGACCTTCGCCATGCGCGCGGCCAGATCGGCGCTCGCCTGCGCGGCCTCGCGCACCTGCTCCGCGTAGCTGGCCGACTGCGCAGCCGCCACGGCCGTGAACCAGGCCTTGCGGGTATCGGCCGCGAGCTGGACGACGCTCGTTGCGGCGGCCAGCTTGGCGCCTTCGAAGCGGCGCGCCTCGATGTCGCGGCGGATCGGCATGGTCAGCAGGCCGACCAGGTCGAACATGACGCTGCGTTCGATTTCGGTCTCGCCGCCGCTTGATACGCGGCTGAAGCCGACGCCCGGATTGCGCATGCGGCCGGCCTGCACCAGGTCGGCCTCGGCCACGCCCAGCGCGGCAAGCGAGGCGCGCAGGCCGCGGTTGTTCAGCAGCGCGATGCGTACCGCGTCGTCGGCGGAGAGCGGGGACTGCAGGAGCCGCGCGAGTTCTGCGTTGGCCGGATCGGTATCGGCAGCCTGCGGCAGGCGCAGATCCTGGCCGGTACGCTCGGCGGTCATGGCGGAGACCGCATCGAGGCCGCCGTCTTTCGAGAAGCTGGCGCAACCGCTCAGTGCCAGCGCCA
>Ga0308160_10002096_pt1 | contig 25237 bp, 26 predicted proteins | sample PhyFR1_FD_201036 | JGI IMG/M metagenome (GOLD analysis project Ga0308160, IMG submission 201036) | Phyllosphere microbial communities from UC Gill Tract Community Farm, Albany, California, United States - DLSLF.R1 | ecosystem: Host-associated > Plants > Phyllosphere > Unclassified | place: USA... | reverse complement strand
CATCGTCGGCTGGCGTGTCAGCAGCTCGATGCGGACCGACTTCGTGCTCGACGCCCTGGAGCAGGCGCTGTACGCCCGTCAGCCCGAACGAAACGAGCTGGTCCATCATAGCGACAGGGGCTCGCAACCCAGATTCAACCGGTGATCGCAACACTGACGTTTTCGCATGATAAACGATCGGCAAATGCTTCGGCCGGTGTTCGCCATTTGAGAGCTTTGCGGGGACGATTGTTGAGTGCCATAGTCACTGCAGCGAGATCTGGCGCACTGTATCGCGCCAGATCGGTCCCCTTAGGAAAATATTGTCGAAGTAGTCCGTTCGTGTTTTCGTTCGTTCCGCGTTGCCAAGGGCTACGTGGTTCGCAAAAATAGATCTGCATTCCGGTAGCGTCTTTCACTTGGACGTGCTGGGCCATCTCAGCGCCTTGATCCCACGTCAATGATTTGCGCATCGCCGGTGGCAGCAGGCCAAACATCGCATCCGTAATAGCCATCCTAACCGCCTCGGCCCCGTGGCCAGCCAATGCCGGGCCATTCTTTTCTCGGGCTGTACCGTGCTCGCCCATCCGAGGCAGATGCAAGAGCACAGTGAAGCGCGTACTGCGCTCGACAAGTGTTCCAATTGCGGAGCTTTCAAGTCCAATAATCAAGTCGCCTTCCCAATGGCCCGGTGTGTCCCGCGACTCTACCTCTTTCGGCCTTTGATCGATCAGTACGTCAGGAGTAACGAAGTGTTTGCCACATGCCTTAACGCGCGCCCGCGGAACGCGTAGGGGTCGTCCTGAACGCAGGAAGGCGCTGAATTCGCGCTTCAAAGCACCTCGTCCTTCGATATACAGCGCCTGATAGATGGCCTCATGGGAAATACGCATTGAAGCATCCTCAGGAAAATCAATGCGCAAGCGATTTGCAATTTGCTGGGGACTCCATGACGTGGCCCAGCTACGATCCTGGCGTCGGCCATGTCGTCTACGCGACCAAGACAGTTGGGGACCGACATGCTTACCGGCCTTGTTTGTGATCTTACCGCCGAGTCTATCCTGGACGTATTTTCTTAATGCTTCATTTGACGCGAGCTTGGCATGCTTGGGCCGCTTGGCTCGACGCTCAGCGTGCCACTGTGCGGTGGTAGCCCGATATTCGACGTAGCCGCTTCTGGTGGCAGCATTGCGGATGAGCTCGCGCGAAACCGTGGATGGGCTTCTCCCAATCTGCCTGGCGATTTCCCGTATCCTGAACTGCTGTGCGCGTAGCAATGCGATTTCCTCGCGTTCCGCAAGCGACAGGAATCGGCCCGATGGTGGAACAAGGTTAACATTTGGCATTCCACCATTTTGCCGAAACCACCGCGCTCCCACGGCAGGAGAAGCTCCTGCGGCAATAGCCGCGTCTTCACTTGGAAGTCCGTCTGCGATCGCCTTCCAAAAGATCCGTCGCACGTTACCTAAGCCGACGCCGGGTCGACCTATCGAACCTACTACTGGACGAATGCCACGTTTGCAGCGCCCATGCTTTGGTTTTCCCACTTCACCTCCAAAAAAATGAGGTGTTGCGATGACTGGTTGAATCTGGGCAATACGTATCCATAAAGTACAGCGAGCGTCTGGCAGAAGCCGGCATTGAGCCCTCTGTGGGCAGCAAGGGCGACAGTTACGACAATGCCCTGGCCGAGACGATCAATGGGCTCTACAAGGCTGAATTGATTCATCGCCGCGCTCCCTGGAAAACACGTGAGGCCGTCGAACTGGCCACGCTGGAATGGGTGTCCTGGTTCAACCACCATCGACTGCTGGAGCCGCTCGGCTATATACCGCCAGCCGAAGCTGAGGCAAACTATTACAAGCAACTTAGCAGTCAAGCCGTCCCGGCCTGACTCACACTAACCGGCCTCCACGAAAGCCGGGGCGATTCAGTTTGCAGGTCGGGCAAGAAGGTCAATCACGTGCGAGCGCGCTACACCAAGGACAACGCAAACAGGCTTTACTGCCCGTCCTTGTCCAATAAGGGTGAGCGCGCAATCCACTTTTTTTCGCGAGCCAGCTCGACCGCTTCGCGCAGGATCTCCGCTTCCATGGTTTTCTTGCCCAGCATGCGCTGCAGTTGTGCGATCTGGGCGCGTGCCGCTGCCAGCTCACTCGCTGGTACGACCGACTCACCGGAATGCACCGCGACCAGGGCGCCTTCCCGCTCGAGCTTGCGCCAATTGAACAGCTGGCTGGCACTGATGCCATGTTTGCGGGCCACCAGCGATACGCTCATGCCCGGCTCGTACGTTTCCTTGACCAGCGCAGCTTTCTCCTGCACTGACCAGCGGCGGCGTCGCTCTTCGGACACCGTCACGACTTCGATGGTTTGGTTGTTTCTAGTCATACTCACAGTCTTATTCCTATACGTAAGGATACAGCATCGACTGTGTCTGGTACTTCAAGGGGCTATCTCAGCAGCGCCCCAGCTCAGATGGACCATGTCGCCAAAGGCTTTGACTGCGAAATACACAAGCATTCCTATTGCGACTGCGAAAATTGCAAGAAGCGCTATTTGGGGCTCATCTCGACGCATACTATTCACCATGTAAATTGTTTAATTTAGTTATCATATTGATATGATGTGGCGCGTCGATATCTTGGCATGGCTGGGCTCTCAAGACTTGAAGCGACGCAGCTCTCATGCTGGATCGGCTGAACCGTGTTGCATTTGATGAGCAAATTTGGATAAAGCGGTGAGGGCGAGTCGACCACCTTCGCAAGGGGCACGCAGAGAGACTTCAGCCTTGTGGCATACGCGAGTGGGAGCTATGCTTAACCACGGCAAGCGTTGCAAGTGACAACTCAAGGAGACCGGGTAATGTCACTTTATAAACGCGGAAGTACGTGGTGGATCGACTTCACCACGCCATCAGGGGCGCGCGTCAGGCGCTCGTCTGAAACAAGCAACAAGGTCGAAGCGCAGGAACTGCATGACCGACTGAAGGCGGAGCACTGGCGGCTACAGAAACTCGGGGAGCAGCCCAGGCGCACGTGGGACGAGGCAGCAAGCAAGTGGCTGAAGGAGACCGCCCATAAACGTACTCATCACGAAGATGTGCTAAAGCTGGACTGGTTGCGGCAGTTCCTGCGGAATCGAGTGTTGGCTGACATCACGCGTGACGAGATCGCGGCGATTGGCGCACGCAAGAGGGCCGAGTCGAGCAATGCGACAGCCAACCGCTACCTCGCGCTGATTCGTGCAATCTTGCGTAAGGCATCCTTGGAGTGGGAGTGGACCGGCCGGGTGCCAAAAGTGAAGATGTACCCGGAGCCAAAGCGCCGTGTTCGGTGGATCACGCCGAAGCAGGCAAAGGCGCTGTTGGACGCGCTGCCTGAGCACCAGCGGGGCATCGCGTTGTTCGCGCTCGCAACCGGGCTAAGACAGGGCAATGTGGTACGTCTGCAATGGTCGCAAGTTGACATTGAGCGTCGTACAGCCTGGATCGCAGCCGATGAGGCAAAGGGCGGCGAGGATATCCACGTTTCGCTGTGTGACCTGGCGGTGGAAGTACTGGAAGGCCAGCGTGGCAAGCACTTGGAACGCGTTTTCACGTACGACGGAAACCCGATCAAGTACGTGAACACGAAGGCCTGGCGCAATGCGCTGAAGCGGGCCGGCATCGCAGATTTCCGCTGGCACGATCTGCGCCATACCTGGGCCAGTTGGCTGATTCAGAACGGCACACCGTTGTACGACCTGCAGGAGATGGGCGGCTGGAAGTCGGCAGCGATGGTTCGGCGGTACGCGCATCTGGCGCCGGCACACATGGCGCGTCATGCGGCGGTAGTAGATGGACTGCTGCGCGTCACAAGTACGGCACAGTAGGTAGAAGAGGGGACTGCCGGAGATACAAAAAAAGGCGTCACGATCACTCGCAACGCCTTGATTTGATACTGCAAATTCGTGGTAGGCCGTGCTGGGCTCGAACCAGCGACCAACGGATTAAAAGTCCGCTGCTCTACCAACTGAGCTAACGACCCGAAGAAGCAAGATTATATGTTCAATCTGCCGGGCTGTCAAACGCGCAAGGTATTTACTTCAGCGCGGCCAGGCGGTCCTTGGCCGTTGCCGCGGCGGTGGTGTCGGGGAACTTCGACACCAGCTGCTGCAGCACCTTCTTGGCGTTCTTCTTGTCCTTCAGCTCGATGTAATTGCTGGCGATGTTGAGCATCGCGTCCGGCGCCTTGCTGCTGGTGCCGTAGTTCGAGACCACCGCTTCCTGGGCCGCGATCGCGTTCTTGTAGTCGCGCTGGGCGTAGTAGGCGTTGCCGAGCCAGTACTGGGCGTTGGCAGCGTAGGCGGAGTCCGGATAGCGGCGCACGAAGTCCTGCAGTGCGTTGGCGGCGGCCTTGTAGTCGCCCGACTTGAACAGCTCCATGGCGGTGTCGTAGGACTTCTTCTCGGTCGGCAGCACCTCGGCGGTCTGGCCGTCGATGGTCTCCTGGCGCGGCTCGAGTTTCTTGATGCGCGCGTCGAGGTCGGCGTACAGGTCGCGCTGATTCTTTTGCGAAGTCGCGATCTGGTTCGCCAGCACTTCGAGCTGGCCGCGCAGGCGGGCGATTTCCTGCATCGTCTCTTCCTGGTGGTTCAGCATTTCCAGGGTCGCGGTCTTGTCGGACTTGGCGTCGATGCGGGCGTTCATGTCGCGCGACAGGGCGTCGACCTTGGCGCGCAGGTCGAGGATGGCGCGGCGCGCTTCATCGTCGTCGAGCAGGCCGGCGCTCGCGTGCAGGGGCAGCCAGGCGGCGAAAGCGAGGGCGATGGCCGCAAGGCGGGACTGGGACGTTTTCATCATTATCTGGCTCTTCCTAAGCAATACGGGGCGGGATGCAGTCTGCACTGCATCCCGCCCCGCTGTCAATCAACCGGGTGCGCCGAGCCGTATGGGACGGCGTCGACGGCGTGCCGATTATTGGTAGACGATGTCGGCGCGGCGGTTTTCAGCCCAGGCCGCTTCGTTGCTGCCGGTTGCTTTCGGCTTTTCTTCGCCCAGCGACACGGCTTCCATCTGGTTCTCGGCCACGCCCAGGGCAGCCATCGAACGGCGCACGGCTTCGGCGCGCTTCTGGCCCAGGGCCAGGTTGTACTCGGTGCCGCCGCGTTCGTCGGTGTTACCTTGGATCAGCACTTTGCGCTGCTTGTTCTTGGTCAGGTAAGCCGAGTGGTTTTCGACGACCGGCTTGCCGTCGTCGCGCACGACGTAGCTGTCGTAGTCGAAGTAGACGCTGCGGTTCGCCAGGACGCCTTTCGGGTCGTTCAGCGGATCGACGGCACCGGTTTCGACCGGGCGGACGTCGCGGCTGGTGTCAGCCGGCGGTGCGGTTTCGGCGACCGGGGTCTTCTCGACCACCGGGGTTTCCTGCAGTTTGGTCGACGAGCAAGCCGACAGCAGGGCTGCAGCCGAGGCGATGAAAGCGATAGTTTTAATGTTGCGCATGGTTTTTCTCCTGGTCAAAAAATTTTACTTCATAAAGGGGCCCCAGCTGGGCTCCTTGATGTTTCCCGCCTGCGTCGAAAGACGCTGTTTCACACGACCGTCGACGGACACGACTGCCAGCGAGGCACGTCCGCCGGCTTTGTTGGCATACATGATGTATTTGCCGTTCGGCGAAAAACTCGGTTCGGTGGCCCCATCGGCCAGGCGCTGTTCCTGGCCGCTGGCCAGGTCCATCGCGTACAGATTGAAGCCTCCATCGCGTTGCGAGATCCACGCCAGCGTCTTGCCGTCCGGGGATATACGAGGAGAAATGTTATAGCTGCCATTAAAGGTGACGCGGGTGGCCGGGCCACCGTTCACGCTCATCTTGTAGATCTGCGGACCGCCGCTGCGGTCGCTGACGAAATAAATGCTCTGGCCGTCGCCCGAGAATTGGGGCTCGGTATCGATGCCATTGGTATTGGTCAGGCGGCGCATGCCGCTGCCATCGGCGTTCACGATGAAGACCTGGGTGCTGCCGGTCTTCGACAGCGACAGGGCCAGCTTGGTGCCGTCCGGCGACCAGGCCGGCGCCGAGTTGCTGCCCTTTTCATTCGAGATGATGGCGCGCTGGCCGGTCACCAGGTTCTGCACGTAGACGATCGGCTTCTGCTTTTCGAACGAGACATAGGCGACCTTGGTGCCGTCCGGCGACCAGGCCGGCGAGATGATCGCTTCGCGGCCGAAGGCGGCCACCTGTTCGTTCTGGCCGTCGGCATCGGCGACCACCAGCTCGTAGCTGTGGTTGCCATTGCCGCGATTTACCTTCACATACGAAATGCGGGTCGAGAAGATGCCGCGCGTGCCGGTCAGCTTTTCATAGACATCGTCGGCGATGCGGTGGGCTTCGAGGCGCGTGTTGCGCGGGCCGACCGCGTCCGACAGCTGCGAAAGCTGGGTCTGCTTGACGGTGTCCATCAGCTTGTAGCGGACCTGGAGGCGGCCGTCGGCCAGGCGGCTGACCGAGCCCACCACGAGGGCGTCGGCGCCGCTGGCCTTGAAGGCGCCGAGGTCGATGCTGGCGCTGTCCGAAATCGCGCGGCCGGCGTCGATCACCTTGAACACGCCGCTGCGCTCGAGGTCGGCGCGGATGATGCTGGAAACTTGCTCCGGTGCGATCGATTCATCGGCGAAGGCCGCCACCGCGACCGGGATCTGGGTGCCGCTCACGCCGGCGATTTCGACGCGCACCTGGGCATGTGCAGCCACGCCCATCAGGAGCGAGGCCGAAAACAGCAGGGTATGTAATTTCTTCATATCAGTTCATTTCCTTCAGTTTGAAACCGACCTGTACAGATCGCTCTACCGTACCATCTTTCTTCTTTGGTAGCGGTGACGATTTGTTAATGCCGCGTTCCACGGCTTCGTCGAAGGCAGGAATGCCGCTGCTCTTGGTCTTGCGCACCGAAAGAATTTCGCCGGTCGGTAGTTGCTCGACCTGGAACACCACTTCCGGATTGCCGGGTACATCGGTGCTGCCCGGATAAGTCGTATTGCCCTTGATCTTTGCTGCGATGCTGGCGATATAACCCTTGTCGATGCGCGGTGCGGTCGATTTCTCGGCGCTGCCGCTGCTGCCCGGGCTGCCGGCGCCAGCCGTCAGGCGTTTCATTTCCTCGGCGCGCAGTTTATCCAGCTTCGCGGCTTCCGCCTTTTCGGCTTTTGCCTTGGCCAGTTTCTCGGCCTTGTCCTGCTCGGCCTTTTCCTTTTTCTTCTTCTCGGCTTCTTCTTTCTTAGCCAGTTCCTGGGCTTTTTTCTTTTCCGCTTCTTCTGCCTTCTTCGCCAGTTCCTGCTCTTTCTTTTTCTCTTCGTCGCGCGCCTTCTTATCGGCCAACGCTTTTTCCTTTTTCTCCTGCGCGCGCTTCTCCGCCAACTCGCGCTCGATGCGCTCTTCTTCCTGGCGCTGCTTCAGTTCTTCTTTACGCTTCTTTTCGCGTTCCAGCGCGATATCCGGCTGCTTCGGCGGCGCCGGCTCGACTTTCGGCGGCGGCTCGGCCACGCGCTGCATCGGCGGCGGCGTTTCCGGCTGCGGCTGCGGTTCGGGTTCCGGCTCGGGTTCGACCACGGGCTGCGGCGCCGGCGGGGCAGCCTGCTGCACGCTGGTATCCCAGACCTCGGCCTCGACCGCCACCGGCTGGTTGTTGGTCCAGTTGATGCCGATGACCAGGAAGGCCAGCAACAGGGCGTGCACACCCACCGCCAGGCCGATCGAGGGCCAGCGGTTCGGTTCCGGCGGCACCTGATAAGGCGAACCGCCGGCGGCGTTGCTGTTGTGCTTCGTTGCCGACATTATTTCGTAGCCAATCCAACCCGGTTGATGCCCAACTTCTTGGCTTCCGAGATCAGCTGGATCACATCGTCGTATTTGCTTTCGCGGTCGCCGGAAATCATCACCGGATAATCCGGGTGCTCGGCATGGATCGCGCGCAGGCGGTCGATCGCGGCGGCGCGGTTATCCACGTCCTCGAAGGCTTGCGCCTGCTTGCCGATGATGCCGATCTGCAGACGGGCATCGCTCTTCACGGCGATGTTGATGTAGTCGTCCGGCGGCTGGGTCGAGCGCTCGGCGCTGGGCAGCTTGATCTCGCTGGGATTCTGCGACTGCGGCACCGCCATGAAGATGATGAGCAGCACCAGCATCACGTCGATGTAGGGCACGACGTTGATTTCGGATTTCAGCTTGCGGCGGCTGCTCCGCAGATTGCTGTTGAATGCCATGTTCTTTTAGCGCGACTGGCGCTGCAGGATGTTCGAAAATTCCTCGACGAAGCTTTCGAAGCGGATCGCGAGGCGGTCGATATCGTGGGTGAAGCGGTTGTACGCGACCACTGCCGGGATTGCCGCGAACAGGCCGATCGCGGTGGCGATCAGTGCTTCGGCGATGCCGGGGGCGACCACGGCCAGGGTTGCCTGCTGCACGTTGGCCAGGCCGCGGAAGGCGTTCATGATGCCCCACACGGTGCCGAGCAGGCCGATGTACGGAGACACCGAGCCGACCGAGGCCAGGAAGTTCAGGTGGGTGTCCAGGTGATCGAGTTCGCGGTGGAAGGCGGCGCGCATCGCGCGGCGGGCGCCATCCAGCACGGCGCCGACGTCGAGGGCGTCGCGGGCGGCCTGCTTGCCCTTGATGAATTCGCCCATGCCGGCCTCGAAGATGCGGGCCAGCGGACCGCTCTGGTCGCGCTGGTTGCTGGCGCTCTGGTGCAGCGTGTGCAGATTGCCGCCGGCCCAGAAGCTGCGCTCGAACTGTTCGGTCAGGCGGCGCGCGGCGCGGATCGCAAACACCTTGCGGAAAATATAGGTCCAGCTGATCACCGAAATCGCGAACAGCAGGGCCATGATCAGCTTGACGAGGAAGTGCGCGTGAAGGATCAGTTCAATAAAGGAGAGGTCTTGGACTGCGTTCATCAGTATCGGTTATTTGGTCAAATGTTCAGTCGGCGCGCATTTTAGCAGCGGCGGAATCGGGGATGGAGCGGGGGCGCATCGTCTGCGCATCCACGCAGCCCACTTTCACGTTGGCGGTCGACAGCAGGGTGTCGCCGCGCCAGGCCTGTTGCGCGAACTGGACCGAAGCGCGGCCGAGTTTTTCCACGCTCAGGCGCAGGGTCAGTTCGTCATCCAGGCGCGCGGACGACAGGTAGTCGACGCTGGCGCTGCGCACCACGAAGGCGGCGCTTTCCTCGTCGAGCAGGTTTTGCTGGTGAATGCCGAGCGAGCGCAGCCATTCCGTGCGCGCACGTTCGAAGAACTTCAGGTAATTGGCGTAATACACGATGCCGCCGGCGTCGGTGTCTTCGTAATAGACCCGCACTGTCCAGGTGAAAACTGAAGGCATTTCAGCTGCCATAAATGAAAATGGGAAACATTTTACGCGATTTTCTACTTGTTTATGTACGCTGGCATACATAAACATCCGAAATGCGCGTGGGACCGAATGGCTGGTCCGATGTTAAATGGGCATGAGTAAACGCCAAGTGTGCATACTCAGCCAAGAACTGTAACACTTTCTCACAACCTGCGTCGCCACAGACACACGCTTGAGGAAACACAAACCGGGGTCAGACACCGGTTTGTGCGAATTCAAGCTTAGGTGCGCTTGATGTTGAAAGGCGAGAAGCCCTGGCAGGTCGGCATCATTTCGATCAGATTGACGTTGACATGCGGCGGCAGGGTGGCGATCCAGTAGGCGGTCTCGGCGATGTCTTCGGCGGTCAGCGGCTGGGTGCCTTCGTAGACCTTGGCGGCGGCTGCGTCGTCGCCCTTGAGGCGCACGTTCGAGAATTCGGTGCCGCCGCACAGGCCCGGCGCCAGGTTGGTGGCGCGCACGCCGGTGCCGACCAGGTCGGCGCGCAGGTTCAGCGTGAACTGTTCGACGAAGGCCTTGGTTGCGCCGTACACATTGCCGCCCGGGTAGGGGTAGTGGCCGGCCACCGAGCCGAGGTTGATGACCAGGCCGCTGCCGCGCTCGACCATCGAAGGCAGGACCGCATGGGTCATGGTCACCAGGCCCTTGACGTTGGTGTCGATCATGGTGTCCCAGTCTTCCAGCGGGACTTCATGCGCCGGCTTGGTGTTGAGCGCCAGGCCGGCGTTATTGATCAGGACGTCGATCTGGCGCCAGGACTGCGGCAGCATCGACAGCGCTTCCTCGATCGAGGCCTTGCTCGTCACGTCCATGGCGACCGGCAGCGCCGATTCGCCGAGCTCGCGGGCCAGCGACTCCAGGCGATCCTTGCGCCGCGCCGCGAGCACCACCTGGTGGCCGTTCCTGACGAAGGTGCGCGCCATCGCGGCGCCGAAGCCGGCCGATGCGCCGGTAATGAAAACGATCATGATGGAATCCCGGGTATTGGAGGGTGAAGATGAACTGCGAGATTGTAGCCGAAATGATCATTGCTTACCCCATGTGTCATCCTTTACAATCGGCAGTTCCATTACGTCTCACGTAACTGGCGAAAACCGCCTCCGCAGGCGGCCAAGGTGGAGATCCACCGGGGAGCGTGAGATGTCGTTTGCCGTTCGCCTGGGCAGCCTTCGACTGGTACGCTTCGTATCGCGGCTGCCGTGTTTTCGCTCCCGCCCCGGTTCAGCGCTGCCTGTTGCCTGGTACTCTTATCGATTGGAGTTTTTTTCATGTTTGCAAAAGATCACACGCTCGCCAACGTCGACCCGGAACTGTGGGATGCCATTCAGAAGGAAAACACCCGCCAGCAAGACCACATCGAGCTGATCGCATCGGAGAATTACACCTCGCCGGCCGTGATGCAGGCGCAGGGCTCCCAGCTGACCAATAAATATGCGGAAGGCTATCCGGGCAAGCGCTACTACGGCGGCTGCGAATACGTCGACGTCGCCGAGCAACTGGCGATCGACCGCGTCAAGCAGCTGTTCGGCGCCGAAGCGGCCAACGTGCAGCCGAACTCGGGCTCGCAGGCCAACCAGGGCGTGTTCTTCGCCATGCTGAAACCCGGCGACACCATCATGGGCATGTCGCTGGCCGAAGGCGGCCACCTGACCCACGGCATGGCCCTGAACATGTCGGGCAAGTGGTTCAATGTGATCTCCTACGGCCTGACCGAGAAGGAAGACATCGACTACGAGCAGATGGAGCGTCTGGCCCGCGAGCACAAGCCGAAGCTGATCATCGCCGGCGCCTCGGCCTTCTCGCTGCGCATCGACTTCGAACGCTTTGCCAAGGTTGCCAAGGAAATCGGTGCGTACTTCATGGTCGACATGGCCCACTATGCCGGCCTGATCGCAGCGGGCGAGTACCCGAACCCGGTGCCTTACGCCGACTTCGTCACCTCGACCACCCACAAGTCCCTGCGCGGCCCGCGCGGCGGCATCATCCTGATGAAGGCCGAGCACGAAAAGGCCATCAACTCGGCGATCTTCCCGGGCATCCAGGGTGGTCCGCTGATGCATGTGATCGCCGGTAAAGCGGTCGCCTTCAAGGAAGCGCTGTCGCCGGAATTCAAGGCCTACCAGCAGCAGGTGGTCAAGAACGCGAAGGCCCTGGCCGACGCCCTGATCGCACGCGGCCTGCGCATCGTCTCGGGCACCACCGAGTCGCACGTGATGCTGGTCGATCTGCGTTCGAAAGGCCTGACCGGCAAGGAAGCGGAAGCCATCCTGGGCCAGGCGCACATGACCTGCAACAAGAACGGAATCCCGAACGACCCGCAGAAACCGTTCGTGACCTCCGGCATCCGCCTCGGCAGCCCGGCCTTCACCACCCGCGGCTTCAAGGAAGAAGACGCGACCAAGGTGGGCAACCTGATCGCCGATGTGCTGGACAACCCGCACGACGCCGCGACCATCGAGCGCGTCAAGGCCGAGGTCAAAGTCCTGACCGACAAGTATCCGGTCTACGCTTCGTAATCTCTGACGCCACAGCGGCCCGGCAACGATGAAATGCCCGTTCTGTCAGCATGAAGACACCCAGGTCCTCGATACCCGCGTATCCGAGGAGGGCGATTCCATCCGCCGCCGGCGCCGCTGCGCGCAGTGCGACAAGCGCTTCACGACCTACGAGCGCGTCGAGCTCTCGATGCCGATCATCGTCAAGAAGAACGGCAGCCGCACCGAATTCGAATCCTCCAAACTGCGCGGCAGCCTGATGCTGGCCCTGCGCAAGCGTCCCGTAGCCGCCGGCGCCATCGACGCCGCCGTCTCCTCGATCGAGGAAAAACTGCTCACCAGCGGCCGCCGCGAAGTCGACAGCGTCTACGTCGGCGAGCTCGTGATGCAGGAACTCAAGCGTCTCGACAAGATCGCCTACATCCGTTTCGCCTCCGTCTACAAGAACTTCGAAGACCTGGCCGAGTTCCAGGAAGCGATTGCCGAAGTCGGGCCGGGCGCGAAAACACCGCCTGTATAAAGTTCCGTCCTTTAGATTGAGCACCCGCCACGGCTGACCTGAGCCCGCCTGATAACTTCTCGTCTCCCTGAACCGAGACTGGAGGTAGAGCATGGCCGGCCATCGAGCCTATCGTCCTTGCGCCGGCTTCACGCTGGTGGAAGTGCTGGTGGCCCTGTTCGTCGTGGCCCTCGGCGTTGCCGGGGCCGCGGCCGTGCAGGCGGTGGCCGTGCGTGCCGCCGGCGAGGCAGCGCGGCTGGCCGACGGCATGCGCCTGGCCGATTCGCTGGCCCAGCGCATGCGCGCCAATCCCGCGGCGATGGCACTGCCGGATGCCGCCAATCCCTATCTGCAGTTCGACGTACAAGCCAGCGCCTTGCCGGCCGCGCCGGCGTCCTGCTATGGCAGCGCCGATTGCGGACCCGCCGAACTGGCGGCCTTCGATCTGTTCGAGACCGCCGCGCAGCTGGCCGGCCGCTTTCCCGGTGGGCGCATGCGCGTCTGCCGCGATGCGCAGACGCCGGGCGCGACCGGCCTGCTGGCCTGGGACTGCACGGACACGCCCGGTGCGCCGGTCACGGTCAAGCTGGGCTGGCATGACAGGCAGGCTGCCCCCGATGCGCCCGAGGCACCGGCCGTGTTCCTGACGCTCGGGGAGGGCGCGCCATGATCGGCTTGTCGCGCGCCAGCCAGGCCGGCCTGACCCTGGTCGAGATGATGGTGGCGATGGCCATCGGCCTGGCCGTGGTGCTGGCCGCCGCGCGCCTGCTGGGCCTGGCCAACCATGCCTACGCCGCCCAGGTCGAAGCCGCCGCCCTCGACGATGCCGGCCGCTATGCGCTCGATATCGTCGGCCGTGCCGTGCGCCAGGCGGCCCATGCCGATCCGCTGCAACTGGACTTGTCGGCGCCGGTCGACGTCCTGCCGGCACGCCTGGCTGGCCTCGATGCGCGCTCGCTCGGCAGCAGCACGGCGGGCATCGCCACGCCGCTGGCGGCGGTCGCGAACGGCAGCGACGTGCTGGCCGTGCGCTTTCCCGGCGCCGGCGGCGGCACGAATGGCGACGGCAGCGTTCTCAACTGTGCCGGCTTTGCCGTCCCTTCGTTCGAAGAGGGCTGGAGCATCTTCTATGTCGCCAAGAATGGCGACGGCGAGCCCGAGCTGCGCTGCAAATACCGTGGCAGCGGCAGCGGCAGCTGGAGTGCGCACGCCGTCGTCGCGGGCGTCGACAGCTTCCAGGTGCTGTACGGCATCGACACCGATACCCCGCGCGACGGCGCCGCCAACCGCTACCTCAACGCCGACGCGATCCAGGCCCTGGACGCTGCCTTCGCCGGACTGCCGGCGCAGGAGCTGAATCGGCGCACCTGGTGGAAGCGTGTGGTCAGCGTACGTGTTGCCCTGCTGCTGCACGGTGCGCGGACCACGCGGCACGGGGCCGTGAATACCGAGTTCCAGTTGTTCGGACCGGTCCACGCGGCGGAGGCGGCGGCCGGCGATACCGGGACCGTGGTGCGCGAGGATGCCTTGCCGGACCAGTTGCGGCGGCGCGAACGCAGGCTGTTCTCGATGACGGTGGCACTGCCCGCGGGCGCTTTATGAGCTTGCCTGCAATGAGCTTACCAACGATGAGCCTGCCAGCGATGCGCTTGCGCCACGGCCACCGCCACCACCACCGTCAGCGCGGCGCGGCCCTGGTCTGCGCGCTGGTGCTGATGATGGCGGCCATGCTGGTCGGCGTATCGGTCTGCCGCGCCGTGTTCGCTTCCATCGCCTCCGCCGGGGCCGAGCGCGAGCGCAGCATTGCGCACGAGGCTGCGGAAGCGGCGCTGCGCGATGCGGAGCGCGACATTGCGTCGGATGCTTCCGGCACCGATCCGGCGCGGGCTGCCCAGTTCACGGAGCCTGGCGCCGGTGGCTTCGTCGACGGTTGCGGCCGCGCCGGCTCGGCGCGTGGACTATGCCTGGCGTCCTCGCCGCCGGCCTGGCAGGTACAGGATCTGGTTGAACCCGACAACCCCGCGCTCGTGGCCTACGGGCACTACACCGGCGCGCAGCTGGCGACCGGCCAAGGCTTGCTGCCGGCACGCCCGCCGGCCTACCTCATCGAAAAGATCGTACCGCCGGGTGCCGGCGAAGCGCTCGGCAGCTTTTACCGGATCACGGCAGTCGGCTTCGGCAGCCGTGGGACGATGCAGGTCGTGCTGCAGTCGGTGTACCGCAAGCCCAAGCCCGCGCCGCCGCCACCGTCATCTGCGCCGGGCGAGGCCGGCGACATCGGCCAGGCACCGGATGCCGCGGCAGCGCCGCCAGATGGGGCTGGACCGCCCTCCGGCAATCCAGCGCCGGCGCCGGCGCCCGTCCAGCTCCCGGCCGGACGCATCGGCTGGCGCGAAATCGTCAACTGGCCGCAGCTGCACGCCCAGGCCATCGAATAAGCAAAGCAATGAAAACGAAGTGAAAACAAAACGAGGGATCCATGAACATGAAGAGCGGTTTTACCCTGATCGAAATGCTGGTGGTGCTGGCCATCCTCGCCATCCTGGTGTCGGTGGCCTACCCGAGCTATGCCGGCCACGTCGTGCGCACCAAGCGCACTGAAGGACAGATCGCCTTGTTCGAAGCGATGCAGCAGCAGGAACGCTACCACTTGCAGCACAACACCTATGCCGAGTTTTCCTCGAGCAGCGAAGACGCGGCGCCGCAAGGTTTTCGCTGGTGGTCGGGCGCCACCGCGGCCGCGAGCCTGTACGAGCTGGACGCGCATGCCTGTCCGGGTCGCGACATCGCCGATTGCGTCGAGCTGCGCGCCACGCCCGGCACGGCCAAGGTCGACGCGCGCTTCCGCGACCCCGAATGCGGCGTACTCACCTTCGACAGCCAGGGCAGGCATGCGGCGGCGGGGAGCGCGCGTTGCTGGCCGTGAACCGATGGCCTGGCAGGGCGGCGCGGCAGGCCGGCTTCTCGTTGATCGAACTGCTCGCCGTGATGGCGATCCTCGTGATCCTGTTGGCGGCCGGGGCCCCGGACCTGGGCCAGCTGGTCCGCACCCAGCAGCTGAAGGCCGCCACCGCCGACCTGTTCGCCGCCATCGGCCTGGCGCGTGCCCAGGCACTGGCGCGCGGCGAGCTCGTCACCCTGCTGCCGAAGGGTGCGGGCGGCGCCGACTGGCGCCAGGGCTGGACCGTGTTCGTCGACCGCGATGGCGACCGCCTGCCGGGGCCAGCCGACACCATCCTGGCCGAGCACGGCCCGCTGGCGCAGGGCATCGCTGCCGACTTTTCCTTCACCACCTCGGCGCCGCCTTTCTATATCGCCTACAATGGCGCCGGACGCAGCTGCCGCGACAGCAACCCGGCGGCGGCGCGTTACGGCACGCTGTCGCTGTTCCATGGCGGCGGCATCCGCCGTATTAAAATCAATATGCTGGGCCGGGCCCGCAGCTGCGACCCGGCGCGCGATGCCTCCTGCGACGGTCCCGCCGCGCCGCCATCGTGAACCGAGCGAACTGAGCAAACCGAAAAGAGACAAGTGCTGATACTGAGCGATACCGAAGGCATGGCCCTGGCCCTGGAATGGGCAGCGAAGGGCATGTACATCACGGCGCCGAACCCGCGCATCGGCTGCGTGATCGTGCGTGACGGCGAAGTGATCGGCGCCGGCCACACCCAGCCGGCCGGGCAGGCGCATGCCGAGATCCAGGCGATGCGCGATGCCCAGGCACGCGGGAACGATGTGCGCGGCGCCACCGCCTACGTCACGCTGGAGCCGTGCAGCCATTACGGCCGCACGCCGCCATGCTCGAACGCGCTGATCGAGGCCGGGCTGGGGCGGGTGGTGGCGGCAATGGTCGATCCGAATCCGCTGGTGGCCGGGCGCGGCCTGGCGCAGCTGGAAGCGGCCGGCATCGCGGTCAGTTCGGGCGTCATGGCCGACGAAGCCTACGAATTGAACATCGGCTTCTTCAACCGCATGCGCGTCAAGAAGCCCTGGGTGCGCCTGAAGACGGCCGCCAGCCTGGACGGCATGACGGCGCTGGACAGCGGCGAGAGCCAGTGGATCACGAGCCCGGAAGCACGCGCCGACGGCCATGCCTGGCGCGCCCGCGCGCAGGCGATCCTGACCGGCATCGGCACCGTCAAGGCCGACGATCCGCAGCTCACGGTACGCGGCATCGATACGCCGATGCAGCCACGCCGCGTGATCGTCGACAGCCGCCTCGAGATCGATCTCGGTGCGCGTATCCTGCAGGGCGAGCCGTGCTGGATCGTCGCCGCGCAGGCGAGCCCGGAAAAGGAGGCGGCATTGCGCGCCGCCGGCCATGAAGTCATCATGCTGCCCAACAGCAGCGGCAAGGTCGACCTGCCGGCGCTGATGCTGGAATTGGGCCGCCGCGAGATCAACGAGCTGCACGTCGAAGCGGGCGGCAAGCTGAATGCCTCGCTGGTGCGCGAAGGCTGCGTCGACGAACTGCTGGTCTACCTGGCGCCGAGCCTGATCGGACCGGGGCAGGGCATGTTCGCGCTGCCGCCGCTGGCCCGTCTGCAGGACAAGTTTGCATTGCGCTTCCATGGCGTGCAGCAGGTCGGTCCCGACCTGCGCATCCTGGCGCGCTTCAATCATCAAGAGAAGGAATAAGGCTGTATGTTTACTGGAATCGTCGCTGCCGTGGGCAGCATTCAATCGGTCAAGCCGCTCGAAGGCGGTTCGTTCGCGGGCGTGCGCCTGCAGATCGAGGCCGGCGGCCTGGGGCTGGATGACGTCGCGTTGGGCGACTCGATCGCCATCAACGGCGCCTGCATGACCGTGGTCGAAAAGACCGGCAACGCGTTCGCGGTCGACGTCTCGCGCGAAAGCCTGAACCGCACCGCGGGCCTGGACCAGCCGGGCGAAGTGAACCTGGAAAAGGCCCTGACCCTGGCCGAGCGTCTCGGCGGCCACCTGGTGTCCGGCCACGTCGACGGCCTCGGCACCGTGCACAGCTTCGAGCCGATCGGCGAATCCTTCAAGCTGGTCATCGACGCACCTGTGGAGCTGGGCAAATACCTGGCGTACAAGGGTTCGATCGTGGTGAACGGCGTGTCGCTGACCGTCAACAGCGTCGAAGATTTGGTCGATAACGGCAGCAAAGTCTGCCGCTTCTCGATCAACCTGATCCCGCACACCATCGCCGTCACCACGCTGAAGCACCTGCATGCCGGCGCCAAGGTCAACCTCGAGATCGACCTGATCGCGCGCTACGTCGAGCGCATGCTCACCGCGGCAAAAGCTTGAGCGCAAGCCCGGCTGCGGCCGGGCAAATTTTCTCCGATTCTCCTTTGTTTGGCGTAGACTGCTGGCAACTTGAACAGTAGGCAGAGCATTCGCTCGCCGCAAAGGAGACAAAGGATGATTCGTGGTGTAAAACCATTTGTGCTGCTGACCCTGCTCGCCGCCGCCGGCATCGGCTCGGCGGAAGGCATGCGCAGCTATCGGTCGCTGGCGATGTCGGCCAACGGCGAGCGCCTCGCCGCCATCGAGGCCGTCGAGGGCGAAGCGAAGACCGGTGCGCGCATCGTCGTGCGCGATACGGCGACCGGCAAGATCGTAAGCAGTGTCGAGCAGGCCGATTGCGTGCAATGCCGCGTCGAGGCGCCCGTGTGGTCGCCGGATGGCAGCGCGATGGCGCTGATCAGCACCGACAGCAAGACCGGCACCGCCACGGTCCAGGTACTGCGCGACGGCAAATTCAAATCGCTGGCCACGGTCAAGGGCGTGGCCAATACCGTGCGCTGGTCGCCCGACGGCCGCCAGCTGGCCTTCCTGGCCACCGTCGGCGCGAAAAAGCTGACCGGCGCGGTGGAAGCGGGCGCGCGCCAGATCGGCGAGATCGGCGTGGCCGAGCAGGAAGACGAGCAGCGCATCGCCGTGGTGTCCGCCGGCGGCGGCGACTTCAGGCTGGTCTCGCCCGCCGACACCTTCGTCTACGAATACGACTGGACCCCGGACGGCAAAGGCTTCGTGGTCACCAGCGCCAAGGGCAACGGCGACAACAACTGGTGGATCGCCACCCTCGGCCACGTCGATGCCGCGACCGGCAAGCTGCGCGTGCTGGCCGCGCCGAAAATGCAAATGAACATGCCGCATGTGTCGCCGGACGGCCGCACGGTCGCCTTCATCGGCGGCCTGATGAGCGACTTCGGCTCGGTCGGCGGCGACGTCTACACGGTGTCGATCGACGGCGGCACCCCTAGCGACGTGACCCCGGGCTTTGCCGGCACCTTCAACGGCATCGCCTGGCGCGGCAACCAGGTGCTGGCCTCCGTGCTGGCCGGTGCCGATGCCGGCGTGGTGGCGATCGACCCGGCGGCGCGCAGCAGCCGCGTGTTGTGGAAGGGCCCGGTGACGGCTTCCGCCTCGCGCGACGGCCGCTTCGTGTTCAGTGCCGACGGCAAGGTCGCGGCATCGGTGCAGGAAGACTACGAGCACGCGCCGCGCATCGTCGCCGGCCGCCTGCCGGAAATGAACGCGATCACCCGCGACAACGCATCTTTCGCCCCGGCCGTGTCGGCGCAAAGCGTCAGCTGGACCAACGAGGGCTACAAGGTGCAGGGCTGGCTGGTCGGCCCGCGCAAGGTCGATGCGGGCAAGAAGTACCCGATGATCGTGCAGGTGCACGGCGGGCCGGCGGCAGCCGCCACGCCGCGCTACATCGCCAACGGCGAGGGTGGCAACTCGCTGGTGCGCGACCTGGTCAACCAGGGCTACTTCGTGTTCATGCCGAATCCGCGCGGCAGCTACGGGCAGGGCGCCGCCTTCACCAGCGCCAACCGCAAGGACTTCGGCGGCGACGACTGGCGCGACATCCTGGCCGGCGTCGACGCCGCCATCAAACAGGCGCCGGTGGACGGCAATCGCCTGGGCCTGATGGGCCACTCCTACGGCGGCTTCATGACGATGTGGGGCGTGACGCACAGCCAGCGCTTCAAGGCCGCGGTGGCCGGCGCCGGCATCGCCAACTGGATCAGCTACTACGGCCAGAACGGCATCGACCAGTGGATGGTGCCTTTCTTCGGCGCCACCATGTACGACGACCCGGCCGTGTACCGCGCCGCCTCGCCGATCGAATCGATCAAGGCGGCGAAGACGCCAACCCTGATCTATGTGGGCGAGCGCGACGTCGAATGCCCGCCGGCGCAGTCGATGGAGTTCTGGCACGGCCTGAAGGCGATGGGCGTGCCGACCACGCTGGTGATCTACGAAGGGGAGGGGCATGCCTTGCGCAAGCCCGAGCACCAGAAGGATTTGCGCAGCCGGCAGATCGGGTGGTTCAACAAGTACCTGAAGTGATGTCGTGGCGTGGGCACGGGGTGCCCACCCTACTGTTGTGACGTAGGGCGGGCACCCCGTGCCCGCGACCATTCTTACTGCGGCGCCTTCTGCGCGCCACCCGTCGCGGCCACCTGCGCCGGCGCCGTCTGCGCGGCCTTCTCCGGATTCAGCACCACCTGCACATAGTTGTCCGGCCGCAGATAGCGCTGCGCCGCCCGCTGCAGGTCCGCCACGCTCAGCTTCTGCACTTCCTTGTCGAAGGTGAGGATGGTGGCCGGGTCGGTGCCCTCGGTCAGGGAGGTCTGCAGCGCCGCCAGCCAGTAGCCGTTCTCCTGCAGCGACTTGCGGTAGTTCTGCAGCCAGTTGGTCTTGACCTTGTCGAGGTCGGCCTGGTCCGGGCCATGCGTGCGCATGCGCTCGATCTCGGCGAAGGTCGCGCTCAACACCTTGTCGACGTTCTCCGGGCCGGTCGGCAGGGTCACGCCCACCGTGTAGTGGGCGTAGGGGATGCGCGTCATCGAGGCTTCCATGCCGCCGCCGTAGATCAGGCCCAGCTTCTCGCGCAGCACGTCGATGATGCGGATGTTCATCACCTCGGCCAGGGCCGACAGGCGCAGCTCTTCGAGCTCGGTGACGTCGGCGGCGCCGGTGAAGGTCAGCGAGACCGTGCTCTTGTCATCCTGGCCGCTGTTCACTTCCTTCTTGACCACGCCCTTCACGGGGCGGATGCCGAGATCGCGGTAGGCCACCGGGATATCCGGCGTCGGCAGGCTGGCCAGGTAGGTCGCCAGCAGCGGCTTGATCGACGCGACGTCGAAGCTGCCCACGAAAATGAAGGTCAGGTCCTTCGCGCTGGAGAAGCGCTGGCGGTAGATGTCGATCGCGCGGTCCAGGTCGATACTGGCGAAGTCCTCCGGCTTCAGGGCGCGCGGGGCACGCGGGTTATCGCCGTAGAGGGTCGAGACCAGCACGTCGCCGAAGGCGGCGCCCGGCTGCGAGGCGCGGTTGCGCGCCAGTTCCATCTGCTTGCCGATGAAGGATTTGTACAGGTCCTCGTCGCGGCGCACGCCGGCGAACTTCAGCCACACCATCTGCAGCATGGTCTCGACCTCGGTGGCGCCCGCGGTGCCGGCGACGACGTCGGTGTTGTTGCCCAGGCCCGCGCTGACGGCGGCCGCCTTGCCGGCCAGGATCTTGCGCATGTCCAGCGGCGAGAAGTCCTTCAGGCCCATCGCGGCGACGATGGTGTCGGCATAGCGGGCGTTATACATGTCCCTGGTCTCGAACAGGCTCTGACCGCCGAAGCGCGCGGCGCTCATCAAGACCTGGTCGTTGCGAAAGCCGGTCGGCTTGAGGATCACCTTCACGCCGTTCGACAGCACTAGACGCGTGGTGCCGAGCTGCTCGTCGCGGCTTTCGGCGACGATGCGGCCCGGCGCGGGCGGCTGCTCCATCAGGCGCGCCGCGACCGCCTTTTCGTCGCGGGCCTGGACGTCGCGGCGCTCGGCGTTCGAAACCGCGGCCAGCAGCTGCTCGCCGGTCGGCACCGGGACGTCAAGCTTGGCCGGGCCGGTGTAGATCACCAGCTTGCCCGAGTCGGCCGGAATGGTGCGGCGCGCATAGGCGTTGATTTCGTCGAGCGTGATGCCGGGCAGGAGTTCGGTCACGTAGCGATATTCGTTCTCGATGCCGGGGATCGATTCGCCCTCCAGGAAGTTGCGGATGGTCTCGGCGGCGAGGGCGGCGGAATCGGTGTTGTCGCGTTCGTTGTGGATGCGTTCGTAGTTGCGCATCACGCTTTTCTTCACGCGATCCAGTTCGGCCGCCGTGAAGCCGAAGCGGCGCGCGCGTTCGTTTTCCTGCACCAGGGCGTCGATCGCCGGCGTCGCGCCTTTTTCGCCCAGCGCGGCCATCGCGTTGTAGGAGCGGTAGCGCGGCGTCAGGCGCCCGAGCGCGCTGCTGGCGCCCATGAAGGGCGGCGAGGGCAGCTGCGCCAGTTCGGACAGCCGCTGGTTCAGCATGCCGGCGAACAGGCCTTCGATCAGCTGCTCGCGGTAGCCGCCGATGGTGGCGCGCTCGCTGTAGGGCGTCACCGGATAGCGGATCAGGACCGAGGCCGGGCCGGCTTCCTTGTCGGTGACCACCAGCGCCTCGGTGCCGGTGCGCGGCGGGATCTGCGCATAGGTGCGCGGACGCGGCGAGGCCGGGTTCTTCAGGCTTGAAAAGTGGCGCTTGATCAGCGTTTCGGCCTGGGCCGGATCGATGTCGCCGACCGCCACCACGGCCATCAGGTCGGGCCGGTACCAGTCGCGGTAGAAGCGGCGCAGGGCTTCGGGCTTGAAGCTGCGCAGCGTGTCTTCCTTGCCGATCGGGAGTCGTTCGGCGTAGCGCGAGCCGTTGAACATCTTCGGCATCAGGACCTTCTGCATGCGGTCGCCGGCGCCTTTACCGAGGCGCAGTTCCTCGAGCACGATGTCGCGTTCCTTGTCGATGTCGGCATCGTTCAGGGTCAGGCCCTGGGCCCAGTCCTGCAGCACCTGGAAGGCCTTGTCGAGGTCCTGCTTGCGATCGGCCGGCACCGGCAGCACGTAGACGGTCTCGTCGAAAGAGGTATAGGCGTTCAGGTCGGCGCCGAACTTCACGCCGATCGACTGCAGGTAGGACACCAGTTCGTGTTTCTTGAAGTGGGTCGAGCCGTTGAAGGCCATGTGCTCGGTGAAGTGGGCCAGGCCCTGCTGGTCTTCATCCTCGAGGATGGAACCGGCCTTCACCACCAGGCGCAGCTCCAGCTTGTGCTCGGGCTTGCGGTTCTGCTGGATGTAATAGGTGAGGCCGTTCGGCAGCTTGCCGACCTTCAGCTGGGGCGAGACCGGCAGCGGGGCGTTCAGGTCGAGCTGGGCAGCATTGGCAACCGAAGCCGCCAGCGGGGTCGCCAGCAGGACGGCAGTAAACAGGGCGGTACGGACAAAGCGGGCGGTCATGCGCAGGCGCTCCGGTGAGCAATAAAAAATTCATTCTACCTTGGGCAACAGCCTGTACAGTTGTTGCTGAACGCCATTCTTGCACTGTCGCGGTGCAGAGCTCGTTGTCATTATGCAACAATTTGATATGCCCAGCGCCGGCATCGGCGAAGCCGGGCTGCAAATGCCGGCATCGAGCCCGGTGGAAGGCTGGCAAATCCATTAAAATAACGGGTTTCAGCACAGGACTTCGCATGCCCATCTCCACTACCCAGGAAATCGTCGACGAACTGCGCGCAGGGCGCATGGTCATTCTGGTCGATGAGGAAGACCGCGAGAACGAGGGCGACCTGGTGCTCGCCGCCGAACACGTGACGCCCGAGGCGATCAACTTCATGATCCGCCACGCGCGCGGCCTGGTCTGCCTGACCCTGTCGGAAGAGATCTGCGACCGCCTCGAACTGCCGATGATGACGAGCCGTAACGGCACCTCCTTCGGCACCAATTTCACGGTCTCGATCGAAGCGGCCGAGGGCGTTACCACCGGCATCTCGGCGGCCGACCGCGCCCGCACCATCCAGGTGGCGGTGGCGAAGAACGCGAAGCCGGAAGACCTGGTGCAGCCAGGCCACATCTTCCCGCTGCGCGCGGTCAAGGGCGGGGTGCTGATGCGCGCCGGCCATACCGAAGCGGGCTGCGACCTGACCCAGATGGCGGGCTTGCAGCCGGCCTCGGTGATCTGCGAGATCATCAAGGAAGACGGCACCATGGCGCGCCTGCCGGACCTGCTCGAGTTCGCGCAGGAGCACGGGCTGAAGATCGGCACCATCGCCGACCTGATCCATTACCGCAGCCAGACCGAATCGCTGATCGAGCGCGTGGCCGAGCGCCAGCTGTCGACGGTGCACGGCGACTTCCGCCTGGTCGCCTTCCGCGACAAGCCAAGCGGCTGCGCCCACCTGGCGCTGGTGCACGGCGCGCCGGAAGGCGACAAGGAAGCCCTGGTGCGCGTGCACCAGCCGGTGTCGATCATCGACCTGCTGGACAACCGCGCGACCTCGCACTCCTGGAATCTGTCGGCGGCGATGCAGGCGATCAAGGCGGCGGACAGCGGCGTGATCGTGCTGCTGAACTGCAGCGAAACGGCCGAGCAGCTGTTCGGCCAGTTCGAGGACAAGTCGGCGCCGCGCGCGGCGGGCCGTGCGGCCAACCTCGACCTGCGCACCTACGGTATCGGCGCGCAGATCCTGAAGCAGGTCGGCGTGCGCAGGATGAAGCTGCTGGCGAATCCGCGCAAGATGCCGTCGATGGTCGGTTTTGACCTCGAGGTAACGGGTTACCTGGCGAAGCCCGAAGCATAAATATCGATGGCGTATCAGGCGCGAGCGGCGCGCCTGACGCGGTACCATTCATCCATTCACATTCACGAATCAATAGAAGAAGAGGCAGCCATGACGGTAGGAACTTTTGAAAGCAACATGCAGGGTGAAGGCCTGCGCATCGGGATCGTGCAGGCACGATTCAATGCCGACGTCGGCCACGGCCTGCTGTCGGCCTGCCTGGCGGAGCTGAAGCACCTGGGCGTGGCGGACGAGGACATCCTGCACGTGACCGTGCCGGGCGCACTGGAAATCCCGCTGGCCCTGCAGAAGATGGCCGAGACCCAGCAGTTCGACGCCCTGATCGCCCTGGGCGCCGTGATCCGCGGCGAAACCTACCACTTCGAGCTGGTCTCGAACGAGTCGGGCGCCGGCATCACCCGCGTCGGCCTGGACTACGGCATGCCGATCGCCAATGCCGTGCTGACCACCGAGAACGACGAGCAGGCCGAGGCCCGCATGGCCGAGAAGGGCACCGACGCCGCCCGCGTCGCGGTCGAGATGGCCAACCTGCTGCTCGGCCTGGACGAGCTGCAGGCTGAAGAAGAGTAAACGTAGCAAGGTAAAGACATGACTGACAATAGCACGCACGCCAACCCGAACAAGAACCGCACGCCGCGTCACCGCGCGCGCGAGTTCGCGCTGCAGGGCCTGTACCAGTGGCTGCTGAACAATGAGCCGGCTTCGACGGTCGCCAAGAACATCCGCGGCGCCCACGGCTTCGACAAGGCCGACAGCGAGTACTTCACCGAACTGCTGAACGGCGCGATCGCGCAATCGGTCGAGCTGCGCGAAACCATCGCCCCCACGGTCGACCGTCCGATCGCCGAAATCTCGCCGATCGAGCACGCGGTGCTGCTGATGGGCGCCTGGGAGCTGAAGAACAAGATCGAGATCCCCTACCGCGTCGTGATCAACGAAGCGGTCGAGCTGACCAAGTCCTTTGGCGGTATCGACGGCCACAAGTATGTCAATGGCGTTCTGGACCGTCTGGCCGGCAAGCTGCGTCCGGACGAGGCGGCGGCCGACGCCAAGCGCTGATCGGCTCGGACGTATATATATTAGTGAGAAGCCGTCCCGGGTAACCGGGGCGGCTTTTTTTATTTCACCATGACTCCAGCACCGAAATTCGCTGGACTACGCTACAGCCCGATACAGCAGGTTTATCAATGACTTAAGCGAGTTCAACATATGCCGGTGCTTTCCGAAACCTGACCTGACT
>Ga0308160_10002094_pt1 | contig 25249 bp, 24 predicted proteins | sample PhyFR1_FD_201036 | JGI IMG/M metagenome (GOLD analysis project Ga0308160, IMG submission 201036) | Phyllosphere microbial communities from UC Gill Tract Community Farm, Albany, California, United States - DLSLF.R1 | ecosystem: Host-associated > Plants > Phyllosphere > Unclassified | place: USA... | reverse complement strand
CTCCCTACTTCCCTTTGTCTTCAGAATGATTAAGTCGCTTTGTGCTCCATCTCTGGTCTCCCTTTCTCCTTCTTCTCACTCTCACAAGCTCTTCACTGGCCAACATGCTTGTAGATTCGGGTGAGCTGCATTCCCTCCTCACTGTTCTGTGTCTGTATGACTCACTCTCCTTCATGCTTGATCTCAAGTCCTCACTGCACCTTGGATTCGTTCCCCTAGCGATTGAGTAGTTTTTCCCTCCCTTACTGGAGCAGTTTACAAAAAATATCAGGATTTGGCATCTGCAGTGTATTGGAAGGAGATGACAAGCTCTGCAGCTTGCAGCAAAGACTCAGCAGGCGCAACGCGCAATAAGCGATTCTTTTCTGTCACAAAGCAAGCTGAGATGCAGGCTCGATGGTCTTGCAGACTCTGTCAGCAGCACCTGTCACCAGCATGATCAAGTGGGCGTACATTGACTAGTACTCATGCAAATTGTTATTGCAGGTTCGATTTCTTCTCCAAGTGACATTCAGACTTGTCTACATTCCGTGTGGCATGTCTTAACCAATGTCAAAAGATGTCTGGGTAGGCTATTCCTGCTGAGCAGCCATTGGTCAGAGTTCTGCGCCTTCAAAGCGGAAGAGCTCATTCTGCTTGTCGGACCTCAGACACGCTGCTCAGGATGGGACAAAGTCGGACAGTATCCCAAAAAGGGCTACCGAGATGAAAAACTGTTTATGGTGTTGGAGAGTGACAGTGACAAATGCTGGTTAGTCAGGGATGAGCTGACCGCGTGTGTGTAGCTTACTGCTCTCTGCGTAGCCGCATACAACACTAGGAGGTAGAGAAGAGAGTGATCAAAAGTGAGAAGGCAAAAAAAGCACTTTCACTGGGATTGATCCACGTGCCGGAGGGTGAGGTGAAGATATCTCAGACTGCGGAAATTGACTTCATTCAAAGCATTGCAGCCACGAGTTGCAATGCTCCTTGCATTACACAACACCATACAATGCAAGCAAAGTGTTGGAGCATCAATTGCCTGATCTGCTTCATCAGACGAAGTAGCTCAGCACTTCGAGCGTCACGTGTAACACGAATTCCTGAGCTTCGATTCGATAGCATGTCATAGTCTCTTGACAAGACTACTCGCTCAAGCTCACGCAATACAAAGATCGCAGCATGAATCCTCTGATGCTTGACAGCAGCTCAGCGTGAAGCAGCAAAGACTTGCCACTCGAGTTCTAGTTCGATAGGGAAGCCACAAGCTGACCTGGAGCTGACGCCGATGCAAGGGATCGCGCTGGAGAAGCGACGCGGTAGATAGCACCAGGCATGTCAAGCGCGCTCAATGCATCTAAATTCTGCAGACAAGCCCACAACATTGCTTGTCATTCAGTGTGGCCGCTGCCACATGCATTTGACTTCTGCATAGCTTGAAGCATGAATTTGAAAGATCTGACTGAGAATGTCGCACCGCCGTAAGCTGGTCTCGTGCGATATGGCACACACTGAGAGCTGATTGCAGCTTTCTTCTTCTTTACGTTGTATTTGGTGCGAAGTACAAATGTAATCTTGATCTTCTGATATCAGGTGAGAAGTTGAGATTGCATACACAACTACTTCGTTATGTACTGCTCTTGTACATGCGTTGATACAGTCGACAACCCTCATTTGTCTTGTTCAGTGTCACTGTTCAGTGTCACAATCTGTTCAGATTTAAATAGTCGATCTTGCGCATTCGTCCCTCACTCATCTTCATGACTGGCACATGGAGCGTAGACTGGCAATGCGCTTGTTGCTTCTGGATTCTCTGCACATCAATAGCTTGACAGGTCAGTGCTGTTCCTTGCAACTTTTGGCAGGATCCGCAGAGTGCTAAAGAAATGGCGGCTGCTTGGACGATAGCCCTGCGTAAGACAAGAGGTCCCTGTATTTCTATGATTGGATAATTCTGTCCTCCCCATCTTGTCTGCCCTTGTTCTCTTCTCCCGCAATAGAGCTGTTCTGGATTAGAACAGCTACGAATAATTACACCTTTTTGATGGTGTTGCACATTAGCCACGTGTGTCAGAGAGAGCTTTTGTCAGATGACTGGAGGATTCTGCAGGAGCCACACTGTACAAACACCTAAGATGATCACAAAGGGCCGTTGATAATGATCAGCAGTTTGGGAGAAAGGGAACAACATAGACAAGCAATCACAGAACAACACGCGTTGGGAGACTTTTTGATGCTGTTGACAAGGCAGACCAGATGGGTAAATGATCATTCTCTGCTCAGCTTGTTTGTGTGTGGCACAAATTTGAGGCAATAGCCCGGCCTCTGCATTCAGTGCCGCCTCCTGCTCTCAGCGGCCATTCCGTTTTAGTTTATTTTTTCATTCACCTTGTCTGCTCAGTTGTGGCTTGATCTCTACAAATGTCAATGAAAGAGATTGCCCAGACGGACAAACCGAGTTGATGTTGCCTGCATTGCCGCGAATGCGTAGTACTGTGCAGACTTGGCAGAGCATGCACGTCTTCATGCAGATTAGTCTGAACTTGCTGAGGCTGAAATGCTGCTCTTGAAACATCCTACGGCATCCTACTCCAGTTGAGCACACCCAGCAGAAGGCTGCTATATATTTGGAAACGGGCTTCACAAGCAAGGCGTGTTCAATGCATTCCAGCTACTCCAGTCAAACAGAGCCTGACCCTAAAACAGAACTTGACATCCGGGGATGTGTAATGATAAGGCTCAAGACAGCGCTTTTGCTTGCTGTATCTGCTGCACAGCTGCAAATCCTTCGTCACGTCATCTTCTGAACGTTTTGGCTAGCACAAGAACCCGAAGATGTCAACCATATAGCACACAGTAATCTTAGTTACTCTTTGGCTGAGCAACGCAAATCAGGCCAGGACGAGGCAGATCCTTCAAGAGACGAGCAAGTTTGTACACAGTCAGTAGATGTCAACTGAGCTAGTTGTAAAGATGATGGCTCACCAGCCGGCAATAAAGTTTGTCGTCTGCTAAGGTGAGTCAAGCTGGTTGCTGATGAGACGAGTCCCAATGTGTACAAATGCCTTTGTCTTGCAGCGTGGCAGTAAGGTGTGGACACCTTTTGCAATTTGGCGCAGGAGAATTGGACAAACCCCTGCGTGTCCATTTGACGAAACATATAGGTTTGTAGCACAATGAGCAGAGACCAATAGAACGCACTTGCTGTAGAGACTTTTCAATGCTTGCAAATGATGTGTGACACCGGGTCTTCTTCTTGCCTGTTCCAAGATGAGGTCAGACGTAATGATTGGCACGATAGAGCAATTTTAAGTGAAGAATTTTAGAGGAGGACTCCCATCAAGTTCATCTTCACTTCTCGTACAAACAGACCGCTCTTCTCGTGCGAAAGGCTATATGCTCAGTTGTCAATTGTGATCTCCCAACCAAAGAATGTATTCTGCTCCTTTCGCTCACAAGGATCAGCTCACTTGTTCTCCCTTGTTGGCACCCTCAATCTTTGACAAGACGCTGTCGATCAACGAAATGTACCGAAGAGCCTGAGGGAAGCGGAGGATTTTCTTTGTTCAAACTGAATGTCTGCCCCAGTCAGTGAGTCTTCTGTCCATCTCTGACTCAGTGCACTGAGTAGAGTACGGCTTACTGTAGTAGCACCACTTCCTGATGCAAGCTTTGTCCTGAATGTGTGTCAGGCGCTTGATTGAGTGAGAAACACTAATAACGACGCTCTGATGGTCTCATCAATGCTGACAAACTAATACTTGCAGAACCAGTCTCATCACAAAGTAACTAAAGGAGAGAAGCAAGAAGAACTACGGGAAACGCTTGCTTTCGTTCACGAAGCATTCATTGTGCTAGTATCCGCTGTCAAGTTTTCTCTCGCTCTTTCTGTTCACTCGGAACGAATCTAAGCTTCTCTTCATTGCTTAGACTTCACTCTCGCTATTGGAATGGAATTTGGTGAAATGGCCTCTTTGGCTGTGGCACGAAACGCTGGCCTTTCGTGCCAGGGCAAAACGCATTATTAGTCAACTTGTTGTCGATGTATTCTATTCTTTTATTCTTTTCTTCTTCTTTTACCTATTCCTGCTCTCAACACCATTCTCGTTAGGACTATAACTCAGTTTATCGTTATTGCCTTGACTTGAGAGTCCAACAACTACCTTAACCTTCCGCCTTCGACTTCTGATCGTTGACCTCTCCACAGAAGCTCGAATTCCGGATTTGTCCTCCAGCTGAAGATCCACAGTTCCTGCACATTGAATTAATATCTTGTGGTACGAGAGTATCTGAGCAGGGCAGAAAGAGAGCATATGAGGAATGGTCCAAGTGGTGTTGGGAGCAGAGCGGAATTGGGAGAGAGAAGCGGTTTGGGAAGGGAGATTTGAGCGGATCGACAGAAGTGGGTAGAGGGAATTGAGGAATAAGTCGGATTTGGACGGCCTATTGAACAAGAGGTTGCCTTTCAGAGTCGCTGCCGAGCGAGACGCCTTCATCGCGGGCAATGAAAGTGAAGTAGATGGACTATTTGCGAAGCGAAAGATGAGAAATCAGTTCAAAGTAATCCTTTTTGCAAGCTTGAGAGCTGAAATCAAGCTCACCTTGACAATGGCAACACGGAAACGATGAACGAGGCAAGAGCAAAGTGATGGGCCGTCTTGCCGGTTTCGTCCTGAAGGGGAAAGGTTTCGCAAGAACGTCAGTCCTCTCTATCACATTGTTCCGGTCAGAACGTGCTCGGATCCGTTACGGTATCCAAGCAGGAACGAGTGCTCCTGCGAGATCTTCTCGTCTTGAGCGGAAAGCGTAACCCTACGTGGTTAGAGAGAGGAAAGCGAGTGCGGCGCAGACGAGAATGCGCGTGAGGACGGAGGGGTGCGAATGGTGACCACAGTGGGTGAACAGGGAAAAACGTCGAGATCAAGACTGTGACGATTGACTACGAAAGGTTCAAGCCGGAAAGGCCAAGCACGTTCTATAAATGGAGAAGGGAAAGGTTAGACCTCGCAGAGTTCGACTACTCCTCAACTCGACATTCTCCCGCTGTTTTGCAAGACTCTCAGCAGTCCGCTTTCACTCCTCACATAGCGCAATGCGCTCGTAACGTGACGCGATGTCCTCGCTTTTTGAATCTCTTTCCTCTCAAACAAATAAAAAATCCGGATCTTGTGCGTTTCGCTCACAATGTGAGCTCACTCATTCTCGCTTGTTGGCCCACTCAGCCTTGACAACAGACACTATCAATCAACAAGATATCTGGAAGATCTCAACAATGTTCGAGATGCGGCAAGAAGCAACTTGCAGAAGCCGAGAGCACTTGCAACTTTTTCTCCCTCTCAAGTCAAAATTCTCGAAATGTCACTACTGTCCCCAATACACCACTTCTCGACACATATCCCTGGAATGCTACCTTACCAAGACGGCCGCTCGGACTCCAGCTTGTCCTCTCAGCAGTCCTCAGGCCTCAGGTCCTCCACTTCATCCGTTCCTCCAACCCCGTTCCTCCCATTAAAGTGAAACGCGTTGAGTGTAGAGAAAGCTGACAAACAGCTACAGAAACTCAGATTTGGGCTGGGAATCACAGTCTAGCTTAAATTTGTCAACAAGGGAAATCAACGGACAAAAAACAAACAAAAACTTCTTTCCTAAGCGTCGTGAGGGGTGAAAGACTACTCCTTCAAGTTGACTATGGATCTAACACCCCGTCAAGTAACCTGACTGAATCTACAACTTCCCACAGCTTTCTGCCCATCTCCTTATCCTTCTCGTTCATCTTGGATCCCGAGTTGACTCCAGATACTCCTCCTGGATTTCCTGTGGTTCCTGGTGTTGCAGAATTCGAGGGAGTGATCGTACCCGTTGTTGTACCACCCAATTTGATCTTCAACCCACCAGAAACTGAACTCTTGAGATTAGGTTTCTTGTCACCCTTATTCGACTCGACTTCATTCGCAATCTTCTCTGCCAGATCATCAAGTTCGGATTCTGCTTCGTCCGTTGTAGTCCCGTTCCCAGTATTCGGACTGCGGGCTCGACGGTTTCGACCGTCGGCGATTGTGTTCGTAGACTTGCTCTTGTTGTTTGCTGAGGAGCCGAGAGGAGGCGCTGCAGAGGAGGAGGAAGCTGCGGCAAGTTCAGGGAAGAGCGCATTGCGGAGGGATAAGGATTTGGGAGAGATTGGTGTTCCTCCGAGTGTGTTTGAAGTTGCTGCAGTAGTTGGAGGAACAGAAGGAGGGGCTTGGGATTGCGATAGAGAACCAGAAGAGCTAGGAACAGTGAGGGGAGGCATGATGCTGGAGATGGTAGAGGGAACGTGAGGAACGTCGGGATGACCTTCTGGAACTCCGTGAAGCGAGGTTGGGTCGAGGAGGAATGCGGACCGATCAGCGATTCCGGTAGGCGCAGAGGTAGAAGGTACAGGTAGGGCCACTGGTCTCGCCGAACCATAGAACGAGAGAGCTCGGTTTCGAGAAGCCGTCGAGAGTCGAGGGATTTTGCCGGCGTGACCAACGGGAGCCGAGACTGGAGTTGCGGTACTCAGCGGAAGATCGTCCGTCATGCTTGTATCTCCGGTCGAGTCCCTGGTCTGCGTCACCTTGCCGCTAACCTGCTCCCGCCCGATTTCCTCTTGATCTGAAGATTCTTCCGAATCTTCCGAATCTGATTGCGGAGGTAGAGCGTACATCCTTTCGACAGCACCACTATGGGTTGAGCCATTTGGACCGAGTAGAGCTGGTTGAATCGCGAAGAGGGCGTTGAAATCGAAGATCGAGAGTGGCTTGGCGAGTGACGCTTCGTCTGCCGGCGGGGTCCCAGGTGAATGTGCTTGGTCGAGTGAAGAAGGAGGATTCAGCAGTGGAGAGGACCCTCCAGCGGGAGCAAAGGTCGAGGGAGCGGATTGGGAGGGTTGACGGCGAGTAGGAACCGAGTCTGTTTTCGGAAGCGAAGGAGTCCGGACCAACGAGATGGCGGAAGCGACGATCGTCTTGAGATAGTCCTGTGACAGAGGGAGATGACGAGCGGTCAATCTTGCGCACTTCAGGGAGATGACTCAAGAGAGGAATTCTCACGTCAATTGCGCTCGAGACGAGACTAGAAACTGCTCCGTCTACCCCGTCAGGCAAACCCTCCTCATAAGAAACCAACGACATCCGATCGTGCAACATGTCGCCGTCTGGAAGCTCTCTCGATTCGCAACACAGTGGAGTTTGGACTAGTCGATTGTATTCTTGAGTGAAACCTAGAGCATGGCGAGGAGAAAACGTGAGCGACATGTTCGCGTGGCCATGGAGGAGTTACGTGCTTACCATTCGTGAATGTGACTCCTTGCGTTTCTCGATCTCGCAAGCTCTTGGGGATTCCACCTTCGAAACTACCATTTCCGCCTCGACTCGCTCTCAAAGCTTGTCCAACACTCTCTCCCCTTCCTGGTCCGTTCCTAGCATCTTCGCTAACACCAGCCTTCTTGCCAATAGTGTTCCCCAGCGCCTTGATATCCCCCCTCTCTCTCCTTCCGACCCTCATGACACTTTCTTTGATTTTTTTCCTCCTCGACTCTTGCAATTCGGTTGTTTCGTCTCCGTCTCCTCCTCCTCCTAGTATCGACAAGAATGACCGTTTCTTTCCTCTCGGGTGGAAGCCAGTGTGCCGGATAGAAGAGGAAGGGAGAGTTGGTCGAGTGGTGTTGTAGAGAATCGAGAGTAACAGCGCGTTGTGCAGGTTGACTGTACAGAGTCAATGGTCAGTAAGGACTCTTACGACTACATATAGGAATACTCACTAGCTTCTAACCTGTAATTTGGTTTGAACACCCTCTGAAGAACATCGGCCAATTCATCACGCGTAATCTTTCCCAACATGAAATCGGTCAATCCATTCCAGTACAGCTCACCAAGAGTTGGGTTAGGCGACAGGAGCTGCGATAGTCGTTGTTTTAGGGAAAGAAGATCGCTTCTTTTTTGAGGGGGATCTCGAGGAGGAAGGAGGGAAGGGAGAGACGTTGCAGAGCCAGTAGCTGCGTTTGAAGGTATCCGGTGTGGTGTAGGCGCAGTAGAATCCGCCATAGCGAAATGGTAGTAGGAGGAAGAAATACTTTCGCAACTTCCGCGCGAAACCTCACCGATTTGCTGTATTAACTCTCTCGCTGGCCTCAAGCAAAACAAAAGGGCGCAGGATGATCGTTGATCGTATTTCATCTCAATTGAGTTTCCAAATATTTCGCAAACAAATCTGCCAATTTCTCTCTTCCAATTTCCATTCCACCTCCAGCACCTTTGTTCATAGTAACGAATTGTCGTTTCAACCGTTGTAGTTGAGGCATACTGACAGCTTTCTGCAAGTTGATCGTTATCCGCAGTTCGGGAGATGAAGCCGTCGAAGAGAGGAAGAGGGGAGTCGGGCCGGAGAGAGGAGAGAGAGCTTGAGCTGAGAGAATGGATGCGACAACGCTGGACGTCGTCGATTCGAGAACTGTCAGGTACGAAGTTGACGAAGTTTGAACCTGTTGCCAAGCGGAATCAGCGAAAACGTTTTCCCAAAGCGAAAAACGCGAAAAACGTACAACTTGGGTTGCGAGATTCGGTGGTTTTAGTTCACGGTTCGTCAAAGCTTGCCATACTGCCTCTGCTTCTTTGCTCACAAACTCGTTTCCTTCTGTTGAGACCTTCTCGTCGAGCGGTGAATCGTCCGAGGCGATAGTAATCAGTGGAGAATCCCATCGAGCAGAACTCGAGGGCTCTTCAAAGCGAGATATCAGATTGTCGAGTCTGTAATTTTACTGTGTCAGGGAAGGATTCTAAACTTCGAACAAAGAGAAACAAAAACGAACGTTGATTCAGAGTAACGCGCTTCGACAGGTCGACTCGCATTCCATTCCTTGCAACGATCCGGAGGTGTCGCAACAAAGACCTGTCAATCGTCCAAAGAGAGTGATCAGGTGAGTCCGTGTACAGATTGGAACAGCTTGGGAGACAAGGGAAAACGTACAGTACAATTTCTGACTTGAACCTCCCTCGCCTGACAATACATCTGATACCGACTCCCTTTGATATAGTTCATGGCATCGACAATGACGATGTAATCTGGACCGAGGTGTCTCTGTACAGCAGAGAAGAGGGAAGCTCTTGCTGGTTTCTCCGCTCGACCGTCTACCCTGTCCTCTCGACTTTCAGTCAGTTCAAAAGTAACTGTTTCGGATGAGAAAGTCTAGTGGAACTGACCATCGTATACTGCTTTACTTAGGGACAAGGATTCGTCGTTGATGATGAGTACTTTTGATTTCGATAGTTGAGGAGGACAATCAGCGAGTGACAACCGATGATTGAGGTAAGATTCTAATTGTCTTGCCCGAGTAGTCTTGCTGGAACATGGATACCCTGCGAGTGTTACTAGTGCCATTATCCGAAAGGTGGAGAGAGAGAGAATCAGTTTTCGAAAATCCAAGAACTTGATCTCCCTCTTATTCAATCGAATCAAGAAATGAGCGCAAGAGGAGTACAAGCATTACGGATAGTAGCCAACACAGCTAGACCGACACTATGTACGTTCAACCTCTAGTCCTCACTTTGTTCTGTTTCATCTGTTGCAATCCTCTCACTTTCTCATTCCTACCTCTACACAGTCACTAGCCGAGTACTAGCGAATCAAGTAACTACTTATACCCACCTTGCTCCTACTCGATCACTCTCCGCAACTCCGACTCGACTTGAAGAATATTCCACTCCCTCTTCTCGCTCTTCTCTCTCTTCTCCTTCCTCTTCTCCCGCTTCATATCCTTCCTCATTGCCTTCTCAACATCTCTATGCCGCCTCTCCAGATTCTCAAAAGCGCTACCTCGACAATTTACTATCCCCTTTAGCCCCTCTCCCAAATCCAACTTTGATCGACAACCTATTGAGTGAACGGTGTTTGACACATAAGAGCGGAGTCGAGAAGAACGTCAACAGGCGGAGAGGCGCTTTCGGAGAGGCGAGTCCAGCGGGAGAGGGAGGGAGAAACGGACATAACGAGAAGATGAGTTTCGTTGGTGAGTCTTGCCTTTCTCTCGTTATACACTGGAGACAGCGAAGCCGAAAGAGGGAGACGAGTCGATACTCGAGAGGACTGCCACGAACACAGAGAGATCGCGAGAGCTCAATTTGGTCGCTTCCTCTGCTCTTCTCCTCTCTCGCTTCTCTCTCTCCTCAGGTTTTCAAGCTACTTGTTATTCAAGCTGATCAGATTCCGCTGTTTCGCAGGTCGACGTATCTTGCGCCTCTATCTCACCCTCCACCTCAACTCGAAACTTTCCGCTTCCCACCCTTCTTTACTCGCTCATGCAGTCTCGCCACGAGCAATCGATGCACTGTTGAACACTAAACAATTGGGAGCGACTGTCGGTGCAGCATGGAAACTCGAGGACAGTATGCGTTGGAGGGAAGTCAAGGGTCCTACTGGCGAAATGACGGGTCTGTGGAAAGTGAGAGGAATGGGAGTCGAAGCGGTTATGGGTGGGGTCTTCACCTCTCAGGCAAATCAATACTCTCTTGTTTGCGTCGATTTTGAACTTGACTGACCTCTAGGATGCGCTCTGTAGGGTATCGAGACGGCTTCGCAAGTTTTCCACCAGCTAGTCCTTCCGAATCTCACTTTCCCTCAGACGCTTCGAAAAGCTCTCGATGGCACAACATCATCCTCTTCGACGTCGAGCTCTCGATCGCAGCAGCAACCAGAGTTCACTGTCTAGATACGCGGGAGAGAAGGAAAGGACGGAATTACACATTCAGCGGAAAGGAATCGTTTCACTAGACAGAATAGACCTTTTGTTATTCCGAATGTGAAGATCAATTCCCCTTGTGTTTTATTCGCTTTCGAAAAAGAGACAATCGGAGAGTGGTGAACCGAGAGCGGACGAAGCGGACGAGCGATTTCGGAGTTCATCCATCTCAATATCCGCTCTCTCTCCGTCTCTCTCTTCCTCTCCTCCCTCTTCTATACCTACTTCACGCCCGATAAGCTATTATACAACATGGTAGACCTCTCAACACCTCACCAGATCCCTCTAGAACAGTTTGATGATTCATTCGGTTCACTTATCGGCACGTCTCCCCTCCCCTCTCTCCTCCCCCCCTCGCTCCCGATGAGAGCTGAAAGCTTCCTGTGAATAATCCTGATTCTATAGAGCTATCGAGTGAAGCATTAGGTGGATCTATTCAATCAGTCTCGGATGAGTTCTTCGCTGCTGCTTCTTGCTTGTTGAGAGTCCCTGTACGCACCATCTCGCTCGCTGTACCCCAGACTTCCGATAGCTGATTCGTATGTGGTCGCAATGTGCAGCCTTCAGTGAGTATGAAAGGTCAATTCGGACCGAACGGAGCCCTCTTCGATGGATGGGAAAGTCGAAGACACAACCCTACCTACGATTGGTGAGTCAATTCACCTTGTCGTGCTCCAATTCTGGGCGAGAGAATCGAGAACTGACAAGTTCACGCTTCAAACTCGAAAGGGTTATCGTCAAATTGGGTGCGAAAGGCAGTGTAGAAGGCGTTGATATCGATACTGGTCATTTCGCAGGTAACGAGTAAGCTGTCCTTGATTTTGTGCAAGATCCCCGAGACGAGACAGCTGATTGGGAACTTCTGTCGCAACTTTTGCAGATCTCCTGCGAGTGGAGTATGGGGAGCTCTAGTTCCTGAGGGAGAGGTTATTTCGGAAGATTCTACCTCAGTACGTCATCTCGTAACCCCTCCACTCTTCAGGAGGGCTGTCGCTGAACGTTGATTCGACTGAATCAGTGGACTCCGCTTCTCCCAATCACACCCCTCGGACCGGCTCAACGCCATCTTTTCCGTCTTCCTTCTGGTGCCTCAGCTCCCGTCACTCATCTCAAGCTGACGATGCACCCAGACGGAGGTATTGGTCGGTTCCGAGCTTACGGTCACGTTCTGCCTTCTGCTTCACCTGCTCCCTCAACCATGACCCCGGCTGGACTCGTCGATCTTGCTCATGTACTCAACGGTGGTACTGTCACAGGAGAAAGTGATCAACATTTCGGGAGAGGCGGAAATTTGGTACTTCCTGGAAGAGGGAAAGATATGGGAGATGGATGGGAAACCAGGAGAAGTCGAGGAAGATTGGGAACGGGAAAAGGTGACTGGGTCGTCGTCAAGCTGTGAGTCCGGTGCTCTCTACCCTGATCGGAGAGACGAGAAGAGAACGAGAAGAAGGAGTTTCCTCGACGTTTGGCTGACATTCAACATTCTGCGCTTAGAGGAGAACCAGGATACCTTCAATGGGTCGATATCGACACACTTCACTTTGTTGGGAACTTTCCAGACTCGGCATCGGTTCAAGGCATCATCAGCAAAGAGGTTCGCCATGCTCTCACTCACATAGTTCAGCTTTTCCTGATTGTGGAGCTGACCTACGACGCTTGAACAACATAGAAATGCCCGAATTACGATGATGCAGGATGGACTCAGATCCTCGAACCTACAAAATTGGGACCTCATCGTCAACATTTCTATCAACTCGACAAAAGAGATCAAGCATGGACTCATGTTCGCCTCGATATCTTCCCGGGTAAGCTCACACTCTCTCGCTATCCTGATCTTCTATGATCGAGGGACTGATGGGCAAGCTTCACTCGCTACCAGATGGAGGAGTGAAACGATTGAGACTGTTCGGAAGACCTGCATCCCAATTCAGCGAAGGTTATTCGGGACTCTCGGTACTACCGTCTCCTGCTCCCGCCTCAAATGGCTCTACCGATTCTGCGACTTCACCCGCTTCGACTTCCGCGAAGAACGCTTCTTCCTCTCAGTCAGTGCCAAAGCTTCCCGCCGTCTCCCTCAACCCCTCTTCTTTCGCCCCTTACGGATCGGTCATTCATTCCTATCCCGATGCTCGATGCGCTCCCAAATCCATCCCGATCAAAACCGTCAATTTCGGTACCGCCCAAAAATACAATTTCCTTTCTCCGACCGCTTCTCCCGTCGCACTCCCTTCGAAGTGGGCCTCGCAAGGCGTCGAGCAGAAGCTCAACATGTGTACCTTTAGGTGCGAAGCTCAGAATACGATCGGTGGACGAGCAGGATCTTGGGAAGTCAGAGTTCTCGAAAGGCATGAATTCAGTAGTCAGACGTTCATGCCGATGGGATCAGAGAACGGTAGCTACCTCGTCCTCGTTGCGCTTCCAGGGGAAGGTGAGTAATCATTTACTTTGATGCAATTGCCGAACTAACTTTTCGCAAATTTTCTAGATGGTCTACCCAACCTATCTACCCTTCGAGCTTTCCTCGCCTCCTCTTCGCAGGGTATCACCTACCATCCAAACGTCTGGCATCACCCTCTGATTGCTCTTGGCGAGAAAGCGATGGACTTTGGCTGCGTCGTGTGGGAAACCGGTGTCGGAGAATTGGATTGCGAAATTTGGAATGGTCCAGAGAGTCCCGCTGTTGCTGTTGTAGAATCGGTATAAGGTTGATAGTGTCATGTGCATTCATATCGGTTTGATCGTGAAGGAAAAGAAAGATGAGGATGATTGCGAAATTCCAACGAAATTCGCCTCAGTGAAATTCGAGAAGCGACGGCTAATCCTTGCACTTCACCGCTCCACCCCTTCTTACTTCTCACAAACGACTTGCACGAGCAAATCGCTAGCTTTGCCCTAGTAGTCTATTGGCCTCCACCTTCCACAACGAACAGCAAGTCGAAATGCCGTCTAGTTCCCTCCATCCGGAATCTGGCTTAAAGCGTGGTCAAAGTATCAAGCGCACGCCCTCAGATCTTTCAAGAGATCTCGCCAGTCAAGATCTCCCACCTCCTAGCGCGATCACATCTGGAGAAAGGAGGAAAGAATTGGAAGAGAAGAGGAATCAACTTGATCGAGAACTCGCTCAACTTGATAGCGATGAACCAGAAGGTGAGCTTACTACTATCTTGTACTACCTCTAAAAGAGTTCTGCTGTCCAATTTGAGACGGTAGAGACGATTTGACTCGTCACTGAACTCCTCCCTCTACTTTCGCTGACTACTTTCTTGCTTTGCTTGTATTAGCTCTCACGATGACTCACCGTCGTCGTCAATCCGAAAAGGCTCAAGAAGCGATGGCTGCCGCACTCGCTGGACTCGAACTCGGTGAACCCGAGCGACTCGTTCGTGCCAACGCCAAAGCCGATGGCGCTTCTACTCCCATTCCTCCGTGAGTCAAACATGCTTGCAGCTATTGTCGATAGTGGTGAGACTCACCAAGCTCTGCGAGACTTAAATAGTACTCAGACAGAAGGAAATGTTTCCGCACCTGCGACTCCTGCTCTCGAAATCGACGAACCTCTCGCAGTCTCGACCGCTTCTGGATCTGTACAATCCCCTTCGACCGACGGCGACAAGCAGAACGGAGAGACGAAGGGAGCTGAGCAGGTTGTTACGCCTTGGGATGTTCAAGGAGCTGTTGTAGAAGGAGTTCAGGTTCGTCAGTAGTTTCTGTTTGATTCCGGCGGAACTCGCGGGCCACATTCCTTTTTTGGTTCACCTCCTTAAATCCCACCCTCATCCCTTCGCTTTACGACCTCGTCCTACATTCCTCGCGACAAATCCGACTTTGTGTGCTGTTCATCCATTCGTCCGATTCCTCCATCAGTGCCTCCCCTCGTTGTTCAGTTTCCATCATCTTTCATTCCTTTCCGTGTTCGAAATACTAGAGTTGACGATTTTCCCTCTCCATTTCGTCTCTTCCCTCGCACATTCTTCCTGTTCTCCTTCTCCTCGCATTGCGAAAACAGATGGCAATCAACTACGATCACCTCATCGACCAATTCGGCACAAAACGCATCGATGAAGCTCTCTTGGAAAGGTTCGAGCGATTGACGGGTCGAAAACCTCATCTCTTGCTCAGACGAAGCACCTTCTTCTCCCATCGGTGAGTCTCGATCATTTTTTCAAGCTTATTTTGTCCTCTTCGATGCTCATCGTGTCACTCGTGAACGATGTTCACAGAGAGTTGAACTTGATCCTGGATCGATACGAACAGAAGAAGCCGTTCTATCTTTACACTGGACGAGGACCTTCTTCCGATTCGATGCATCTCGGTCACATGATCCCATTCGTGTTCACTCAGTGGTTACAAGACGTATTCGACTGCCCTCTCGTCATTCAGCTCACTGGTGAGACTATCCCTCTCGATTCGTGCGATTCTCTCGCTGACTTGAGCAAATCGGTGGATCAGACGATGAGAAGTTCTTGTTTAAACCCTCGCTCAAGCTCGAACAGTGCAACACTTTCGCGTATCAGAACGCAAAGGACATTATCGCTTGTGGTTTCAAACCTGACAAGACTTTCATCTTTTCCGATCTCGACTTCGTTGGGTGAGCATTCGAGTCATTCTCTTCAGAGGCGCAGATAAAGCTGACAGTACATCTCTGCAGAGGACCTTTCTACCGCAACGTCGTCAAGATCTCTCGATTGATCACCGCTCGTCAATCTCAACAAACTTTCGGATTCAAACTCGAGTAAGGACTCGATTCTCCTTTTGCCTCACTAGCTGAGCTGTACCAGTCACTAATGCACAATTTGTGACTCAGTGACAACGTCGGCAAATGGCATTTCGTTGCGATTCAAGCCGCCCCCTCCTTCTCTTCTTCTTTCCCTCAAATTTTCGGCACCAAAACCGACATCCCTTGTCTGATTCCTTGCGCCATCGACCAAGATCCTTACTTCCGTCTCACTCGAGAATGCGCTCAACGACTCAAGTACAAGAAGCCAGCGTTGATCCACGCCAAATTCATTCCCTCGTTACTCGGTGCTCAATCGAAGATGAGTGCTTCTGCACAAGAGAGTTCGATTTACATGACCGACACACAGAAGATGATCAAGGACAAGATCAACAAGTACGCTTTCAGTGGAGGACAAACTACCGTCGAGGAACACAGGGAGAAAGGAGGAAACCCTGATGTAGATGTCAGTTATCAATATCTCACCTTCTTCTTGGATGACGATGCGGAAGTCGAGCAAATCGCCCAGGTAAGCACCTCTCGGTCTGTTCTTTGCTAGGAGAGCCGCAGAGTGCTGATCGTGTGACGCTTGAAAAACAGGATTATCGATCGGGCAAACTCCTCACGGGCGAACTCAAGCAAAAGACAATCTCGATGTTGCAAGAATTCGTCAAAGCTTTCCAAGACGTGTGTCATGCTCGACCTTGTTTCTTGCACAAAATGCTGATGTTTCTCCTCGAATCGACAAACTACAGCGACGAGCGAAAGTCACAGAAGAGACCGTCAAGATCTTCACAGATGCGAACAAGCAAATCGACCCTACTCTTCACTACGGACCAGGCTGCACGGGAGAAGCGCCGAAGAAGAAGGAGAAGGAGATTGTAGTTTAGAGCAAGTAATTCAAGTTGCAAATTGAGTAACCACAGTTGAAACAATTGAGAGAGCACAACACAGTCACAGCGATTCTTTTCGTCACAATCCCATCCAAGAAGATGATCCAGCCATTCCTCCAAGATCCCCAAACGTAGTCCAATCCAAATCTGCGACTCCATCCACGCCATTCGATCCCGTTAATCCGAAATCTGCGTTGAATCCCGAGTTGAGCGTCGATTGAGTTGCGTCTGAATCATGAACACTAAATGTGAGCTACTATATCGGTAGATAGGAAGGGAAATGGCACGCACCGAAACCCAGGAAGGGGTTCGAGGAGGCGAGAAGACTGGCCATCGCTTTCGCAGGATCCTCGCCATCGATTCCAGATGCGCCGCTCGACCTTCCGATGGCGTTGTCGTCGAAACTGGTGCTGGTCGAAGGAACTGAAGGTTGTTCGATAGGAGTCGCATTCGAATCGACGAGATTTGGCATAACGAGGCTCCTCATTTGATTGGCTCCATTGGACGATGTTGCAGTCGTATCGCGGGTGTCCCACATCCAAGAATCGTAAATAGGATGAGTCGAACGAGGTTGCGTCGACGAGGAGAGGGGTGAGGGTGCGAAAGAATAGGTTTCGTTTGAAGGTTTCTTTGACTCGGTGGATTGATCGAAGAGGGAAGAAGGAGGCATCGCGTTCGAGGAGGAAGCTGATTGATGTTCGCCGAGTCCGACTTGTAGAATGGTTTGAATCAAGATCGAGTGTTTCTCAGCAGGGTGATCAGGGGAAGGGGAGATGGCGTGGAGGAACTTGCTGCCCAGTTCGAGCAAGAGAGGAAGTTTGTCGCCTGTCGTGAGGGGCTGAGGAACGAGGTCGGCTCCTGATTCGTATTCGGCTTGTCTCGAGACGATGTTGCATGACACGAGACCAGCGGAAGACATGCGAACGAGGAACAGAAGTGAGTAAGCGAAAGCCTGTCATCACTCGGTCGTCAGTCGACCGTCGTCGATGAAAATGCAAGATATCACGCTCACGATGCAGGTGATCGTGTCGAGAGCAGTCTTGAAGTCCTCAGCGACCGCCAAACTCAGTTGCAAAGGTTCTCTCCGACTCCCATTGACTCGAGGCCAATCGTCTCTTTTTAGAATCTTGAAAGAATCTTGGGCTTCTAGAGACACGGCGTAGATCGCACTTTGAGCGGCATCTGCTGCAGTCTGAAGTTGACTCCAATCTCTGGAGGGTGTAGAAAAATTGGATCAGCTCATCATACCGGAATCGCAGAGATAGACGAGAAGGAACATGACTGACTCTGCGGTAAGTTTCGGTCTGCCCTCTTTCCCTTCGTCCCTCTCCTTCTGCCTCTCGAGCGACCATCTTGAGAACGTTGCCCCGTTGACTGAGAGAGACACGAAACAAGCGAGTGTCCTTTCGACGGTGTAAGCCAAAGGATCGCCTTGCCTCTGAGCATCGTTCAGTAAAGGTGCCCAATGAGCTCGCCATTTCTCGAGTTCCGTGTTGATCTGAGGAAGTCGTTCGAGACGGTAGCGGACGGGTCGAGTTGTAGCTGCGGATGACGGAGGAACAGCGATAATAGAATAGAGCTCGAGCACTGCTGTCCTTCGAACATCGGTAGGATGACTTTGGAGGTTCGCGAACTTGCGACCGACTCGGAGAGCAGAGGTAGGATCTGAAGGCAACTATTCGTTCAGTAGCGGTTCATTGCGAGACAGGAGAAGATATACATACCTGCCCAACTTGCGCGGCCACTTTGAAGCGAACCAAGGTTGTCCACGGCGATGAGGGACACCCAGAGCCTATAGTCGGCGATGACGTCTTCGTAAGAGGGAATTCCAGCTTTCGCAGCCGTTTCAGCGTTGTCGAAATACATGTGGAGCATCGTTGGAGCCTGTTGAAGGTTGAGGAAAGAAGCGGTCGTTCGAAGAAGGGAGTGAATCATGATTGATGCGAGAGCGTTGACTTTTGAGGCGTGAGCGATTCGTGAATTACTCTTGATCCCTCTTTGTTGGTAGAAAGCGATTTGAACGGGTTTGTAGTAGAGGAGGAGGAGGAGTCCTTTCACGAGATCGCTCGTGAAAACAGAGTGGTCCCCAGCGAAAACGAGACTTGCGATCCACTCGTTAACGATGCTCGTCAAGCCGTTGTAAACTTCGATGGCGCGAGGAGAAGTCGAGGTATTGTAGTAATCAGTGACGAGAAGTATGGCGTGGAAGAGGAATGGGCTCTTTGCTCGGACGACTAGCGGGTTGCGTTCTTCGATGACGGGAATCCAAGGCTGAACACGTTGTCTATAGAACGAGAACGCCAAATCGAGGTCCTCGACAGTCATCAATCCTCTTGAGAGAACGTCTGGTCGGTTTGAGCGGGGTGTCCTCCTCGCTTGATAGACAAGTTGCTCCTCCTCCGACATCTCTTGCATGTTCGATTCTCCCTCACGTCCGCTGATCCCTGCGCCCATACTCGAACCTCTCGCGTCGCTATCCCTCTCTTCCTCCATCGCCTGATCTCCTCGATTCAACCTCTCCACCTCATCCAGCGTCGCTACAAGTACTTGTAGAGGATTCGAGTCGTGTGGCATGTCCATCTGCTCGAGAGCGTTTGATGCGACATCTGATTGAGCGGTCGAAGGAGGAGCGAGAGGACGTTGAGTATCAGTTCGAGGACTCGTTGCAGGTAGGAGAAGGTTGTTGTTTGGGAGGGTAGGTTGTAGATTGGATCTTCCACCTTGACGACGGTCGCTATCGAGTCCAGATTCGATGGCTAAGGGGACCAATTAAGGTCAGTCCAGCTCGAGGAGCGGATTGAGCATCTGAAACTTACCGGCCAAACGATCTTTGATCTCCCGAAGGCTGTAGCGGACAATAAGGCTTTGATCAGTTCCCAAACGTGTCAGAGAGTTATATCCGGGAGAGCCTACAGTGTCGTGGTTTCTGTAGCTTCTGTATCGACCGTTGGCAGGCCTATCGCGCTCGAAGTCGAACTTGAGGCATCCGTTCCTCCGTTACTATTCGAGTGAAGTCCCGTGTTGACTCGTACCGCTCCTCGAGGAACTTGTCCATCCTACACCGATAATGGCCGAGGTCAGCTTGCGAGTATAGACGGGAGACTTGAGTAGAATTTACGGGATATTCGCAAGTCACAGAATAAAGTTCACAACGTCGGCATCTAAAGGTTGGAAGTGATGTTGTAGGGAGCGAGAAATTGACGAGGATTGAACAGAGCAAGTAATGGTATGTATCAGCAGCCGTACGGCAGCAGAAGAAGCGATGTTTGATCAAGAGAATCGGGATTTCAACTCACGGATGCCTAGTAGCTCCATCGCATTTCTGCTTGTTCGAGCTGCATGCTATACAAGCTATCCTCCGCCTTCCTACCCTACCCTTCTCTTTCCCCGATGCCGGTTCCATTCGTTTGAAGTTGAAGTGAAATCTAGAAATTGATCAAGCGATTCTATCCGTTGTCGTCCTCTGATCAGGTCGCTTGGATCACTATTATGTGATTCCTGTTCTTCTTGACCAGCTGGCGATGAGTTTGTTCTATTGTAAGATGAGAAGAGGGAGAAGTTGTCTCCCTCTCTCTCTCCCTCTCCCTTCTTTCTCACCTGTCTTTCCACCCAAGTCCTCTTTCTATCAAGGGTCTCGACAGCTCTTGCACGTCTATACGTCAACGACGAAAGTGCTCCACCCCCGCTCGACTTCCCCTCATCTATTCTCAGTAATGCCTCATCCTCAAGTCAATGCCGTCCTGTTCGATATGGATGGACTCATGATCGATAGCGAGCGAATGTATACTCTGGGTGGGTCCCGGGCACGATCAAACCCAGTCTGTCCAAATACTGACGTTATTTGCTTGTTTCAGTTACGAACGAATTACTCGCACCCTACGGCAAGGAGATGACATGGGAGATCAAGTCACAAATCATGGGGAGACCTGCACCGTCAGCTGCTCAAGTGCTTATCGATTTGACCGGTGTGCCCTTGACCGTCGAAGAAGTATTGAGTCAATCGTCAAAGGGATTAGAGAACGCATTTACAAAGGTGCAGCCTCTTCCGGGTGTCCTCAAGCTAGTCAAGCATCTCGAGAAGCACAATGTACCGATGGCTATCGCGACAGGATCAATGAAAAAAAACTTCCTCATCAAGTCAGCTCATCTCTCGCACCTCTTCGACCCCTTCAACGGCAAAGTTCTTTGTGGAGATGACCCAAGACTAGAAGGTAAGGGAAAACCTGATCCGACGATCTTTATAGAAGGTGGGAAAATGTTGGGCATCACGTGAGTTTCCTTTCACTCGACGATCTCGTCTAATCAAAGCTGAGAATAGCCTCGTTCCCTCAGTACGGACGAGGAGCGAGCGAAGGTTCTGGTGTTCGAAGATGGAGGTCCTGGAGTACTAGCCGCTCGAGCAGCTGGTATGGAAGGTAAACAAGCTTCTCCTCCTTTGATCCCTTTCTCGCGCTCACCTATGGTACTTCCACAGTTATCTGGATTCCCGACGTCGAGATCTCGCGAGCGATGGGAGCGGATCACGGTCTTGATCCGAGTCATCAACTCGCATCAATGGAGGAGTTCGACCCCGCTCTATGGGGACTACCTGGATATGATGAATAAATTGAAATGTACAGCATAAGTTATCGACTGCACAATCGAAGAGCAGGTTTTCGGGTTCAGAATAATGCTGCCGAATGATTCGAAGTGAGCGGTTGAGAAGGGAAGCGAGCGTTGAAGGCTGACAAGATTTCTGCGAATTGTTCGTTGATTGTATCATCCATCGGGGTCCTGCACCTGACTCCCGAGTCCAGTGAGAGTACGATCTCCGGTGATTCTGGCTTGCGAAGATACTTTGTCTGCTCAGTAGCCCGACTCGGTTGGATCAGCCCAAGGCAAGGCTCGAATGATTCAGTCTAGCAACTGACCTCTGTCTTGTTCCGCGGTGCAATTGCCTCCGCCGTAGCTGTAGCTGTAATGGATGAATTTAGGCTGGAGCTAAACCCAGCTGACATAAGGCTGATTGAGATAGGTCGAAGGAGGCAAGAAGATCGGAGAGAAAGATGCAAGGCCACAGTTTCCTCGCAGTACAGACTCGAGGACACGAAGTCGAGACAGTCACAAGGGGGACGTCGACGAGAGCGTCGATTGGACGTATCTTGCAAGGAGTCCGGTGCGGTAAAGAAGCATTCGACATTGCTAAAATCGACAAAGTTCGAAAGTTCGGAGCGAGCTGAGACTTGCTCATCGACACTGTTCGCTACTTTTCTCCAAAGACTGAGGCTGTTGAATCTGATCCCTCCGATGCTTTGCGAAAATTGAACCTTTTCTTTGAGAGTTGCGAGTCAATTGCAAGTGACTTTTTCTTGCATGTCTCATCTTCCCCCTATTCCTCTCTCTCTCTTTAATCTATCGCGCCCGCTTCCCAACACATCACACTACTGGTACAACAGAGGAGACTCGACGGCTCTCGATTCCTCTGGGGAGCGCACACACCTCGATCGAGGAACGTGGAAAACAGTCAAAACCTCTTCCTGTTCCTCTCCTCCCATCCTCGACACGCCTGAATACGTATAAAGAGCGAGGAGCGAATGAGTCAGTGGGATAATCGACATGAACGAGAAGCAACGCAAGATTCAATCCTTTCTCACACTGGATTGGCCGATCTAGTCGAGAACCGCACTTCGAAGCAATGGGAAAGGAATGAAGGTACTTGGAGGAGGTCATTAGATCACGGAATGCATGATGATGGAGGGTACAGAGGAGCCAGAGATCTAGAAACCCCTTCCCTCCCTCTTCCCTCCCTTTCTTCCTCAAATTCTGCCTTGCCCTTCCCTCCCTCGATATCCTCACCTCCACCAGCAAAATACTCGCCGCACCCTATCTCATATCGACCATCTCTCAACTCGTTTCAATCCCCGCAATCTCTCGACTATCCTCCTTTGCCAAACTCTCCTCTCAACAGCTTTTATCCACACACCCTCCCTCACTCCCATGCCCATTCATCGTCTCCTCGCACTCGAACTTCCTTCGCTTCACTACCTCGAACGATTTCGTCTCCGGAATTCGAGGAGCCTGAACTGGAATGGATCCCATCACTCGACAAAGGATCTTTCGAAGGTGTCGGGGGCCAGTATCAGCATGGAGTGGGCTTCGGGGAACACAGTATGAGAGGAAAGAAGGGCAAATTTTCAGAAGAGAAGCTTGCGAGTCGGATGAAGAAGCTAGAACGGCAATTCGGGGAACAGACTGAAGCCGGTCAGAGGAATGGCGGAATACTGAGCATGAAAGAAGAGATGAAGAGGATGAAAGAGACACGAAGGAAAGAGAAGGAGGAACAGAAGGAAAGAAGCGGAGTCGATCAGAAGGGTCGTCTAGTCGTGGGAGGCCAGCGAAAGAGAGCTCTGATGAGATGGTCACAAGGTATCGGCGCAATCGTTGTCGGCGTCGGCAGTATAGGAGCTTCACTTGTGAGCGATATCCCTTCGAGGACTCGAGATAATTCAGCTTACCCTTTGATATCTTCTCTCTAGCTCACCCATTCGAAAGAAAACCCTCCTCCATCAGGATCTCTGCCTCTGGTCATCCTCTACATCCTCCCATTCGTTTCTCTTATCTGTACGATCTATCTCTTCGTCCTCCGACCTTGTCTCTTCGCTCGCCGTGCCGCCTCGAAGCCCACTGCAAACTCTCAGCAAATGCCTGGAACGTTCCCCTTATATCAACAACAACATCCCTCGAGCTCGAGTTGGTGTGACTGTTTCGGAGGTGGTGGAGACAACCGAAATCGAACTCCTCGAGGAAATCATCAAGCCTACCAACCAACCTCGATCAATCTCATCATGGATCCTTCCCTCTTTCCCCAACAGCTCCAACCTCGCACGTCCTCGGAGCACCAAGAGCGAGATCGGCGTCAGCGTCGGCGTCAGAAACGACGAAAACGTAGAAAAGCGGCTCAGCAACGACAATCTGCTGATAGGGATGTCGAAACGGATCTTCTCTCTTCCTCTTCCTCGACGCTCTCTCTTTCATCTGCGTCGTCATCCGAGGAGGAAGATCCTTCTCACACTTCGACGAACCCTCGCTCGTTCTCCTCCATCTTGGCTCACGTCAACCTCGAGGAGCGCTGGAAAGTCGCCAGGAAGCAGGTGAAGTGGAATGCTACGTTCGATTGTATCTTCGGATTCATTTGGGGTGGAGGAGGAATTTGGGCCATAGGATGGGGAGAGAAATGTCCCGTGAACGAGTTTGAAGGGTACTGGTGCGCACATTCTCTCGATCCCATCGCCGTCAAAGAGTACTGCTAACGGACAGTAGGCATCACGCACAGTAATCTCTACAACACAGCTGTGGCATTCTCGATTCTCCTCGCCTCGACCTTCTTCCTTTCCTTCACGTTCGATTGTCTTGACTTATCTCGGAGGAAAGTCTCGCCTCGACATCGACAGCAAAAGCTCACGACGGGAAGGAGGGAGAGGGAGGGGATCGTTTGAAACAGACACTTCACGACAAATTGTTCTTACTACCCGACTTTCTGTACCCTTACATCACATCTTTACCACCTCTTAGCTCTTCTGCAGCTTACGTTCGCATCTGACCACTAACTCAACGAGAAGAGGGAAGAGATTCAAGCGAAGTTGTTTTACAACGAACGCGAGAACGACAAAACAAGCGAGAGTCTTCCGAGGTACAGACAAAACAGGGTAAGGTTGACCACTATTGCTACAACTCAAGAGACCAAAGCGAAAGGTGTAAATAATCTGAGAGTATCTGCAAGCGAGGGTTCAAGTTGGCTTCATCTTGCCGCTGCTCAACCTGGCCATGAATGAGCGTTGCGTGAGCGCTTCTGACCAATCCGCTACCCTGATGAGGTCGATCCCTTTCTTCTTCAACACTTGCCCAATCTGATTCAACCATCCCTCCTGTTCCTTGCGATCCTCTTCCTCATAATCCACGTAATCATCTTTGACCATCTCCTCTTCATCCTCCTTGCTGAGCCATTTATCGGGTGCGCCAACGAGGCAGACGTTACGGAGGTTCGAGGGTACAGAATCGGATTCAAACGCCTTCTCGAAGTCCTTTTCGACGTTGTCTCCGGAAGAGTAGAGAGAGTAGGGGAAGGAAAGGGTGTGGACAGTCGAAGGGATTGCTTGGAGTAGGAGGATGAGAGGGTCAATAGGCTTTTGGTGGGGAACAGGTTTCGTTTCCTTGACTGGCTTCACCTCCTCCTCTCCTTCGCTTCCAGACTCGTCGTAACCCTCAAACTCATCCTCGCTGCCAACTTCATACTTGTGTTCCCTATACTCTGCTTCCGCGACTCTGTCCGACCATCGAAGTTCGAGAGTCGAGATCTTGGTCTCGAGAGGGAGGGTGCGGAGAGTTTCGGTTGCTCGATCGATCTTGTCGAAAGTGATAGTGAGATGTTGCACGTTCTTGTAGGCTGATAGATCTGGCGTTACTCTACGAACGGTGACTCCGAGGGAAGTGAGAAACTTGTTCGAGGAAGAAGTGAAGATCGGGAGGAATCCGTCCTCGCCGAGGGTCGAGCCTATGTGAAGGGATTTGAATTTTTGGGGAAGGGGTGCAGGAAGATGGGAAGTGTGGTTCGTCAAGTGCCAGTCGCTGCCATAGCGGGACTTGCAGGTAAGGGAGAGGTGGAGAAGTTTAGGTAGTTTAGCGAGATTGGAGAGGAGAGATTGGGTCGATCCGTCGTCGGGAAAGTCGATGATTTCGAGTCTCGTCAAGTTCTTGGCGTGATTGACCAAGGTCTCACTAACGAGGAGACCTTCCTCGAGGAGGTCGCGAACTTGGGCTCGTTGGAGAAGGACGGTTTCTACGTTTGGACAGATCTTGAGGATGCGTTCGATAACCTTCGACGGAATGACCCCTTCAAGACGTCCGTGGAAGTCGACGAGCTTGACGTAGGGG
>Ga0308160_10002092_pt1 | contig 25258 bp, 22 predicted proteins | sample PhyFR1_FD_201036 | JGI IMG/M metagenome (GOLD analysis project Ga0308160, IMG submission 201036) | Phyllosphere microbial communities from UC Gill Tract Community Farm, Albany, California, United States - DLSLF.R1 | ecosystem: Host-associated > Plants > Phyllosphere > Unclassified | place: USA... | reverse complement strand
CGAGTTCTTCCGTTTGAGCACGAATTCTTAAAATGCCTTCTTCGGGCAATTCTATTTCTTTTTTTACTACAGTATACCAAAATCTTTCTACTAACCAATCCATTGGTGTTCTCCCAACATCATCCTGGACATTAGGTGATATACCAGCAGAAATAAGATCTATTACTAAACTATATTCTGATAAAACAGCCCAATGAAGCATGGTTTCACCTTGTGAACCTTTCATTAATAAAGCATCATTTTTATGCTTAGTTAGCCAACCTCTTACTTCAACAGCACGAGTTGGATTTTTTAAAGCTTCCCATATTCTTTCTTGTCTACTTTTAAAAGAATCTGAATTAACATTAGACATTGCTTTACTTATTTCATTTGCTATTGGTTTTATTTTATCTTTATTAAAAATCTTATTTGACATAAACATTTATCCTTATACATTTTTTTTCAATAATAATCTTTAAATTTTACAAATTCAAATAAAAAACCTCCTTTAAGGAGGTTTTGATAATTAATATAACTACTACATTTTCATTCTATTCTTTTTAGGGTTAATAATTTCCTCTATACTTTTTCCTTCGACTAATAGCAATAATTCATTATCACCCGCAACAGGAACCCCTAATTCTTCTGCTTTTAATAATTTACTTCCTGCTTCTGCACCAGCAATAACTAATGAAGTTTTCTTTGATACAGAACCAGATATTTTTGCACCTAACTTTTCAAGTTTCTCTTTTGCCTCATCTCTTCCCATTGAAGATAAAGTTCCAGTAAGAACTATAATAACTCCTTCTAAAGTTTTTACATCAGAATTTATCTCCACAGGTATTGGCTCTACACCACAAGATAAAAGTTTTCTAATAATTTCATTATTATTAACGTTTTCAAAAAAAGCAGTTAAAGATTGAGCTGTTTCAGGTCCTATATCTTGAACAGTTATGAAATCATCATAATTAGCATTCATTATATTATGTAATGTGCCAAATTTATTAGCTAGATTTTTAGCTGTAGATTCACCAACTTGCCTAACACCTAATCCATAAATAAATTTATTTAAAGGTCTTTGTTTAGACTTATTCAAATTATCCATTATTTTTGTAGCGAGTTTCTCCCCCATTCTTGGAAGCATTAACCATTCACTTAATGTTAATGTATATAAATCACTAGGATTAGAAACTAATCCCATATCAACTAAATTTTCTATATGAGTGTCACCTATTCCATCAATATCCATAGCTTTTCTTTGAACATAGTGCTCTAATGAACCTGTTAACTGTTTAGAACATGATAAACCACCAGAACAACGAGCAACTGCTTCCCCTGATAATTTTATAATTGGTGAACCACAACAAGGACAAGATGTTGACATTACATATGGTACTGTATTTTGTGGTCTTTTACTTTGAACTACACTTACAATCTCAGGTATAACATCACCAGCACGACGAACTATAACTGTATCACCAACTCTGATATCTTTACGTGTTATTTCATCTTGATTATGTAAAGTTGCATTAGTTACTGTTACACCACCTACAAAAACTGGTTCCAGTCTTGCAACAGGAGTTATAGCACCAGTTCTGCCAACCTGTTCATCTATAGAAAGTAATACAGTTGTCATTTCTTGAGCAGGGAATTTGTGTGCTTTAGCCCATCTTGGTGATCTGGAAATGAAACCAAGTTCTTCTTGTTTTTCATAAGAGTTTACTTTGTAAACAACACCATCAATATCATAAGGTAAACCATCTCTCTCACGACCTACTTTTCTAAAATATTCTATTAGACCACTATGCCCCAAGACAACATCACTTAAATCAGAAAGCATAAAACCAAGTTTCTGTAATGATAGCATTGATTTTCTATGAGATTCACCTTTATCGAAACCGATTGTTTCACCTAAAGCATATGCAAAAAAAGACAGAGATCTTTTAGCAGTGATTCGGGAATCTAATTGTCTTAAACTACCAGCAGCAGCATTCCTTGGATTAACAAAAGTTTTTGCATTCATTTCACGTTGACGTTCATTTAATTTTTCAAAATCTTTTCGTTTCATCAATACTTCACCACGAACTTCCATTAATTTTGGAACAGGCAAATTATTTTTTATAAAATATGGTGTTATATCCAAAGGTATGGATTTTATAGTTTTGAGGTTATCAGTTACATCTTCACCAACACGGCTATCACCTCTTGTCCCACCACGAACAAAAATACCATTTTCATAAATTAAACTTACAGCTAATCCATCAAATTTAGGTTCACAAGCAAACTCCAAATCTTCTATATCACCAATAATATCTTTTATACGATCTTCAAATGCAACAACTTCACTATCTTCAAAAGCATTATCTAAAGATAACATCGGGTTAAGATGGGTATAAGGTTTTAATTCTTTTGAGGGGGGAGCACCTACTCGTTGAGTTGGTGATGTAGGGCTAAAACTCTCTGGATATTTAGATTCTAAAGCTATTAATTCTCTAAACATCATGTCATAATCCCTGTCAGTGATTTCAGGATTATCATATTTATGATATGCATCATTATGATAATTTATACTAACCCTTAACTCTTTTATTCTTTGTAGATCTTTATTCATTTTAATAATTTCCTTTTCAATTGGATTTTTTTATTATACTACAAATATTACAAATTTATATAATATTGAAAAAAAATTATGTAGAATTTTTTTATGTTTTTTGTTAGTATAATATACATATAAATATAATAAGGCTTAAAATTATATGACTGAATATAACAACATAAAATGGATTAATATAAAGAATGAAACAAATGTTCATGATTTTTGCCCCGAAAAGTATAAACATTATTTACTTAGAGGATATAAAATAGATGATACCACCGATAATATATTATATCCCTTGTATCTTTTTTTTAAATTAAAAAATCCTGCTGAATTTTTTAACCATATGAGCTTTGTTGATATTAATAAAAATCAAAAAATAAGCTTTACTGTAGATAAAAAACATCAAGATATTATAACTAAAGAAATTCGTTTTATTAAAGAAAAGGGAAATTTTATATACAATATAATAGATATTGCTCTGGAAAGTTCTACAGAAGATGAATTACTAGATATATTCAAGAATGCTATTTCTTCTGTCAATTCATTTATAAAAAAAGGACTTATTCTTAAAAGTGGCTATGATATAAATAGAGAAGTTAAAAACTCTACTGAAATTAACAATTTTAATATTAATAATAAGGAATATGATAATCTCAGAAAATACCACCATATACTTTTTTCTAATGAAATTAGCAAAAATAAGTTTAATGATATTTATAAAAATGATATATCTAAGTATTCTAATGATTTTCTTAATAACTCATTACCTGTCTTACATAAAGCTTCAAATAATTTAGAAATTAAAGTTATGGATGAGCTATTAAAGAGAGGTTTTAAACCTAACATTCATCATATTAATCCAGAAAATATAACTATTTACATGGACTATATTGGAGAAAATTGTTTAGAATATATTATAAAAAATAAAAATATTGATGTTAACTCATTATATTTTAAATACGAAATTTATGGTAATGGTAAACTAAAAAAAACTGATAAACCTGAAAATGGATTTTTAATTATAAAAATGAATTTATTGGATCTTGCTGTTTTAAGAAGAAATATAGATATATGTGAGTTATTACAAAATGAAGGGCTATCGCTAAGCCCAAAAGTTATAAAATTAAAGGATTATTTAATGCAAAAAAATAAATCAAAAGGTATCTTTTTGGAGAAAATGATTCTAAATTTATCTTTAAACCAGAATAGCATCTCTTTAGAACATAAGAAAAGGTTATAAAATATTGTTTGACTTTTAAAGTCATATAGTATATTTACTACTATACAAAGGATAATGCCTACACAATTTAGTAACTATACTATTACAAAATGTATAAATTTTAAATAACAAATTACTTATATTATTAACTATTAAATTAGGCATATGGATGATTTTAATTCACTAATTAAATGAGGTTTATATGAACAATAAAATTACATTACCACTGCTCACAATCGGGCTATTGTTTTCCAATTTAGCTTTTTCTGCTGGTAATAAGATAGTTAGCTTTAAAGATGATAATGGAGTTGAGGTAAGCTGCTCCACTGATAAAGATCCTGTTGAATGCATCAATAAACAAGGCGAAAATGTAATTTGTAGTAATACAGAAGAAAGTGGTTACATCTGTAGCTCAGAAGAATAGTTTCTAAAACTATAGAAATTATTATATTATATTATATAATTATTTATACTCTAAAAATTACGAGGTTTATATAATATATGCTGAATCCATTTTTAATAGCTGCTAAAAATAGCCAATTTCAACTTTTAAATATATTCCTTGATAATTACTTTCATTTACAATTTAACATAAATGAAATAGATGAAGATGGTAAAAATATATCCTATTATATATTAAATAATTTGAATAAACCGGATGAATATAATAGAGAAGGCACTGAGATTCTTTCAAAATTAATAAATGTAGAATTAGATGTTTTTTCACCTATTTGCTATTTTAATCCAATAATTAATCAAAAAACAACCAAAACACCCGCTTCTTTTTGCTACCATATAAAATCGCCAGAAACATTATCTCTATTATTTAAAAATAAAGAAAATTCTTTTATTAAAGATTTCATTTTAAATAATAATTTATATCAAAACGCAATTAAAGAAGGAAATATTGAGTGCGTAAAATGGATTTTAAGTCAAAATATAAACATAAACATAAACACCTTATCCAAATTAGGCAAGCCACCTTTATTCTTCTGTAAACATAACTATATGTTACAATTTTTATTAGATAACAATATAGATTTGTATCTAAAAGATAATAAAAATGTTAACGGAGTAGATTTTTTAACTCAAAATAATAATTACTATAATAATTATGAATTAGGAAACAATCCAAAATTATCTGATTCAATAGAAATGAGAGCCACATTAGCCTGTCATTTGAAAAAATTATCATCTAATGTCAAACCAGATATTTTAGAAATGATATTTAATATGATTAATAGTAAATCTATTCTTGAAGCTTCTGAAATAAAAAGATTAATGAATCTTGCAGATATTAATCCTCATGATAAAGACAACGAAGGATTTTCCATTATATATAAGGCTACCAAAAATAAACATTTTAATGTTATTAAAATAATGACTAAAAAAGTTGATTTATTGGATATAAATTCTAATGAACCTTATATTATCTCTCTCTTGGATAATCAAAATAAAAATAATTCATCAAACGTTCAATCTATAATATCTTTTTTAAAAAAATTATTTAAAGAACAGAAAAAAATTAACGAAAGTGGTATAGATTTTTTTAGAAGAAAATTACCCTTTAACTTATATTTAGATAACGAACAACTTTTGATAGAACAAATTATAAAAAAGACTATTGATTTTAAATATATTTTTAGTTCTTTATCAAAGGAAGGATACTACAAAATTTCAGATTTAAATCAATTAGGAGATTACAAAGATAATAATAGTTTATGGCATAAACCTCCTGTTGATAGAAATGGTAAATTTATAGGAAATACATCATTAAAAGATTTAATGTTTACATATTATATGAATAATAACTTAAATGATAGAGAAATGTTTACTATGTTTCAAATTATATCTAACAATCATGCAAATGAAATAGATGACTATAATAATTTTATTAAAAGTATTAGTTTTTTTAATTATTATATAACAAATCACTATATAAAAAATACAGAACAGATTATGAAAATCTTAGATTTAATAAAATTTGAAAAAAAAGAAAATACTGAAATAGATAATTTTGTTATTAATTTGTGTAATACTAATAAAGGTAAAATTAATATTAATATTATTAAAAACCATGATTCTTTGAAAAATTATGATAGCCTTAATTTAAAGGTATTCTTTGATAAAATAGAATTGCTACAAAATTTAAAAATAGAGGATAATAGTGCTAAAACTCATAAAAAAACAAATAGACTTTAATTATTATTTTACATATAAATACTCTTTAGTATCCTAGCTTTTTCAATAAAATAAAAGACATATCTTTATTATAAAAATGGATAAAAAAAGAAAAAAGCCCATGAGGGCTTTTTAGGAAATCCAATATTCGTAAAAATTAGGTATATTCTCAATCCACCAGGAAAATTCAATATCTAAATCATCACCATTTGGATGATATATATCTTCTGAAACATCTTTAGCCAGCCATGAATCAATACCTGACTGTCCAGCTACAAAAGCATGAAAAGAACGTGCCCAAATTTCTTTAAAAGAACCATAATAAGGATCTAAAGTAGCATATTCTGAAATAGAGCCATTTTGTTTTTCTAATTCAAAAAGTTCTTTCTCTAAATATTCAGATATTATAATCCATGACTGTTTATTAATTTTTATATTTTTAGAAAAAATATCATCTATTAATTTTATCAATACTATAATTTGATTTTTTATATGATGATTTTCATTTAACATTTCAGAGATATCATCACTATCCATCATTTTTAATGTATTATTTTTCCATATATTCCACAAATTATCATTTTCTTCTTTTTTAGAATCTAATATTTTTATTTTATTAAAAATTATTTTAAAATCACTTTTTCTATTTTCAATAAAAGCTTTTAATAATTTATTCTTATCCAAACCTTTTAATATATTATTAAATAAAGACTCTACAGAATCTAATATTTTTAATCCTATTTCATTTACTTCAAACATTTTATATTTCCTTATAAAATGTTTATTTACTGTTTGCCTTAATGATATATATTCATCATTCAAACCTACAATTTGATTAGTAGAGTCCTCACTAATAAAATTCCTTTTGTATTTATTTCTTGCATTAAAAGTATAATCTCCTATAGCATTATCTAAAGCATGAGCAAACTCATGAGCAAGGTATCCTCCAGCGCCTACGTTTATATTGATATTCCTTGTAAAATCATTATAATGGGCTTTATTTTTCACATCTCTATCCAGACCATATGTGAAGCTGATCCTATCGGCACCAATATCTTCATATTCCCATGCTAAAACGTCAGCTAAATTCATTAATGAATCGTCAAGCTTATTTAAAAAATCCATAATAGAATTTAAAGGTAAATATCCCGCACAAGATATAGACAATAAAGAATACTTTTCTTTTACTTCTATTGCTTTTTCTATTACATCTTCAATTTCATATTCATTATCTTTTTCATCATTATAGAAATTAACGTAATTTTTATTCGCTATTTCGTTCATTTCAAGTTTTAAATAATTAGAGGTTTTTGCTTTAGACCATTCACTTTCCCAATAATCTTTGTTAGATATAATTTCAGCAACATTTGTTCCTAGTAAAAAGAACAACCTGTTTAAATAGTTAAATTGCTCATCTTGTTCCCATTCATGAGTACACTCTTCCCATTCTTTTTCACTCCCCCAAATAAAATAACGCATTTGTTTAGCCCAACTCATAAGATCTTCACCACTTCTTACTTCTTTTATTTGAGACCATATTTCATCAAGCTCTTGTTCATCATTATAATCAATATCATTAGTTATATTTATTTGTCTGAAATTTAATAAATCCTTTATCATATAAGCTACAGGAGATTCGACACCATTATTTCTCATGTCTTTTATATTATAATTATTTAAAGTTATCATTTGCTATTTCTTTCCTTATTAAAACCTTTTTTTATTATCACTTTATTTATTAAAATATCAAATAAAAAATAAAAAAAAAGAGCAGGATGCTCTTTTTTAATTAACTAAAAATATTAACGTTGCTGAAATCCATGTTTTTTAGTAGGTTGAATATTTTTATTCTGTTCAACAACTCTTGCATATTCACTCATTGCAAATGGATCAGTCATTCCAGATATATAATCAGTAATATCTCTAAAAAATGTTTCACTATTTTTATCCAAATTTTTGCCTTTAATCTGTGATGGATTTTCAGCATAAGCATTAAAAAGATCCGTTATAATTTGAGCTTGGTTTTCTCTATATCCTAAAACTTGAGGATGTTCATATATTTCTTTTCTGGAATATGCTTTTAATCCTTTATGCAAACGTAGAGACTCATAACTAAAACCAATTAATTCTATCTTACATTTACGGACATCTTCTACACTTTGAGGTTTATATTCCATAATGTTATTCATTGAATTAGAGATAAGATCAGTTAAAGCAAAACTTAACATTTCTCTAATTACAGTTTGAACGGCTCTATCCAATAGATCCAATTTATTTTTATCATTACTGTAATAATCTGCATCTGATGGTTTAACTATTTTTGGATGCTTTTGCGATACTCGCTCCCAAGCTTGCTGAAACCCAGGAGCCTCAAAAATTTTACTTGGGCTAAGTAAACCCATTTTAAAAGCATCTTCTAAATCAGCATGAACATATGCTAATGCATCACACCAATCTACAACCTGAACCTCCATTGGAGGAAACTCCCCTGCTAAATGACGACGACCAATATCACCTAATTTTAAAGCATTTTCTTTGGAGCAGTGTTTTAAGAGTCCTTCTCGTGTTTCAAACATAAGATTTAAACCTTTATGTTCATAATATGGACTTTCGATTAAATCAACCAAACGTACTGCCTGTAGGTTATGTTCAAAACCACCATGATCTTTCATCAATTCATCAAGAGTATCTTGCCCTAAATGACCAAAAGGAGGATGACCCAAATCATGACCTATAGCTAACACAGCAGCCAAAGCTTCATTAAGCATAAGTTTGTTAGCAACAGTTCTGGATAACTGCTCAACTTCCAGGGAATGAGTTAAACGAGTTCTAAAAAAATCGCCTTCATGATTAGGAAACACCTGTGTTTTTTTCTGTAATCTACGGAAACCTTCTGAATGTAAAACACGAGTATAATCACGTTCAAATTCATTTCTATCGTTTGTTGGCTCCGTTTCAAATTGGCGACCTTTACTATTTTTATCAGAAACCGCATATTTAGCCAATGTCATATTCATATCCTCTTCTACAATAAATTTATTTAATAAACATATTGTACCATTAATGAAAATAAAAATAAAACATTATTTTTACCAAAAAGTAATTATTTTCATTAAAATAGCAATAATTATAGCCAAAAAATCATTTTAAACCTTCCAGCATTTCCAGACCATCTAAAGGATTTGTTATTTTACCTACCCATTGTGCCCAAAAAGTCCAACCCTCTCCTAAATTACAACCATCTAACTTCCAGGCTTCTTTAGAATATTTGATTGCTACATCTTTATTTTTTAATTTATAAGCCATCCACGCCCTTAACCATGCAATTGTGGAGCGTAAAACTCTATCTTCTTTGTCATTTAGCATAACTTCTGCATTTTTGAAGGCAGTCTCTGCTTTTTTTAATAATAGAATTTTATTTCTTAAATTAGGATTTTTCGATAAACTAACTGCATCTATGAAAGGCAGATATATATCTGTTAATGGTTGAATATAATAAAAAGCTTTGAGTATATGGAAAATTGCAGAAGGGCATTCTTCTAATGATATAATTACTTCTCTATCATAAGCAGACCAGTCTTGTTTTGACCAATAAAAAGAAGCTCTTAGATATCTCACTATTTGTACAATAGACGTGGAATCATCTATTTCTTTATTTTTACAGAAAAAAATTATTTTTTCAGATTGCTTTATCCATTCTTCTTCAAAATTCTCATTCAAAGAAGCTCTGGGTAATTCACTTCTAAGTTTATCAATGGAATCACCAATGAAAAGTATATTACTTATTTTATTTATAGATTCCATTTTGCCTCATTAATTTTTTTCTTCCAAAGTAAGTTGCAATGGATAATTATAATGTCTTGATACCAAAATAGCTTGTTTTCTTTTCATCTCTGCTATTTCATATATATAAAAAGCAACAATTGCTTTACCTTCTTCATGGACCTTCATCATTAAACTATATGCTTCATCATAGTTTTTATCAAACACCTTCATTAATAGAGCTACTACAAATTCCATACTTGTGGAATCATCATTATGAAAAACTATATTATAAAATGAAGGTAACTTTTTCTTTTGTTTTATATTAGTTTTTATTTCTGTCTTTTTAACTGTTTCTATAATTGTCATTCACTCCTCCTTAAAAATTAAGTTAGAGTACTTTACATTAATTTTTAATATATATCAATATATTTATCAAATAGTTCGGTGTTTTTTCATGATTATTTGAGGACTACTATTTATTTTAATATTATCCTGCAATTCCACTCTTTCCTGGAAAATTCTGTCATTATAACTTCTTGTTTTAGTTCTTTCTTTTTTTATATTAAGGGTTTTTTTATTGTTATTTTTTATTGATTTAACTTCATTTTTAAAAACAGGAGCACTTTCATTACTAATTTTACAACTGACTTTTTCATCTTCTATTGCAAACTTTACCATTTCATAACATTCATAATCCAAACCTGAATTGCCATCATTCCATTTCTTTTCAATATAGTCTATTCCAGACAATCCATCTTTATCTAAAGAAGATACTTTGGAACCATAGCTAATTAAATATTCTACAGCCTCCCATGCATTTTGATAAATAGCTTCATGTAACGGATTTCTGCCATTTTCATTAAATCCCGAAAGGTTCATTCCTGCATATAAATATTGTTTTGCTTTTTTGGTATCACCGACAGATAAAGCTTCAGTCCATTCCTGAACATCACTATTTACCACGAATGAATTACTATTTGTTTTTGTTTTATTTTTTATTGGCGGGTTAGAGTTCGTCTGATTTTGAATTGGTTTATTATTTAGAAGTCCATTTTTTGATGCTATAACAAATTCTTTTTTAAATAATGGTTGGAAATGTCTATCGTTCTTTCTTCTTGCAAGCCATACTGGTGTATGCCCATGTTTATTTTTTGCGGTACAATCACATCCAGAGGATACAAGCCAATCTACTGATTTCCATTTATTAGATCTTACAGCTATATGTAACAAAGTTTCTCCATGTTCATTTTTATCATCAGGTTTCCAACCAGATTCAATTAGAAACTTTGTGTTATTTAAAAAAGTATCATCACTTTCTTCAAGCCATTTTTTAGCTTCTATTATATAAGTATTATTTTTATTATTTGGAGTAGACATTTTATTCCTTTTAATTTTGTGCTATATAAACAGGAAATATTTATATTATTGTATGTTCTATCTTATAATAGCATATACATCTTTTAAAACAATATAAAAAAAATATAATCATGTCAAAAAAAACTTGAACTCCATCTACGTTAGTGTTAAATTAACAATAAGTTTTTATAAGAGGAATACAAAATGAATTATATCGAACCGATTGCTACCGTAGATCCTGTAATTTTTACAATTAAAGAAGATAAATTGCATATTCTCATTATTAGAAGAACGAATGAACCTTTTATTGATGAACTTGCTTTACCTGGTGGCTTTGTATATGCTGGCTCCACAGACGGTACAGCCAGTGTTGACCAAGATCTAGATAGTGCGGTTCGTCGAGTTTTATTTGAGAAAACAGGTATTGATTCACCATATTTTGAACAATTACATTCTTTTGGAAGTTTAACAAGAGACACCCGAAAATGGTCAATCAGCGTTTCATATGTATCTTTAATGGATTGGGAGCAAGTAAAACAGGCTCAAGCAGGTCTTCATACTAAAGAAGTTATTTGGTTGCCTGTAGATGAAGTTGCAAATACTGAATTTGCATTTGACCATAAAGATATTATTAATCTCGCATTAGAAAGACTAAGGAATAAAGTAAATTATTCATCTTTACCAGTTCATTTTTTACCAGAAACTTTTACTATCACACAACTACAAAGTGTATACGAAAAAATTCTTGGTAAAGATATTGATAAAAGTGCATTTCGCAAAAAATTAAAAGAAATGGATTTTCTTGAAAGAACAGAAGAAAAACTAACAGGAAGTCACAGGCCAGCAGTCCTCTACAGATTTAAAGAAGAAGGTAAACAATGCTTCCGAAGTAATTTAGTAGGCTTCTAACAAAAAACCCGCAGTGCGGGTTTTTTTATCTATATTAATTGTATAACTTAATTTTGGTTTCTACAAACCCTCTTAATGTATTGTTGCTCCAGGTGCAGCCATAGTTGCATTTAAGAGAGATTCTTTTTTATTAAACATATCCATTTTAAAATCAAGTTTTCCTGAGGCAATAGTTTTGTTTGTAGAATCCTCATAATACTTTTTCAATTCATCTTTAGGCATTTGAGCATACCCCATATTCCATGACATTCTTTCATGAGCAGCATATATCCAAGGATAAATAGCATCCTGCAAATCATCTGCATTTATAATATTTCTCTGACCTTCTCTGGTATTAAGTATTTCTCCATCAGGAGCGATATCATTTATCATAACTTCCAAACTCAAAATATTTTCACCATCCATTAAAACAGTGAGAGTGCTTTCTCTGACACATGTATCATCTGGCATATCATCAAGAAGAACATCATTAACCCACAACCCCCATTTAAGTTCTTCTAATTTTTCTAAAGCTAAATCTAAAGTCATAGGTTCATCAAAGTCCCATCTTTCATGAGAGATTTCTTCAAAATCTTCAAAGAAATGACCATCACTATTAAAATTTAAATTCATAATAGATTCATAAGTGTGACCTCTGACTAAAACAGGCATAACCCCTGATTTTAACCAAGATTCTTTATCATTATCTATTAATTCTTGATATATTTCTTTACTTAATAATTCAGGCTGATCCAGAACTAAACCTTTACTTATAGCTAATCTTACTTTAGACTCTTCCATCACCGGGAAGCAGGCTAATTGATATTCTTCTTTACCTTCATAAATATTAATCCATGCATCTTTTAATCTACGCTGATATAATATTTGGAAATTTTTTGGTAGGGAATTGAAAATATTACCATCCTTCCAGTTTTTATAGCTTTCATCATAAGTAGGATCGTCATTCCATAAAGCTAATGGCATAAATAACACACAAGAGTATTTATGACTTTCTCTGTCTGGATTATAAGAAACCACTTTACTTTTTAAAACAAGTTGCTCAAGACCTGTTTTCTCCATATCATTTAATAAAGATAAATTTAAAATTTCATCAGCAGTTCCCATACGCCATTTTTTTACTGCTGCTATGGCTTCCCATTCATATTCTGCAACCGTAGAATTGTGACTTTCTGGAAGATCTAAACCTTCCATCTCTTGCTGACCTTGTAATGCTTTTAACCATTCTCTTAACTTGAATACCATATCTTCCCATACTGGATTCTTAAATGAACTAGAACTATAATTAACTTTTTGTTTTTGCATAATTCTCTCCTTTTATTTGAAGAATATATATTACGGACAGCTATATATATTATGATAATAGGTTATTAAAGGAAAAAAAACAAATAATGTTTATAAAATTCATTATTTTTTTATGATAAATAAAATAGTTGTTTTCTTTGGAACAAAATAGTAAAATACTTAACAATAATTAAAAAAGGAGTATGTATGTCTAAAAAAAATCCATATAAAGATACCAATTTTAAACAAACAGTAGAATTCTATGTTTGGTTTGAAAAATCTACCTCAGAATTTATCGCTATAGAGAAAAAAGTTGCTACGGATGCGGTGGTTTCTAATTTAACTTATGAAGGCATAAGAATACATACAGTAAAAGCCTTTAATCGTTCTCATGCTATTAATCAAGCTTTAGCCAATAAAATTAGTCATGAATTGCCAGCGGTCTAAAAAATAATGTTTATACTCTTCTGTAATTTACATCCTCACAGACTAAGGACGTGATTTTAAGGCGAGGGTGGATTAGACATTAAAGATTTAATGAATATTAATCTATTTATACATAAAAGGTCTTAGGACCTTTTATTTATTTAAGCCATAGAGTAAAATAAATAAAACAGGATAATCTAAAAAGGTTTATAATGGCTTCCAGAACTCAAATTAATTTAAGAAAAAACATTGAACGTTTAGATATAGAAAATATTAAAAAGTATTTAATCAGAGATGATATAATCATTAACCCTGTAAAAGATGAAAAAGACACAGAGCCTTTCTTTATTTTTCTCAATAAAGCATTAATTAATTATGAATCTATAAATAATATAGAAGTTACTGAGATTTTTAATCTTTTTTTGAATAAGCAAGTTTCTATTAATACATTTAATACCAATATACTTCCTGAAATAAATAATAAAAAACATTATTCCTTATCAAACCAGTTAATGACCCAACATACACCTTTTTCTTATTTAATGGCTTTAAATTATTTATTTTATAGACCCACTGATAGTTACCATGAAAGATTTAATATTTTAGTCAACTTATTATTAGATAATGGTGCAGACCCATCAATTATAAGTCGCAATTATTTATTAGGAACAGAAAAACATAGTTCACTTACATATATTGCCAGATTTATTCATAAGATGAAAGATCTTACTCTTTTTGATGAAAATTTAATGCTTAAAATACTCAATAGTGGAAACCATTATTCTAACCATGAATCAAATAATAATTTCCTATCTTTATTACTTTCTTCTTATCCTAATGATGTATCAGGTATAAAAAATATTGATCATTATATTAAGATTTATAAAAAATCAAAGAATAATAGATCTCTGAATTCAATTGAAATAGAAAACATTCCAGAACAAACTCCTAATTTATTTTTATTAGCAAAAAATTACGATTTGAAATTTATAAATAAAAAAAATAAAAAAATATCAACTCTGCCATTTTATATAACCAATTATGTTTCGACATTTTATGAAGAGAATGAAACTTTTGAATATATAAAGAATAATTTAACAGATACTTTAGATGATTCAGAAACAAATTATATAAATAATTCAAGCTATAAATACTCTGATAACCCCAAAAAGGATAAGAATTTATATTTTAACTTTAAAACTTATCTTTTTACTGACTTAATTGTTTCTAAAAATGGAGATAATATATTAAAGAAAAAGAAAATATTAGAACTGGTTGATGATTTTTATGGAAAAAAAACAAGCCTTAGTGATTTAAATATACATCCTATAAAGCATATTCTCATACATGAGCGTTATTCAAGTATTCTTTTGAATGATCTTAATTTCTTCATCAAAAACGGATATAACGATTTTATTAATAAAGATCCTAATGGCGTTTCACCAATTATATATATAAATGATAAACAAGAAATTCAAAAATTATTTGATATCATATCCTATGACATTGCTATAGAACAATTGAATTCAAATGATAATTTTGGTAACAATAATTTAATTATGTTATTAAAGAATGTTATTGATAATAATGATACCGCTAGTATTCTTTATTTATCAGATCTTATAAAAAAAGAACCTTTAATTAATTTAGATGGAACATTAGATGGTAAAAACATTTTAACTTATATATCCAGTAGTAAAGATTTACTACAAGCATATACAGCAGTTAAAGGAAAAAAAGAGCTAATAATAACTCCTTTACAGGAAGCCTGTTATTCTTTAAAGAAAACTGCAATAAAAAAAATAACTACTATGAACTATGATATTAATCATGTAGATGAAAATGGACATACGGCATTAAGTTCAGTAATTATGGCACCAGCCCACAATAATAACTTATTAAATAAAAAGACAGAAATTTTGGAACAAATAATTAATCTAGATGCTAATCTTGATCAAATACACCATATTAAAACTTTAGAAAATAAAACTTTAATAGACTTATATGAATATACTTATTTAAATGATATTGGAAAGGAATCAAATATAAATTATATTAAAGTTCTTCAAATGTTAATTAATACACCTGAAAGATTGAAAAATGCAATTTATAATAACTCTACATTACTTAGTGAAATAATTACAAGTCAAACACATAAAGAAACAACAAGAAGCAAAAACATAACAACAAAAGATTTTCTGAACAAAAATTTCAAATTTATTGACGCAGAAGATCAAATGAAATTATGTTGTGATTTATTTAATCCTGAAAAAATGTTTTCAAATGATAATGCTACAAGAAAAGGTTTAAGATATAATAATTCTGATAAAGAGTTTATATTAGAACATTTTAATTTATTAACCAATGATGATAACATCAGTATAAACAAAAGAATTGATTATATACAAGAAATTATAACAAACATAGATAATTTATTAAAACAAAAACAAATGTTAAATTTTGAACAAACCCAAGAAATATTAAAGCATAAAGAAATACTCCCTGTATTATTGGAAAAATTAAACCTAAAAATGTCAATATCATTAAACGAAAATAATTTTACTAACAATAAACTAAATAATAAAAAAAGATTATAAAAAAACTCCCACAAGGGAGTTTTTATTTCTTAAAAAAACTTTTTAAAGTATCAAAGAATCCACCATCTGCTTTTTCTTCTGTTTTTTTCTTTGAACTTCCTGAACTAGTCGTGCTCATACTTGATTTTTCAGTTTTTCTATCTTTTTTAAGTTTTTCTATCTGTCTATTATATTTTTCTTCCTGACTTTTAGTTAAGGTAGAAGAGCCTGTTGGAGCCTGTTCAATCCATGCATCTTCAATATCTTTTAAAATTGGAGATTTAACATTTACAGAAGCATCATCTGACAATGGATTTCTAGATTCTTTTCTTTTACCTGTTAATAAATCATCTAAATTATCATAAGGACTATTCCAAGGAATTTCTAAACTTTCTTGCTCCATCTTCATTTTTCTAAGTTTTAGTTTTTCTCTTTCTTCTGCAAGTTTTTTCTGAATTCTTTCTTGTTGTGTCATTTCTTCTTCAACATGATCATCCAACCACTTATCAACAGCAGCCTCGGCTTCTTCTATTTTGGATGTTTCTGCGTCACTTTCTGAACTTGTTGGTATATCTGTATCATTATTTACACTTTCATTTATAGATAATATTTCCACTTCTTCTATTTTTTTTCTATCTTCTTCTATTTTCTCTCTTCTTTCTAAAATTTCACTTTCAGATACATTAACTATCCAACCTTTTTCAGCAAAATCATTAATTAAATTAGTAAATTCTATAGGATCAGTATCCTTATATTCTATTTCTTTCATTAAACTATAAAGCTCATGAACTTTTAATAAATTTGCCTCAGTATATTCTTCATTTTCTGAAACCTCTGGTATGCTTTTTAAATAAGTTCTATGTTTAAAAGGAATAGGAGGATTCATAACTAAGGCTCTGGCACCTTTGCTAGTTCTTCTTATATAACTATTGTTAGAAATAAATTTATTTTCCATACCTTCCCACTTTTTTTTACATTGAGCGATAAATTCAATTATAATTACTATATATTATAATTACCAATAAATAAAATAAATGCAATTTTTATTCACTATTTATTTTATTATTTTATATTGACGAAAGAGTCACTTGTTTGTAAAGTTCTTATTATATATTAGTCTCATTATATTATAAGGAACATTATGCCTACTTTAAACTTAATTCTATTCATAATTCTAATTATTTTAGCACTTACAGGTGTGGCTTTTTTCATATTAAAAAAACAAAAAGAAAAAAGTCAAATAAAAAGCTCTGAACGTCTTGAATATATAAAAGAAAAACAAGAGAGTGCTAACTCTGTTGTTAAAAACCAATTCAGTTCTGGTGATCCATCTACTCAGACTACTTTAACACCTGTTTTAGAATCGTCAAATGAAATTCAAAATTCTAAAAAGAAAGCGGTTGTTATAAAGAAACAAAAAGATGAAAAGCAAGATAATAAAAATTTAAAATCAAGAGAGCAAGCTATTAATGCCCTAAAAGATTCTGGTATAGCTAATCCAGTAGAAGCATTAAAAAATACAATATTATCAGAAGAAGTTACTGATGAAGATTCAGATAGACCTTTAATTCTTATAGTTGATGACTCGCCTGCATCTTTATATTCTGCTAAAAGAGCTTTAAGTGATAAATATAATATTGTTACTGCTAAAAATGGTATAGATGCATTAGATGTTATTGGTTCTTTATATAATAAAGGGCAAACCCCTAATCTTATAGTATCCGATGTAGATATGCCTGAATTAGATGGTTTTGGGCTTGTAAATAGATTAGCAGCAGATTTAAGATTATCAGATATACCTGTAATTATAATGACATCTCATTTAGAATTACATATACCTATAGCTACAGATAAAAAAGGGATTAGAGGTCTTTTAACTAAACCTTATAAAAACCAGGAACTACAATCACAAGTAGAATACTTATTGAATAATTAACAAAAAAGCCCCTGAGGGGGCTTTTTTGTATCATTTCTTACTAAAAAATCCACCTTTATGCTTTATATTTTCTGGTTCAGAAGAATCAACTTTATCATTAGAGAATAAAGGCTTAACCTGATTATTATTTTTATTTTCTATTTTTTTAGATATATCTTTTACTGTAGGTATATTTATTATAGAATTTGTAGATACATCAGTAGAAAAAGAATACTTTTTAGATAAAACTTTTTTAATATCTTTTTTTACTACATCCCAATTATTTTTTAGTTTCCATTCACCTATTAAGTTAAAATTCTCAACATCACTTAAAAAACTTTTAATATAAAGTTGATGTTCTTCAAATGATTTAAAATCCCAATTTAATGACTTACCTTTATTTGCCATCACAACACCGACATATGAAACTTTTTTTTCTGGTTCACCAGTATTTATATTTTCCATAGCCATTCTCCTGGCTATACTATTGGAAATTCTATTACTTTTCTTACTTATACCTTGTTTCTCAGCATATATTAATTGAGCCTGTGCTATCAAAGATTCGTAAAACCAGTTATTATTTTCAAAACCACCTATTAATAAATCAGTCCCACTCTCTCCCATTATTCTTATTCTTTTCTTATTTCTGCTAGAGTCTTCATTCAAAGCTTGAAGCTCTCTATTTTCATTTAAATATTCCATTGTTGCATGGCTTGCTATAGACATAGCTATATTTTTGTATTCACTAATAGGCTTTCTTTTTAATTCTTCAATTCTATTTATCAATTCTTTTAAAGCTAAATCTGTATAATGTGGATCAGCAGCAAAAGAAACACCTTGCCTCTCATCCATTTCTCTTTTTATTTTTCTTATTTCATACCATTTATTTACTTCTTCAACCGCATAATCAGAAAAATCATATTTAACCAATAACATCATCATACCATAAGTATCAGCAAAACTTTCTGAATAAAAATCATTAATAGGGTTATTAGGTGCAAGACTTCCTACTACCCAATTATTTATCCATGACTCACTATAAGAACTTAATCCAGTATCTCTGAATACATTATTTAATTTAGTCATTTCACAATGAGCTGTCTCATGATATAAAGCAGCATATCTATATAAATTACTCTGCTCTAAATCTACCCCATTTATTAAAGATTGAGCCAAACCGTTTTTATTTAATCCCCAGTTTACTTCACATTTAGTTCCTGGTATAGCTTTTGATACTGTTTCTTCTTTTAAGGATACTACTTTAACCTTATATTTACTGGATAACATACCTTGTATATACATATCTCTTACTAGTTCAGCACCTTCTCTTTCGTATTTAGCTTGAAAACCATTCATTTCTGCATTAACATTGCCAGAAAATCCTATGGAAATAGCTACACCTACAATGCCAAGAAATTGAACAACATTATCTCTCCAGCCAATACTATTTTTTTCTTTATTATTTATATAAGAGGTATCTTTTACTCTTTCATTACCGATACTATTAAAAAACTCTTTTACATGGCGCATATTACACCTTTTTATTTATCTATTAATATTATGATAACACTATTTCATATTCAGCAATAGGGGATAAAGGTCCAAACTCAACTAAAAATAATCTTTTTTTGTGAATATCATCCCAATATAATTCAGAAATATCTTCAAATATATATTTAAACTTATCATTTACTATAAAGCTTAAAGAATTATTATTTCTCTCAAATTTAAATAATTTTATTTCTTCTTCACATTCTGTAAATGCATTTACTGCTAATAATTTTATATTTGTATTTTTATGACTCATAATATGATAACTTCTCATAAATTCTTTCATTTATAAAAATCCTTTCTTAATATTTTCAATATTTTCTAATAATAACATATAAAAAACAATATACAATTAAAAAATATTTTTCAAAAATATCATAACTTGCTTTATTTTATCTTGTATTGTATAAAAAAGAATGAGTAAAAATATTAAAATAAATAGGCGGATATATGGATAAAAATACAGAATTTCACGTAGAAATTCCTTTTAAAGATAAAACTTCAATTGTTAGAGTTATGTTTTCAAGTGAACCTTATTCAAAAATTAGAGAACCAGAGGTTTCTGATTATTTTATTCATTTAAATACGGCAAATATTAATGAAAAAAATAATATTGATGAGCTTAATGAGATTTTATCCTACATAGAAGATATGACTGAAACATTTTACAGAAGAAAAGATTCAGGAAAACCATTCAAAAAACCTTATAAAATAAAAATTAAAGACTTAAATTTTTATATTAGAAACGAACATAAACAACCATTATTACTTAATAATCTTATTGTTATTTTTGAAAATCTACATGAAATTATGATAGAGCAAATAGAGTTAACTAAAAATGAAGTTATGCTAAACAATAATTATAATGAAGAAAAAAATGAAAACTCTAATAACGTAGATCAATATGAAGAAGAAGAAATTGTTATAGAAGATAGTATGTTTGATACGCCTAAGAAAAATAATGATGAACATCAAAATATTACTGCATTTGACAGAGATGAAATGTTTGATATACCTTTCGAAAAACCAGTATCTAAAATAAAAGTAGAATCCGTTAATTTAAATAGTGATGAAAAACAAGGAGAGGATTTGTTTAAACAATTAATGTCTGAAACAGGGTTCGATAAAAAACAATAAAAAAAGGCCACCAAGTGGCCTTTTTTATATCACATGTTAGATTTTGTATCTTCGGCACTACGAGTAATGGCATGACCACCCGCTTGCACATCTTCGCCAAAACCACTAAAGGTATTACATGCTGAAAGAAGAAGAGAACTCGCACCTATGACAATTAACATAATTTTTTTCATAATAAAATCCTTATTTATTGTGTCTGAAAAAATCATCAACTTGGCGATCAGCTTCTTCTTTTGAATAACCATAAAGTTTTTGAAGTTTTCCTGCCAATTTATCTTTTTTACCTTCTATTTCGACAAGATGATCATCAGTTAAATCACCCCATTTTTCTTTCATCTTACCATAAAGCTCTTTAAAATTTCCCTGCACTTGTTCTTTATTCATAAAAACCTCCTGTTATACTATTTGTTTAATAACAAATTAATAACAGAATACTTCATTTTCATAAAATTAAAATAGATGTAATAAATATTGCGCTAATTTTACCTAATTAATATTCTGAAAAGAATAAAAATTAAAGTATAGGTTTTAAACTAGAAAGCAATAATTTATATGATGTTGCATTCTCCTTAATAACTTCATCAAATGACATATCATACTTTTCCATTATCTTTTCTATATCATCTAAATCTCTTTTTTTAGAAGCGGCGATTTTCGCCATTTCATCATAATTATTTATTACTTTTAAAATAGGTGGTTTTTTCAAAGGCGGTACGCCTGGGCTATTAGTTGCTTTATAAATAATTAATTTATCAGATTCCCTGTCTAAAAAACTTTCCTTTGCAAACAAAGGTGGTTCACAATTTTTTAATTCTTCTATAGCATGTTCGATCATTATTCTAAATTTACTTGTTTGTTTTTCTGCACGCGATAATTCTTTAATCTTAGACACCGTATAAGGAATAGGTTCTGAATGAGAACTATAAAAATCATGCAACCATCTTGAAAGTTGACTTTTAAGTTTTGTTTTTCTTAAAACATCAATATCTGTTAAATCATTAGCAAATAATGGATATAATAAACCGCTAATACCAACCACTATTTTCTTTGTTTTCTTTTCAATTTTATATCCAACAAGTAAATGACTTCTTATTTCTTCGGCTGGTGAGTCTATCACTATATAGGATTTTGCCAACCTTTCGAGACAAGATTTCAGCCAGTTAAAATTAGCACCCCCATCAGTTCTATCCATTGCAAGTATCATTTCTTGAGCTGAAATTTTAACAAGACTTCCCATCGGCGTTTTACTCTGTCTAACAGCTCTTAATATCATTTGCCATACAAGAGAGTCATCTTGATTTAATCTTGGACCAGAGTATTTCATAACAGCACCGCCAGGGCACATCAAAATCATATCATCTACTGGATGCAATCCAGCCCTTTCTCTTTGTATACCAAAAAGAGCGCTTCTTAACATAGTATTAGGTATACCGAAAGCCACTTCCGGCCAAGGAGTTACTTCTTCATTAGAGGCTGGAACACCAACATTAATAGCAGACATCTTCACCAAAGGTTTTATTATTTCAATTTTTTTTCCTGAATTCATAAATATTTCCTGTCTATAAAACTTTTAATAAAAAACCTGGTTATATATTAAAACAAATAAATCACCACAATTCTTTTTATTTTAATATATCCAAATTATTATTAGGATCTTTTTCTAAAAGTAAAGAGTAAAAAAACAATTTTTTATAAAAAACACCAAAATACAATGAAAATTCTTTTTTCAAAAAAAAGAAACTGTAAATAACATATTTTTATAATTTAAATCAAATATATTTTTACCGTAGTGAGTAGCTAAAAATCACCGTAGGGAGTAGCTATTTTACCGTAGTGAGTGGCTAAAATTACCGTAGGGAGTAGCTATTTTACCGTAGTGAGTAGCTAAAACTACCGTAGGGAGTGGCTATTTTACCGTAGGGAGTAGCTAAATTACCGTAGGGAGTAGCTATTGCGTTTTTATTAACTTATTGAAAATAATACATAAAAAGGCTAAAAAAACGACAGCTAGTACTCTTTAGTACTTCTTTAATATAAAAAATAATAATAAAAAGATTTAATTTTTTTGTTAACGTTTTTTCTTCGAAAGAAAAACCGCCACAAAAAACCTTCGGCTATAAAATATAAAAAAGTTTTTCAAGGTCGAAGACAAAATAAAAAACCTCCGTTGTTGGTTTTGGGGTTTAAATAAAAATTTTGAAAAACACTTGATCTTATATTTTTTTTATATATTATTCATAAACCACAATTCAAAACCAAAAACCAAAAACCAAAAACCAAAAACCAAAAACCAAAAACCAAAAACCAAAAACCAAAAACCAAAAACCAAAAACCTTTCCTGAAATTTTTTATTCACAAAAAAAAGAAAAAATCAAAAAAAGTTCGTGCATTCTTCTTAAAAATTTAGTATACTCTTTTTCACGTTTTGAAAATCATTAATTTTTGTATACTTTTGAGAGGTAGATGATGGCTAAATATGATAACGAACAATCTAATAAAATTACTGAACTTTTTGAGTTTTGTGAGGATAAGCAAGTAGTTACTTTGATAGATATAAAAAATCATCTTCCTGATATTGATAAAGAAACACTGATCAATGTCATTAAAACTCTTGAAAATATGGGTTATAATATTGACATGGAAGAAGATGCTGATGAAGTGGAGGATAATGAAGACACTCTGGATGTTAAACCTTCATCAAGTTCTGATCCAGTGCATTTGTATATTAAAGATATAGGTAAAAATCCTCTTTTAAGTAGACAAGAAGAAGTTATTCTTTGTGAACAAATAGAAAATGCTCGTCATAAACTAGCTGAAATCATTTTTGCATCCCCTAACGCTATTGAATATCTTGCCGAGGTAGGTTCTGCTATTGAAAACGGTGATATCGCTGTTGAACATGTTGTGGATGGTTTGGCTACATTAGATGAAATGAGTTCTATTAGTGAAGATATGCTGGAAAATGAAGACTTCGATGTAGAAATTCAGACTAATTCTTGCAACGAAGAAATGAAAAATGAAGTTGTTAATATACTTAAAAATCTATCACCATTTGTTGAACAAATGAAAACTGGTCTTTCAAGTTCAGAAGGAGAAAATTCTAAAGTTTATATTGAAACAGCCAAACAGGTTAAAGAAGTTTTATCTGTAATTCGTTTTACTCAATCGACCGTCAAGAAACTTTGTGATGTTTTACGTAGTGATGTTTGTCAGATAAGAGAAGTAGAGAGTAAAATTCGTAATCTGGTTGTTGATAAAAGCAAAGTTAAAATGGATATATTTAAGAAAGCTTTTATTGGAAATGAAACTTCTCCAGATTGGCATGATTCTTTAGAGTTGAGTAATAATATTATTGAAGAAGTTAAATCGCAGCAAAAAATTATTATAGATATTACTAATAATACTGGTTTATCTGTAAAGAAAATTAAACAAATGAATGTGGTTATGATTAATGCTGATAAAAACTTCCAACAAGCTAAAGAAAAAATGATTGAATCTAACTTGCGTCTTGTTGTTTCTATTGCCAAAAGATTTAACAATAGAGGATTGCAGTTCCTTGATCTTATTCAAGAAGGAAATATGGGGCTAATGAAAGCTGTAGATAAATTTGAACATCGCCGTGGATTTAAGTTTTCAACTTATGCTACTTGGTGGATTCGCCAGTCTATAACTCGTGCTATTTCTGATCAAGGTAGAACTATTCGTGTACCTGTTTATATGGTTGATACTATGCAAAGAGTTAATCGCTTTATTAATAATCATATTCAGGAGAAGGGTGTAGAGCCGACTACGCAGGAAATGTCAGTAGCTTTAGGTATTAGCGAAAATAAAATAAAAACTGCTCTTACAGCAGCTAAGAACTCTATATCTTTAGATACAACTACAATTGGTGATGATGATAGCGACACTATAGGTGATTTAATAGCAGATAAAAATACTTTAAATCCTATGGAGGTTGCTATGCTGGAAGGCGATAAACTTGCTATAGAAAAAGTTCTTTCTACTTTGAATCCAAGAGAAGCTAAAGTATTACGTTTGCGTTTTGGTTTGAATCAGGATCAAACCGAACATACTTTAGAAGAAGTTGGTAATCAAATGAATCTGACTCGTGAACGAATTAGACAGCTTGAAGTAACAGCTATAAGTAAACTAAAGAAACCTCATAGAGTAGAAGAAATTAGTAACTTAATGGGACAGGATATAACTTCATTCTAAAAATCAATTCTATTATCGACGACCCTCATCGTATTAAGGGGTATGTTGAAAATGGTAATAAAAAAACCCACATCGGTGGGTTTTTTATTTTAATAATTATTTATTTTTTTACTGACTATCTTCTTCTGGTTCTATCCATGAGCATGAAC
>Ga0308160_10002091_pt1 | contig 25273 bp, 25 predicted proteins | sample PhyFR1_FD_201036 | JGI IMG/M metagenome (GOLD analysis project Ga0308160, IMG submission 201036) | Phyllosphere microbial communities from UC Gill Tract Community Farm, Albany, California, United States - DLSLF.R1 | ecosystem: Host-associated > Plants > Phyllosphere > Unclassified | place: USA... | reverse complement strand
CTCGCGGCCTCTGCCTCGCCCTCGCCCGACGACAACAAGGGCGCATCAGCGTCGAATGCCGACCTCGTCAAGGCAGCCCGGTTGGGCGAGGCCGGTCTGCTGATCGGTCTCGGCCGAGCCGCCGACGTCGGCAAGGAGGCCCGCGCGCTCGCGAGGGACGTCTGGGGCGGGCCGTCAACCGGCGGCGTCGCAGGAACGCCCGGCGGCGGCCGGTTACGGTCGAAGGAAGCTAATGTCGGCCTGCGCATCGCGGGCGGGCTCGTCCTCGGCGTGCTCGAGGACGAGATCCTCCGGTCAAAGTGGGTCGCCCCGGTCCTTCTAGCTCACCGAGTTCCGGTTTGCCTGCCGCTGATGCCAACGTACCGCTTCTCCGTCGAGCAGGCAGTACATGAAGTCGTGCCTCGACCTCGCCTCGGGCTCGCTCGACAACTCGGCCAAGCCCATCATTCTGTCGCTGACGGCCGCCCTCTTCGTCGTGCGTCGCCTTGGCAGACCTGCACCAAGCTGCTCTCAGGGCTGACCCCACCCTGACCGGTCGTCCTGCGCAGAACACACGCGAAAAGCAGTCGATCGTCATGCTCGAGACGGCGCTTCAGATGGCGCGCTCACTCGGCCCGGAAGGCGCCGGCGGTAATGCCGCCCTCGGTGCCTGGCTCGGCGAGAAGTACGAGGGTACGTCTGCGACGCCTGCCAAGTGCCTTTCTTCCGCTGCTACGGCCTCCTCGCTGACTTCGTCGTTGCCCGCCGGGCGATACTTCCTGCCGCCAGCCGTCGTCCGCAAGAACGGCCAGGCCGACAAGGCCGACGCGATGGCCAAGCGCAACGGCTTCCACCGCCAGCGGCTCGCGCAGATCCGGACAAAGGCCGGCGGGGGCGCATACCAGCCCTGGGTGGTGGGCGAGGGTGCCGAGGAGTAGGACAGTATGAGGGCGTCTCCCGGTCAAGGGGAGGGAGAGTCGAAACACGCATCGCTCTGCATCTGATCGCCGTTTGTGAGGCAGCTGCAGCTTGGGGAGCAAAAGTGCGAATTATGTTATAGAGTGCAGGCAAGACGAGAGAGGATGCGTACGTATAGTCGCGAACTCGATCTACAAAGACGCGCACTTGGCATCAGAACTGTGGACTCGCGCTGGCAGACTACGTCTGGCGCGGCGCTGTAAGTCAGCTGTCGCCGACGTTCAGGTCAATGGAGAGTGCGACACAGACGTCAGACCGCTTCCAGAGCAAACCGAAGAGAGAGAGAGCGACCACAACGTGCGGCCCGCTCCTCCTCGATGCGCTGCAGAATGTTGTGACCGAGCCTGGAGAGAATACGCCACTCAGACTCTAACCTCCAGACCAACAGAACAGGAGACCAAGCGTACCGGTGCTTGACAGAGATCTTGCTCCGGCCTTGGACCGGCCGAACGAGATCCTCTCCTTCACGTAGGAGTCGGCCGGTGAACGTTGGCTCATGCGAGGGCGTCTCGAGGTCCTGGGTGATCTCCAGCCGGGGCATGCGCCAGCCGCGATGCCGCTGGACCCACTCATGGAACTGCGACCAGCCCGTCTTGCAGTGATTGAGGATGGGCCGGTTCGTCGCTCCGTCGAATTCGTTGTTGTCCGGGGTACAGGACGTCGGCGCCTCCTCGTAGACCTCAACTACCAGCTGGACCGACTCCTTGATCAACCGCGGCAGGTGGAGGCGGCGGAGCCAGGTCTGGGTGACGCAGAGACCATAGGACTCGTAGACGGCACCGACAAAGGCCTCAAAGACGGTGGCCTGCAGTGCTGGGTTGGAACGGATGCTCGAAACCTGGGCGTAGTGAGCTAAGAGCTGCAGATGGAGACCGTACAGGACGGGGAGCCGTGCGTGGACACAGTTGAACCCGAGCGCGCCCTTGATGCTCTGTTTTCGAAGAGGTCGACATGAGGGCCTTCAAATCCTTGCTTGACACCTAGGAGCCCTCCGAGACGCACAAGACGACGCCGTGCTTGAGATCGCGTCCATCATCTCCGTTAGGCAAAGCTTGATGACATTGTCCCTGAGGAACTGGGCACAAGCAGCCGGCTTCAGTCCGAACGTCGACGTAAACGCAAGCGGTAGAAGAGCGGGTATGTACGCTGAGTCGTTCGTTTTCGACGAAATCCCCGAGGCCGCGCTTGAAGGTAGATTGTGCCTGCTCGAGGAGCGACTTGTGGATCTTCCAGGACTCGGCAGCCTCACCGACCGGGGCCGGAGTCGCAGGCAGCTCCTCTAGCGTTAGAGAGGCGATAAGCTCCTGAAGCTCAGGTGCTGGACAATGTGGTCGGCCGAGAGGAGGACAGGCATTCGTTGCGGGCAAGATGTGGCGAGTTGACGAGTAGGCAAGTGAAGGACCTCCACAGGGGGGAACAACGTCGCTAGACTGGAACGGCCAACGTCAAGGCGCTGCGCTCACTCACAGAGTCTTGAGGGGTGGCTGCTCGCAGGTCGGGACGGACGGGAAGAGCGCTGGCGGTCACGGTTGGTGGTCGGTGTCGAGAACAAGAGCGGCAGATCCAAGGGAGCTGACAGGCTCGACAGGACAGCATTGACAGGCCACGGTGAAAGGAAAGGCGCGCCTGCTGCGCGTCGCCTCTTTCAAGGCATCGGCGCCGACGCGACCGGTCGACGACGCCCGAGCATCTGACTTTTCAAAGCATGGCCGCGATAAGCCTAGGAAGGTGTCTGGCCAGTGGTCGCGCATTGCTACAATACAAGGGTTCAGCGAATAGTCCGCAAACATGGGCGCGGGGGCGTTCGCGACGGCGGAAGGGGCGAGAGGCAGAGAGAGAGGTGGTGCGAGCGGAGGGAAAGGTCACGAGAGTGCTACAAGCGCGGGCAGAATAGAGCGAGCTGGAGTCTATCGAGAAGAAGGGGTGAGAGACTGGTCTAAGAGGTGAGGGGGTTCGGTGCGGCGGTGGCAGCAGCGGGGGCGTCCTTGGACGACACCGGCGGCGGCGGCGGTAGACTGGCAGTCGCAGTGATGGCGAGGCCGACCGCCGGCGAGGGGTTCATCAGGCTGCCGAGGAGCGACTTCCCGTTGCGAACGCGGGGCGGAGCCGTCGGCGTGCCGACAGTCATGTCTGCTGGCGAGGTGGACCCCGGCTTGGCCGAGGATGACGGCGGGCCGAGCGACGACTTGTCGGCCGTCGGCTGTTTGCGCTTCCTCGACGTCGACGATGGGGCGGCCGACGAAGGGGTTGGGATCGCAGCCACCATAGTCGGAGCGAGTGGGCTCGGCGGAGCCGTCTCGTCGCCGTCGCCCCGAGCGCTCAGCGGCTGGTCGGCCCCGCCGCTCGCCTTCTTCTGCTTGCCCTCGAGGTTGGCCATCAGGCGGGAGGCCTTGCCGGCGCGGCGGCCCTTGCGCCGGCGAGCGGGCAAGGCGATCGCCCGAAAGTTGATCGTCTTCTTGTGGCGGTAGTAGTAGAGTACGCATTGGTCGGCCGTCTTGTGCGGGAGGGCGTCGGCAATCTTGCCTGCGAGAGTGAAGCAGGATGGGTCAGCGAGGAGGGGGCATTCGAGCCGGAGCGACAGCCAGGAGCGACGCACCGAACTGCTTGGGATGGCTGGCAAACTTCTTGGCAAAGATCTCGCGCTCCTCGTCGGTCCAGACGTCGGTCGAGGTCGTGATCTCGTAAAAGGCGTCGGGGTCGAGGACGAGGCCGTTGGCGTCGTCGTAGGCGTCGCGCTCGCGCGCCATCGGATCGCGGACCATGTCGGGCACGACGGCCGCCGTCCGGGCCGCGCGGAGATTGGGGTCGAGGTAGTCGGCGTCGCCGAGCGAGGCGAGAATCGACTGAAACTCGGCCTCGGACCTGACGACGTCCTGGAAGTAGCCCTGCTCGGGGTAGTTGCCTCGCGTCGAGCGCGAGGTCCGGCCGGGCCGGAAGTCGTCAAAGCCGCCGAGACCGGTGCCCTGCGAGGGCGTCGAACTGGCCCCGCCAGGCGTGTAGACGCTCGGCGTCCGCGCGTGCTGGTTGACTGCCGGTCGCTTGGCCGCCTTGCGCTTCTCGGTCACTCGATCGAGCCGGGCGCACGAAGCGGTCCACTCGGCGTTGAGCGTCCGATACTCGGACCGGAGCGCGGTGAGACGTGCAGCCTCGGTCGCGAGTGCTAGCTCAACCCGCTGAGCAACGGCCGCTCGAAGGCTCGCCTGGCGCTCGGCCGAGAGGCCCTCAATCACCTTGAGCGGCTTGGTCGACGGATTGTACGACGGCCCAGCGACGGCGACGGTCTCCTTGACCTTTGCCTGTCTCGGGAGTCGCGAGCTGACCGGGTCGGCCAGGCAAGCATTGAAGCCGATGATCTGGCCGATCTCACCGTCCGAGAGAAGGGCGCCGGCAGCCGCGCGGGCGTGCGAGACGACGTGAGCCTTGACGAGGTCGAGCATCTCGTCCTGGGTGAGCGACGAGCGCGAGACGGACGACATGTCGGCGTCGTCGTCTGCGTCGTCGCCCGTAGCGGCAGGCGGCGGTGTCGTCTCGGCCTCGGCCAGCTGCTCGTCCACCTCCATCGCCTCGGACGACTCGGTCAGCGGGACGGCGGCCTCCTCGGCCTTGACCTCGACGGTTGAGGCATCGACGTCCATTGGCTCGACCTCCTCGACGACGACAGCCGAAGTGACAACCTCAACGCCCTGTGGCGCCGAAGGGCAGACCGCAGGGACTGGGTTCGGATTGAGGAGCGTCTCGAGCGCGCGGGAAGGCGAACGCGAGGTCGACCGCAGGAGATCTTTCCCACCCGTCGGCAGGCCAGGAATTGGAAGGATCGCCGGCAGCTGCTCGCTCGGACTGGCTCCGATCGCAAGCGCGGACTCTGCTTTGGCGGGCGAGCTGGGGACAGCAGCGATGGCGGCGGTTGGCGACGTCGTCGCGGGCGTCAGGACTTCGGTCCGCAAGACGACAAGAGCGTCTGCTGAAATGGGTCTGAAGGTCAGTCTCCTTGTCGTTGCAGCCGCCCAGATAGATCGAACGGCAAGCTAAGCGCAAGTCGGGACGACGCACCTGGTGAGCCAAGGACGACCTGGACTTTCTCCTCGGCGTGCTGCTCCCCTCCAGCGGTCGGAGGGGCGCTTTCCGGGCTGATGGGACCGACGACGCGGGCCGTCTCCTCGCCCACCGTCTCAGGCGGCGTTCTCGGCGAGTGGTGATCGGGCGACTGCGGAGGTTCAACGGCGGCGGCGGTAGCGGCGGGAGGGTTGGCCGCTGTCGATGGCACAGCCGATGCCGGCGGCGGCGGGGAGGCAGATTGGCGTGCCTGCAGAGTCGTCGAGGGAGCCGAGATCGCGGGCGTGTGCGGCGACGCTGGCCGCGGAGGGGAGAGCATTGCGGGACGGGCGAGATCGGCCGAGCCGTCGCTGCGCGCTGCTGCGGCCAGAAGCGGGGGCGGCGACGAAAGGCGTTGAAGCAACGACTTCGTCTGCGGTTGCTGAGCCGGCGGCGGAGGCGACTCGTCCTCCTCGCCCTCCTCCTTCTCGTCGTCAACCGCGATGCCGTTGCCGACGATGACGCCAGCGGAAGCGTCCTGGCTCTCCTCGGACGGTCGCGCGGCCGTCGGTGGTGGGCCCATCGGAGCAAAACGGTCGGCGTCTTGCCTGGCAGAGTGGTTGCCAGATCGGCCAGACGAAGCGAAGGACGAGGAAGAAGGCGCAACGACTGGCGGTGGGAGCGGTCGACGCTTGCCGTCCGGGCCGGTCAAGACATCTGCCCAGCCGCCGACGGCCGGTGACGGCAGCGGAGGGAGGCCATCGCGGTCGAGCGCCTCCTGCTTGACCGGCAGGGACGAGCTCTCGCCGCCGCCGTTGACGCTGGCGACGCTACTGCTTCGCCTGTGCTGCTGCGCTTGACCGCCAGATCGATCCCACTGGTTCGCACCTGGCTGGCGCTTGACCGTCGTCGGCGGCGGCGAGGCCGTCCGCTTGGACGGCCCGCCACCGCCACCGCCAGTCGTCGTCGTCGTCGAGGACGAGGCGTTGCTCGGCCGCCGTCGGCCAGCGGCCGGCGTCCGCTCAGGCGAGCGCGACTCGCGGTAGTCGAGCGAGATTGACTCGCCCCGGCCGGCATTGTGGTCCGGCCCTCCGCCGGCGCCGTTGCTCGCGTGCTGGCCGTAAGGGCCGAAGGCTGACGGCGGTGGGATGGGGTACGACGACCGCCCGCCGTTGACGCCGCCGGCGGCAGACGGGCCGAAGCGCGGGAGGAGGTGTGGTGGCGGGGGATAAGGTCCACGGCCGTTTGGTCCGGCCGCGGGAGACGACAGGCCTCCGGCTGCCGTCGCCGTCGGGTAGGGCGAGGAGAAGCGAGTGTTTGACCGCGGAGCGCCAAGCGGCTGCGGCGGAGCGCCGGCGAGTGTGCCCGTCGACGAGGCCAACGGCCGGTCGTACTGGTCTCGCCGGTAGGAGGGTAGCGGCGGGGGCGAGGCGGACGTCCGTCGGCGAGGGGGGAGACCGGCCGAAGCCAGGTGGGGCGGTAGCGGCCGGTCGGGCGGCCCGCTGCCGTTGACGTGCCGTTCGGGCCACATCGACCGTCTCGGCAAGAGCGGCGGCGAGAGCGAGTGCGAGTTCAGATGCATGCCGCCTTGTCCGTTCGGGAGCGGCGCCGGCGGCGGAGGGAGACCTCCATTCCGTCTCCCGTACGCAGACGTCGGCTCGCCGGAGAGCGTCGACGACGACGACGGCGGGCCAAACGAGCTGTCCCGCTCACGATGGGTGCGCTCGAGCCGGTCCTTTTCACGCGCGTCCGATTCACGCCGGCGGTCCCAGTCGTCAGCCGGGTGCTGCCGTCGGAGCCCTCCTCCGCCGACGCCGAGCAAGGGTGGCAGCGTTGAGGAGGACGACGAGGGCGCGCTCGTCCAGTCGCGCTCCCAAGATGCGCGGCCGCCGCTGTCGTCCCGATAGGGGTGGTAGTCGTTGGACGCCGAGGGCGACGGCGGACCGCCTCGAGGGCCATAGTCGTCCCGCTCATCCTCGTAGCCACCACCGGGTCCAAACGGCCGCTTGCGAGGGGGCGAGAAGTTTGGCCGCTGAGGAAGGAAGGGCGGGAGGCTGCCGCCCGCACTCGCTGCCGGGGCCGAGCTCGACGACGATGCCGAGGGTATGCGCGACGGAGGCGGATAGGGCGGCCCACTTGAGCCGTTTGCGGACGGGGGAGGAGGCCTGAAGCTGCCGCTAGCAGAGCCGTAGCTGCCACTGGCACCGTACGCAGGCCGCCCAGGGGGTGAGGGAGAGCGGAAGGGCCGCTGGGGCGAGGGCGACCTCCGACGGCCGTATGCGGACGAGCTCGACGGCGGCATCATTGGCCCTCCCCGCGCTGGAGGAGGTCCATCTGGATGCGAGTTGCCGTATGAAGGAGCGCCATACTGCGGCTGGATGCGGATCGAAGTGGAAAAGAGGCCAGAGTGAGACGGAGGAGCAAAGGCGGCGGTCAGCGATGAAGGGACGACCAACACACGGGCCCGCCGTCCTCGCGGGTGGGCAGAACTCGGACGTTCAGGCCTGAGCTCCGCGAGAAGAACGAAACGAAAGCGACGGACCTCTGATCCGGATCGGTCGGTCGGGCGAGCCGTCGAGAATGAAGCTGCCGGGCCGTCTTCAACGGCGGTCGAGCTCGCCCGTGAGCCCTCGGCCGTCGTCGACGCTGCTGCCGCTGCTGCCGCGCCCGCCTTGGCCGCCGCTGTCCAGCGGTTCGGGGCGGTCGACACGGTCGCATTGGCCGAGGACGAGGCTGGGCCAGCGCGGTCCCAGCGGGGAAGCGGCGGCGGTGGTGCTGGTGCTGAAGGGAGAGGGAGGGTGCGGGTCGTCTGCGAAGACGAGGAGGTCGAGCCTGCCGGCGAGTAGTCGTCCTGCGCCGCCGTCGAGCGAGGACCCCATGACGGCCGGGGATGCCGAGCGGCGGCGGGAGAGGGCGAACGAGGCCGCATGCAAGAGGGCTGTGACGGTGGATGGATGGCCGGGCGCCAGGGTCAGCACGAGACAAGCAGAACGGACGGGCGGCGGCGAGGGCGGAGGGTGCGCGCGTTCGAGGGAGGATGGGCAGAGACGCACCGGGCGTGCCGGCCCGAGAAGCTAGAGCGGCGCAGGAGGTGAAGGCAGACGGAGAGAATCAGGGATGGCTTGCGGCCATGCGGCCGGGGTTATTGACTGTGTGCTTTGCAACGGATGTCTGGGGGTCGGGTCGGGGTCGAAGAGAGGAGGTGAGCAGGCGGGGCTCTGAGCTGGCCCTGCCGCTGCTGTGGCTGCTTGCCTGCCTGCAAGGAGTCTCACGCGCGCGCCCGCGGCGCCCAGAGCGGCCGGCTCGAGGACTTTTCCCCAGCGCGGGCAGCAGAGGCAGGCCAGCGACACCGACACCGACCCACTCCTCCTCCTCCTCAACCCTCTCTCTCTCACACCCCTCTCTCACTCTACCAATATGGCCAGCATGGACATCGACATGACGCTCGACGACGTTCGTCCTTCCCTCTGATGAGTTTGCTCCGCCTCGAGGGGAGCGACCGACTGACGCGCTTTCCCCTTCACGCGCATCCGCCTCGACTCGGCCCATCTCCCTCTTCTACCGCTCTCTCTCCCTGGCTCGCATCCACCCCTCCTCTCCTCTTCTCTCTTCGGACGTCAACAGATGATCACGACCAACAAGAAGAAGTCGCAGCCCCGTGCCAAGCGCGCCCCGAAGGCTGCCGCCGGCGCCGCCCCGGCTGCCGGTGGTGCCCGCGCCCGCTACAGTGGCGCCGGAGCGCCGGCCGCCAACGGTCGTCAGGCCCAGGCGGCGGCCAACATCCAGGCCGGCCAGGGCAAGCTTGCCGGCGAGGCCTTCAAGATTATCGTCAGCAACCTGCCGCTCGACGTCGACGACGCGGCCGTCAAGGTCCGTACTCGCTTCCTGTTGTTGCGCGTGGTGTGGCGAGGCGGGCGCGCGCCCGCTGGCCGTGGCACCGCCACCTGCCTTCCCCACCCTCCACCGGGTCCAAACCGAGTCTAAACCCGCCATTCTCTCACCCATCCAGGACCTCTTTGACTCGACGATCGGCCGCACGCGCGAGTGTGCGCTTACGTACGACCGCAACGGCAAGCACAAGGGCGTCGCGACCGTCGTCTTCCAGGCCAAGGGCGACGCCCAGAAGGCCTTCAAGACGTGTGCGTCGTCTACTCCTTTACTCCCCGACCGCGCACGAGAGGGTACAGGGCTGACCTGTCCCCGGCTGATGTCGTCTTGCAGACAACAACCGGCTCGTTGACGGACGTTAGTACCCACTCATCGCTTCCTCCGACTCTCAACCTCCCCTACACTCGCGCGCGGAGGCTTCCTTGGGAGCGCACGCCAACCGGGATTTGGAGGTTCTTGAGCGCCGGACGCTCGTCCGTCTCCAACCGCCAGCGGACGCTTCGAGAGCGTTCAGATTGAGCGCCGGCCGGCCGCATCCAGGAGTTGGCCCACCTGCCTCTCGCGCTAGAGTCGGCAGCTGCCCGTGCTTCCTCTCGGACCTGGAGCAGGCGAGAAGCGGATCCGTCATCGAGGTTCGACCTTGCGACGTTCCAGCTGCAGCAAAAGGCGGTGACGGCAATGAGCTCTGCTCCGCTCTTCCCGACCACGCTCGACTGGTCCAAGCGCCCGTGTGCCGCGGCCGGTCGGCTCATCTTGGCTATGGTCGAGGGCGGTTGGCATCCGTTCCAACGTGGACGAGAGGCAGCCGTCTGCGTGCCGTCCTTCTAGGGCGCCGATGTCTATCCAGCGTCGGCCGTCGATTCGTCGATGGTGCTCGAAGCAGGCTCTGCGTGCGCCTCGTGCCTTGCGCGCGCGAGGCAAATCGAGTCGGCCGACCATGGCGATCCCGCGGCTGCTTTCCCAGCAGCTTGTCGGCGATGCTGGCGGCAACTGCCGCCGGGATTCAAGGCGCAGCCCTCGCTCGCGCCGGGCCGCTCCTCTGGCGCGGCGCTCCTGTCGCTCAGCCAGAGCTGGGTTCAGCCTGGCCCGCGGCTGCAGGCCCAGCAGGCCTCGCATTGCTCTTGCGAAGCGACAGGCTTGGTCAAGGCCGCCTGTCGTTCGTCAGAACGAGAGGCCATAGCCGTCGACGCACCTCGCGTCGGCCAAGCCTTTGCTCGCTCGTGGCGAAGCGAGTAGGTCGACTGTGGCCAGCCGAACGCAAGGCAGGACTCGGTCCGGTTGCGGCCTGTCGGTCACGACTTTGTGCGCGTCGTTCAGACCCGCAGCGCAAACACGGCGGTGGCTCCGCCTGCCTGCCGCATCTGCCGCGCTGTCGGCGTGTGTTGCGCAGCCTCGCCACTTTTCGCACTTGCCGGCGTCGCCATCTCCATCCCCATCCGACCCACGCACCCCCTCCCGCCTGTTTGCGCGAGGACACCCTGCCGGAACGATCGACTGATCCCCGCTCGCCCGCTCGTCCGCTCCGCCTCTCCCGCCTCGCCCTCCCAAACTCGACCCCCAACGCACGCCAATCGACCTCGACCCTTAACCGACGCCCGTTTCTCCGGCCCCTTGTCTTTCTGCGCCGCTTTTGCCCTCCTCCCTCCAGGTACGCCGATGAAGGTCGAGCTTGTCTTCTCCAAGCCGCCCGCACCGGTCCAGACGCTTGCTTCGCGGGTCGCTGCCCCGATCGCCGCCGCTCCCGCTGCCACGTGAGTGCCCTCCGTCGGCCCCGTCCGCGAGCAAGCGAGCAGGCGACTGACAGACAGACGTCGCTATTGTTCCTTCCCCCTTACGTACGGACAGTCGCGGTGCTGCCCGGCCCAAGAAGGGCGGCAAGGCCCCCGGCGGTGCCAAGCCGGCCGACTCGGGTCGCCGGCCGCAGAAGTCGCAGGCCGACCTCGATGCCGAGATGGACGTTCGTCCTCTCCTTTCTCCACCTCTCTCACCGGTCATCGGACGAGCACGAGCTGACCCTACTGACCTTACCCGCTCTCTCAGAACTGGAAGACGGCCGAGAGCTCGACCGCCGCCGCCCCGGCCGCCGCCGAGACCGCCCTTTAACGGCCTCGCTGCTTCGCCCTCCTCCCCCCGGGTCTCTCGCGCCTCTCCGCCGGCCGGCCTTTGGCCCCCTTGACGGCCCCCTCCCATCCCCCGATGCGTTCCGTCCTCGTCGGCCGCCGCCCGAGGGCCGTTGCTCTCTTATCTCTCTTTGGCCCGGCGTAATGACCGCCCGCTCTATCGAAATGATGCCTCCCTTGTACTCTGAGCCGTCGGGCTCGAATTCAGAGACGGCTTGACCTGCAGAGCATCGATGCTAGTGCGACGACCAGTGCAGACGGACGGAGTCGCCGCCGTTGCTGCGCGGGGCGAGATTTGCCCCTCTGTCCCGCCGCCTGCTCCCTGCCCTCCTACGGGTTCCGCCGCGCCCTCCTGTCCGACCATCACCTTCGCCCGCTCCCGCTCCCTAGAGCTCCTTACCTAACCCCTCCTCCGTCAGCCAGAGGAGCCCGAGAGCACACACTGTTCGTCTCACCCGACCGGCTCTGCACGCTCGCTGGCGCTTCACGCAACCGGCGAGCGATGATCCGTCGGCCGACCGTCGCGCCTGACCTGCTAATGACCCCCTGTCTGCCTCCCACCTCCAAGCTCCCCACCATGTCGTCCCCAGCAGGCGACTCGACTGACGTCCCGACGACGAGCACGCCGACCGACCCGTCATTCCCCATCCCAAGTGTCGCCGGTGCCGTTGCCCAGGAGCAGCAGCACGACGACCGGCGCGAGCCGGCCGACGACGCGTCTGCCGGGCGCGAGTACAAGCGCGCGCGGGGCGACCTCGCGCTCGGTCCGTCCTCCTCATCCTGTCTCCGCGACGCCTCCTGGCCGCGTTAGGGCGTGGAATATCGCAGGCGCCAGTGGAGGACCTGGACTGACCGCTCGCTGACTGGTAGACCCGTTCAACGACCCGGACGGGACGCGCGGCCCGCGGACCGGCGAGCGCCGCGGCGGCGCGCAGGGCAAGCAGGCAAAGGACATTTGGTCGGACCTCGCCATGCCTGGTCCGTTCGCCGCGTTGTTTTTGCGTGCGACGCTCTCTGCTAGGCTTGCGCGCTGACAGAGCACCTCTTTGTACCCTCGGCGTCGTTCTTCGACTCTCCAGCGGTCGCTGCGCGGCCGGACGTACGAACCCCCCTCTGTCAACCGTGTGCGCAGACGAGTTGGCCCGTGCTGATCCTTGCCTTGACCACTCTCTCGTGTCCTTGCAGCGCGGATCGGCCGGCAGCCAGATCCGGCTCTACGCCAACCTATTCCCCATGCGGCTCAGCGCCCGCGACACGAGAATGTTCGTCGGCCGCATTCCCCTCTCTCCCGACCGCGACTGCGCCTCTGCGCCCGACTGCTGGCGAACGTCTCTCACCCCGCTCGGCGCTCCAGTTACCACTACGACGTCGACTTCCGGATCGCCGACCTCGACAAGGACATCAAGTGGAACAAGGACGACGCGAGCCGCGCTTGGGCCGCCTTTGCCGCGAGCCAGCCTAACCAGGCTGGCGCCATCCGCGCAGTGCGTCGACCGACTGACTGCCTTGGTCTGCTCGGCGCTCAAGACGCTGACCCCAACCCTTCCTCGCGTACTTCAGACCGCGTTCGACGGCCTCAAGAACGTACGTCCGACGCTCTTGCCTGAAACCTGCTGGTCAGCGAGCTAACCCTTCCCTCGCACGCAGGCCTACACGCCCGTCCAGTTTACGTTCCCGCCGGACGCCGACGGCAAGGAGGTCCACGAGGGCAACTTTGCCGTCGAGTTCCAGCTTGGCAACCGGACCAAGCGCTGGGTCATCGCCCTCGGCCTCGTCAACACGATCGACATGCAAAAACTGCTCGACTATGCGAGCGACGTCGAGAGCGGCGCGCCCAACGTTCGGCAGAAGGCGGTCGAGGCGGCCAAGGCCGTCCCGAGCTCGATCCAGGCGCTCGACATCCTCCTCCGCGCGCACGTTGGCCAGAAGTGCGGCCGCTTCCTTTGAGTTTCCCTCGCTGTGCCGCTCGTCGCTGATCCTGTCGCGAGTCTGCTCTTGGCAGCTTCAAGATCACCTCGGGCCAGGGTCGCAAGTGGTTCAAGGCCGGCTTCCAGTCGTCGCCGCTCCCGGTCGGTGCCGAAGTCCTGCAAGGGCTATTTCAGTGCGTGGTCGTTCACGCAGCACATCATCCCTTTCGTCCTGCGGCTCACCGCCCCTCTCCCGTCTTGCAGGTCTGTCCGGCCGACTAGCCTTGGCCCGGCCCTCCAACTCGAGTGGGTGACCTCATCCGCCGCCTCTTCCCATCGCTCGCTGACGCTACGGTCGACCGTCTCAACAGCACTGCCTACTCTGCGTTCATCAAGGGCGGCAAGCTGATGGACGTCGTCATGGCACTGTCGCCCTCCCTCGGCGGCGGCCGAGGCGGCTTCGGCGGAGGCGGCCGCGGTGGCTACGGCGGAGGCCGGGGCGGCTACATGGGTGGCAACGGCGGCCACAACATCCAGCCCGACTGGTGCGTCCCCTGCTTCGCCTGCTATGCCCTCTCGCGCCGGACGAGATGATCTAACGGATTGGCTCTTCGCTTCGCATCGGTCGTTGTCCAGGCGGCGGATGAAGCGTTACCTCAAGTCGGCGCGCGTCACCTTCACCCATCGCGAGGTCGCCGTCCCGCTCACCATCTTTGGCTTCACCCGGCTCGGCGCGAACGAGGAGACGTTTGAGTTGAAGCCCCGGCGCAAGCGCGGCGAGCCCGAGCCGGCCGAGGGCGAGGGCCCGCCGCCACGGACGCTCTCGATCGCCCAGTACTACGCCGAGAACGTACGTCGCCCACTCCCGTTTGTGCCCGTTCGAACCCCTTGCGACTGCACCGACTCACATTCGCGCCGCCCTGCTTGCAGTACAACATCAACCTCCAGCGGCCCGACTGGCCGTCAGTCGGCTTCGCGGTCATCCTCTGCGGCCCTCCCTTTGCGCCAGCTGACGTCGTCGCCCCTGTCTAACTCCCGTCTCGCCAGCTGCGTCGACCTCAAGGAGAAGCGCATGCGGGTGCCGGTCGAGCTCTGCGTGCTCCTGCCCGGCCAGCCGGTGCCGTTCGCCATGATGCTCCCCGAGCAGACAGCCCAGATGATCCGGGCAAGTACCTCTGCTCGATCGGCCGGCTGCTCGCCGAACGCCGCATCTGATCTTATCGCCCGTTTCCTTCTCTTCTGCCCCTCAGGTCGCCGGCAAAGCCCCGCCCGAGCGCTTCAGGGAGATTAAGGCTACGCGCCAGGTGGCCTCGTACGTTTCGCCGATGTTTGACGCATGGCAGGTCGAGATCCAGTCGCAGCCGGCGCAGGCCCTCGGCCGGATGCTTCCGCCGCCGCGCATCCAGTACGCGCCGAGCTCGCGCGAGCCAAGCCCCCGCGTCAACGCCGGCACGTGGAACAACCTCGGCGTTCGTCTCCTCTCCTTGCTCCCGGTAAACTGGATCTCGTCCACTGACTGACGCACTGCGCTCTCCCCTTGACTTTGGTGCACCTCCCGCTCGCAGTCCCAGTTCAAGCGCCCGGGCATCCCGCTCGACTCGTGGGGCTGGATCTCCTTTGACCGCAACTTCAACAGCGACCGCATCAAGCAGTTTGCGACGGCGTTCATCCGCGTCCTCCGGGATTGCGGCATGGTCGTCGTGCATCGCCCTTTCCCAAGCTGGCCTTTGACTCGCCATCAGCCGTCGCTGACGAGGGACCCCTTCCTCCCCTTGCCGAATGGGCCAGAACAACGAGCGGCCCGTCGTCCACGAGGGCTCGCACGACCTCCTCCGGTCGCTCAAGGAGACGGGCAAGAAATGTGTCGAGCAGTCGGGCCGGCCGCCGCAGCTCCTCTGCATCTTGGTCCCAGACCGCATGACGTACGAGCCGCTCAAGCGGCACCTCGCGTCGGACCTCCCCGCCCTCGGTGAGTCCTTTCGCGCGGCATGTGGCCGGTCACCATCCTCCGCAATGCCCCGCTGACATCGTCATTGCACGCTGCCTCTTGTCCCGTTGCCCCGCCCTCTGCAGTGCCATCCCAGTTCATGATGACCCCGACAATCGGCCGGCAGAGCGACTCCCGCAAGCTGAACCAGTACCAGATGAACGGTGCGTCCGCACCCAGTCGCTGGCTCTTCTGGTCGCGGAACACCGAGGCTGACCAGACCCCGCTCGTCCCACAGTCGCCATGAAGGTCAACCTTAAGCGTGCGTACCGCCGCTCGGCTCGCGACAGGCTCCTCTGAGCCTTCTGCGCTGACACTCTCGCGCTGCGCTCCGCTCGCCGCCAGTCGGAGGCTCCAACTGGAGCCTGTCGCCTGCAGACCTCCCCCCGCGGACTATGATCCTCGGTTGCGATGTCACCCACCCGAACCCGGGCTCGAAGTCGGCCTCGATGGCCGCCGTCTGCGGCACGACCGACGCCACGGCCTCCGACTACAAGGTTGAGATCCGGCTCCAGGACCAGCGCGTCGAGGTCGTTCAGCGCATGGACGAGATGGTCCGGGCGCTGCTCGAGAACTGGAAGGCCAACCCGGTCAACGGCGGTAAGGGACCCGACAAGATCGTCTGCTATCGCGACGGCATCTCGGACGGCGAGTTCCACCAGGTCGTCGAGACCGAGATCGCGGCCATCCGCCGTGCGTCCTCCGAGCTCGGTCCCTTTGTCCCGCTGCCTCTTGCGCCTCCCCACCTGCTGACGCGCAACGCTTGACTGTATCCTCCCTGCAGAGGCCAGCCAGGAGTTCAGCCCCGGCCAGCCGATCCCGATCACGGTGCGTCTCGGCGCGACTGAGCTTTTGATGTCCATCGACGCTAACGAACGCTCGCCCCGCCTTCTCCTATGCAGTACGTCAGCGCCGGCAAGCGCCACCACATGGTGAGCTTCGCTCGCCCAGGATCCCAACTCTAAGCTCGTCACTGACACGCGCGTCACCCGCACAGCGCTTCTTCTGCTCCCAGGAGGACTCGCGCTTCGCCGACCGCAAGGGCAACCTCCCGCCGGGCACGGTCGTCGAGTGAGGACACGCCCCTGCCAGATCTTCTCCGGCGCCAGTCAGCCAACAGCTGACGGATCTACCTACCTCGCTCAGTGCTAAAGGCGTGACTCAGCCGCTCATCTTCGATTTCTACCTTCAGGTGCGCCGGCGTCCCGCGTGATTGGGCGTCTCGCCAAGTTCTCTCTCTGCACAAACCTGACTCGAATTCCTTCACCTTCTTCTAGGCCCACGCCGGCCTCCAGGGCACGGCGCGGCCCACCCACTACACCGTCCTCGCCGACCAGAACGGCTTCAGCTCGGACGAGATCCAGCGCGTGCGTCCGTTCTCCTGCTCGCAGCTGCACCCTCCGGCGCTGACAACCGCCGCTTGGAACGCCCGTGGTCCCCTGCAGCTCACCAACAGCCTCTCGTTCGTCTTTGGACGCGCGACGCGCTCGGTCTCGCTCGTCTCGGCAGCCTACTTTGCGGACGTCTGTCTCGAGAAGTGCCGGTCCGTGCCCTGTGCGCCGCGATGCTCGCCTGGCTAGCTCACGCTGACCGAGTCTTCGTCTCGTACGACACCCTCCGCCAGCGTCCTCGCCGCGACCGAGTTTGACGACGCCTCGACGACTGTCTCGGGCCACTCGGGCGACCGGGACGCCCCGGCGGCCATGCTCGACCCCGACTTCTTCAGCAAGAAGCTCTCCCGCGCGGATGGCTTCCACCCCATGTGGTGCGTATCCTGGCTGCCCGAGTGCGACGACCGAGGTGGCCGGCTGACGCGAAACCCTTCCTGCAGGTTCATGTGAGCCGAGCCACGTCCGCGGAGCGTCATCAGTCGCCGAGCGCCGCCCACCAGCAGCCCGACCCCGACCCCTCGACCCTCAGACGACGGATGCAAGCTCAGCCCCACCAAGTACCGTCATCCCATGCACCCCATTTTTTTCCCCAGCCTTCGACGTCCGCCTGGGATCGGCCGGCCCACCCTCCGTCCCGCTCGCCCCCTCCGCCCTGCCGTTGTCCCTTGCGCCGGGTTCATGACCGCCCGGCGCCTTTCGTTCTGCCCCTCCCTCTCTTCTGCTGCGCACGACATGCTCTGTCAGCATGGAGCCGCAAAGGGAGTCGTTGGAGGTCATGAATGGCGTTGACGTGAGATGGGAGTCCGCAGGGGAGGGAGAGATACAGAGGTGCGATGGGGAGGGAGCGGGCGGACGTGGGGGGCTACAAGACAAGGGCTGCGGCGGCTTAGAGAGATGGGAGAAAGCAGCGATCGGTCACTCGTCCTCAGGCTCCTCCTCCTCGACGATGCCGCTGCTGCGGATGCCGGTCGCAGGCAGCTGCCGGCGGGCGGCAGCGGCAGAGGGAGGCGGGGTCGCCGACGGAGCTGCAGTCGACAGGTCGGCGAGGCTGGGCGAGGCGCCGTCGAGCGGGAGGTTTGATCCCAGCCGAGGAGAGGACTGCTGGCGGCCCGCGCCGATGGTCTGCCGACCGTAGTGAGCCGTAGACGGCGGCAGTGGCGGCGGAGCCATGGCGCCGCGACCGCGGTAGGCGCTCGGCATGGCCGATGCAGAGGACGAGCCACCAGCGCTGCTGCCGCTGGCGAGAGTGGAGGAAGGTAGAGCGCCGCCGCCGCCGCCGCCGCCGCCGCTGCTCGACTGCCCGCGGGCGTTCGTCTGACCGAGGCCGCCCTCGTAGCAATCATCCTCGTCGATCCAGTCGCCCTCCTCGTCGCCGGGCTTGGCCGCAAAGACGTTGCGGAGGACGACCTTTGCTTTGGGCGTCAGGTCACTCCGGTCCCAGTGACTCCGGTGCTGGATGCGCGTGTGGAAGGGCGAGTGGGGGATGCCACCCGAGAGAGCCGACTTTGGCCGGTGGGCGACGAGGACGGTCGGCCCGTACGAGCCGAGCGAGCTCGTCGAGCGGCCGGCGTCGTCCGACGACTGGTACTCCATCTCGTACGAGCGCGGGCCGTTCCGCCAGTCGCCGCCCGAGTTGGACCGATTCAGCGACGGCGGCCGGTCGGCGGCGGCCGAGGACGACGACGGCGAGGACGAGCGAGAGTGGGGCGACGACCGGATCGAGGCCATCGATGCCGACCGCATGTGGGCCGCCTGCTGCGAGGGCGGGTTAACAATCTTGTACTGGCGCATCACCTTCGTCGACGAGCCCGAGCCGACCCGCCGGTGGTAGTTCTGCAGCGGTGAGGCCGCCGGGACGCGGACGCCATGGATCGAGCCTGCCGAGCTCGCCGTCGGCGACCGGGACGCCTTGCGCTCCATCGCTTGCGCGTGCAGACTAAGCGAATGGACCGAGGATGGCCGCGAACGGGGCCGGAACTCGCCACCCACGGCCGCCTGGGGTGTCCGGTCCGCAGCCCGGTTGGGATCGCTCGGCCGGCGGTGCAGAGCCGAGACAAAAGGCCCGTCGAGCCCGGGCCTGGGCGGGCTGAGGATTTCGGACCCACTGGCGAACTGTCCCGAGTTGAGCGACGACCTCCGTGAGTGGTGGCTCGAGGCTTGCGAGCTCGATCGGTGCTGCATCGGCGGCCGGCTGCTTTGGAGCGACGTCCGCCGGCTGCCATTTGCCGAGTAGTAGGGCCCCTGCTTGGGCCGCCGCTCGAGCGACTGGCGGGCAGCCGTTCGACTGGCGACACCGGCGGTCGAGGCGGAGCCAGCGACAGAGACCGAGCGCTGCGCGACCTGCGGCAGGGCGCCTCGCGGCTTCGGCCCGGACCGCTTCTTGTTGTCCGCGCCGAGCCAGGTTCGGAAGGTCGAAAAGAGGCCGGCCTTGCCGAGGGAGCCCTTCGTCGACGACGGCGACTGGACGACGTCCGAGTAGTCGGACGAAGCGTCCTCCGATTTGACCGAGCTGCCCATCTGACTGCCGCCGTGATGGCTGGGGCCGGGGACCTCGGTCCGGGACGAGTTGGTTGACGACGGCCGGCGCTCGTCGAGCTGCGACGTCTTGCGGCCGAGGTGGAGCAGCTCTGCCCGCGGGGTCGGCGGCGATTTGCCCGCCTTGGTTGGCAGGACGGGCACGGCGGGTGAGAGCGAGCCGCGGCGCTCGACCTCGTCGCTGAAGCCGCGGTCGTCCGACTTTTTGCGCGTCAGGCCGGCCGCCAGCGTCTGGAGCATGCTCACCGACGACGACCTCGTCTTGCCGAGCTCGGTCCGGCGCGACTTGCCAGGCGATGCGTTGGGCGACGTGGGCGCGAGAGGCTCCTCGACCGCAGGCGTCGGCGGATGCGAACCTGCGTCGGACGAGAGACTCGGGTACGAGCGCGAGGTCGAGACGGCGCCGAGGCCAAAGAGCGAGTCGGCCTGCAGGGCCTGCATCGACTGGGACGACGGGATCGGTGGCGTCGGCGGCTCGACGTTGATCGGACCCGGCTGGATCGAGGTCGCCCCGAACGGGTCGTCGACCGCTTGCGCGAGCCCAGCGGTCGGCTCTCCCTTTGGCGGCGGCGGCAGAGGCGAGTCGAGCCGCTCACGTAACGACAGCGCCTGGCTCTCGATCGACGATGCATCGCTCAGGTGCCGCTCGACACGCGGCGGCGGTGGTGGCTGCTCGGGCTCGAGCTCACGCGGGATGGTCCCCGGCGATACGCCGGCCGAGCCTCCCGACGCTGGGGGTCGGGGCAGCGACGGCCGGACGGTTCGCTCGCGTTGCCTGCCACCTGCCCTGTCGCCCAGTTCACTCCCGGAGCGCGATCCGCGGCGAACGAGGGACTCGCGACGCTGCGTGGCGCCCTTGCCCCAGAGGATCCACCAGAAAGCGCCGCTCGTGTCGCAGGCGTTGGTCCGGACGCTATGCTGGAGCTGGCCGGTATCGACGCCGATGAGCTTGAGGGCGCGTAGCATCTCCTCCTCCTCCTCGGTCGAGAACTCAGGCTGCTGGATGTCGGCCAAGAGGGCGAGGTAGTCGATGTTGACGTACGGGACGGCGCCCTTGTGCGGCAGCTGCGAAAGCTGCTGCGTCGAGGTCGACGGCGTCAGCCGTTCCGAGAACGAGGAAGAGACCGACCGGCGCTTGGTCCGCGACGGCGTCTTAGAGTGCTGGGTGAACGGGAGCAGGTGCTTGAGCAGACGGTCCCGCTCCTCGTGGGCGTGATCGATTGGATGAGGGTCGTGCTCCTCGTCCTCCTCGCGGATTTCCTCGATCGGATCGGCCGCCGAGCTGCCGGTCGGCAGGAGCTCGCGCGAGGACGAGCTCTTGCTCGGCGTCACCGACGAGTCAGAGTCCGACTTGCGAATCGTCGCCTCGCTCCCCGCCCGACGCAGCGTCGGCTTCGAGCTGCCGGGTTGAGCCGCCTCGTCCTGCCCGCGCTCGACGCCGTCCTTGGCCGACGACTCTTCGTCTGGCGCATGGCCGCTGCTGACCGTCGTCGGGCTCGTCCGCCCGCTGCGGACCTGGTCCGACTCGCCGTCCTTCCAGTCGAAGCTCGTGTTGGTCTCGGTCTCGCTGCCTGGTGCGGTCGGCTGGTTGACAGAAGCCTCATCCGGCTCCTCGGCGACGGGTGTCGGGAGCGAGCGCGAGCTCGAGAACGACAGCGTCTCCTCTTCGTTAGCGGGCGAGGTCGGCAGCTGCCGAGGCGCAGAGGTCGGCGAAGCCACGTTGGACGGCGGCAGTGAGGGCGGAGGGGAGGGAAAAATACACTTGGTGAACCAAGGGTGGGCGAGGATCTGTTTGACGTTTGGCCGTTTGGACGGGTCGAGGTCGAGCAGGGTGTGGATCAACGAGCGCGGCTCTGGAAGGAGGTGGGCAGCGCGGAACGACAAGAACAGCCCAATTAGCACAAGGGCTTCTCCGGCATAAGCTGGCGCACGCTCCGGCCGACTCACCCGGCTCGAGCCACTCGGGATCCTCGTACTCGCCGCGAATGATGAGGGCCTTCATCTTGTCCTCGTCGTCGTCGTCAAAGGGCAGGCCGCCGGTCAGGAGGCAGTAGAGGATGATGCCGAGTGACCAGACGTCGACCTCTGCGACCGCAGCATGATCCAAAAGCGTCAGCAGCCATCCGGGGCAGCCCGCGTCTTCCACGACGAACGCGAGCGGACGCACCCTCGCCCGTGTACTTCTTGCCCTGGAGCATCTCGGGGCTCGCGTAGCCCGTCGTGCCGCAGAAGGTCTCGAGCAGGCGGCCCTGCTCCCACTCGCGCACGAAACCGAGGTCGCCGAGCTTGACGCGGCACTCGCCGTCGAGCAGGACGTTTTCGAGCTTGAGGTCGCGGTGGACGACGCCCTTGTCGTGCATGTAACCGACAGCCAGGCAGAGCTCGCCAAAGATGCGCCGGCCCTCGACCTCGGTCAGGCGGCCCTTCTCGACGAGGTAGTCAAACAGCTCGCCTCCGGCGCAGAGCTCGGTGACGAGCCAGATGTGCGACTCGGTCGCGAGCACCTCGAGCAGCTGGCAGATGTGCGGGTGGTGCAGCCGCCGGTGGTGGTGGATCTCGCGCGTGAGCGACGTCATCGACGACATGTGCTTGGGAATCCGCTTGATCGCACATCGTGTCGAGGTGAGCCGGTGTGTGCAGATACTAGAGGAGGCAAGGGGAATGGAGGCACAGGAGGGGACGGTCAGCTCCTTTTGTGTCCGCGTCCGACCGGCCGACGACCGGGGCCGGAACCTGGGCAGGCGAACGTACTGGACGGTGCCGTAGGTGCCTGTGCAGATGAAGTGCAAAGCGATCAGATCAGTTCACCCTCTAGGAGCCAGCCAACACGCCTCGCTTGGTTGAAGCAACCATTGCCAGCCAAGGTCGCGCCGTCGATGGGACGCATCGGCCGAAGCGGCGGCGGCGGAAGACGACTGCCGAAGGGGGAGCAGCAGGAGGACGCACCCTCGCCGATGACCTTGCCGAGCGTGTAGCCTCCTACGACGCGGAGCTTCTCGGTCCCGAGCTCCTTGCCGAGCTCCTGGTAGGCGTTGGCGAGCTGCCAAGGGGCGTAGACAGGTTGGGGTCAGCCGCCATCGTGAGCGAGGGCGAGGCGAGGCAGGCACCACGCGCGCCGGCCGCCCTTGCGCGTTCAGGCCAGGGAGACGCACCCAGGCCTTCTGGTTGTTCTGGCTCGTCCCCGTCTGCGAGGGCTGGCGCTGGTGGCCCCACATGTAGGACTGTCTGCTGTTCGAGGGAAGGAGAGAAAGTTGGAAGAGAGGAGGGGGGCCTCCCCGGACGGGCAGGGGGTCGGTGTTGGTCGCTCGGGCCCAACTCGAGCCGCTCGCCCCGTCCCGTGCATCCTCCTCCCGACGTCGACCCCTCCTCCTCGCTCCCTCTTCCGCACACGTCCCCGGCCATGATCTTCTGCCCGATCTGCGCCAACCTGCTCGTCATCTCGATCGCGACGGGCGACCAGATGTGGGCCTGCCAGGCCTGCACCTACCGCTTCCCGATCACCAAGCAGGTCCGACCCCCTCTCCTTCACTCGACCCCCAAATCTGCCTGCTGCGTGGCCCGACGACCGAGTCGCTGACCCCTTGACCCGCACGCTTCGGTCCTCGCAGGTGACGCAGCGGACGAGGCTGACGAGGAAGGCCGTCGACGACGTCCTCGGTGGTGAGGAGGCCTGGGAGAACGTCGACTCGACAGAAAGTGCGTTCCTGGCTTGCTGCGTCGCGCTGCGTCCGGGACGCGACCGCTGACGGGCTTGGTCCCCGCCCCTCTAGTGCGCTGTCCAAAGTGCGACAATATGAAGGCTTACTGGATGCAGCTCCAGATCCGGAGTGCAGACGAGCCGATGACGACCTTCTAGTGAGTCTCTCTGGCGACGCATGGCCGGCCGACCTGCTGCTGACCTCACCTTCGCTCCGTCTCGGCAGCCGTTGTTCTTCCTGCCATCACCAGTGGCGAGAGAACTAGGCCGCCTTCTCAACACGCCTCTATGCTTGTCGGCAACCCGACGAATGGACAGCTCTCTGGCTCTCGAGGCTGGCTGAGATGCCGGCGGCCCTTGAGATGGCTGCTGCGTCGATGGCAGCTCGCCCTGCCCCAGACATATCTAACGACCTTCACGACCGAGCGCCAGACGACGAGACGTGACGAAGAGGGCATCGATCGCAGAGGCGGCTTAGGCGTCGGGCGCAAAGAGGCCGACCTGAACCGCGCCGAGGCGTAAGAGGAGGTCGCCGACCGTCTCGTGCGAGCGCATGACGACCCGTGCGACCTGGTGGGACGGCCAGCCCTGGCCGAGGATGCCGACGCCGAGGCCGGCTGCATCGAGCGCAACGACGACGGGCGGCTTAGGGATGCGCTTTGAGTGGAGCGCGAATGAGAAGGTGAACGTCTCGTCGTCGTCGGTCCTGCTGCCAAGGCCGTAGGTGTCGTCGCTCGGCTCGCTGAGCGTAACGTAGACGACGCGCTTGGCCGCTTGGGCCGCCGACGCGCCGGGGCTGGTGCTCGTAATCCGAAACGTCGTGCTGTGCGATACTGAGAAGAAGTTGACGAGTGTGGCGTACTTGCAGCGCAGAGTAGAACGTCGGCGACGCGGCTGCTTGAGTGAGCGGGTTTGCCCCCGCAACGACTGTAGCCTCTGGTGAGATCCTCTGTACGATGATGACCCATGCACGGACCACGATCGAGGTGTCATTTCTCCATCCTCATGACCTGACACATTGCCCACTGGTACATCTGAAGTTCCCCATCACGGAAACCCAGGTCCCAGGACTTCATGATGGATCCTACACCGACCAAGATGGAGGTGACAGAAACACAATGGACAGAGATGAAGATCGGCATGATGGTACTCCTCAACGCCCTCATGACGAGACTCCAACTCCCATGGCTGGATGACGGATCCTGCGGTCGTGAGGTAGGAAAGGAAGGGGTTGTCGGACCCGCCGCCACCTGCGCGCGCGCGTGCGCGTGCGAGGTCGAGCTGGCCGAGTCGTCGTGCCGTTGGGCGAAGGGCGGCGGGGGGTGTTATGCCGCCCGCCTCCGAGAAGGCGCTCGGCCGCCGCAGGGCCTGTCGCGAGTCGTCCGGGTCGTAGCGTGGATGACTGGCCGAGAGAGACGGGCGGCGACGAGGGCCGCCTCAGGCCGGCATGCCTAGCTGCCGCTCGGCGCTGGTGAGCCGTGCGCTCTGGCCGGGACGAAGCGGGCGCTGGGGAGGCGCGTGCGGGACGTTAACCCTCCGGCGATGCGACGGCCCAGGTGCGGTCCGAGCGTAAGGGTCTTTCATCGGAGGCGTCGGCAGGCCGAGCGTGGGGTGCTGCGTCAAGGGTGCGGCCGAGCGGAGCGACGCTGGCGAGCGCTTGCCATCATGGAGGCCTGCGGCGAAGCCAGCGTCGGCCCTTCGCGCCGCCGATGCCCGACCGCCGATCGAGCTTTGGTCGGCGCGACCGACCTTGGCCAGCCGGGTCGACCGCTCGGCGGCCAACGGTGGCTGCTGCTGCTGCTGCTGCTGCGGCGACAGCGGCGGCGGCAGAGGGCTCAGCCATGAGGCGATCTCGATCGGATCGACCGGGGAGGCGTGCGAGCCGACGACCGTCTCGCCGAACGAGCCGGATGGGAGGGCCCGTCTTGTGCCCGGTCAGGCGGTCGGGGTCCGTGTCTGCGAGAAGGCTTCCCGCAGTTGGGGCGTCTCGGAGGTGGGCCACGACCCCTTGCGTGGGCGGGGCGGGCGCCGGCTCGCGGTCGGGTGCGACGGCTGTCCGTCCGTCGTTCGGCGGCTTGGCTGCTGGCCAGTAGCCGCAGCAGCGGCGGCGGCGCCTAGGGAGGTCAACCTCGGCGGCTCGGCTCGCTGATGAGGGCGCCGCAGGCGCTCGGGCTCGCGAGAGGGTCAGAAGGATCCGCCCCCGGAGGAGCGAGGGCGAGGGGGGGGGGGGTCCCCTGCCAGCGGACTGACTGCACGCGAGAGGGCAGCCAGCGCGCGAGCGTGCGCCTGCCGGTTGACTCGCTCGTTCCGAGCGCTCTCGGGAAGGAACGCGACCGCGACCGACTCAGGTGGGTGGTAGAGGGCGTCGGATGCATGTCGCCCCCGACCGACGGCGCCGGCGGTGCCCGCTCGTGCTCTCGCGGCTGCTGGTCGTGCCATCGGCAGGGTAAAGGGAAGGCGCGCGGATGGAGGAGCGCTTCGTCGGCCGGCTCGCTAGGACCGCCGCGGCGAGGCGAGCTGGCCGAGCTAGACGCCAGCCAGCCGCTGCGCTGCTGTTGCTGCTGCTGCTCACCGACCGGGCTGGCCTGCGGGTCGAAGGCTCCGTCCGCTGAGCTGGAGGGAAGGGGCGACGAAGGAAGGGGGGCTAAGGAGGAGGAGGTTCTCGCGCGGGAGGGGTTAACCAGCTGGCGAGCTCGCCTCTGGAGGTCAAGCCCTGCTCCCTCGCACGACAGGCGCCGCGCGGCGGGGGTCAGCGAGGA
>Ga0308160_10002090_pt1 | contig 25276 bp, 20 predicted proteins | sample PhyFR1_FD_201036 | JGI IMG/M metagenome (GOLD analysis project Ga0308160, IMG submission 201036) | Phyllosphere microbial communities from UC Gill Tract Community Farm, Albany, California, United States - DLSLF.R1 | ecosystem: Host-associated > Plants > Phyllosphere > Unclassified | place: USA... | reverse complement strand
AGCGATTTCACATACATCTTGACGGCCTCCACGAAAGGCGGGGCGCTTCACCGAGTACCGCCTGATTAAGAGCACGTCGCCTGCCGCTATTTTGGTCGAGCCTCCTTCGCCTCCGAAAGGATTTCGTATCCTCCTTTTGCAGCAATAAACGAAACCACTGTTCCAAGCAGCAGATCGGGAATATTGGATTTTGTCCACATCACCAGCGCGCCCGATAACACGATCGCGCCGTTTACGATTGAATCGTTATTCGTGAAGATAGCGGAAGCTTTGAAGTTGACGTCCTGGCCGCGATGCTGCTTCAAGAGGCGGATGCAATAAATGTTAAGAAATGCGTTTGCGGCAGCCATCCCCATCATTGCAGGTCCCAACGGGGCTTCACCGCCGAGGAAGCGACGGACGACTTCTATCAGCAACAGACAGGCGAATCCAATGAGGAGCCATCCGGACAACTCGGCTGCACGTGTCTTGATCGTGTCGGACCTGCCGACAGCGTACAGACTCACACCGTAGACGGCGGCGTCCCCCAAGTTGTCGAGGCCAGCGCCGATCACCGCGGTTGAGGATGCCCAGGTCCCACCCACAACACCAGCTAGGCATTGCCCCAGATTGATCAATAAAACTTTCCATAGGATGCTGCGATCGCGTTCGTTAGCAGCGTCCAGGCTTGGTTCGTCAGGGATATCGGTATTACTGTCCTTCATTAGATCTCCGAAAAAAGTTCAAAGGAAGCACGCGTGGCCCAATCTGCAGGGCCGCTCACCGTTCTTGCCGGATCAGGTTATGGTTTTTTCGGGAATGCTTCAGCACCTGCACGACTTGCGGTAACGCCCCATCCTTGCATGAGGGTGGGGATATCTCGACCTTATCGTCAAGCTGAACCTCGATTGAGTCGGGTACTAGTACGTCCACATATCTGTACGACCGGAGGTGGGGAGTGGTAATCTGCGCATATCGATGGCTGGCAATCTCTGTGTCGCTAAGATTTGCCAAGCAGGCAGGGCGATTCGCCGTCAGTCTCTCTGCAGTATAAAATTCGGTAACCCAGCCCGTTTTGCTGTTCGGCCCTAATCGTGGGTCGGCACAGCCGCCCAAGAGAACGAGCGCAGCAAACGGAACGCAAAAGATCGTGTTGCTCATCATGATTGCTCCTCTTCGATGTGACTATCTGCGGGCTTTTACCAAATTGAATCCGAAACCAATGCCAGCTGCGAGAATCAGGACCAGCTGCGCCCCATAAGTCTGTATGGTCGGGTAGATCCCGAGCACAGGCATGCGCAGCCCTGTAACTGGTGTGGCCATCAACCACCCGGCTTCCTGCAGGCCTGCGATCCCTTTCCCGACAAGAACAACCGCGAGGATAGCTACCAGCACGGAGCTGAACGAAAAGAACTTACCGATCGGCATGCGCGCACTGGTACGCAGAAAGACGGCAGCGATTACTGAAAGCAGGACCAGACCCGTAACGAATCCTCCCAATAGTGCCGGGCCATTGCCGTCGGCCGCTAACGCCGAGTAGAACAGGACAGTTTCGAATACTTCCCGGTATACCGCGATGAAAGCCAGGGCAAACAAGGCCCATGCGGAGCGTTTTTCCATCGCCGCAGTCAGATGCTGCTTGAGATAGGCTTGCCACTGTCCGGCCTGGCCTTTTTGGTGCATCCATAGCCCGACCGACAGCAATACCGCCGCGGCGAAGAGCGAGGACAGGCCTTCGGTGACCTCGCGGCTTGCGCCACTGATGCTGACTACATGGGTGGCTACCAACCATGTCAGCGCGCCTGCGGCCAGCGCAGAGATCCAGCCGGCATGTACGTAGCGTAACGCCTTTGGACGCTCAGCCTTGCGCAGAAACGCGACCATCGCGATCACAATCAATAGGGCTTCGACGCCTTCGCGCAGGAGAATGGTCAGCGCGCCCACGAACACCGTCGTCGCATCGGTCTTGTTCGCACCCGTGACGTCCTCGACACGGACGAAATACGCGTCCAGTTGCTGGGCGTACTCGGTCGCACGCGCGACGTTGCCTTGGGCGACCGCGCCTCGGTACAGCTGCATGGTTCGCTCCACGTCCACCAGCAGCTGACGGTCGCTGGCGTCGAGCGTCGCCTCGAGCGGCTCGAAGCCGTCCAGGTAGGCGGACAAGGCAAGCTCAGTGGCAGTTGCCCGCTGATTATCCTTCAAGGCATCCAGGCTGTCCCGCAGCAGCTTGCGGGCAAGGGCGATGCCGGTACGTTCCTGCTGCTCCCGCACCGCCTCAGGATGAGCGCGTGCGTACCCTAGTACCGATCGTGCGGTTGCCGGCGAGCTTGCCTTCGCAAGTTCTTCTTCGGTTGCCGTCACAAGCGTGTTCATGTCGGGAATAGCGGGGGATGCGGCCTTGTTCTGTGCGAATGCAGACCTTCCCGCTTCGATATCGGCGTCCTGGAACGCCAGGGTGCCGACATGGAACGCCAGAGACCAACGGTCGTGCTCCGACAGGTTTGCAAAGGCCGGCATCGATGTGCCGTCAACACCTTGGCTGATCACCTGATACAGGGCCATGAGTGACCTGGAGCGGGCGCGTTCCTCATCCGTAAACGCAATCGGCTTGGGTTCGAGCTTGGCTGCGAGAGTTCCATCGCCGGCGCCGGTCGCGCCGTGGCACGAAGCACATTGTGCCTGGTATAGGGCCGCGCCCCGGGACAGGTCGGGCAGGGCGCGCGGCGCAACAGGGAAGGGGTAGGCCTCCAAAAGCAGCCGGTTTGCCTGTCGCGCAAGTTGGGAAACCTGTTGCGGTGACTCCTTCCGTTCAACAGCCTGCTTCAGTTTCGTGGCGGTAGCCGACAGTTCTGCCTGCAAGCGATGCGGGGGCAGTGCCTGCACCTGGTTTTGTGCCCGCGTGGCGAACTCCCGCATTTCGCCATATTCCATTTCGCTGACAATCACCCCGTTCTGGACGGCGCCGGCGTAGTCTACGGCAACATAGTCAAGCAACTGCCAGAGCTGGCGGACTTCTGCTTCTCGCGACGTGGAGTTTGCGTGTGTCGCGCCGATCACGCAGCCAAAGAACACGACGAAGGCTATCAGCCGACGCAAAATGGGATACTTCATATCGGGATACTTGTTTGCCTGTTCGAGAGCTTAGTATTTAACACCTTCTAGCTACTTGAAGGTCAAGCGCATTATTTCGGCTGTTCGTTGATGGGGAAATGCAAGCAGGTAACCGGCGTGAAACTTAAAGGTCCGCTATGGCCTGGCCGCGCACTAATTCGTGCCAAAGGTTCGGGACTAGTCATTGGCGCTCGACCTTACTGGCTCGTCGCGAGCGTCCGTAGTGCCAAGCGCATGCAGGATCTCGCATGGGCCGGTGCTTCCGGTGGCCACGCAACGGCTCCTAAGGTCTCTGAGCTGCGCTTCCAATAATGACAGGTTTGCTATACGGTCGACGATGTGCTCGATGTGCTTGTCGAGCAGCGCGTTGACGCCCTCGCAGTTTTCTTGGGGGGCCGCGCGAAAATCGAGCAGCGTCCGAATCTCATCGAGCGTCATGTCCAAGGCGCGGCAGTGGCGAATGAACAGCAAGCGCTCGGCATGAAACTCGTCATAGGCTCGATAATTGTTTGCCAACCGCTCAGGCGGGGCGAGCAAACCGATGCGCTCATAGTAGCGGATGGTTTCAACCAAGCAACCTGAGCGTTCCGCCAATTCGCCAATTTTCAAGAGAAACTCCGCTGCGTTAGTTTAGTACTTGACCCTGTACCCGCTATAGGGTGTTCAATACGGACTATACACAGTTCTCAAGGAGTCGTCATGTCGGAATGCCAGGCCAAGTCGTGTTGCGCAAAGTCCGCGCCAATCGAGACCTTGGGTACTTCGCCTTCAGCCCAAGACCATTCCGTACTCATTCGCATCGATCAGATGGACTGCCCAACGGAAGAGGGTTTGTTGCGGCAAGCGCTTGGGCGCGTCGAAGGAGTCGGAAGGCTGGAGTTCAATCTTGTCCAGCGCAGGCTGCGGGTGGAGCATAGCCTCGACGACCCGGCGGCGATCCTTGCGGCAGTGCGTTCGGTCGGCATGGATCCAGTGGTAGAACAAGCCGGTAACCAAAGCGGGTCGGCGACCGGTACTGTTTTCCGGATCGAGAACATGGATTGCCCCACTGAGGAGGCGCTCATCCGTAATAAGCTGTCCGGCCTGCCTCAGGTTGAACAGCTCGACTTCAATCTCATGCAGCGCCGTTTGAACGTCAGGCATAGTGGGCCAGCAACGGCGATCCAGGATGCACTGACGTCCATCGGCATGCAGGCGGTGCTTGTCGGGGCAGCACAAGGACGAGCCGAGGGGGCGGCGCCTCTCTCCCGGAAGCGGCAGTATGCGATCCTTGGGCTTGGGTTGGCCGCGGCGGTAGGTGCCGAAATCGTTGCATGGACGACTGGCGACGAGAACTGGTGGCCAGTCATCCTGCTATCGCTGCTTGCGATCGCCACGACCGGCTTGGGGGTGTACAAGAAAGGCTGGATCGCGCTCAAGAACCGCAACCTTAATATCAATGCCCTGATGTCGATCGCCGTAACTGGTGCCGTATTGATTGGACAGTGGCCGGAAGCGGCAATGGTCATGGTTCTTTTCGCGGTTGCCGAGATGATCGAGGCACGCTCGCTCGACCGTGCGAGAAACGCCATCCAGGGCCTGATGGCACTGACACCCGAGCGGGTCAGCGTGCGCCTGGACGACGGTAGCTGGGCCGAGCAGGACGCCACCGCGGTCGCGATCGGCGCGTTGGCCCGCGTCGCCCCCGGCGAGCGGATCGCCCTGGACGGGGAAGTGACGACGGGCCAGTCTTCCGTCAACCAGGCGCCGATCACGGGCGAGAGCATGCCGGTACCCAAAGCGGCCGGTGACAAGGTGTTCGCGGGCACCATCAACGAAACTGGCTCTTTCGAATTCCGTGTCACCGCGGGCCACAGCAACTCGACGCTTTCGCGCATCATCCGCGCGGTCGAGGACGCGCAAGGCAGCCGTGCCCCGACCCAGCGTTTCGTCGACCGGTTCTCCAGCATCTATACGCCCATCGTCTTCGCTATCGCGCTTGCCGTTGCCCTCGTGCCGCCGCTCATGCTGGGCGGGGAATGGATGCCATGGATCTATAAAGCACTCGTGCTGCTGGTGATTGCCTGCCCCTGCGCACTGGTGATCTCGACCCCGGTAACGGTCGTCAGCGGCCTGGCTGCCGCGGCGCGTGCCGGCATCCTCATCAAAGGCGGCGTCTACCTGGAGCAGGGCGGCAAACTACGCTCGCTTGCCCTGGACAAGACCGGGACGATCACCCAGGGAAAACCCGCAGTGACGGACCTGTTGCCCTTACGGGGAGATGCAAACACGCACCTGCAGCTCGCGGCAGCGCTCGCGGATCGGTCCGACCATCCGGTATCGACTGCAGTGAGCCGCCATTGGCAAAGCTTGGGCTTGAACCTCCCCCTTGCTGACGTTACCGAGTTCGAGGCACTAACCGGCCGCGGCACGAAAGGGCGGATCGACGGCAAGTGGTACTACCTTGGCAATCACCGCCTGGTCGAGGAACTCGGCATCTGCAGTGCCGCGACGGAAGAAGTCCTGTCGAAACTGGAGGGTGAAGGCAAGACAGCCGTTGTGCTGTGCGATGAAACGTCGCCACTACTCGTGATTGGCGTGGCCGATACCATTCGTGAAACCAGCCGCGAAGCGGTGGCCCAGCTTCACCAGTTGGGAATCCGCACGCTCATGCTTACCGGCGACAATGCGGTGACGGCTACGGCGATCGCGCGACAGGTCGGCATCGACGGCGCCCAGGGAAACATGCTGCCCGAGGATAAGCTCGCAGCCATCAATGACGAGGTCGCGCGATTCGGCACCGTCGGCATGGTAGGCGATGGCATCAACGATGCCCCGGCGCTGGCCCGGGCCGACATTGGATTCGCAATGGGCGCGGCAGGCACGGATACCGCCATTGAAACCGCCGACGTCGCGCTGATGGATGACGACCTTCGCAAGATTCCGCAGTTCATTCGTTTGAGCAGGCAGGCTGCTGCCATCTTGAAGCAGAATATTGTCGCAGCCTTGGCGATCAAGGCAGTGTTCCTGGTCCTGGCGATCGCCGGTTCGGCTACCTTGTGGATGGCCGTGTTCGCGGACATGGGCGCCAGCCTGCTGGTAGTCTTCAACGGGCTCCGGCTGCTTAAGTTCCGAGAAATGCGCGGCTAGGCGGAGCAGCAAGGCCGCTGTCGGAGGCGCGAAACCTCCGTAGCGGCCTGCCGCGCGAGCCGCAGATCGTTTCGATCTTTGCAGCCGCTTTATTCCTTCGGCAGATAATTCCCTGGTTGCAGGGCCCGCTCGACCAGTTCGATCAGGATATGGATGACCTTGATATGGAGCTCCTGCACCCGATCAGCGTAGCGTCCGGCACTTGTGCAGATGCAGATATCGGCACATTGCTCGAGCTGCGATCCGCGCCGTCCAGTCAGCCCAACCACGCTCATCCGCTTGGCGCGGGCTGCTTGCGCAGCAAGGACAACGGACGGACTGGTCCCGCTCGTGCTGATTGCGAACAGGACGTCGCCAGGGCCACCGTTGCCCTCGACGAAGCGGGCGAAGACCTGGTCGTATCCATAGTCGTTGGCGACGCAGGTGATGTAGCTCGGGTCGCTGATGGCCACGGCCGCCATTGCGGGACGATTCTCGCGGAACCGTCCTGACAACTCTTCGGCCAGATGCATCGCGTCGCACATCGAGCCGCCGTTGCCACATGAGATTACACGCCGTCCACCGCGCAGCGAGTCGATCAGGAGGGTGGCCCCGGCCTCGATATTCGCGAGCTGCGTGTCGCCTTTGATCAGGTGATCGAGCGCCTCGCGCGCCTCAACAAGGTTTGCCCTGATATGGTCGATCATCGCTTTTCCCCTTCATGTTCTTGGTGACCAGCGTGCTCCGCATGCTCGGCATGGTCATGACCTGCTGCTGGACCGAAGGTGTGCTCCTCGATTGCCTGCTCGCAAGGCGTCGTCTCGATCTGGATCGTGCTGTGATGGATGTCGTACTTGCTGCGACAAGCTGGCGGATGGCGAGCAACAGGGCCTGTGGATTTGTGACGTCGGCACGCTGGACCACATGTACCGTCAGGCTGGCTTTGCCGCTTGTAATCGACCACACATGCAGGTCGTGCATGCTTGCGACGCCCGGTACGCCGGTGATCGCTTCCTTGACCCGGAACGTGTCAATGAATTTGAAACACCTGGTTGAATCGGTGAGAGTCTAATTCTCGTCTTCAGGCGACTTTTTTCTCCGTGGCTGGTGGATTGATCCAAGCGGCTGTCGGCAGCTTGGCTTGCTGTGGTACGCGGTTCTTGAAGCGACTTGGCGTGCGCTGGTACGCGCTCTCCAGCGTGGTTTGGCGCAGCTTGCGGACCTCGGCGGCGCGGCCGGTATGGAGGCTTTCTGGGGTCATCATCCCGATGCCAGAATGGCGATGCTGCTGGTTGTACCAGGTGAAGAAGGCGGCGCACTCGGCGCGCGCATCGGCAAGCGAGCCAAAGCGTGACGGGAAGCCAGGCTGGTCGGCGCAGCCTTGCAGCAGGCGGTACATGGTGCGCACTGAAGCCAGGTAGCGGCCCTCGTCGAGCAATTGGGCTTGAATGGCCGCCGGCGCGCAGTTCGCAAAGCGTGGGCTGTCAAGCACGTCCAGAACGACCCGCCGCTCATGCTCGGACAGCGCGAGCGGCGGGCGCCTTGTCGGCACGGCCGGTACCGCTGGCGGTAATGGACAAACCCGCTGTGCGGTGCGATGGCGATACAGCGCGCTGCGTGGCAGACGCAAGGCGCGGCACGCTGCGGCGACACCGACTTCGCCAACCAGGTTGTCGGCGGCGCTGATCACTTCGGCTCGCTCGGCGTGTCGGTGGTGCTCAGTCCCAGCAGGGTCGAAAGTTTTTTGGACGTTGATGATCAGGTCGGCCTTGGCCAACTTGTCGCGCAGGCGCGCCACCTCGGCCTCAAGGTCGCGAACCTTGCGTTCCTGAGCGGTGGTGGCGTCGACCTTGGGGCCGCGCTTGTGTTCGAGTTGTTGGGACGTGGCGGCCGCTTGACGCTGCTTGCGCAAAGTGGCCAGATGGGACGAATAAATGCCTTCCCGACGCAGCAAGGCGCCGATGTCGCCAAGCGCTTGGCAGGCGTCGGCAGCGGCGAGAATGCGCTGCTTTTCGGCGTTTGAGAAAGTGCGTATTTTGCGGCAGGAACGACCTCGGGACCGGGACGGTCTGCGCGAGCGGGGACGTTGCTCGTTTCTACTCGAGTGCTAATTTGATGCGTTCGGCTGTGCATGCTGGGGACCTACCGTTGTACTCTAAATTAATCGGGTAGGTGTCTCAAGTTATATTGGCACAGAGGGGGCGTCGGCACCTACGTGCAATAACGGCCGGCTGGGTTGTCGCTACTTGGTCCGCTTCAGTGCGTTGGCATACGGACGATATCCGGCATCGTCATTATTCTGGAGTTTCCCAGGAACGAGAGGCCATATGGAACGATCGGAACGAGTTCAGCTTGAATTACCATTGATCCTGCCCGAAGTGGATGATGAGCGCGATCCTTGCGTCGGGCGGCTCATCAGCCTGCTGACAGGCCGCCCCGGAGTGGAACGTGTTCATATTAAGACACAAGACGGATCGCCGCCTCTGCTGTGCCTGCACTACGACCCGTCCCTCACCACGTTGTCGCGGCTGCGTGAACTAGTCAGTGTTGTGGGTGCGCAACTCAGCGAAAAGTTCGTCCACTACATCGGCTGCACGCCCTCGCCGCTCCACTCGCGAAGCGCGCGACTCTTTTCGGAGCGTTTGCGTGAGATTCCAGGCGTGCTGGAGGCCGAGGTATCCGCCTCTGGCAGGATTCGTATCGAATACGAGCGCGCCGCCGTGGCGCGAACACGGCTGGAAGACCTTGTCAACTCCCTTGGTACGGAATTGACTGACGCGAGCCCGGCAACGGAACACGATCACGATCACGACCACGATCACAGCCGCGGATACAAGAGTAGGGTGGAACATGAAGGCGATCGAGAGCAAGATCGCGGCCACGCGGGGCATGCCGGTCACAACCACGCGCATGAGCAAAAGGGGGGACATGCGGGGCACAAGCATGCGCATGAGGACAAGGGCGGTCATGCGGGACACACTCATGCGCATGGCGGAGTGTTCGGCGAACATACCGAACTCATTTCTGCCGTCATCGCCGGCGTCTGCGTACTGGCCGGCTGGCTGCTCGATCGCGCTGATGCCGGCCCGGATTGGCTGCCTCGGGCTTTGTATGTTGGCGCCTATTTCTTCGGAGGCTATTTCACCGTCAAGGAAGCGGTCGAGAACCTGCGCGCCGGTCGCTTCGAAATCGATACGCTGATGCTGGTCGCCGCCGCCGGCGCGGCAGCACTGGGAAACTGGGCCGAAGGTGGCCTGTTGCTGTTCCTCTTCAGCCTCGGCCACTCGCTGGAACATTTTGCAATGGGGCGCGCGCGGCAGGCAATCGAAGCGCTGGCCAAACTGGCGCCGGAAACGGCAGTGCGCAAGCGAGGCGAAAAGCTGGAAGAGGTTCCCGTGGCTTCCCTCGCGCCGGGCGACATCGTGCTGGTCAAGCCGAATGAGCGCTTGCCCGCGGACGGCGTTGTCGTCAAAGGCACATCCAGCGTCAACCAGGCACCGGTGACTGGCGAGAGCATCCCGGTCGACAAGTCGCCGGTCCAGAATGGAGCGGGCGCGATTACCGCCTTCGACCGGGTCGATGCGGGCAACCGAGTATTTGCCGGCACCATCAACGGCGTCGGCGCGATGGAGGTGATGGTGGCACGCCTTGCTTCGCAATCGACGATGGCCCGCGTCGTGCAGATGGTGGCGGAAGCCGAGGCGCAGCGTTCGCCCACCCAGCAGTTCACCGACAAGTTCGAACGGATATTCGTCCCGGTCATCCTTGCGCTCGTGGCATTGCTGATGCTCGCCTTCCTGGTGATCGACGAACCGTTCTCGGCCAGTTTCTACCGCGCGATGGCCGTGCTGGTGGCCGCGAGCCCATGCGCATTGGCGATCTCGGTGCCCAGTGCCGTGCTGTCGGGGGTGGCACGGGCTGGGCGCAGCGGTGTGCTGGTAAAAGGGGGCGGCCCGCTGGAAAACCTCGGCAGCCTCAATTCGATTGCCTTCGACAAGACCGGCACCCTGACCGAAGGGCGGCCGAAACTGACGGATGTGATTCCGGCGAGCGGCGCGAACGAGGACGAATTGCTGGCCCTGGTCGTGGCGGTCGAGTCGCACAGCGACCACCCGCTGGCATCGGCGCTCGTCAAGGGCGGGCGCGACCGGCTTAAACCAGGCACTGCTGCGGTCCGTGCCGACGATGTGCGTGGCCTCACCGGCCGCGGTGTCCAGGCTTCGGTCGATGGCGAGACTGTCTACATTGCCAAGCCCATACTGTTCAGTGAGCTGGACGGCATGCGACCGCCACCCGAATTAGCCGCTGCCAACGAGCAGCTGGTGCAGTCCGGCCGCACCACGATGATCGTCAGGAAGGGCTCGCGCTTCCTCGGGGTGATCGGCGTCATGGACACGCCGCGTGCGGCTGCGCCTGGCGTGATGGCGCAGTTGCGGGAGATTGGCATCGAACGGCTGGTGATGATCTCGGGTGACAACCAGCAGGTGGCGGATGCCGTCGCGCGCACGGTGGGCCTGACCGAAGCCAGGGGCGACCTGATGCCGGAACAGAAAGTCGAGACGATCAAGGCTTTGCGCGAACGTCACGGCAAGGTCGCCATGGTAGGCGACGGCGTCAACGATGCACCGGCGATGGCGAACTCCACCGTCGGCATTGCGATGGGCGCAGCCGGCTCGGACGTCGCACTGGAGGCCGCCGATGTTGCTTTGATGAGCGACGATCTCAGCCAGCTTCCGTTCGCGGTCGGCCTTTCGCGCCGCACCAAGCGGGTGATCAAGCAAAACTTGTGGGTAAGCCTGGGTGTGGTCGCCGTCTTGATTCCGGCGACCATTTTCGGCCTGAATATCGGGACTGCGGTCCTGTTCCATGAAGGCTCAACCGTGCTGGTGGTGATCAATGCCTTGCGCCTGCTCGCCTACCCGGACGTGGCGAGCCGATCCGTGGCCACAGCCGTAGCGACGGGTCTGGACGAGAAACCTCCTCAATCCCCGGATCTTCGTGATATCGACTCGAAAGGAGCGTCGTCGTGACAGCCACCTTGTCGAAAGTGATGCTCTATGCGGCGCTTCCTGCCGTCGCCACCCTGGCCGGCGCGCTGCTCGCACTCCTCAAGCAACCGAGCGCGGGCTTGCGCAGCGCGGTTCAACATTTTGCCGCGGGTACGGTGTTCAGCGTCCTGGCTGTCGAGTTGTTGCCGGACCTGATGCATCGACGCATGCCTTGGCCCACATTCATCGGATTCTCGCTCGGCGTTGCCTTCATGCTTGGGTTGAAATGGTGGAGCGAGAGGGACGGGAACGCGGAGGAAGGCCGCGATCCGCGCGCGCTGCTCACCGCGTTGGGCGTCGACGTCGTCCTCGACGGCGCATTGATCGGGCTCTCGTTCGCGGCGGGTGAGAAGCAAGGCCTGCTGCTCACGATCGGCCTGGTGCTGGAAACGTTTTTTCTTGGCGCCTCCTGCGCGACGTCATTGCGTACTGCCGGACAGACATCGATCAGGATCGGCGTTACCGCCGGGATCCTCGGTATCGGGGTGCTGGCAGGGGCGGGCGCCGGCGCTGTCATACTCAACAGCGTGACCCCGGTGTTCATCGACGCTTTGCTGGCGTTTGGCGTGGCCGCCTTGCTTTATTTGGTAACTGAGGAGTTATTGGTGGAAGCGCACGAAGGCAAGGAAACACCCGTGCAGGCGGCGATGTTCTTCCTCGGGTTCATCCTGCTCTTCATGATCGATATGCTGATATGAGGTAAGGCTGCGGCCAAGAAAATCAATAACCCGGCCGCGCAGTTCGTTTGAACGCCTGCGCATCTGCGAAGTGTTGTCGCACAAAGGAAAAATACCGATGATCAAAATTGCTGAGAATGTGGAGATAGGAAACGACGCTCCGCTGGTCCTGTTTGGCGGAATTAATGTATTCGAATCGCTGGACTTGGCGCTCCGCACCTGCGAAGAATTCGTCCGGGTGACTGACAAGTTGGGTATTCCCTACGTATTCAAGGCCAGCTTCGACAAAGCGAACCGATCGTCGATACATTCTTTTCGCGGCCCTGGACTTGAGTCCGGCATGCGAATGTTGGAGAAAGTCAAAACGACCTTTGGGGTCCCCGTCCTCACCGATATTCACGAACCGGCTCAAGCCGCCGTCGTCGCCGAAACCGTCGACGTGCTTCAGTTGCCTGCATTCCTGGCCAGGCAGACCGACATGGTTATTGCGCTGGCAAAAACGGGGCGGGTTATCAATATCAAGAAGCCTCAGTTCCTCAGTCCAGCGCAGACGTCCCTTATCGTCGAAAAATTCGAAGAGGCTGGCAACGATCAGGTCATGTTGTGCGATCGTGGCACCTGCTTCGGATACGACAATCTCGTCGTCGACATGCTGGGCTTCGGCGTGATGAAGAAGGCTTGTCCCGGCATACCACTTGTTTTCGACGTAACCCATGCACTGCAGCAGCGTGACCCGATGAGTGCGACTTCTGGAGGAAGGCGTGTGCAAATCGTGGAGTTGGCGCGTGCCGGCGTCGCCATGGGCCTGGGTGGAATCTTCCTGGAGGCCCATCCGGATCCGGATTCTGCAAAATGCGATGGGCCCAGCGCCTTGCCCCTCAACGTCCTCGATGCATTTCTTTCACAACTGAAGGCGATGGACGACCTTGTAAAATCGTTGCAACCGATCGAAATCGCGTAAATCGAAAGCAGCACCATCATCCCGGGAGTTGGTCGTGCATCGAAACGGCTGGTGACCAGAGGCAATCCTGAACGGCTGGCGACCAGAGGCAATACTGATTCGCATTTTGGAGAATTTTGATGGCAACAAAAAGCGTGCGCAAGTCCCAGCACCGTGTCTAGGCGATCCCAGACGTCCCGAGAGCGAAACCGATGTTGAGACGGCGTCTGGAATGGACGTCGGTGCCGATGTCGAGCGTGTAGATAGCGATGCATCTCCCGTGATCAACAGCGTTGAAGATTCTGAGCGGTCGGCAAACAGAGTCGATGTCGAAAGCGGGGGCGAAGCAGATGTAGGTGATGTTGAGCGGGGACCGGCGTGATCGGCAGGTTTGCACGGTTTTGCTGTCTTCAGACCGCGAGGCAACTTCCAATTCCGCGCGTAATTATTGCGCTTAGGTCTAGCATTGCGAATGCATGAGAATCATTCTCTTTTTTTAACCCGCTATGGAGGACCATATGCAAACTACCAAAATGCACGAAAACAACCTGAAGGCCTGTATCGAGGCATGTGAAGAAGCCATCCATGCAGCCCAGGCGTGTGCTGCGGCTGACATTCGCGAAGGCGGTGAAGCCAATTGTGCATTAATCAATCTCGATTGCGCCGATATTTGTAGCGCAACCATGAATGCACTGGCTCGTGGATCGGAGCATCACGGTGACTTCTGTACGCTCTGTGCACATATTTGCAGGGCATGTGCGGCGGCGTGTGCAGCACATGCTGACAAGCATGCACATTGCGCCGCATGTCAAGCGGCATGCGAAGCCTGTGCTGCTGCATGCGACAAACATGCCCGTGAGCGTGATATCTAAGATAGTGTATATGCTGGCGTAGCAGATAGCTCGAGCTACGGATCGCGCCGTCCAGTGACCTTCATTGCTTATGCTTAGTCGCCCGCGCGGCAAGTACAACCGATGGGCTGCTCCCTCTCGTGCTGATGCGAAGGGAGCGTCGCCGGCGGCGCGGTTCCCTGCGGTGAACCGGGGCAATTAATTGCTCTTACCCATAACGGTTGGCGATACAACTGCTATTGCTGGGGTCGCTGATCGCCAACGCGGCCACAGTGGGTCGGGTAATCGCCTCCCACGAAGAGCGAGTTCAGAAGTAGAATTTTCTACTTAGACAGAGAAAGCTCTACATGGGGACGATTTGCTTTACCAACAGCCAGATCATCGCCATTCTCAAGCAAGCCGAGGGCGGCACTCCTATACCGGAGCTGTGTCGTGAGCATGGCATCAGCAATGCCACGTTCTACAAGTGGTGCGCCAAGTTTGGCGGCATGGTGGCAACGACCGACGAAGACGATGGCGACCTCAGCGACATGTTGGGCGAGCTCCGCGTGCTGCTGCCCAGCGCTCAGTTGCTGTCTGCCTTTCTCATCACCGTGCCTTTTGCGCCCGGGTTTGCTGGTGTGGTGGCGGTCGAAAAACACGTGTTTCTGGCCACCTTCGTGCTTTCTGTCGCCGCGCTGGTGCTCTTCAGCGCTCCTGCCGTGCAACACCGACTTATGCGTCCGCTATCTAACCGGACGCGGTTTAAACACATTGCGACGCGACAAATCCTCGCAGGAGCCGGCGCTTTGTCTCTGGCACTCGTGCTCGCCTCGCAACTAGTGCTTTCGAGCGTACTCGGCCACACGCTGGCGAACCTGGTCGCCGGATTCGTTGCTGTGCTTATTCTGGCACTATGGTGGGTGCTGCCTAATGCGTGGCGCGCGAGCGGGCGGTTTTGAATCCTGACATACTGGCACAACTATGCGACGGCTTTAACGCATCGATTACCGATATTGCTCAAGCCTGCCCATTAGTGCCGGGTTGGGTGCACCCTAGAGCGGTAAGCGATGTGCCGCACCCACGGCGAGATTTCGCTGCTGGCGCCTTCAGAGTCCTGCAGGCGTGACATTCGATCGCATTGCTGATCGCGGAAGGCTGAGTAATACCATAACCTTTGCCTGCAGCACGCCAGGACCACCGCCATGATGTCCATCCCTATGATGGCCCCTGCCAGGATGGCTGCTCAAGAGTCAATCAAGAATGCCTCCTTTCACTTCTCCTTGTCTGAAGTGAATCGCCCCGGCTTTCGTGGAGGCCGGTTAGTGTGAGTCAAGCCGGGATAGCTTGACTGCTCAACTGCTTGTGATAGTTTGCCTCAGCTTCGGCCGGCGGTATATAGCCGAGCGGTTCCAATAAGCGGTGGTGATTGAACCAGGACACCCATTCCAGCGTGGCCAGTTCGACGGCCTCACGTGTTTCCCAGGGAGCGCGGCGGTGGATCAGTTCAGCCTTGTAGAGTCCGTTGATGGTCTCGGCCAGGGCATTGACGCTCCTATGTCAAGGATTTCCCGCTGTTGCCCTTAAGTCCGCCAAAATGTATGGGTATAGCTCCCTGATGACATACCGTTTCAGGCAGCGATGGATTTCCTTGCTCGACATGCCCTCCATCGTTCTTTTCTCTACATAGGCAAGTGTCCGTGGCTCGCTTCGCATCCTAACCATGGCGATGGTCCACAACGCATTGTTCGCTTGGCGGTTACCACCTCGATTCAATCGGTGGCGTACTGTCTTACCAGAGGAAGCCGGGAGCGGATTCACTCCGCAAAGTGCAGCAAGCGCAGCCTCACTACGCAAGCGTTCTGGATTATCTCCGGCGACAACAATCAGCGTTGCTGCCGTCAGTGGGCCTACGCCAAATTGTTCACGAAGATGCGGCGCAAACTGGGTCGTTAGCTTTTCTAGTTCCGCGTCCAACTCCTTGAGCTCCGCGGCCAACATCAGCCAGCGCTTTGCCAAAAGACGTAGCGTCGAGGTCAATGCCACCAAAAGCGTTGACGGACCAAGTTGTCGAAGTTGAGCGCAACCAGCCACACATTGCTCAGCCTTGGTCTTCCAAAGACGATCACGGATTTCCTGTGGGGCACTTACCAATATTGCCCGCAACTGATTGATGGCTTGGGTCTTGGCCTTGACGGCGCTACGCCTGGCAACTGCGAGTGTGCGCATCGCCTCTGCAGCTCCTGTATGAGATTTCGGGATGGCCGTCGCCTGTCCTGAAAGAACCGAACGCGCGGCGCTCTCTGCATCGGCCGGGTCGGACTTTCCCTTCAGTCGTCGCTTACTGCGGTCGGGACGATTCACTTCCCACACCTCGATTCCTTGCTCGCACAGAGTGCGAGCAAGGCCGGCACCATAGGTACCAGTTCCCTCGACGCCGGCACGGCGAAAGCAGCCGAATGAACGTGCCCAAGCTAGGATCTGCAGATATCCGCTTGCGTTGGTTGCCGTCGCCAGCGTCCCAAGAAGTTTGCCAGTACCGCTAATGACTGCACCAACATGAAGATCCAAATGCGTGTCCACGCCCAGGATCACTTCGTTTTGCATCGCTTGTCCGTCCATTTTGCGCTCCCTGTCGAAGTGGGCGCATTGCCAACCCAGTCGCCGGACAGGACACTCAAGGTGGAAGTCCAAAGCTCCTATTAGGTCACCAGACCAGGCCCGACAACGCTCGGGGAACGCGCTGGCGAATCGACAGGTCAACGCAAAGGCATTCAGCCAATCGTAACTCGGGTCAGGCTCGGCAGGCGTTCAATGCTCATCATAGACTGAGTATCGTAACTATCGCCCTTGCTACCCACGGACGGCTCAATGCCGGCTTCTGCCAGGCGCTCGCTGTACTTTATCGATACGTATTGCGACCCCCTGACGCCCTTCTAAGTGTCAAGTGGCGATTTTGGTCGAATTGATCTCCCGTTGTCGTCGTTGGATGATGTAGAAGACTTCGCGGGCAATGTAACGTTTGACGCACCGGATAGCCTCCAGCTTGGAATGTCCCTGGTTGATTCGCTTTTCGACGTAGGCCTTGGTACCGGCATCGGTTCGCAAACGGCCGATCGCAATGATATGCAGCGCGCTGTTTGCGGCCCGGTCGCCGCCGCGGTTCAAGCGATGCCGGCATACCTTTCCCGAAGATGCCGGTACCGGACTGACGCCACACAGCGCAGCAAAACTGGCTTCCGACTTCAGCCGCCCGCTGTTGTCGCCTGCCGTCAATAAGAGCTGGGCCGCCGATTCATACCCGATAGAGTTGCGCGCGATGAGTTCTGGTGCGAGTTCATCGACGAGTTTGGCGATCATGACGTCTAAATCCGCGATCTCGTCGTGCAACTCAAGATAGCGTCGCCCCAGCGATTTAAACGCGATGCGATATGCAGAGGTCAGGTTTCGGTAATCAGACAGGTCAGGACGCCAGGCCGCCAGCGTTCGTACCAGCTGCATACGGGTCATCGTACGCAGCGGCTCCGGCAGCTCGTCCGGTGCGCTAACGATGTTATTTTGAATGAGTTGCAGGGCAACCCGGCGGGCAGCGACTGCAGTCTTGCGGCACACCTTCAGTACCCTCAAGGACTCAACCATGCCGTCGCGCGTCTTCGGTGTCACAGTCCGCACTTGAGCGAACGCTGCATGAGCGGCGTTCTCCGCATCGATCGTATCGTCTTTGCCTCGCTTGCGGCGATCATGTTTATCCGGCGCTGTCACTTCTAGCACTTCTACGCCGGCATGCTGGAGATAGCGAAGCAATCCTGCGCCGTACGTGCCTGTGCATTCGACGCCAATTCGAGCAAGCTCGCCGAACGAACGGAGCCACGCCAGCATCTGCTTGTATCCGTGACGCGTCGTCGGGAAACTCTGATTGCCTACGACACGATCCTGGTTATCCACCACCGCTGCAAAATGCAGGTCTTTGTGGGTATCGACACCACCGACCACAACCTGTTGCTCATCCATGGCCCGCCGCACCTTTATGTAGAAGTAAGCGATTCCGCCACTACGGATACCTGGACAAGACAGTAAAGCGACAGGGCGTCAGGCCCTTCTTGGGTCACATGTATCGACGAGGCGAAACCTCGCCGGCAAACATTCCCGGGCGACCGACAGGTCCGGGGAAAGACATTGAATCTAGTCGATCGGAATGCGGGTCAGGTCGTCCGAAAACGTTGCGCGGCACCAGATCTTCCAAGATCGGTCTATCGCTATGAGGGTCAGATCGCCCAGGAATCGCTGGCATGGACATTATTACTGCCGCTATGATGGACCAGCTCGTTACGTTCAGGCTGACGGGCGTACAGCGCCTGTTCCAGAGCGTCGAGCACGAAGTCAGTCCGCATCGAGCTGCTGACGCGCCAACCGACGATGCGCCGGGCGAACACGTCGATGACGAAGGCGACATAGACGAAACCCTGCCATGTGGAGACGTAGGTGAAATCGCTGACCCACAGCTGGTTCGGCCGCTGTGCCTTGAACTGGCGGTTGACCCGGTCGAGCGGGCATGGCGCCTTCGCATCGGCCACCGTCGTGCGTATGACCTTGCCGCGCATGACGCCGCGCAGGCCAGCCTGGCGCATCGAGCGCTCCACTGTGCAACGGGCGACATTGGTCCCCTCACGCCGCAGTTGGCGCCAGACCTTGTCAGCCCCGTAGACCTGCAGGTTCGCCTGCCAAACCCGCTCGATGTCGACGCTCAGCACGTCGTCGCGCCGGGCACGGGCCCAACGCAACTCAGGATTACGCTGCTGTGCGGCGTAGCGCCAGTAGCCCGACGGCGCGACCTGCATCACTCAACAGATCGGCTCGGCACCGTAAGCATGGCGGTACCGGTCAATGAAAGGCCCTCACGGCTTGAAGCGGCGGTCGAGCTCCGCCTGGGCGAAAAACGCACTCGCCAGACGCAGGATCTCGTTGGCCTTGCGCAGCTCACGCACCTCTCGCTCCAGCGCCTTGACGCGCTCCTCTTCGGCGGTAATTGGTCCTGGACGCTGGCCGGTATCGCGCTCCTGCTGCCGTACCCAGCGACGCAGCGTCTCCGGCGTACAGCCGATCTTGGCCGCGATCGACGTGATCGCTGCCCATTGGGACCCGTACTGGCTGCCGGCTTCGCTGACCATGCGCACCGCGCGCTCGATGACTTCGGGGGAATACTTGGGTTGCTTCTTCATGACTCCATTCTCTCAAACAATGGAGCCTCCTCAAAACCCGGGGCGATTCAGAGTCAAGGGAAACGTGCCTCGCCTTGACATTCATAAAATCAGTCTGCGCGACTTGAGCACAGCAATGGCGGGGCGTGGGCGCCAGCCGATTCGATCACTACTGTTTTCATTCCGACTACTACAAGTCAGTCGGTTATGCGCTTCAGGTAACATCATGACCGGCTCATTAGGGCCGCTCGGCGGAATCCTTCAAAAATAGAAATTGGCGCTCGCAGCCTAAGCTCTGCTTTCAGCGTGCTATAAAGATGAGCGAATTACCCCTCAGGAATCGCCATCTCGGTTCAAGAAACCCTGCATGCCACTATTGACGGCAGCGAAGTAGCATATCTTGGCTTCGTGAATAAACGAGATTCCTCACTTGCATCATTCCTAGAATTGTATGATAAACGTTATCGTGACTGAGCGGTTGGTTCTGCATGCCGCGTATGCATGCAGAAGATAGCAGCGATCGTTGTTGAAATCCTGATGAAAGCCACAATACCATCGGAACGTGCTTCTGATCCTTAGGTGCGAACCTATAGGGCGCACCGTGAAGGTATAAACCTTTTTCGCCAAGCGATTCGCCGTGATCGGATATATAGAGAAGTGCGGTGTCATACTGCTCCGATAAATTTTCCAGCATGCTTATTGTCCGATCAAGGACATAGTCCGTATAGACAATCGTATTGTCATAGGTGTTGTGAATCTCCTCCTTTGTGCACTTGCTGAGGTCATTCGTGCGGCAAGTTGGCGTAAACCGCTCAAACTGTGAAGGATAGCGCCGCCAGTATGCCGGCCCATGGCTGCCAATTTGATGCAGGACCCTCAACTGATCCTTCTTGTTGGCTAGAATAGATTCACGCAATCTGCTTAAGAGAATTTCATCATAGCAATAATCTTGCTTGCATAATGCTGAATCTATTCCAGGTTCGAATTGTACGTTGGGTATCCGTTCGCAAATTCCTTTGCATCCAGTGTTGTTGTCTCGCCACTCCACCATTACGCCTGCTTTGTTCAATGTATCAAGAAGGTTGGTGCGTTCAACGGGAGCCCCGACGTCGAAATCTTTGCGTCCGAGCCCCGAGAAAATGCATGGCAGGGATATCGCCGTAGATGTACCACAACTGCTCACGTTGCTAAACCTGTATAAGTCTTCTCGTTTTCCAAGGAGCGGCGTCGTGGCGTCTTCATGCCCTAAAAACTGGAAGTTCGTTGCCCGCGCAGTTTCACCAACGACGAATACGACCAATAATGGCTTATTCTCAGCTACAGAAGTGGTGCGAGTGATTACTCCATCAACGTTTACAAGCGGCTTTTGCGACAAACTTGTTTCATGATGTATATAACGCCAAGTGGCATGGAACGCGTTGCCGGGATTGATCAGATAACGAAGCGGTTTGTGGGTCCGCAAGAACGTAGCGAATTGTCCTGAATACGGCATAATTCCAATTATCACGACGATTGCGCCCAAAAATATTCCGGCAAATCTTTGTGCGAAAAAGCGTTTCGTCGAGACTGTAGGTAATCGAATTTTTGTTAACAGCCAAACCGGCGCCACACCTAAGAGAAGTAAATAAATAATGAGTGTCAGATTTAACAATCCCATAGCTTCGGTGAGCTCAGTTTGCGCGACGTTGCGTATCATGTCGCGATCTATCTGGATTTTATAGGTGTCCGCAAAAAAGGCACATATAGCTCCTGCAATAATCAGGGCGCAGGTGGCGGCACGCATTATCGAACGGCTTGGAACGACAAGCAGAACGGCCGCGTGGAGCCAGATAAGCAACATCAGAAGTACGATGGCAAAACCTGCATCCGCTGTACTTTTCACCGGCATCACTTCCAAAAAGCTATCCCAGAAGCGCCAGTTGTATATCGTTACAAGGCCCGAGGCTGCAACGAGGGCAAACGTTAGGTCGGGGTTACGCCCAGAAAAGGCTCGTATGCGCGACAGGATGGGTTCAAATAAGTGCGAGAATCTTTGTATGATCGCAGCGCTTCTCCGTGGTAGGTTCGTTTTCATTCCGCCTCTAAATCCTGAAACTAATGCTTGATCTCCAAGAGGCAGCAGCGGTTCAGGATGCTGGCGGCGCTCTCAGATAGATGATGTGTCAATTGCCTATGGGATTGCATCCGGAAATGTCGAATCACTAGGCAGCGATAAGAGCTCTACTCAATCGATCGAAAGATAAATTTACCCAATATGTAGATCCAGTACGAGATATGCACGTTGTCGGGCGCAGGCGTCAGAACAAATATCGGCTGTTCGTTCCAATGGTGATCCCGAACTGCCTGCGGCGGCGAAGACGCATATTCCTCCGGCACCTGGAGGGCGCGCAGCGGAGGCAACAGTTACGCTGCTACCGCTGGCATTGATCGCGAACCGAACACGGGGAGCGTGCACTACCCTCGACATTGCTGGTGACGGCATGCACAGACCTATGATCGTTGGCAAGACAGCTGATGTAGATACGATCACATATTCCTATCGCGCACATCAGGTATGCATTACTTCACAAATCGGTAACGCTGTTCACGGTATAGTAATGAAGGCAGCATCACATGTGCCATCGCTCTGTCTACTTGCGTTTGTGGCGGCGCGCTGGCGCTGACGTCCAGCACGCCCGTCTCGCTGTCGTACTGACCCATCAAGGGTGATTGGCCGGGGCGCAGGATGGTGGCGGAATTCTTGTCGAGCCATGCAAAGTAGTTGTTGAACTGGATGAGCGCACGTCCGGGCGTGCTGTCGTCCTTGACGAAATCCCGGCCGATCATTGGGTGCTCACTTGAGACCCCGAGTAGTGAAAGCAAGGTAGGGCCGAGATCGACCTGGCTCGCGATCGTCCTGATGCGCTTGGGCTTGATATCCGCACCAAGAATCAGTCCGGGAATATGGAATTTCTTGATCGGTACAAGCGCGTTGCCATAGACCCGGTTGTCATGATCCGCCACGATCAGAAAGACCGTATCTTGCCAATATTCTTGCTTCCTAGCTTCCCTGATGAACTTTCCGAGTGCGAAATCGGCGTACTTCACTGCGTTATTGACAGTCTGCTTGGGCTTCTCATATAGCTCGATTTTCTTGTCCGGGAACTCGAATGGTTCGTGGTTCGATGACGTGAAGATCAGGCTAAAGAAAGGCCTGTTCTGTGCGTGCAGGGATTTCAGACGCTCAAGCGATTTGTCGAACAGATCTTCGTCCGAAGCGCCCCAACTCCCGACAAACCGGGGAGACATCTGCCGCAAGTCAACGATTTGCTGGAAGCCGTTACCAGTAAAGAAGCTGCGCATGTTATCGAAATGCGCTTCGCCCCCGTAGACGAACTCCGTGTGATAGCCTTGTTGGCCCAAGCCGGCCGCCAAGGTGTAAAAATTTTGCTGCGCGAGAGAAAGCTTGACGACGCTACGCGCCGGCGTCGGCGGATAGCCCGCGATAACCGCTTCGATTCCACGGACAGAGCGTGTCCCTGTCGCGTAAAGCTGTTCGAACCACCATCCTTCCCCTTTCAGTTTCTCGAGCTCCGGCGTTACAGGAAGGCCGCCCAGCGATTCGACAAACGTGGCGCCAAGGCTTTCTTGTAGAACAATTACAAGGTTCAGGGGGCGGTCGCGTTTGATCGCGGCTTCCTGCCGGTGCAGCGTAGGAAGATCCTTGTTTGGGAACACATGGTTGCGGAGCCAAGGCGCGGCTCTCACCTCGGCCAATACCTGGCTCGTCGGGATGCTGCCGTAAATTTCTGACGAGTTCGCCTCTTTGCGCAAGGAATTGATGGCATCGAGCACCGACCATCCTGAGTTGATAATCAAGGAATTGACCATCGCATCGCCGGTCAGGGCGAACAGGGCCGGGTTGGCCGGCCGATGGCCGGTGGTGGAGCGGACCTGGGCAAATACAACCAGGCAGATCAGTGGCCAAGTCAGCAGCAAGGTACGGGCCGGCCAGAACTGCATTCCCAAAGCAGCATGCCTGAACACATAGAAGAACAGGGCGGTCAAGGCGACCGTGGTGCCCACGCCGAGTATGACCGCGGTGCGAAAGCCATTCCACAGGGTGGCGAAGACTTCACGTGGATAGGACAGATATTCGACGAAGAGGCGATTTGGCCGCACGTCGTACTGCATGATGAACTGCGGGGACGACAATTCCATGAACACGATGAACAAGAGTGCGAACGTCGCCCAGCAGCTCGTAAACCCTTTCCAGATTGATGCGCGCGAAGGATGCGCGAGCAGCGGCGCGAGCAACAAGGGAATTGTAATGAAATAGCCCAGCAAAATCAGGTCGGCCCGTGCTCCCTGGAGCAGGATTTCGCCTGGAATACCGGTCTCCCGGACACGGTCCCATTGCCACACCATCATCGCAAAGCGGGAAAGTGAGAGCATGACAAAGCCCAGCAGCGCCATTTGCAGGATAGTGACATATGGCCCGGCCCAGCTTGTCAGGTGCAACAGCCTTGCAGCGCCTGCGTGGAATAAGGAGCGTGGATGTATATTGGATTTCTTCATGGTGTTCGCAGCGAGATCGAAAGGACCACGCTTGCGGGGCAAGGGGTCCTGAAGGTTATGCGGATGCTTGTGGATGGCGTTACTTAGCGTGGCTGTTCATAGTTCGCAGGCTGAAGTGTCCGCTCGACCAGTTCGATAAGAATATGTATGACTTTGATGTGCAGTTCCTGGACGCGGTCGGCGTATCGCCCACCTTGCGTGCAGATGCAAACGTCCGTGTGCCGCTCGAGTTCGGAGCCCACGCGGCCAGTCATGCCAATCACTTTCATGCCTTTGGCATGTGCGGCCTGGCTTGCCGCGATAACCGAACGACTGCTCCCGCTCGTACTGATTGCAAACAAGACGTCACCATTGCCACCGTTGCCCTCGACGAAGCGGGCGAAGACCTGGTCGTATCCATAGTCATTGGCGACGCAGGTGATGTAGCTCGGGTCGCTGATGGCCACGGCCGCCATTGCGGGACGATTCTCGCGGAACCGTCCTGACAACTCTTCGGCCAGGTGCATCGCGTCGCACATCGAGCCGCCGTTTCCACATGAGATGACACGCCGCCCACTGCGCAGCGAATCGATGAGGAGGGTAGCGCCTGCCTCGATATTTGCGAGCTGGGTGGCGTCGTTGATGAGGTGGTCAAGCGCTTCACGCGCCTCGACGAGGTTTGCCCTGATATGGTCGATCATCGCTTTTCCCCTTCATGTTCTTGGCGACCAGCGTGCTCCGCATGCTCGGCATGGTCATGGCCTGCTGCTGGACCGAAGGTATGCTCCTCGATTGCCTGCTCGCAAGGCGTCGTCTCGATCTGGATTGTGCTGTGATGGATGTCGTACTTGCTGGCGACAAGCTGGCGGATGGCGAGCAACAGGGGTTGTGGATCGGTGACGTCGTCACGCTGGACCACATGTACCGTCAGGCTGGCTTTGCCGCTTGTAATCGACCATACATGCAGGTCGTGCACGCTTGCCACGCCCCGTACGCCGGAGATCGCTTGCTTGATTTCTGCGATGCCGAGCCCCTCGGGGACGCCTTCGAGCAGTACGTTCATCCTCGCCTTGAGCAGGGTCCAGGTGCGCGGCAACACCCAGAGCCCGATGGCAACAGCGATCGCCGAGTCGACCCAGGCCCAGGCGGTATACCGAATCACGAGGGCGCCAATGATGACGCCAACCGAGCCGAGCATGTCGCTCCATACTTCAAGGTACGCGCCCTTGACGTTCAGACTGCTGTCCTTGCCGCTTGACAGGAGCCGCATGCTGATGAGGTTCACGGCGAGGCCGAGCGCAGCAACCAGCAGCATCGTCCCCGACTCGATTTCCGGCGGGTTGTCCAGGCGCTGGTACGCTTCGTAAAGGATGTACATCGCCACCAGGAACAGCAGGATGGCATTGAGGGCGGCGGCGAGGATTTCGAAGCGGTAGTACCCGAAGGTACGCGCGCTGTCTGCCGGGCGCTTGCCGATGCGGATCGCGGCAAGCGAGATAGCCAGCGCTGCACTGTCGGTGAACATATGCGCCGCGTCCGAAATGAGGGCAAGACTGTTGGTGAGGATGCCACCGATAATTTCAGCGATCAGAAACACCGTGGTGAGGATGAGCGCAATCCAGAGAGGTCGTTCGTTCTGGCCTGGCTGTGCTGCATGAGAATGTCCTGAACCCATCGTCTTCCCCTTGTGTAGTGATTATGGCTATACTGCTTGGTCATGGAAGCAGTGAATCGCCACGTCATTTGTAGACACTCCTGAGCCAGGATATCGGGTGCAAGGAGAACGTACGAGCGGCAAGCGGTACACAGAGGAATTCAAGATTGCAGTCGTCAAACAGGTAGCACA
>Ga0308160_10002089_pt1 | contig 25283 bp, 16 predicted proteins | sample PhyFR1_FD_201036 | JGI IMG/M metagenome (GOLD analysis project Ga0308160, IMG submission 201036) | Phyllosphere microbial communities from UC Gill Tract Community Farm, Albany, California, United States - DLSLF.R1 | ecosystem: Host-associated > Plants > Phyllosphere > Unclassified | place: USA... | reverse complement strand
CGCGGACGCTTCCCAGAGAATGGTGTCGCCATCCTGCAGCACCGGTGTCAGCCCGTGCGGATTGAGCTTCAGGAATGCCGGCGTATGGCTTTCGCCCTTGAAGAGATCGACCTGCACGTGCTCGATCTCGATGCCCATGAGCTTTGCGGCGGCGGCGACGCGGCGAAAACTGCCCGAGCCCAGGTCGCCGTGGATTTTGATGGTCATGGTGGTACTGCCTTTCGTGTTTGGGTGAAGCCACGCGTCGTGGCACAGGAGGAAAGATAGGCGCAAGCCTGGCGCGGCAGAAGCACCCCGCAGTGCATGAGACTTATTCGAACAAGGAATGGCGCGTAGCCGCCCCGCCTGTCATACCCGGGTCATCTTGACTCCCTATATTGCTCCCATTGTTAAAATAACAGGACACTTCGATGACCAAGCCCCCGCTGCGCGCCGCCCTCGCCCTGGCCGCCACCGCCGCCCTGCTCGCCGGCTGCGGCACCACCACCGACGAAGCTTCGCGCGACGAACACGTCAAATACGCCTGGGTCGTGCTCGGCGACGGCGGCAAGCCGATCGCGCGCGTGGCCACCGACTACGCCACCTGCCCCAACATCAACGTCGACGATGGCGAGACCCGCATGCTGCTGCGCGCCGCGGCCGGCAGCGCCGCCCAGCGCACCACCGCCAGCGCAGCCGCCGACTCGAAACCTTCGAGCTTCCCGCTGAACACCTGCGAGGCGGCGCTGCCCACCAACGCGAAACTGGCCCGCGTCGGCACGAAGTTCCTGCCGCTGCCGAAAGCCGAGCCGCAGCGTGTGCTGGTGCTGGCCGATACCGGCTGCCGCCTGAAAAAGGCCGACAACGCCTTCCAATCCTGCAACGACGCCGAGATGTGGCCGCTGGCGCAGATCGCCGCCACTGCGGCCGCCATGAAGCCGGACCTGGTTCTGCACATCGGCGACTACCACTACCGCGAAAACGCCTGCCCGGCCGATATCGCCGGCTGCAAGGACAGCCCCTGGGGCTATGGCTGGGACACCTGGGAGGCCGACCTGTTCAAGCCGGCCGAGCCGCTGCTGGCGGCGGCGCCATGGATCGTCGTGCGCGGCAACCACGAGGAATGCGCGCGCGCCGGCCAGGGCTGGTTCCGCCTGCTCGACACGGGGCCGTACAGCGCCGCGCGCAGCTGCGACAGTCCGGCCAACGACGACGCGGCCAACTACTCGGCTCCGTATGCGGTGCCGGTCGGCGGCGACACCCAGGTCATCGTCTTCGATTCGGCCAAGGCCGGCAAGGCCGCGCTGCCGCTGACCGACCCGCAATTCATCGCCTACCAGAAGGATTTCAAGACGGTGGCCACGCTGGCCGCGAAAGCGAAGACCACCAGCCTGTTCGTCAACCACCACCCGATCCTCGGCTACGCGCCGATCGCCGGCAGCGCGCCGGCCGGCGGCAACGCGGCCCTGCTGTCGGTGGCGGCGCAGGTGAATCCATCGGCCTACTACCCGCCCGGCATCGCGCTGGCGCTGCATGGCCACGTGCACGACTTCCAGGCCATCAATTTCAGCTCCAACCACCCGGCCACTTTCGTCAGCGGCAACGGCGGCGACAACCTCGACGTCGCCCTGCCCGACCCCTTCCCGGCCAATCTGCCGCCGGCGCCGGGCGTCACGCTCGACAGGATCACCCACAGCGTGACTTTCGGCTTCATGGTGATGGACCGCGCCGGCACGGGCTGGACCTTCAAGGCCTACACCAGGGCGGGCAAGCTGATGGCGACCTGCACGCAGTCGCTCAACCGGATCGCCTGCGACAAGGTGGGCTTCCTTGCCGGTTAAGGCTTTAATGGCCAGCCTCGCGCTGGTGGCGATGTTGGCGGTGCCGGCTTCCGCGCAGGACGTCGTCGCGCGCATCGGCACCACGCCGCAGCGTGCCGCCATGCCGGGCGTCGCCGGCCCCTTCAACCCGTCGCCGGCGCGCGCCGCGCTCGGGCGCCAGGCCTTTTTCGATGCGCGCCTGTCGGAACCGGCCGGCACCAGCTGCGCCAGCTGCCACCACCCGGCCAAGGCCTTTTCCGGCAACCACGGCTCGCGCATCGGCGTGCCGCTGGGCAGCCGGCCTGGCCTGCTTGGCGTGCGCAACACGCCGTCCGCGCTTTACACGGCCTACGTGCCGCCGCTGCTCTTCTACCAGGACGACGATGCGCCGGCGCCCACGCCCTTCGGCGGCCTGTTCGCCGACGGCCGCGCCGACGACGTGCCGGCCCTGGTGCGCCACCCGCTGCTCGACCCGAACGAGATGCACAACCGCAGCCTGGACGCCGTCGCCGCCAAGCTGTGCGGCGCCCCCTATGCGGATGGCTTGAAACGCGAATTCGGCCCCAAGGCGCTCGATACCACGGCGGGCGCCATCGCGGCCCTCGGCAAGACGATGGAAAGCTTCCTGCAAAGCCGCGAGATGGCGCCCTTCTCGTCGCGCTACGACGCCTGGGTACAGGGCAAGGCCACGTTCAGCCCGCAGGAACTGCGCGGCCTGAAGCTGTTCAAGAATCCGGACAAGGGCAACTGCGCCAGCTGCCACAAGTTCAACGAGACCTCCAGCAACCCGGCGCGCTCGATGTTCACCGATTACGGCTTCGACGCCATCGGCGTGCCGCGCAACCGCGCGCTTCCCGCCACCCGCGACGCGAAGTACTTCGACACCGGCCTGTGCGCCACCGCTAGTGCCAACAAGTGGCCGGACAGCGGCCAGTGGTGCGGCTACTTCCGCACGCCCAGCCTGCGCAACGTGGCGGTGCGCGAGCGCTGGATGCACAACGGCGTGTTCACGACGCTGCGCGACGCCGTCGCCTTCTACGCCACCCGCTCGATCGAGCCGGAGCGCTGGTACCGCAAGGGCGAGCTGTTCGACGACCTGCCGGAGCGCTACCGCGGCAACGTCAACGCCGCCACCCTCCCCTACAACCGGCGCAAGGGCATGCAGCCGGCCCTGGACGACGACGAGATCGATGCCATCGTCGCCTTCCTGCGCACGCTGACCGACGCACCCTGGGCCGGCCGGCAGTAAAGCTTACTGCGGGCGCCAGCCGTCGCTGCCGCCGAGGATGGCCTCGACCGTGAGCGCACGGCCCTGCGCGTCGCTGAGCTGCTTCGACCACGCCACGCGCCGGCCCGGGTTGGCGCCGGGGCCGCGGCTCCCGTACTCGGCATAGCGCGCGGTCTGCTCGTTCTCCACCTTGCCCCAGTTGTTCCAGCCTTCCGGCCGGATGTGCGCGCCCATCTCGGTGTTCACGAAGGTCACGCTGCCGTAGGGCCGCCAGGGCCGTCCCAGGTAGGCCAGCGGCGTGGCGCGCGAAGCCACGCCGGCCGGGTCGACCCAGGGCGCAGGATCGCTGCTCAAGCGGCTGTTCAGGAACACGAAGCCATAGGGACGCTCTAGTGGCGTGCTGGCGGCCGTGACATAGCCGCCGTTCTTGCTGCGGATCTCGCAACCGTCGAACACGGCGGTGGCGCTGCCGTAGATGAAGTCGACGCGGCCTTCGATGTAGCTGTCCTTGAAGTAGTCGCGGCCGTTATTCAGCATCAGGGTGTCCTGCCAGCCCAGCAGGCGGCTGTTGGTGACGATGGCGCGGTCGCCGTCGATGCGCAGGGCCAGCGCCTGGCCGTGGTCGCCGGACTTGTTTTCGAAGGTGATCCTGTCGGCCCGGAAGTCGTCCGCCAGCACCACGAAGGCGGTGCCCTTGTACTTCGGATGGGCGCCCGCCGGCTGCTCTTCGTTGGTGTTGATGTTCCAGGTCAGGACCGTGGACGGCGCATCCTGCCCCTGCAGCGTGACCTTGCCCTTTTCCTTCGGCAGGATCTTCTGGCCGAAGTAGACGCCAGGTTTGACCAGGATGACGGTGCGCTCAAGGCTGTTGTCCGGCACCGCAGCGATGGCTTCCTGGACCGTGCGGAAGTCGCCGCTGCCGTCCTGGGCCACCACGATGCGGCGTTCCTTGCCGCCCACCGTCGCGCAGGCGGCAAGGCTCAGGACCAGGCCGGCGAGGCCGGCCACCTTCAGGGGATGCGAAGCGATGCTGTTCATGGGTCTCCTTTTGATCCTTCAAGTAGACCCCGGCCTGCACAAAATCGCAATTGCGAAAATGCGCAGGCCGCCTATCGATTCTCGCGGATGCTGGCCAGCGCGGCGCGCACGCTGCCCCCGCCCGCCTCGAGCGCCGCGCGTGCCGCGGCCGCCGGCACCGACTTGCGGATCATGACGATCGCCGTCTTGACGTGGAAGTCGCAGGCTTGCAGTGCGCGCAGCGCGGTCGCCTCGTCGGCGCCGGTCGCGATGCTGGCCAGGCTGACGGTGCGGCGGATCAGCTTGGCGTTGGTCGCCCGCACGTCGACCATCAGGTTGCCGTACACCTTGTGCAGCATGACCATCAGCATGCTCGAAAAGGTGTTCAGGGCGATCTTTTGCGCGGTGCCCGCCTTCAGCCGCGTGCTGCCGGAGATGATCTCGGGGCCGGTGTCGAGCGTGACGCCGATATCGGCGCCGGCGGTGACCGGCGCGCCGTGGTTGTTCGCGAAGCCGATCGTCAGCGTGCCGGCGGCGCGCGCACTGTCGATGGCGCCCAGCACGTAGGGTGTGCTGCCGGAAGCGGTGATCATCAGCGCCACATCGTCGGGGCCGGGCGCACAGGCCGCGAAGTCGGCCGCCCCCGCGCCGCGGTCGTCCTCGGCATGCTCGACGGCGCCGAACATGGCGCCCCGTCCGCCCGCCATCAGGCCGATGGCGCGCGCTTGCGGCCAGGCGAAGGTCGGGCCCAGCTCGGCGCTGTCGAGCACGCCGAGCCTTCCGGAGGTACCGGCGCCGACGTAGATCAGGCGCCCGCCCCTTGCGATGCGCGGCAGGGCCGCCTCCACGGCGCGCGCGATCTGTTCGTGGGCGGCCAGCACCGCCTCGGCGGCGTGCGCCTGGTCCGTGATGAAGGCGCGCGCCATGGTCTGTGCATCGTACAGGTCCAGGTCGGGATGCCGTGAATCGGGCGTTTCTGTGTCCAGCATGTGTGCAAGCTCGCTTGTGAAGGTCTCGGTCGGGAAAAGCTCAGTCGGGAAAAGATACTTTGCCCATGAAGACGGAGGGAATGCCCTGGCGCGCGCCGAACGAGGCAGGCTCGCCGGCCACGGTTTCGTTGGCCAGGACCGCGAACAGCACGGCTTCCTTGGCGTCGCCTGCGATGCCCAGCGCATCGGTGCGCCGGAAGCGGCAGGGCAGGCTGTCCTCGAGGGTCCGCACCAGCAGCGGATTGTGCATGCCGCCGCCGGACATGTAGATGTCGAAACCGGCCAGCGACGCCCCGTCCGGCATGGCCGCGCGGATCGCTCCGGCGATGGTGTCGGCGCTGAAGCGGGTCAAGGTCGCCAGCAGGTCTTCGGCGCCCAGCGCGCCCGTCATGCTGCGCGCCTGCGCCGCCAGCACGTAGTCGACGTTGAACAGTTCGGGCCCGGTCGTCTTCGGGAAGGGCATGGCAAAGAAAGGATGGTCCTTCAGCGCCCGCAGCAGCGCATCGATGACGCGCCCGCGGCTGGCGATGGCGGCGTCCGCGTCGAAGTCGCGCCCGGCCAGGCGGCGCGCGAACGCGTCCAGCAGCGTGTTGCCCGGGCCGGTGTCGGTGACGAAGACCTCGTCGGCGGCGCCGCTGGCCGGCAGCCAGGTGAAGTTGGCGATGCCGCCCATGTTCAGCAGGATCCGGTTTTCGCCCGGCTTGCTGAATATATAGTAGTCCCCGAACACCGCCAGCGGCGCGCCTTCGCCGCCGGCGGCCACGTGCTTCTGCCGGAAGTCCGAGACGGTGATGATCCCGGTACGGACCGCGACATGGTCGCCGTCCCCGATCTGCAGGGTGGCATTGTTCGGAAATTCCGGCAGGCCGTGCAGGCTTTTCGGCGCATGCATCACGGTCTGGCCGTGCGAGGCCACCAGGTCGATCTCGGCCGGCGCGATGTGCCAGGATGCCAGGGCGTCGAGCACCATCTGCCCGTGCAGCTCGCCGATCCAGCCGTTCAACAGGGCCAGGCGCGGAAATGGCACGACGTCTTTCGCGAACACCTCGCGGATGCGGCGCTTGACGTCCTCGGCATAGGGCACGGTGGTGAATTCGAGCAGGGCCACCTGGGTGGCGCTGCCGGAGCGCGCCACTTCGCACAAGGCGATGTCGAGGCCGTCCAGCGAGGTGCCGGACATCAGGCCGACGATGCGGCGCGCGGGCTTGGCGGCAAGGTGGTACAGGCGGGTGATGTTGTGGTTCATGGCGTTCTCCCGGTTGGATGCGTCAGACGTCGCGGCGCATTTCCGCGACGAAGTCGAAGTATTCGCTGCGCCACCAGGACGTCGTGATCTCCACCGCGTTGCCGCTGGCGAGGTAGCCGACGCGGGTGATGAAGAACACCGCCTGCCCTTCCGGGATGCCCAGCTTGGTGGCGACGTCGAGGCTGGCGTTGACGGCCTTGAAGCGCTGCAGGGCGCGCACCGGCATGTGGCCGCGGCGCGCGAGCAGTTCGTACAGCGAGGTCTCGACCTCCCACGGGTTCGGCACGAAGCTTTCCGGCAGCACGCTGATCTCGTAGCTCATCGGCGTGCCCTCGTGCAGGCGCAGGCGCTCCAGGCGCGCGACGCGGCTGGTGGCCGGCGACAGGCCGAAGGTCAGCTGCTCGTCGGCGTGGGCTTCCGTGATGGCGCGCGACAGCCAGCGCGAGCTGGGCTGGTAGCCGCGCCGGATCATGTCTTCCGAAAAGCCGGAGAGGCGCGTCAGCGGCATCTCGATCGGAGCGACGTAGTTGCCGGAGCCGCGCACCCGCACCACCTGGCGCTTGTCGGCGAGCCAGGCCAGCGCCTTGCGCGCGGTGACGCGCGAGATGCCGAGCGACTCGGCCAGCACGCGCTCGGCCGGCAAGGCATCGTTGACGCGGAAGCGCCCCGCATTGATGGCATTGCTCAGCAGGCGCGCCACCTGCAGGTACAGGGGCGTGCCGTCGTCCGGGTCGGGGCGGAACTGGAGGAAGGCGTGGTCGGTCATGGCTTGGCGCCGGCAAGGGCCTCGGCGGCGGCCTGGCGCGGCGACGAGATCGCCCACAGCGCCAGGAAGGACAAGGCGCCGTTCAGGGCCAGTATCTCGAGGCCCACCTGGTAGCCGCCGAACAGCGTGCCCTGGTAGCGCTGCAGCAGGAAGCACAGCAGCGGTGCCGCCAGCAGCACGTACGGCACCAGCTCGTCGCGCACGGCGCGGCGGGTGAACAGGCCGAAGCTGAACAGCCCGAGCAGCGGACCGTAGGTAATGGCGGCCAGTTCCAGGATCAGCACCACGATGCTGTGGCTGTCCAGCCACTTGAGCACGGCCAGCAGCACGAACACGATCAGCGCGAAGCCCAGGTGCACCTTGCGGCGGAAGGCGGTGCGGCGTTCCTGGCTCCACCCCGCCTTGCGCCCGATCTCGGCGATGTCGATGCAGAAGCTGGAAGTGAGCGCGGTGAGCGCGCCGTCGGCGCTCGGGAACAGCGCCGAGATCAGGGCGATCACGAACACGATCTGCAGCGCCTGCGGCATGTGCGAGAACACCACCGCCGGGAAGATGCGGTCGCCGCTGGCCGTGATGCCGGCCGCCGGCGCGTACAGGTAGAGCAGTCCGCCCAGCACCAGGAACAGCAGCACCACGGCCATCATCGAGAACGCCAGCACCAGCACGTTCTTTTGCGCGCCGGCCAGCGTGCGCACCGAGATGTTCTTCTGCATCATCTCCTGGTCCATGCCGGTCATGGCGACCGTGATCAGGACGCCGGCCACGACCTGCTTCAGCCAGAAGCTGCGGCTGTCCACCTCGAGCGAGAAGACGCGCGTCAGGCCCTGTGCCTCCATCTTGCCCAGCGCCTCTGGCAAGGACAGGCCGAGGGCGCCGAGCAGGTAGTGGGCGCTGACCACCAGGCCGGTCAGCATCAGCGCGGTCTGCAGCATGTCGGTCCAGACGATGGTCTTGACCCCGCCCTGGTAGGTGTACAGCAGTACCATGGCGATGGTCACCGCGGCGCTGGTCCAGTAGGAGACGTGCAAGCCGTCGAGGATGGTTTCCTGCAGCACGATGATGACCAGGTAGAGCCGCGCGCTGGCGCCGATGCAGCGCGACAGGATAAAGAACCAGGCGCCGCTCTTCCGGGACTTCGGTCCCAGGCGGATGCCGAGGTAGTCGTAGATCGAGGTCAGGTTCAGCCGGTAGAACACCGGCAGCAGCACATAGGCGATCAGGAAGTAGCCGAGGAACTGGCCCAGCATGATCTGCAGGTAGCCGAACGCGCTGCTGCCGACCAGCCCCGGCACGCTGATGAAGGTCACCCCGCTGAGCGAGGTGCCGATCATGCCGAAGGCGACGACCATCCAGTTGCTGTTCTTGTTCCCGCTGAAGAAGGACTCATTGCTGGCATTGCGCGCCACCCGCCGCGCCACCAGGAACAGCACGGCGAAGTAGCAGGCCACGAAGAAGAACAGCGTGGATGGATGCATCGCGCCCTCCCCTGGTCAGCGCTTGTAGGTCAGCGACAGGCCGACGGTCCGGCCCAGCACGTTGTAGGTCTCGGCATAGGTGTTGAAGGTGCTGGCGTTGGTCGGCAGCGGCGGCCGCTTGTCGAACAGGTTGTCGATGCCGAAGTTGACGGTCAGGCCGGCAATGCTGGGGCGGTAGGAGACATTCAGCTCGAAGTAGTCCTGGGCCGAGATGGTCTCGCTGCTGCCGACGGTGCTGTCCTTGACCTTGCCGATGCGCTTCCAGCCCAGTTGCGCGCTGGCCGCGTCGCCTTCCCAGGTGATGCCGGCGCGGTGGCGGTACGAGGGCGCCACCAGCGACACCGCATCCGACGAGCAGCGGAAGCCGTAGCTGCCCTTGCAGTCGATCGGGTCGAGCACCGGGTTCTTCTGGATGCTGTACGAGGTGACCACGGCGGCCTGGTACTGCCAGTTCAGGCGCTTGCCCGGCAGGCCGAAGGGCACGGCCTGCTTGTACGTGAGGTCGACGTCGACGCCGTCCTGCCTGATGTAGGCCAGGTTGCGGTCGACCGGGTAGGCGTCCTTGATGCGGCCGGTGGCCGGGTCGCGCGTGACGGCCTGGCACAGCGGGTTGTCGGCGCGCGGGTCGGTGATGTAGCAGCTGGTCAGCGCGTCCACCGGCTGGATCTGGCCGACCGCATCCTTCAGCTTGATGCTGTAGTAATCGATGGTGGCCGACAGACCCTTGGCGAAGGACGGGGTCAGCACGATGCCGAAGGTGCGCGTCTTGCCCTTTTCGGCGCCGATCTCCGGGTTGCCGCCGTAGTAGTAGCCGCCGCCGAGCAGCGCCGGGTCGAAGGAATTGTAGGAGCCGGCTGGCGCCGCGTTGAAGCGGCGGCACTGCTCGGCGTTGCCGGTGCCGAGCGCGCAGGGGTCACCGCCGTAGCGCGGCTTCAGGCGGTCGGTGGTGACCAATGCGTTGAACGGCAGCGAGAACACCGGGTTGGCGAATTCACCCATGTTCGGTTCGCGGATGACGGTCTGCTTGGTCGCGCGCAGGCGCAGGTCGTCGTTGACGGTCCAGGACGCGCCGATCTTGTTGGTGGTGTAGCTGTTGTCCGAGCCGAGCGACTTCGAATATTCGGAACGGCGCACCGCCCCTTCCAGCGACAGGTTCTGGATGAACGGGACTTTGGCGACGACAGGCACCAGGATCTCGCCATAGAATTCGCGGGCGCGGAAGGATGGCGGCAGGGCCGGACCCGTAAAGGTCGCCTGGTTGAAGGACAGGGCAAGATCGCGGCTGTAGTTGAAGTCGCCCTTCTCGCGCCGGTGTTCGGCGCCCAGTGCGAAGCCGACCGGGCCGGCCGGCAGCTTGAACAGCTCGCTGCTGTCGCCACTGACGGTGGCGGCCGCCACGAACTGCGAACGCGCGCGACTGCCATAGTCGAAGTCGCGCGCGATCGAGGAGACGTCGGCGCCCGGCCCGAAGATGTTGGTGGCGTTGACCAGCGCCGCCGCGCCCGACTTCAGGGCGTCGCCCTTGATCGTGATGTCTTCCGACGAGCGGCCGTTCTGCATGTAGAGGTCCCAGTTGACGGCGCCGGTGAGCGGACCGCGCACGCCGACCTGCGCCTGCCAGGTGTCGCGGTCGTTGTCGACCGTGATCACGCCCAGTTCGCCCAGCGAGCGGTCGATGCGCACCTGGGCCACGCCGTTCACGAAGGTGAGCTGGTTGCGCACCGCCGCCGGGATGAAGGTATTGCTGCTGTTGATCGCGTACACGCCCGCCAGCGCGGCCGGGGCCTGGCCGGTGGTCGGCGCGCCGGTGGTCTTCACGTTCGAAAACATCAACCGGCCGTAGGCCTGGACCTCGTCGCTCAGGTCATAGTTGAAGAAGGTCGACGCGTTCACGCGCTTGAGCGGCTGCACCAGCAGGTAGCGCGAGGTGAAGTTGGTGGTCTGGGTGCCGCTGGCAGGCTGGCCGGCGTCGGTGAAGGAAAATGCGCGGCCGCTGGCGACGTCGGTGAAATTGCCGCCGGCGCCGGGGCGCAGCGTGGGTTTCAGGGTTGCGAAGTCGCGCTCGCCGGCCAGCAGCGAGGAACGGTCGGTGTATTCCAGGTAGCCGACGATGTTGCCGCGGCTGCCGAGGTCCATGCCCCCGCTCAGGTTCACGCCTTTCTGGGTGGCGCCGCCCGCCGCGCCGCGGTAGTTGACGTTGGCCTGCATGCCGCGGAACTGGTCGTTGATGACGAAGTTAACCACGCCGGCGATGGCGTCCGCGCCGTACACCGCGGCCGCGCCGCCGGTCAGCACGTCGACGCGCTTGAGCAGCGGCGCCGGGATGAAGTTCACGTCGACGGCGTTGCGAAAGCCGAAGGGTACGGCGCGCGTGCCGTTGATCAGGACCAGGGTGCGGCTCTGGCCGAGGTTGCGCAGGTCGAGCGTCTGTGCGCCGAAGGCGTCGCTGCCGGCGGAGCTGCCGTTGGCGCCGCTGGCCAGTTGCGGCAGCTTCACCGAGAAGTCTTCCACCGTCACCGCGCGCTGCATCGCGATTTCGGCGGCACTCAACTGGCTCACCGGACTGGTCGAGGTCAGGCCGGCGGCGCGGATGCGGGTACCGGTCACCGCCACCTGCTGCATCGGCTGCGCCGGCTGGTCCGCCGCCGGTGCGGCGTCGGGTGCCGCGGCTTCCTGGGCCTGGGCGAGCGAGCCGATCAGGGCCAGCACGGCAAACGAAATGGCATGGCGTTGGGTCCGTGCCGGCAAGGTCGATTTCATGGGTCTGCCTCTCAAAGTGCGTCGAACAGGATGCGCCAGCCTGCGTCGATGAAATTGGTCTACCTCGACGCTGTACTGGACTGCATTTGGTATTATTTTCTTTATGTAATTGAACATAGCGCAAGCTCTCGGCGGACGCAATTCTTCCTTGCCGTAACGGCAAAAAAAATTTCATCCGGGGCCAAGAAATCGGGTTCGGGTAATACCAATCGGAACGCAGGCGCCGTCCGGGGACAGGAAACTGGTATGCAGGCGCAGGGTGAGGTAATTTGCGAAAAACAGACAGCCTGGCAGCGTCCAGGAGGTATAGACGCCGCCAGGCTTGGTGCGCGATCAGAACTTGTAGTTCAGTCCCAGCATGAAGGTACGCCCACGCTCGGTGTACAGCAGCGTGTCGTTGCGCTCGGTATCCTTCCCGTAGCGCAGCGGCTCTTCCGTCAGGTTCTGGCCTTCGAAGGACAGGCGCAGCTGCGGCGTGATGTTGTACGAGGTCGAGAAGCCGACCGTGGTCGACGCATCGGCGAAGGAGTGGTCGCTGCCGTCCGAATTACGCAGCACGTCGCGGTTGAACGAGGAGCGGTGGGCCACCGACACGCGCGCGCTGAACTTCGGGTCCTCGTAGTACACGGTGAGGTTGTAGGCGTTCGGGGACAGGCCGATGAAGTTCGCCACCTCGGTCAGCTGTTCGTTGGCCGGCGTCTTCGGGTTGTCCACGCGCGTGATGTAGGTGATGCGCGACTTCACGTGCGTGTAGTTGGCCAGCGCGCCGAAGTTGCTCCACCGGCCGGGCAGGAAGGTGAAGGGCAGCTGCCAGTTGGCCTCGAAGCCGTCCAGCGGACCGCCCTGGGTGTTGACCATGCGGCTGACCGTGACTTCGGTGTTCGGCTGCGTGAGGCAGGACGGCGTGCCGCCCGTGATCGAGCAGCCTCCCGCGGTCAGGTAGGAGTTCGACAGGCCCAGTTCCGAATACGGCATCAATTCGCTGGTGCGCTGGATGAAGGTCTTGATGTCCTTGTGGAAGAAGCCGAGCGAGACCATCGCGTTCTTCGCGTAATACCACTCGGCCTGCAGGTCCATGGTGTTGGCGCGGATCGGGTCCAGGGTCGGGTTGCCGACCGAGACCGACTGGCTGGCCACGTTGATCGAGGCCGACGGCGACAGGTCCACGTATTCGGCGCGCGATAGCGTCTTGCCGGCCGAGAAGCGCACCAGCAAGTCCTTCGGCAGCGTGGCAGTGATGTTGAAGGCCGGCAGCCAGTCACGGTATTTATGGTCGACCACGCGCGGTACCAGCGCGCCCGCCGGGTCCTTGATCAGCTGCATGGCCGTGGTGGTGGTGTCGGCCACGCGCACGCCCACGTTACCGCGCAGCGGAATGCTCCAGGCCTTCGTCTTGAAGTCGGCCGTCAGGAAGGCGGCGTTGATCTTTTCCTCGACCTGGCGCTTGGTCTGGTTGGCCAGCTGGTATTCGGACAGCGGCACGGCGGCGCAGTGGCATTCAATGTCGTAGACGCTGCGGAACTTGTCCAGGTCGATCGCCGCCCACGAGGTCGGGACGCCGTTGCCGCTGAAGGTGCGGCCGAAGTCGGTGATCTGGCGCGACAGGTCGGCCAGCTTGGTGCCGGCCGGCAGGGCCTGCGTCGGGATGCCGCCCGAGGCCACCTCGTAGTTGAACCAGGTGTTCTTGCGCTGCGAGATACCGGTACGCAGCGTTAGACCGTCGTTGACCTCGTAGGCGGCATTGAAGTTGGCGGTATTCAGCTTGTTATTGGTGAGCAGGTAGCGGCCGACGAAGTTGCCATGCACGGTGCCGTTGCGCTCCTGCGGCCCGAACGAGAAGTTGTTCGGGTTGGTCACGTCCATGCCGAAGTTCAGGTACGGGATGCCGGGACGCGTGAAGTCCCATTCGAAGCCGTTGACGTTCGGCGCGTCGACCTGCACGGTGGCGCGCGTCGGATTGTTCAGGCGCGAGCTGGACACGCCGATCATCGCATCGACCACCAGCTTGTCGGTGATGTCGCGCCGCGCCGACAGCACACCCTGGCGGAACAGCGTGTCGTAGATGTCGACCAGGCCTTCGCTGCGCACGTCGACGCCGTTGAACTTGCCGTAGGTCCAGCTGCCGTTCTCGTTGAAGCGCGCGTCCACGATCGAGGTCTGGGGCTTGCCGTTCTCGGTCATGTCGCGGCCGAAGGAAACCGCTTCGATGTAGTTGTCGTAGCGCTTGTTCTTGTAGCGCCCGCCCAGGATGTCGAGGTTGAACTCGGTGGCGCGGTCGGGACGCCATTGCAGGGTGCTGGTGAGACCGACGCGCTCGTACTCGGTCTGGGAACGGCGGTAGCGCGGGATGCGGGGGTGGAAGGAACCGGAACCGGGCGGCGGCACCGCCACGGTGCCGCCGAAATCGTCGTAGCGGCCCATGACCTCGTTGTAGGCCGCCAGGTTGCCCGAGCGCGGCACGCCGACGCCGCAGTTCTGGGCGTCGATGCCCTTGACCGCGTTGGTGGCCGGCACCTGCACGGCGGCGCCGATCGGCGAACAGAAGCCGCCGTTGACGCTGGCCGCGGGGTTCGACACCGCCTCGTAGCCATCCTCGACGGCGCTGCGCTTGGCATAGGCCAGCGACACCAGCGCGCCGACCTTGCCGATCGGCGTGTCCCAGCGGTTGGTGTACAGGCCCGTGAGGCGCGGTTGGGTCTTGCGCGAGATCGTGTTGTACAAGCCCTGCACGCCGATGTTGGCGGTCTCGCCCTTGAAGTCGAAGGGCCGCGCCGTGCGCAGGTCGACGGTCGCGCCGAGCGAACCTTCTTCGACGCTGGCGTCGGCGGTCTTGCGCACGGCCAGGCTGTTGAACAGTTCGGCGGCGAACACGGAAAAGTCGAAGGCGCGGCCGCGGTTGGTGCTGCCGTTGATGTCCGAGGCGCCGGTCGCGCTGCTGCCCTCGATGCCGTTGATGCGCACGCGCGTAAAACCGGCGTTCAGGCCGCGCACCGTGATCTGCTTGCCTTCGCCGCCATCGCCCTGGGTCACCGACACGCCCGGCACGCGCTGCATCGATTCGGCCAGGTTCGCATCCGGGAATTTCGATACGTCCTCGGCCTTGATGATGTCGATGATGCCATCCGAATTCTTCTTGATGTTCAGCGCGTTGTTCAGGCTTTCGCGGAAGCCGCTGACGATCACGGTGTTGGGCGATTCGGGGTTGCCGTTCTCCGGCGCGCTCTGCGGCGCCGGCTGTGGCTGCGCCTGGGCCTGCGCCTGGGTGGCCCCGACCAGGGCCAGGGCGGCGATCGCCACCAGCCTCAAGGCAAAACGTGGATTGCCCGGCGCCGCATGGGTTGCCTGTCTCATCTCTCTCTCCATGTTTATGCAAGTAACCGATTAACTCGGCTTTTATATATTAAGGACATTCAGCAACTATACGTATGCTCGGCGTAAACACTCAAGTTGATGAGTTTTTCTCCAATCCAATCATTTTCTTGAGCGAAAACGTTTTATCCTGCCAATCCAGCGGAAGCGCTTTACACTATGTTCGTAATTTATTAAAAACCGCCGTAGAGACACGGCACCGCATCCGAAGGACCATCCTGCATGAAGCACACGCTCATCGCATCCGCCCTCGCCCTCCTTGCCGTACAAGGCTTCGCGGCCGATTTCAACGTCCGCGACTATGGCGCCAAGGGCGACGGCAGCACCCGCAACACCGCCGCGATCCAGCAAGCCATCGACGCCGCCGCGAAGCAAGCCGGCACTGTCGTATTTCCAGCGGGAACTTATCTCACCGGTGCCATCTTCGTGAAATCCGGCGTGACCTTGAAACTCGACAAGGGTGTCACCCTGCTCGGTTCGCGCAACATCGACGACTATCCGCTCATGCCGACGCGGATTGCCGGCATCGAGATGCGCTGGCCGGCGGCCTTGGTTAACGTTTACCAACAGAAGGGCGCGGCCATCCTCGGCGAAGGCACGATCGACGGCGACGGCAAGGTGTTCTGGGACCAGTACTGGGCGCTGCGCAAGGACTACACGCCGCGCGGCCTGCGCTGGGCCTCGGACTACGATGCGCGCCGCCCGCGCCTGCTGCAGGTGTACGATTCGACGGGCGTGAAGGTCGGCGGCGGCCTGCGTTTGCGCCGCTCGGGCTTCTGGACCGTGCACGTCTGCTATTCGGAAGACGTGGTCGTGGACGGCGTCAGCATCGACAACAACGAGGAAGGCCATGGCCCCTCGACCGACGGCATCGACATCGATTCCTCGCGCAAGGTCCTGGTGGCCAATGCCGACATCGCCGTCAACGACGACGCGCTGGTGCTGAAGGCCGGCCGCGACGCCGACGGCTTGCGCGTGAACCGCCCGACCGAGGACGTCGTCATCCGCGACGTCAAGGTGCGCTTCTCGAAAGGCGGCATCGTGTTCGGCAGCGAGACCTCGGGCGGTTTCCGCAACATCGAAGCCTACCGCTTGAGTTTCGATGAGAAGACGCCGGTCGGCATCCTGTTCAAGTCCTCGCAGACGCGCGGCGGCTGGGGCGAGGACATCCGCCTGCACGACATCACGATGAACGGCACGCCGGTGGTCATGCGCGTCAACATGAACTGGAATCCGAACTACAGCAACACGGTCATCCCGCCCGAGGTCAAGGAGGTGCCGGCGCACTGGAAGGTGATGACCGCACCGGTGCCGCGTGAGAAAGGCATTGCGCACTTCCGCGACGTGCGGGTCTGGAACATCAAGGCCACCGGCGCGAAGAGCGCCTTCGAGGTGGCCGCCTACCCGGAAGCGCCACTTCAGCGCTTCCAGTTCGAAAGCATTGACATCGAGGCGAAGACCGGCGGCTACCTGCGCGACGCCCGGGACTGGCGCTTTTCCGGCACGACCCTGCGCCTGCCCGCGGACGCGCCACTGGAGGTGGGCCAGGCCAGCAGCGTCAGCGGCCTGCCCGCGGGCAGCTTCGTGGTCCGCGCACCGGAGAAGAATGGATGATCCCGACTGTCATGACACGCCCCGCCTTCGTGTGCATCGCCTTGCTGTGCACCCTGCTTGATGCCCACGCCGCGCCTAAGATCGACCGCCAGGCCCTGGTCGCGCGCCACAACCCGCAGCTGACGGCGATCGACCCGATGGCCCCGCTCAGCGTGGGCAACGGCCGCTTCGCCTTCACGGCCGACGTCACCGGCCTGCAATCGCTACCCGCGCTGTACCACGACAAGGGCACGCCGATCGAGACCCAGGCGCGCTGGTCCTGGCACGAGGACGCCAATCCGAAGGGCTACAAGCTGTCGGACGTCAACCGCGACTACACGTCATGGGGCCGCACCGTCGGCTACCCGATGAACACGAAGACGCCGGCCGGCCAGTGGCTGCGCGAGAACCCGCATATCCAACCGCTGCCGCAGATCGGCTTCGTCATTCCGGGCGCCGGCGGACGCGCGCTCACGGGCGCCGATGTGGGCGCCATCGACCAGCGCCTCGACATGTGGAAGGGTCGGCTCGACAGCCGCGTCACCCTGCTCGGCCAGCCTGTCACGGTGACCAGCGCCGTCGACCCGGACAGCGACACGCTCGCGCTGCGCATCAGCTCGAAACTCCTGGCCACCAAGGGCATCGCCGTGCGCATTGCCCTGCCCTACGGCTACCAGGCGGGCGACCACCACAACCCGCCGCTCGACTTTTCGCACGCGGACGGGCACCAGACGAAGGTCGTGGCCCAGACCGACAGGCAGCTGGTGCTGGAACACGCCCGCGACGCCTCGCACTACACGATGCTGCTGGCCGGCGGCAGCGCCCTGCAGATCGCCCACCCGTCCGAGCACGTGTTCGAGATCGTGCCGAAGTCGGGCGAGACGCTGGAACTGAGCATCTCCTTCGCGCGCGACGGCCGTCCGCAGCTGCGCGACGCCGACCAGGTGTTCCAGGCCAGCAGCGCGGGCTGGGACCGGTTCTGGCGCAGCGGCGCCGCCGTCGATTTCAGCGGCAGCCGCGACCCGCGCGCGGCCGAACTGGAGCGCCGCGTGGTGCTGTCCCAGTACCTGACTGCAATCCAGATGGGCGACGCCATGCCGGCGTCGGAAAGCGGCCTGACGACCTCCACCTGGTACGGCAAGCACCACGCCGAGATGGTCTGGTGGCACACCGCCCACTTCGCGCTGTGGGGCCGTCCCGAATACACCGCGCGCACGCTGGGCTGGTTCCAGCGGACGCTGCCGGTGGCACGCCGCATCGCGGCCGAACGCGGCCTGCAGGGTGCGCGCTGGATGAAGATGACGGGTCCGGACGGCCGCGAAAGCCCGGGCGGCAACCCGCTGATCGTCTGGAACCAGCCGCACCCGATCCACCTGGCCGAACTGCTGTACCGCGCCAACCCGACGCGCGCGACGCTGGAGCGCTACCGCGAGCTGGTGCTGGACACCGCGCAGTGCATGGCCTCGATGCTGAACTGGGACGAGAAAGGCCAGCGCTGGGTGCTCGGTCCGCCGCTGTGGATCGCCCAGGAGATCTACGACCAGGGCACCAGCATGAACCCGACCTATGAATTGAGCTACTGGGCACGCGGCCTGCAGATCGCGCAGCAGTGGCGCGAGCGCCTCGGCATGCCGCGCGACGCCGGATGGGACGAGCGGCTTGCGCATCTGTCGACACTGCCGCAGAAGGACGGCAAGTACGTGGCGCTGGAATCGACGCCGGACACCTGGGACAACGTCGACAGCCGCCACGACCACCCTTCCTTCCTGATGGCACTGGGCCAGCTGCCGGGCGACGGCGTCGACCGCGCCGTCATGCGCAGCACGCTGGACGCGGTGCTGGCCACCTGGGACTGGAAGACCAAGATCTGGGGCTGGGATTACCCGATGATCGCGATGACGGCGGCGCGCCTGGATGCGCCGGAACTGGCGGTGGGCGTGCTGCTCAAGTCCGATGGCCCGAACAATGGTTATACCCAAGCCGGCCACAATGTGAACACCCGGCTGCCGGTCTACCTGCCCGGGAACGGCGCGCTGCTGGCCGCCGTCGCCATGATGGCGGGCGGCTGGGACGGCGCGCCGGACCGCAACGCGCCCGGCTTCCCGGCAGACGGCAGCTGGACCGTGCGCGCGGAAGGGTTCAGGAAACTGCCATGACCGATCATACTCAACGACGCCGCTTTTTACGCGGCACCGCGGCAACCGGCGCGCTGCTGGCGGCGAACACCCTGCCCCTCAAGGCGCTTGCATGGGCGGAGAAAGACGATCCCTGGCAGCGCGCCCGGCAGATCATCGAGCGCTGCTCGCGTCCCCTGTCGTTTCGCAAGCAGGACTTCCCGATCACCGCCTTCGGCGCGAAATCCTGCGCGCTGGCGCCGGCACAGTCAAGCTGGCGCAGCCTGAAACGCGCCGTGCAGACGCCGGCACCGGGCGCGCTCGATTGCTACCCGGCGATCGCCGCCGCCATCGCGGCCGCCAACCAGGCCGGCGGCGGACGCGTGCTGATCCCGGCCGGCAGCTGGTATTGCAAGGGGCCGATCGTGCTGCGCTCGAACGTGCACGTGCACCTGGCGGCGAATGCGCAAGTCTATTTCAGCGCCGACCCGGCGGATTACGCGAAGTACGGCGACGTCGATTGCGGCAAGGCCGGCAAGCTGGTGCTGTCGCGCTGGCAGGGCAACGATGTGCTGAACTATTCGCCGCTGGTGTACGCGCGCGGCCAGTCGAACATCGCCCTCACCGGCGAGGACTGGACCAGCGTGCTCAATGGCCAGGCCGGCGTGAACGTGAATGCCGGCGCGGGCCCCTGGTGGGACTGGATCGACCGCAAGGAGGGCGTGGTCAACGCGGCCAGCGTGAACCCGCTGAATGCGCCCTTGGAGACGGTGGCGCCCTGGCTGACGCCGGAGCAGCGCACCCTGATCCAGGGCACGCACCCGCGCTGGAACGGCGACCCGCGCTACCTGCCGGCGCTGTCGGAAGCCGGCGTGCCGGTGGCAAAGCGCATCTTCGGCATCGGGCACCACCTGCGGCCCTGCATGATCGAGCTGGTCGAATGCAGCGACGTGCTGCTCGAGAACTACCAGGTGGTCGACTCGCCGTTCTGGCAGCACCATCCGGTCGCCTGCCACAACCTGCGCATCGCCAGGGTGAACATGGAGAGCCTGGGCCCGAACAACGACGGCTTCGACCCCGAATCCTGCGACACCGTGCTGGTCGAGCACTGCACCTTCAACACCGGCGACGACTGCATCGCCATCAAGTCCGGCAAGAACCGCGATACCCAGTACGGCCCGACGCGCAACATCGTCATCCAGGACAGCGTGATGAACAGCGGCCACGGCGGTATCACGCTGGGCAGCGAGATGGCCGGCGGCATCGAGCACGTGTACGCGCAGCGCATCGACTTCCGCAACGCGCACTGGGCCACGGATTCGCTGGGCAGCGCGATCCGCCTGAAGGCCAACATGAACCGCGGCGGCTGGTTGCGCCACCTGTACGTGCGCGACGTGACTGTGCCGAACGGCGTCGACGCCCGCGCGCGCAAGGTGGCGCCGCTTGACCCGGCCAATCCCTTCAAGGGACTGGCCACGGGCGGCGGCGCCATCGTCACCATCGACTGCAACTACGCCGCCACCGACGACGCCGTGCGCACCCGCCCGACCGCGGTCTCCGACATCCACATCTCGAACCTGCGCGCCGGGAACGCGAACATGCCGGACGGCGCCTTCTCAAGCTGGCAGGCGGTGCTGATCCTGGGCCCGGTCGCCGCCAGCTTCAACGGCCCGGCCGGCACCTCCATCCCGCCGGTCACCAACGTGAGCATCACCGACTGCGATTTCGGCACCCCGAGGAACAGCGCGCAACCAGTGTATGTGTACAACGCCCGCAAGGTGGTGCTGAAAAACGTGACCATCGCGGGCAAGGTCGTCAACAGCGTGATTTCCGCATGACGCAACACTTTTATGCCGGACGAATGCAAACATGAAAGCGATGGACGCAGAGAAAAGTTGCAGATAGTATTTACACAATTGGTTGGACCAAAATCGTTGCCGGTATGAGCGGATATAAATTGGACCAATCGATTTTGTAGCATAAAAACTATTCGGAGACAGATACGATGATATCTAAACTGCAACTCAACGGCGTTGCGGCTGCGGCCGCATTGCTGCTCGCCGCCTGCGGCGGCGGCGACACCGGCCCACAAGCATCCCCGGCAGCGAAAGCGCTCGCATCGGTCGACTCGGTCGCAACGGCCGGCGCCTGCCCGGCCATCACGCTGGACGGCATCGATGCCCAGACCCTGACGGGCGATTCCACCCCGCTCCAGCTGGGCACCTTCGGCACCCGCAGGCCGGGCCCGCCGGTCCTGATCGACGGCAAGCACTCGCCCGCCAACTACCGCGTGGCCCCGGTCCTGCCGGCCTGGCAGTTCGCCACCAGCGACCCGACGGGTGGCGCACTGAGCTTCGAATGCGACGTGGCCCCCGCCGCCGGCTGGCACGCCTACAAGCGCAACGGCAGCACGCACCAGCGCGTGGTGGTCACCGGCGGGCGCAACGCCACGCCCCAGCACGTGTACACGGTCTACAACGGCCAGCAACTGGTGGCTGCCCTGCACGAGGCCGGGCTGGCGCCGAAGATCATCCGCGTGGTCGGCCACATCGACTTGCGCATGAGCGCCAACAACACGGTCTTCAAGGAATACGAAAGCTACACCGACCAGAAGTACGGCGGCTCCATCAACATTCCCTCCAACACGACCCTGGTCGGCATCAACGATGCCCAGGGCCGCGCCGCGCGCATCACCGGTACCACGCTCCTGATCGGCAGCGAGCTGGCGGCAACGCCGGCCGGCGACCCCGAAGCCGACTTCAAGGCCTGGGTCGCCGCCGGCAAGGATGGCGACCTGTTCCCCACCTGGACCCGCAACGTCATCATCCGCAACATCGCCCTGGATACGCCGTGGGACGTGAATCCCGAGGATTCCGCCAATGCCTATGCCGACGGCGTGACGATCTCGCGTACCCAGAACATCTGGATCGACCACGTCAGCATCAGCGACGGCGATACGCCCGACAAGCTGGCCAGCGACACGCGCCACGACGGCGCTCTGGACATCGTGCGCGGTTCCGACTACGTGACGGTCTCGAACAGCTATTTCACCAAACACCACAAGACCACGCTGGTCGGCAACGGCGACAGCGGCCGCGCCTGGAGCGACGCCGGGCGCCTGCACGTCACCCTCACCGGCATGTACTGGCGCGGCACCGGCAGCCGGCTGCCGCTGGTCCGCTTCGGCCAGCTGCATACCTTCAACAACCTGGTCGAAGGCGATACCCAGCCTGCCGACAGCGACATGAAATTCGAAGGCGGCCTGGATGTCCGCTACCAGTCCGACGTGCTGTCCGAGAACAACTACTACCTGTTCACCAACCTGAAGCCCGCCGCCGTGGGCGGCAAGGTTTCGGACGGCAAGAGCGCGCTCAGCTACCGCGCCGCCGGCGAGCTGTTCATCAACGACAAGGGCGACGACACCAAGCCCTGGGTCGGCGGCGCGATCGACATCTCGGCCACCCTGATGACGGCGACCGGCCTGCCGCGCCTGGCCAACTGGACGCCGCCCTACAATTACACGGCGCTGCCGGCCGACCAGGCCTGCGTGTTCGTGAAGAACAATGCGGGCGCGGGGCGCGTCAACAATCCCGGCGCCGGCGCGACCTGCACCGCCGGCAGCGGCACGCCGCCGGCCCCGAGCGACCCCACGCCGACGCCGGTCGATCCGAATCCGCCCGTGACGCCACCGCCCACTGCACCGGTCTGCAGCGCCCTGTTCAAGTGCGACAGCGGCGTCGGCCAGGGCGTGATGAATGGCACGGTGAGCGCGCCGGTCTCGAGCAGCTACCTGAACGGCATCTACACCATCACGGGCGCCGGCAACATCTCGACCTCGAGCAGCTACAACTACTACTTCAAGTACATGCCGCTGACCGGCAATTTCGTGATGACGGCCAAAATGCTCACGCAAGGCGGCAGCTCCACCGGCGCCCGCGCCGGCCTGCTGGCCACCGATTCGCTGTCGAACACCGGCACCTACGCCTGGACGGCGCGCTATGCCAACACGGGCGAGATCCGGCGCGCCATCAACGGCGACAACAAGTCGGTGCTGCCCGGTTATACCTCGACCACGCTGCCGGTGTGGGTGCGCATCGAGCGGCGCGGCAATGCCCTGTACTCGGCGGCGTCGCGGGATGGCTTGAGCTGGACCGAAGCCACCAGCGTCAGCGTGACGGCACCGACGCTGTATGTCGGCATGGCGGTCTCGTCGGGCAGCAATACGGCGACCCAGAGCGCCAGCTTCAGCAAGCTGTCGGTCGTCGGCGGCGGCTTGAACTGAAGGCGCCACCGCAATCGACCTCTGGCGCGATACGCCTGTATGGCGGTCGCGCCACCTTTCCGATCCCTGAATGAAGATGACAATGAAAACGAAATCGATCGCCGTCCTGCTGGCCCTGTTCGCTTGCGTCGCCTCGTCCGGCGCCGCCAACCTTTCCTACACCGGACAATTCAACTACGACAACGACGTACAACTGTTCGACTTCACGGTCGGCTCGCTGTCCACCGTCACGCTGCGCACCTGGTCCTACGCCGGCGGCGTGAATGCCGCGGGCCAGAGCATCGCCCGGGGTGGCTTCGACCCGATCGTGGCGCTGTTCGACTCGGCCGGCCAGCTCGTCGACCAGCAGGACGACGGCGGTTGCGGCAAGGTCGGTCTTGACGCCGTCACGCGCCAGTGCTGGGACATCAACCTGGCCGTCCAACTGGCCGCCGGCAATTACACTGTGTCGATCCAGCAATATAACAACTACAATGTCAGCGAGAACCTGGCGGACGGCTTCTACTACCAGGGCGCGCAATACCAGAACTTCCGCAACGGCTTCGTGGACGAAATGGACGTCAAGCGCAATGGCACCTGGGCGCTCGACATCCTGAACGTGAGCCCGGTGGCAGAGGCCGACGTTCCGGAACCGGCGACGATGTGGCTGATGGGCTCGGCGCTGGCCGGGATGGCCGCACTGCGCCGCCGCAAGCCGGCGCGCTGACACGCGCTACCGCCGGCGTGGTGCCCGCCGCGCCGGCCCAGCGGCTTCGTACGATATAAAAATATTGAGGAAAAACCTCGCAACGTTCGTCTTAACAGATGGGGACCATGGATGAGCGACCGTATCAACACTGAAGTCATCGACTGGCTGACCATGCACTTCCTGCCGCACGAGGCGGAATTGCGCACGATGTTGCGGCGCGTCTGCAAGGATGCGGCGGAAATCGACGATGTCATCCAGGAGACCTGCTGCCGGCTGCTCGATTTGCCGGACCTCGACCACGTGCGCAGCCCGAAGCCCTTCGTCTTCCGGACGGCCAAGAACATCGTGCTCGACCGGGTGCGGCGCGACGCCGTGGTCAGCATCGAGACCATGGCCAACCTGGAAGAGCTGGACATTGCGGACTCGGCGCCGTCGCCGGACCGCATCGTGTTCGCGCGCGAGGAATTGAAATGGGTGTTCGGCCTGATCGCCAACCTGCCGGACCGCTGCAAGTCGGTGTTCCGCGCGCGCCGGGTGCTGGGCATGTCGCAGAACGAAACGGCGGCCACGCTGGGCTTGACCGACAGCGTCGTCGAACATGAAATGATGAAGGGCATGCGGCTGATGTCGGAAATGATTTCCAAACACGGCGTCGAACAGCAGAACCGGGTGCGCCAGGCACCCACGCCGGAACACGCGCGAAAAAAGAGCAATGTCAGAGATTGATCACGAAGCCTTCGCCTGGGTCGTGCGGCAACGCACACGCGGCTTGAACGACGCCGACGCGGCGCGATTCGACGCCTGGTTCGATGCCGATCCGCGGCACCGGGGCGCGTATGCGCGCGCCCTCGCGATCCATAATGCGATCCACCTCGCGAGCGGCCGGCAGGCGGTGCCCGCCGGACCGGCCGAAGCCGAACACGGCGCCGCCGCGGCATCGCGCCGCAACCTGCTCCTCGGCGGCCTGGTCGCCGGCATGGCGCTGGCCGCCGGGGGCTTCGGCTATTCAGCGCTGCGCGGGGACACCGTGCTCACCACGGCGAAAGGCGAATTCCGCCGGGTGCCGCTGCAGGACAAGTCGATCGCGAACATCAACAGCGGCAGCCAGATCGAGGTCGCGTTCACGGAAAAGCAGCGCACGATCAACCTGCGCAAAGGCGAGGCGTGGTTCGAAGTGGCCAAGGACAAATCAAAACCCTTCATCGTCGAGGCGGGCGACGCGCGCATCCGCGCCGTCGGTACCGCGTTTTCCGTGCGCCGGCTGGCGAACGGTTCGGAAGTGCTGGTGACCGAAGGCACGGTCGAAGTCTGGAGCCGCGACGGCAGCGCCCGGCGGCGGCAGGTACATGCCGGCGAACACGCCTTCCTGGCCCACGACGCCAGGGCGATCCCGGTCACGCGCCAGCCCGAGGAAGTCAGCCGCAAGCTGGCCTGGCGCGAAGGCAAGCTGGTGTTGACCAGCCAGACCCTCTCCGAAGCGGTGGCCGATTTCAACCGCTACAGCCCGCAGACCATCGTGATCGTCGATCCTGCGCTGGGCGACAAGCGCCTGGTCGGCCAGTACCAGCTGGACGCGCCGGAATTGTTCGCCAGGGACGTCAGCATGGTGCTGGACGTGCCGGTCACGATCACCACCGAGAAGATCCTGATCGGCCGCGCCCACGACGCCGCTCACGGCAGGATCTGATGCGGGTTGCGCCGCATCGCCCTTCGTTTCTCCGATCATGTTTTTGAGCGATTGAATTTGTCACCCGCGCCGCCGGAGGAAACCCGCCGCGGCATTCGTCTTTCTCATTAACGGGGCAGCATAGCTCCGGAATATCAGGTTAGGTCAGGAGGAGACACATGGCCCCCTTGCATGCAGTTGCCGGGAGAGCAGCGATCGTTCTCGCCGTGAGCATGACGGCTTGCGCGGGTGCCGCTTCAGCCCAGCAAGCCGCACAACCATTCAACATAC
>Ga0308160_10002088_pt1 | contig 25289 bp, 22 predicted proteins | sample PhyFR1_FD_201036 | JGI IMG/M metagenome (GOLD analysis project Ga0308160, IMG submission 201036) | Phyllosphere microbial communities from UC Gill Tract Community Farm, Albany, California, United States - DLSLF.R1 | ecosystem: Host-associated > Plants > Phyllosphere > Unclassified | place: USA... | reverse complement strand
CTTCATCTTCCACTTGTAGGTGAAGCCCGTGCGGCTCGAGCCGTTGACGTCAGAGCGCAGCACGATGAAAGGCTTGGCATCGACCATGATGATGTTGCCGACACGAATTTCTTTTGCGGGTTTCATAAGAAGTTTTGGATAAAAAATAAGTTGCAGTAATCGAGCATCATACCACGTTCCAGACCCGTCGCCTACCGGAGCGTCCGGGCAAAATTCAGCAGATTGCTCACCAAGTCGCCGTTTGCCAACATGCGCGCCTGCCAGTTTTCGGCCCGCTGCGCGAGCGCCGGCAGATCGGCTTGCAAGGCCGTCCACAGCGCCGGCCAGTCGGCCGCGCGCGCATTCTCGAGCGCGGCGCCGTTCCAAGCCAGGGACACATCGATCAGGCTTGCCTGATTTCCGGCGTACTTTTGCAGGAAAGCGCGGAGTTTAACATGATGCAAGTTTTCATCTTGCTGATAAATGTGCCAGATGAAGGGCCGTCCGGCCCACTGGGCGCGCACCCAGGAATCCTCGCCGCGCACGAAGTTCAGTTCGCACGCCCATAGCAGGCGGTCGTAGTCGTCCTGGCGCATGAACGGGATCACGCGCACGCACAAGCGGCCGCGCGTCGCGCCCGCGCCGGCGCGCGCGAGGGCCGGGTCGACTTTCAAAAAAGCGGCGACCTGGTCGCGCGCCACGCCCTCGGGCACCAGGCAGGTCACGTTGCGGCTGCCCTGCGCCCAGCTTTCGAACAGCTCGGCCACCGGCGCATGCGGATAGCAGAACAGGCTGACCTTGAGCGTGTCCAGCTCTTCATGCGCCACGCCGAGGCCGCGCAGGAAATCATGCTGCGCCCGGCGGTCGGCCTGGAAGGCGGCGCGTGCTTCGACCAGTCCGCGCTCGCGCAGCAGGCCGCCGGTCTTTTCAGTGAAGCCGGGGAAAAAGAAATGCTTGGTCAGTTTCAGGCGCGGATGCATCGACGGCAGGGCGTGGCAGCCTTCGACCCATTCCTCAGCGCTCAGGCCTTCGTAATTGATCCAGACCGGACGCGGCTCGCACTGCGCCATCGCGGCGATATAGCCCGGCGGGATGTCGACGCCGAAGAATTCGATGACGATGTCGGCCACCTCGCCAGGGGCGAACACGCCGTCCTGGTTCGCCCAGTGGCGCACGGTGACGCCTTCGACCTGCTGCGTGGCGACATCGACGCGAACGGATGGCCAGATGCGCTGGAAGCTGTGCAGGTCGTCGACCCACAGGGTCACGTCGATACCGTGTTCGGCATGGAATTGGCGCGCCAGGCGCCAGCAGATGCCGATGTCGCCGAAGTTGTCGACCACCTTGCAGAAGATGGCGAGCGTGCGCGGGAAGGTAGAATCGATGGCCATGCTTGAAAAGCCAAAATGGAAAACCGGGGCACCCTTCCGCGCATGCGCGTTGGTCTACCCCGGTTTTTGACTGGCGTCCCCACGGGGATTCGAACCCCGGTACTCACCGTGAAAGGGTGATGTCCTAGGCCTCTAGACGATGGGGACCTAAGAAACTTGGTGGAGGTAAGCGGGATCGAACCGCTGACCTCTTGCATGCCATGCAAGCGCTCTCCCAGCTGAGCTATACCCCCAAGTACGACACACTATCGCAATAAAAAAGCCGCTCAAGGCGGCTCCTTGCACTGCGTAGTTCTACAACTACTGCCACAAACTGGCGTCCCCACGGGGATTCGAACCCCGGTACTCACCGTGAAAGGGTGATGTCCTAGGCCTCTAGACGATGGGGACCTAAAACCTTACTGGTACTACTGTAGCCGATCTTGCGCCGGTATGCCACACCATGCGCCATCGAGCCGAAATCTTGGCGTCCCCACGGGGATTCGAACCCCGGTACTCACCGTGAAAGGGTGATGTCCTAGGCCTCTAGACGATGGGGACCCTGGACTGCTACGACAAAAATCTTCTGAACTTGGTGGAGGTAAGCGGGATCGAACCGCTGACCTCTTGCATGCCATGCAAGCGCTCTCCCAGCTGAGCTATACCCCCGTTCAGGGAAGACAGTATCATAACATACTGCTTTTACTTCTCACAGCGCCGTTTTCACAACGCTTCACTACCAAAACTTGGCGTCCCCACGGGGATTCGAACCCCGGTACTCACCGTGAAAGGGTGATGTCCTAGGCCTCTAGACGATGGGGACCCTGGACTACCGACTGCACACTTCAGAACGTGGTGGAGGTAAGCGGGATCGAACCGCTGACCTCTTGCATGCCATGCAAGCGCTCTCCCAGCTGAGCTATACCCCCGCAGTGCTGAAGTGCGAGCATTATAGCGGACGTACTTGCATTTCGCAAATAGCCACGGAGGGTAGTTATAAGCCTTTTTGAATGCGGGCCAACACGGTGTCGCGGTCGAACAGCTCGAGCACGGCATCGATCGCCGGCGTCTGCAGCTGGCCGGTCACGAGCAAACGCAGCGGCATGGCCAGCTGCGGCATCTTCAGGCCGTTCGCTGCCAGCACTTCCTTCATGGCGGCGGACAAGGCGGGCTTGCTCCACTCCACCGTCTGCAGTTTATCGAGGAACTGGGCCAGCGTCGGGCGCACGGCCTCGGTCAGGTGCTGCGCCAGCAAAGCGGCGTCGGGATGGGGCGTGCGGTAGAACAGCATGGCCGCATCGGCCAGTTCGTTGATGGTCTGGACGCGTTCCTTCATCAGCCCGAGCACGGCCGGCAACGGCGGCGCGCCCTCGAAGTCGGCGCCTTCGCGCGCCAAGATCGGGCGCGCCAGGCCGGCCAGGCGCTCGTTGTCGGCCTGCCTGATATAGTGGTTGTTCAGCCAGCCCAGCTTTTCCGGGTTGAACTGGGCCGCCGAGGCGGTCAGGTGCTCGAGGTTGAACCACTCTGTAAATTGTTCCATCGAGAAGATCTCGTCGTCGCCGTGGCTCCAGCCGAGGCGCGCCAGGTAGTTGAGCATCGCTTCCGGCAGATAGCCCTGCTCCGGATACTGCATCACGCTGACCGCGCCGTGGCGCTTCGACAGTTTCTGGCCGTCCGGACCAAGGATCATCGGCAGGTGGCCGTATTGCGGCAGCTCGGCGCCGAGCGCGCGCAGGATGTTGATCTGGCGCGGCGTATTGTTCACGTGGTCGTCGCCGCGCAGCACATGGGTGATCTGCATGTCCCAGTCGTCGACCGCCACGCAGAAGTTATAGGTCGGCGTGCCGTCCGGACGCGCGATCACGAGGTCGTCGAGTTCCTTGTTGGCGATCGTGATCGGCCCCTTGACCACGTCGACCCAGGTGACTTCGCCGTCCAGCGGATTCTTGAAGCGCACCACCGGCTTGACGCCTGCCGGCACTTCAGGAAGCAGCTTGCCGGGTTCCGGGCGCCAGGTGCCGTCGTAGCGCGGTTTCTCGCCCGCGGCGCGCATGCGCTCGCGCATCGCCTCCACTTCCTCCGGCGAGCAGTAGCACAGGTAAGCGGTGCCGGCGTCGAGCATGCCCTTGACCACTGCGCGGTAGCGGTCCATGCGCTGCATCTGGTAGAACGGGCCTTCGTCATGCTGCAATCCGAGCCATTCCATGCCGTCTAGGATCGCCTGCACCGCTTCCGGGGTCGAGCGCTCCAGGTCGGTGTCCTCGATGCGCAGGATGAAGGTCCCGCCGAAGTGACGGGCATAGGCCCAGGAATACAGCGCGGTGCGCGCGCCGCCGAGGTGGAGATAGCCGGTCGGGCTGGGAGCGAATCGGGTACGAACGGGAGTACGGACGGTCATGGTCGGTAGATAAAACGGTCACACGATAATAAAGCGGCTATTCTACAGCCTCGCAACGGGCTGGGCGCAAAGCCGGGCCATGACACGACACCATGTCACAAATTACTTTACAGAAAGTAAAAGCTTGGATACAGTCTTGACTCGATTCCGCACAGTCAAATCTCCCACGTCACTCCCATGTCGAACGATCCCAGCATCGCTTCCATTGCGCGCCTGCGTGGCGAGTTTGCTTGCCCAAACACGGAACTGCGCTTCCTGAACCAGCAAGGCGACGCGATCCTGCGCGATCTGCGCCGCGCGCTGGTGCTGTGCTCGCTGTTCTACGTCGGGTTCGGCGTGGCGGACATCCTGGCGCTGGGCTGGCGCGGCGCCATCCCCTCGATCCTGGCGCGCCTGACCTGGCCGCTGCTGGCCTTCCTCGGCCTGCGCCATGCGAACCGCGCCGCCATGCCAGCCAAGGGCGCCTTCCAGGCCGCCAGCGTCTGCACGGCGCTGGGCATGTGCAGCTATGCCGTCGTGGTCGCCAACCGGCCCGCCGACATCCTGCTGCATGGCATGTCGATCTCGCTGATGAGCGTGGTGACCCTGGTCTTCATCCCGAACCGCCTGGTGAACGCGCTGACGATCGCGCTCGGCGCCAGCACCGGCATCGTGCTGCTGGGCTGGCACCAGCACATGGTCAGCACGCGCCACCTGATCTCGATGTCGCTGCTGATCCTGTTCGCCAACCTGTTCGGCGCGGTCGCCGCCAACCGCCACGCCCGCCTGTGGCGTGAGCAGTACCGCACCCAGCAAGTGCTGACCAACCTGTCGATCCGCGACCCGCTGACCGGCTGCTTCAACCGGCGCCACCTGAACGCCGCCCTGCTCGACGGCGAACTGGCGCGCGCGCGCCGCTACCGCCTGCACCTGTCGCTGATCATGTGCGACCTGGACGCCTTCAAGAAGATCAATGACACCCACGGCCACCATGCCGGCGACGAACTGCTGCGCGCTTTCGCCGAACTGCTGCACAGCATGACGCGCGACGCGGTCGACACCGTGGTGCGCTACGGCGGCGAGGAATTCCTGATCATCCTGCCCGAAACGCCGCTGGACGGCGCAGTCGAACTGGCCGAGCGCGTGCGCAAGGCCTTCGCCCAGATGGAGGTCGACGTCGACGGCGTCACGCTGTCGACTACCGCCAGCTTCGGCGTGGTCGGCGCCGACTTCGCGCGCACTCAGGCGGTGACGCCGCAGGCGCTGATCGCCGAAGCCGACCAGCTGATGTACGACGCCAAGAACGGCGGGCGCAACCAGGTGCGTGGGCGCCAGCTGGGGCAGCTCGTCGGGCTCGGCGAGCGCGCCGCTTGAGCGGCCGATGGACGCGCCCGGCTCCCTGCAGGCGCATTACGACGCCATGCTGGCGCGCTCGATCGATGCGATCCGCGCCGGCGACCTCGAACTCGATTCCCACCTGCTGGCTGGAGCGGACCCACGCCGCGGCCTGACCCTGATCGCGCGCCCGGATGCGGCGCTGGCGGTGCGCCTGGCCGCCGTGCTGGACATGCTGGAGACGATCGCGCCGGGCCAGTACCGCCATCCGCAATCCGATCTGCACATCACCATCCTGGCGCTGTTCACCGCCTGCGAGGATTACCACGCCGAGCTGGCGCGCCTGCCTGACTACCGCGCGGCAGCGCATGCGGCGCTGGCCGGCATGCCGGCCTTCGACATCGAATTGCGCGGCATCACCGCTTCGAGCGGCGCGGTGCTGGCACAGGGTTTTCCAGGCGACGGCACACTGACCCTCGCGCGCGAGCGCCTGCGCGCCCAGCTGCGCGCGCGCGGACTGGACGCGTCGCTCGACGGCCGCTACAAACTCGTCACGGCGCACGTGACGCTGCTGCGCTTCGTGCGTCCCTTGCCCGATCCGGCGCGCTTTGTCGACGCGTTGAAGGCGCTGCGGACAAAGCCGCTGGGAACGCTGCGCGTGCACGGCGTCGACCTGGTGCAAAACGATTGGACCATGCGCAGCGAAACGCTGCGACGGATCGAAACCTTCGCCCTGGACTAGGCGCTGCCCAGCCTAGGCCACCTTCAGCGGAATCACCTTGGCCGCGCGTGCGCGCAGCTGTCCGCAGCCGCCGTCGACGTCCTGCCCGGCCGAGTCGCGCAACTTGGTGAGAATGCCGCGTTCGAACAGCCAAGCGGCGATGCGCCTGGCCTCGTCCCAGCTCGGCCTTTGGTACGGCAAGCCTTCGTTGGCGTTATAGGGGATCATGTTGAGCACGGCGTACTTGCCGCGCAAGAGTTCGACCAGCGCTTCCAGCTCGTCCCGGCCGTCGTTGACGCCCGCCAGCAGCGTCCACTGGTACTGGATCGGGTAGCCGGTGAGGCGCGCATAGCGCTCGCCCTCTTCCACCAGCGCGGCCGGATCGATGCGCGGCGCGCGTGGCAGCAACTCGGCGCGCAAGTCCGGCCTGGTGGTGTGCAGCGACAGCGCCAGCGCCGGCTTGACGCGCCCCAGCCGCAGGCGCTCGAACACGCGCGGGTCGCCGACTGTCGAGACCACCAGGTTCTTGTGGGCGATGTCGCCTTCCACGCCGAGCAGTTCGATCGCTTCCAGCACGTTGTCCAGGTTGTGGGCCGGCTCGCCCATCCCCATGAACACGACCTTTTTTACCGGGCGCTGCCGGCGCGCCAGCACCACCTGGGCGACGATCTCGCCGCTGGTGACTTGCCGGATCAGGCCCGACTGCCCGGTCATGCAGAAGCGGCAGCCGACCGCACAGCCGACCTGGCTCGACACGCACACGCCGTCGCGCGGCAGCAGCACCGATTCGACCGTCTGCCCGTCCGCCAGGCCGACCAGCAGGCGCGCCGAACCGTCTTCGCCGGGATGGGTGCTGAGGATGCGCGCCATCGCGTCCAGCTCGGCGTCTAGCTGGGGCAGCGCTTCGCGCACCGGCTTGGGCAGGAAGTCGTCGGGGCGGCGCCGGCCGTGCTCGTGGCCGGCGTTGCGGACCCAGTCGCGCAGCACGCGGTCCTCGTGGAGAGGACGGGCGCCGAGGTCGCGCAGGCGGGTGCGGATGTCGGATATTCGCATAAATCACCGTCGTCCCGGCGCAGGCCGGGACCCAAGTTCGCCTGCGCAGTCGATACGCATAGAACCTGGACCCCGGCCTGCGCCCGGGCGACGATCAGTCGTTACGCACGACGATGGTCGGGAACTTGGCGCTCATGTCGCGCGCCTTGTCCGCCACCTTGATCGCCACCTTGCGTGCGATCTCTTTGTAGGTCTTGGAAATCGCGCCGTCCGGATCGGCGACCACGGTCGGCATGCCCGAATCGGTCTGCTCGCGGATCGACAGCTGCAGCGGCAGCTTGCCGAGGAATTCGACGTTGAAGTCCTGGCACATCTTCTGGCCGCCGCCCGAGCCGAAGATATCTTCGACGTGGCCGCAGTTCGAGCAGATGTGGGTGCTCATGTTCTCGACCACGCCCAGGATCGGGATGCCGACTTTCTCGAACATCTTGAGGCCCTTGCGCGCGTCCAGCAGCGCGATGTCCTGCGGCGTGGTGACGATCACCGCGCCGGTGACAGGCACTTTCTGCGACAGCGTCAACTGGATGTCGCCGGTGCCCGGCGGCATGTCGATGATCAGGTAGTCGAGCTCTTTCCAGTTGGTCTGCTCGAGCAGCTGCTGCAGCGCCTGGGTGACCATCGGGCCGCGCCAGACCATCGGCTCGTCCGGATCGATCAGGAAGCCGATCGACGACACCTGGATGCCGTGGCCTTCGAGCGGCTCCATGCTCTTGTTGTCCAGGCTGATCGGACGGCCCGACACGCCCAGCATCATCGGCTGCGACGGACCGTAGATGTCGGCGTCCAGCAGGCCGACGCTGGCGCCCTCGGCGGCCAGCGCCAGGGCCAGGTTGACCGCGGTGGTCGACTTGCCGACGCCACCCTTGCCCGAGGCGACGGCGATGATGTTCTTCACGTTCGGCATGACCTTCAGGCCGCGCTGCACGGCGTGCGACAGGATCTTGCTAGTGACGTTGACGCTGACGTTACCGACGCCCGGCACCGCGCGCAGCGCGTTCACGACCGCGGCGCGGATGGCGGACACCTGGCTCTTGGCCGGGTAGCCGAGTTCGATGTCGAGCGCGACGCTGTCGCCGTCGACCTGGATGTTCTTGACCGACTTGGTGCTGACGAAGTCTTTATTGGTATTCGGGTCGATGACTTGCGCCAGGGCGGCCTTGACGACTTCTGCTGTGATGCTCATTGGGTTCTCCGGAGGTAATCGCGCAAGTTTAACGCAAAACGGCCTTCCTCTCCCAGGCAACCTCGGCCAGGCGCCCCCGGCTCGGCGCCCCCGGCCGTTGACAGGCTGGCAAAGGCAGGCGGGGACGCCATCACCCCCTGCGCATTTGGAGTCATCCACTGGTAAAATGCTTTTTTTCACACATCCGTCTTCAGTTTCCGACCATGACACGCAAGCTGTTCGTCACCACTGCCCTGCCCTACGCAAACGCCGCCTTCCACATCGGCCACATGATGGAATATATCCAGGCCGACATCTGGGTCCGTTACCAGCGCATGCAGCGCGACGCGGGCAAGCAGCGCGAAGTGCACTTCGTCGGCGCCGACGACACCCACGGCACGCCGATCATGATCGCCGCCGAAAAGGAAGGCGTGACACCGCAGGAATTCGTGGCGCGCATCGCCGCCGGCCGCGCGCAGTACCTGGACGGCTTCCACATCGCCTTCGACAACTGGTATTCGACCGATTCGCCGGAAAACGTCGAGCTGTCGCAAGACATCTACCGCCGCCTGCGCGACGACGCCAAACTGATCACCACCAAGACGGTCGACCGTTTCTACGATCCGGCCAAGGGCATGTTCCTGGCCGACCGCAACATCAAGGGCGAGTGCCCGGTGTGCCACGCCAAGGACCAGTACGGCGATAATTGCGAAGTCTGCGGCGCTGCCTACCAGCCGACCGAACTGATCAATCCGTACTCGGTGTTCACCGGCTCGACCCCGGTCCTGAAGCCGTCCGAGCAGTATTTCTTCAAGCTGTCCGACCCGCGCTGCTTCCAGTTCCTCAAGGAATGGCTGAACACGCCGGGCCGCCTGCAGCCGGAAATGGTCAACAAGGTGTCTGAATGGCTGGGCGAGGATGGCGAAAAGCTGGCCGATTGGGACATCTCGCGCGACGCGCCCTACTTCGGCATCCCGATCCCGGATGCGCCGGGCAAGTTCTTCTACGTCTGGCTGGACGCGCCGGTCGGCTACCTGGCCTCGCTCAAGAATTACTTCGGCAAGATCGGCGTCGATTACGATGCCTTCCTGCGCGACCCGGCCACCGAGCAGGTGCACTTCATCGGCAAGGACATCGTCTCCTTCCACCTGTTGTTCTGGCCGGCGATGCTGAATTTCTCGGGCCACCCGGTGATCGACAAGCTGAAGGTCAACGTGCACGGCCACCTGACCGTGAACAACGAGAAGATGTCGAAGTCGCGTGGCACTGGCATCTCGCCGCTGCGCTACCTCGAACTGAAGATGAACCCGGAGTGGCTGCGCTACTACCTGGCGTTCAAGCTCAACAGCAAAGTCGAAGACCTCGATTTCACCGGCGACGACTTCGTGGCGCGCGTGAACAGCGACCTGATCGGCAAGTACGTGAACATCGCCAGCCGCTGCGCCGGCTTCATCGCCAAGAAATTCGACGGCAAGCTGGCCGGCGAACTGTCGCCCAAGGCGCGCGAGTGGATCGCGCGCGCCCTAAATGGCGAAAACGGTGAGCGCCAGGCGTCGGTATCGGCCAACTTCGAGGCGCGCGAATTCGGCAAGGCGCTGCGCGAGATCATGGCCATCGCCGACGTCGCCAACCAATACGTCGACGAGAACAAGCCGTGGATCCTGGCCAAGGACGAGTCGAAACTCGCCGAGCTGCACGAAGTCTGCACGACCGCGCTGATCCTGTTCCGCCAGCTGTCGATCATGCTCTCGCCGGTGCTGCCGTTCGTGGGCGCGCGCGTGCGCGAGTTCCTCGGCGACGCCGAGTGGAGCTGGGAAGACACCCAGGGTGAGAACGTGTTCAATTCGATGCTGGGACGCACGATCGGCGCCTACAGCCACCTGATGCAGCGCGTCGACGCCAAGATGGTCGAGGACTTGTTCGACAAGCCGGCCTTGCCGGCAGCTGCTACCCCGACCGCTGCCGCTAAGCCTGCTGCCGTCGAGAGCGCTGCCCCGGCCGCCGATGCGCCCGAAGCCGGCGACATCGAAGAGCTGGCGCCCGAGATCTCGATCGACGACTTCACCAAGATCGACCTGCGCGTGGCGAAAATCGTCAATTGTGAGCACGTCGAAGGCTCGAGCAAGCTGCTGCGCCTCACGCTGGACGTGGGCGAAGGCCGCTATCGTAATGTCTTCTCCGGCATCAAGTCGGCGTATGAGCCGGCGCAATTGATCGGCAAACTGACCGTGATGGTCGCCAACCTGGCGCCGCGCAAGATGAAGTTCGGCGTGTCGGAGGGCATGGTGCTGTGCGCTTCCAGCAAGGACGAAAAGGCGAATCCGGGCCTGTACGTGCTGGAACCCGACAGTGGCGCGCAGCCCGGGATGCGGATCCGTTAATTGGTGGTCTTCAGCGGCGCAGCCTGGGCTGCTGCGGTTTCCCGGTAATCCTTGCCGCCGACCTGGCTGAGCATTTTTTCGCTGCGGCGCACTGGAATGCGACTGCCGGTCAGCGCGACCTTGTTGTCGGTGTCCGAGGTCGCGACGGCGCCGGGAGACGGCACGGTATCGACTTACGGCTGGCTGGCGCAGCCGGCCAACAGATTGCCGGCGGCTAGCGCGAGCGCGATGACGATGGGGGCGGGAAATGCAGGGCGTTGCGGGACTGTCTTCATGGATAAGCTTTCAGGCGGTTGATGAGAAAACCATGGGAAACGGAACACTGTAATTGCCATAGTACTATTATTTCCTTGCGTCAGTGGCAGTATAATGTGCTGTTTAAAGCAAAAAAATACGGATGCGCGGCCCGTCCTGGCGTCCTGTCCTTTCTTCTTTTGAGTGGTAACGAATACTATGACCGAATACAAAGCCCTGAGACATATCCCGACCGCGAACCTGTTCCGTCAAGGTGACGTCTTCGTCCTGTTCGGCGAACTGTTCGGCCGCGGTTACGTCAACGGCCTGATCGACGAGGCGCGCGCCGCCGGCATGACCATCCTCGGCATCACGGTCGGCCGCCGTAACGATGACGGCAGCCTGCGCGCGCTCACGCCGGAAGAACACGCCGAAGCCGAAGCCAAGCTGGGCGGGCGCATCGTCAACGTGCCGCTGATGGCCGGCTTCGACATGGACGCCCCGGCCGGTGAGCAAAACCCGACCGAGATGCTGTCCGGCGTCACCCTCAAGAGCTGGCAGGAAGACAAGCTGGACTGGGACAAGATCGAGCGCTGCCGCCAGGCTGGCGTGGCCCGCTTTACGGAATCGGCGCGCAGCGTCATGGCCGAGATCGACAAGTCAATTCCGGACGGCGCCAACGTGTTCTTCGCCCACACGATGGCCGGCGGCATTCCCAAGATCAAGGCTTTCCTGGCCATCGCCAACCGCATCTACAAGGGCCGCGGCGATCGCTTCATGTCCTCGCGCGCCCTGCTCGAGAGCGACCTGGGCAAGCTGATCCTGATGAATTTCGACGAAGTCTCGGCCAATACGCTCAAGTACCTGATCGACGCATCGAGCGCGATCCGCGCGCGCGTCGAATCGAGCGGCGGCCAGGTGCGCTACACCGCCTACGGCTACCACGGCACCGAAGTCCTGATCGACGACGAGTACACCTGGCAGACCTACACCAACTACACCCAGGGCTACGCCAAGATGCGCCTGGAATCGATCGCCGAAGCCGCCTGGAAGTCGGGCGTCGCCGCGACCGTGTTCAACTGCCCGGAAATCCGCACCAACTCGTCGGATATTTTCGTCGGCGTCGAATTGTCGCTGTTCCCACTCTTAATCGCGCTCAAGAAAGAAGGCGGCGGCGCTTGGGCGCAGGCACAATGGGACGCCTGCCAGGCACTGCTGGGCGACGGCGTCTCGCTGCAGTCGATCCTCGACAAGCTGGAAAACTATCTCAAGACCGAGACCAGCGCCGGCTTCCGCAACTTCGAAGCCTGGCCGATGGACAATACCCCGGAACTGGCCGACCTGATGATCGGCACCTCGGACGAGATCACCGGCCTGCACAAGGACAAGAAAGCGCTGATCACCGACCACCTGTCGGCGCTGGTGCTGGAAGGCACCGGCCCGCTGATGTTCCACGGCGCCGCCGAAAAGATCGCGCCGGTGCTGTGGCTGAACCACGACATCATCGCGCGTCAGCTGAACGAATTGCATAAATAATCGGAAAACCGCCGCGCAGTCGGCAGTATGATTGCGCGTTCGCATAAATCTCTTCCTTAGCCAAAGAAAGACCATGGGCCTGTTCAACAAACATTCGAACTACGAATCCGACCACACCAAGTTCATCAAGGAACTGAAGGAAAAAACGCCGGGCATGGACGAGCGCCAGCAAGAAGGCCGCTCGCTGCTGTGGGACAAAGCGCCGACCTCGCTCGACGAGCAGCGCCGCATCGCCGAATCGCGTGTCCGCCAGCAGGCTTACGTCTACCAGAACAAGGTCTGAACGAGCTCCGAGGCCAGACGTTAAAGATTCAGGGCTGACGACGATGGCGCCCGAGCAGGCGGCGGGGCACGCCGATCAGGGCGAACCCGCGCCGCGCGACGGCGCCCCGGCGCAGCCCGCCAATGGCATGCAGGACAGCGACCCGACTGCCGGCAACGCGGCAGATCCCGTCGTGGATGCGATCGCGCGCCTGTACGGCGAGCCGCTGCTGCACCTGCCCACCGACCTGTACATCCCGCCCGACGCGCTCGAAATCTTCCTCGACGCCTTCGAAGGTCCGCTCGACCTGCTGCTCTACCTGATCCGCAAGCAGAACTTCAACATCCTCGACATCCCGATGGCGCAGGTGACCCTGCAATACCTGGAATACGTTGAGCAGATCCGCAAGAGCAACCTGGAATTGGCCGCCGAGTACCTGCTGATGGCGGCGATGCTGATCGAGATCAAGTCGCGCATGCTGCTGCCGAAGCGCCAGGACGAGCTGATCGAAGACGTTGGCGACCCGCGCGCCGAACTGGTGCGGCGCCTGCTCGAGTACGAGCAGATCAAGCTGGCGGCCCAGCAACTCGGCGCCATCCCCCAGCTCGACCGCGATTTCGTGCGGCCTTCGCTGCCGGTCGAGCAAGGCTTGGCGCCGATCTGGCCGCAGGTCGATGCGCACGATCTGCAGCGCGCCTGGATGGATGTCTTGCGCCGCGCCAAGCTGACCCAGCATCACCGCATCGGCCGCGAAGAACTTTCCGTGCGCGAGCACATGTCGGCGATCCTGCGTACACTGCAATCCGCGCGCTTCGTCGAATTTTCGGAATTGTTCGCCGGCCAGGAAAGCCGTCCCGTGGTGGTGGTCCACTTCGTGGCGATGCTCGAGCTGGCCAAGGAAACACTGATCGAAATTACCCAGGCCGAACCGTTCGCGCCGATTTACGTGCGGCTGGCCTATTCGCCGGCCTGAGCCGCACCTCATTCAGACACATCATGAAAATCATCTCCACCATTGACGAACTGCGCGACCAGCTCAGCGGACAACTCCGCACTGCCTTCGTGCCGACCATGGGCAACCTGCACGAAGGCCACCTGTCGCTGATGCGCCTGGCACGCCGCCACGGCGACCCGGTGGTCGCTTCGATCTTCGTCAATCGCCTGCAGTTCGGCCCGAACGAAGATTTTGATAAGTATCCACGCACCTTCCAGGCCGACGTCGAGAAACTGGAAAAGGCCGGCGTCTACGTACTGTTCGCGCCGACCGAGAAAGACCTGTACCCGGAGCCGCAGGAATACCGCGTGCAGCCGCCTGACAACCTGGGCAATATCCTGGAAGGCGAATTCCGCCCCGGCTTCTTCAACGGCGTGTGCACGGTGGTGACCAAGCTGTTTTCCTGCGTGCAGCCGCGCGTGGCCGTGTTCGGCAAAAAAGATTACCAGCAGCTGATGATCATCCGCAACATGGCGCGCCAGTTCGCCATGCCGACCGAGATCATCGGCGCCGAAACCTGGCGCGCCGAAGACGGCCTGGCGCTGTCTTCGCGCAACGGCTACCTCTCGAACGAGGAACGGGCCGAGGCGCCCTTCCTGTACCAGACGCTGCAATACGTCGCGGAGCAGGCGCGCAGCCTGAACACCGACTTGCTCGAGCTTGAACGCGACGCCATGGCGCGCCTGGCCGAGCGCGGCTGGAAACCGGACTACGTGTCGATCCGCAAGCGCATGAACCTGCAGGCGCCAAGTGCCGAGGAATATGCGGCCGGCGCGCCGCTGGTGGTGCTGACCGCGGCCAAGCTCGGCAATACGCGCCTGATCGACAATCTCGAGATCTAAAACAACATGCGTTGCGAAAAATTTCGTTTGTGCAAAATTGTTATAGAAATTAACAACTTATCTTGGTAAACTCTCGGGCGTGAATACCTTGACCGACTTCGCATTCGCGCCCATGCGCAAGGGCCCGCCCAAGCCGACGGACGCGGTCGACCGCATCACGCTGACCTCCAGCGCCCACGAGATGCGCGACCCGTTCGACATCGGCGAAGCCCTGTCGATGCTGGCCCAGAGCGGCGAGCCCGTCACCGTCTACCCGCATGGCCACGATCTGGCCCTGGCGCGCATCGACCGCGTCGACGCCGAGCGCAAGCGCTTCGCGCTCGACCTGGTCGGCGACACCGTGCTGGACGAGGGCCGCGCCGTGTTCGTCGCTGCGCTGGGCGGCAACGCCAAGATCCAGTTCGAGCTCGACGCCGACTGGGCCATCGTGCCCGGCCAGCCGCACCTGGTCGAACTACCCTTCCCGACCGGCTGCATGGTGCTCAACCGGCGCGCCGAGCAGCGCCTCGACACCCCGGTCGGCATGGACTACGGCGCCCGTTTCACGATGTTGGGCAAAGTGTTCGAGATGCCGCTGTACGATTTTTCGCGCGGCGGCGTCGGCTTGCGCGCCACGCCCGAGCAGGCCTACGAACTGTACGTCGGCAAGAAGCTCGAAGGCGTGCAGCTCGATCTCGGTCCGACGCTGCGCATCACCGCCGACCTCGAAGTGCGCCTGCTGCGCCCCTTCCGTACCTTCCTGCTGGGCCAGCAGGTGCAGGTCGGCTGCCGCATCTCGAACATCGCCATGCAGATGCGCAATACGCTGGACCGGGCCGTGACCAAGGTCCAGCGGCGCAAATAAACGCCGTCAGGCCGGTGCGCCCGGCTTTGCGGCGGGCCGATACAGCATCGCCACGTCGCAGCGCTCATAACGCGCGCCGTAGCGCGCCATGATGCCGGCATCGTGCTCGAATCCGAGTTTTTCATACAGGTGCACGGCGGCGGCGCAGCGCTTGTTGCTGAGCAGGTAGAGCGGCTCCGCCCCCATCGCGCGCGCGCGCTCGAGCACGGCCTCGAGCAGGAATTCTCCCGCCTTCAGCCCGCGCGCCGATGCGCGCACGCCCATCTTGGTCAGCTCGAAGCTGTGCTCTCCGGTCTTTTGCAGCGCGCAGGTGCCGACGATGCCCAGGCCGCGCGCCTCGACGAACAAGATCACGCCCCCGCCATCGATGATCCTGGCGCGCGGTGACTGCAACACTTCCTTGTCGGTGTCTTCCAGCTTGAACATCGTGCTGATCCACTCGGCATTGATGTCGTGGAAGTGATGCGCCAGATCGTCGCTGAATTCGCGGATCGTGAGCAGTGGCAGGTCAGCACGCGCCGCCAGGACTTCCAGCGGCGTCTCGTCCAGCGCATTTTCCAGCGCGGTGATCTGGTCGATGAAGGCTTGCGGCTGTCCGTCGAACAATTCGAGCACCGCCGCTTCCACCTGCGGCCAGACGTGCATCCGTGCACGCGCCAGGATCGCGGCGCCGGCCGGCGTCAGCGAAATCGTGCGCTGGCGCGCGTCTTCGCCGGCCTCCGACTGCACCAGGCCGAGCTCGAGCAATTGGCCGATCGCGCGCGTCACGCCGGGCTGGCTGATGCCAACCGCCTCGGTCAACTGGCCGATCGTCATCGGCTGGCCATCCAGGGCGCCGAGAAACGACATATGGGCCGGCTGGACCGGCAGGCCGGCGTCAAGAGTGACTTTGGCCGCACCCGCCTGCATGCGCTCGCCGAGGCGCTTGAGTCGGCTGCCGAGGAACAGCGGGCCGTAGTCGCGCAAGATATCCGTCATTCCAATCTCCTCCATATCACGTTATATAACATGATATGAATGGCATCATGAAAGGTCAAGCAAAGAATGCCTGCATCATCAAGCAAATTTTTGATGCGGCGAGATGGTTTACGTACTATCATAAGTTACATGAGACGCGACAGCAAACTATCTTCGATCCTTCACCTGCTCATGCACATGGCGCATAGCGGCGCACCGCTGACGTCAGAGCAGCTCGCCCGTTTCTTGCACACCAATCCCGTGCTGGTGCGCCGTACGCTCGCCGGCCTGCGCGAGCGCGGCTACGTCGCCTCGGGCAAGGGGCACGGCGGCGGATGGGTGCTGAGCGCCGATTTGCGCGAGATCACCTTGCGTGACATCTACGAGGCAGTCGGCTCGCCAGCGGTATTCGCCATGGGCAACCGCGTCGACCATCCGACCTGCCTGGTCGAGCGCGCCGTCAACGATTCGCTCGCCGACGCTTTTGCGGACGCCGAAGCCCTGCTGATCGCGCGGCTGGCCGACGTCACGCTTGCCGAGCTGTCGGAACGCTTCAAGCAGCAGTATGCCCAATATCAAGGAGCCCACCATGAACCACAGTCCTGAAGCCGATTTCGACGCGATCGTCGTCGGCGGCAGCTACGCCGGCTTGTCCGCGGCCCTGCAACTGGCGCGCGCGCGCCGGCGTGTGCTGGTGATCGATGCCGGCCGGCGCCGCAACCGCAAGGCCAACCGTTCGCACGGCTTCCTGACCCAGGACGGCAGCGAAGCCGCGGCGATCGCGGCCCAGGGCAGGACCCAGCTGCGCGCCTACGCCAACGTCGCCTGGGCCAGCGACACCGCGGTCGGCGCCGCGCAGGACGGCGACGGCTTTCGGGTCACGCTGCCGGACGGCGGCAGCGTGCGTGCACGCCGCCTCGTCCTTGCCAGCGGTGTGACCGACACGCTACCGCCGGTCGAGGGACTGGCGCAACGGTGGGGCGAGAGCGTATTCCACTGCCCCTACTGTCACGGCTACGAGCTGGGTGAAGGGGCGATCGGCGTGCTGGCCAGCAGCGCATTGTCGATGCACCAGGCGTTGTTGCTGCCGGACTGGGGCCATACCAGCTTGCTGTTGAACCGCGCGTTCGAGCCGGACGAGGCCCAATCGGCGGCGCTGGCACGGCGCGGCGTCATCGTCGAGCGCGCGCCGGTCGTGCGCATCGAGGGCCATGCCGACGTGGTACTGGCGGACGGGCGGCGCCTGCCGATGGCTGGGCTGTTCGTGGCGCCGCGCATTGCGCTTGCGACTGATCTGGCCGCTCAGCTGGGTTGCGCGATCGAAGAAGGACCGATGGGGCCGTTCGTGCAGACCGATGCTCAAAAGGCCAGCAGCGTCGCCGGCGTGTTCTGCTGCGGCGACATGGCGCGCGCGGCCGGCAACGTGGCGCTCGCCGTGGCAGACGGCGCCCTGGCCGGCATCGCGGCGCACCGGTCGCTGATCGCCGAGCTGCAGCACGCATGAGCGGCCCGCCGGGCGATCACACCGCCACGTTCTGCGCCCACGCCAGCGCCGACAGATGCGCCTTGTTGACTTCCAGCGGGCTGATGTCGAGCGCGGCCGCCATCGAGCCGACCAGGTTCGAATTGAGTTCGCAGGCTTCGGCCAGCGCCAGGTAGGGGCCATAGGCGCCGTCGCGCGCCAGCAGCGCGCGCACCACCGGTTCGGGCAGCTGGACGGTGTCGAGCACCTCCTGCATCGGCAGGCCGAGCAGGCGATCGAGCAGCGAGAACATGCCGGCCACGAACAGGTATTCGCCTTCGCTCTTGGGCAGGAATTTCTGGCCGAGTAGCTCGCACAGGCGCGCGCGCACGACCGCGGTCTCCATCAGCACCGGCGAATAGCCGCTCGCGCTGGCCGTGGCCAGCAGCAGCACCAGCCAGCGGTACAGCGGCGCGTAGCCGAGCATGGCGATGGCCTGGCGCAGCGACTGCACTTCGCGGCCGGCGCCGAAGCCTGCGGAATTGATGAAACGGAGCAGCTTGTAGATCAGCGCCGGGTCGCGCTTGAGCACGGCTTCGATCTTGGGCACGTCCTCATTGGCCTGGACCATCGTCATCAGCTGAAGGATGATGGTCTGGGCCGGATTCATGCCTTTGACCGCATTGCCCGGGCGCGGTGTCAGGTGCAGCTTGCCGACCATGGCGTCCAGGCCGAGCGCGGCGCAGGCGTCGAAGTCTTGCCAGCTCGAGACCGGGCGCCCGACCAGGCGCAAGGCCGACTGCTTGGCGGCCGCATAGCTGCGCGCCTGCGTGGCCACGTCGACGCCGGCGAAGCGCACCTCGGCGTAGCTGGCCAGCGCGGACAGGTTACGGCCCAGCAGGTCGAGATTGGCGCCGCGGATCGAGATGCCGACGCCGCCGGCGCGCAAACCCTGCACGGCGGCGCGGATGTCGGGATTGGCCAGGTCGCGCGTGCGTACCGACAGCACGGTGCGCTCCGGCGGCAGCGCATACAGCGCATCGAGCGAGAACATGGCCGGGACGGCGTCCAGGAACAGCACCTTGTCGCGCATCAGCCAACCGAGCTGTTCGTCGACCAGGTGTTCGGCGACGAAGCCGACCAGCGCTTCGAGATCGGCGTCGACGACCGCCTTACCGTCCTGCTGCTGCCAGCACAGCTCGTAGCCGATGACGCGCTGCTTCGGGTCCAGCAAAGGTTCACGGACGATGAAGTTAGTCTGATGCATGGTATGTCCCGAAGCGCCGGGGGTGAATCCGAAAAAAACTCGTCAGAAGCCGAGGCTGTCGAGCAGGTCGTCGACCTGGCCCTGGTCGGCCACGACTTCGCTGTTGCCTTCCGGGTTGATCTGCGGACCGTTGAGCAGCCCGTTGTCGAACTCGCGCCGCACTTCGGCCGGCGCGAAATCGACCAGCACCTGGACCAGTTGCTTCTCCAGGTTCTGGGCGATGCCGGTGATGCGCTTGATCACCTGGCCGGTCAGATCCTGGAAATCCTGGGCCATCATGATGTCCATCAGCTGGCCCTTGGTGGTCACGGCGGCGGTGCGCGACTGGTCCAGGCTGGCGATGGTGCGTTCGGCCAGCGCGCGCCATTCCGGGTTGCCGTCGCCGCTGGCAAGCAGCGCCTGCCAGCTTTGCGACAATTCGAGCGCCGATGCCTCGATACCGTCCTGCAGCGGGTTGGCGGCGTCGGTCGCGTCCAGCACGCGCTTGGCGGCGTCTTCCGACAGGCGCGCCACGTAATCGAGTCGGTCACGCGCATCGGGGATGTCGCTGGCCGCTTTTTCGATCAGCTTGTCCAGGCCCAGCCCGCGCAGGCTGTCGTGCAGCGCGCGGGTCATGTGGCCGATCCGACCCAGGACCTCGTCGTGCGAGCTCACGTCGGGAGTATGTTCCGCCATTTTCAGGCCGCCTTTTCCATCTTCTCGAAGATCTTGTTCAGCTTCTCGTCCAGCGTGGCGGCCGTAAAGGGCTTGACCACGTAGCCGTTGGCGCCGGCCTGGGCAGCCGCGATGATGTTTTCCTTCTTGGCTTCGGCGGTCACCATCAGCACCGGCAGCTTGGCCAGCGCGGGATCGGCGCGGATGTTCTGCAGCATGGTCAGGCCATCCATGTTCGGCATGTTCCAGTCCGACACGACGAAGTCGAAGGATTCGCTGCGCAGCTTGGCCAGTGCCTGGACGCCGTCTTCGGCCTCGTCGACGTTGGCGTAACCCAGTTCCTTCAACAGATTCTTGACGATGCGACGCATCGTCGAAAAATCGTCAACCACTAAAAAACGCATTTTTGGATCAGCCATGAAAAAGCTCCGTTATCTCTTTTCGATCTTGGGTAGGTGCCGGCCGGTTACGGCGTCAGCTGCCCTGGTGTTGGTCGGATTCGGCACTGCGAATACAGGCCTAAGCATAGCAGTTTTGTTGCTCTACGGCGATAAAACCGACCGTAAAGCCACGCATACGGATCAAACGCGCAACGCCCGGCCGCCGTGCGTTGCCAGATGGCTAAGAACCAGGCCCGGCAATGCCTGCAGGGGCGCCACTTCGTGGGCGGCGCCGATGGCGATCGCTTCGCGCGGCATGCCGAACACGACACACGAGGCTTCGTCCTGGGCGAAATTGTAGGCGCCGGCGGTCTTCATTTCCAGCATGCCGTGCGCGCCATCCTTGCCCATGCCGGTCAGGATCACGCCGACCGCATTCTTGCCCGCCGCCTGGGCGGCCGAACGGAACAGCACGTCGACCGAAGGCCGATGCCGGTTGACCGGATCGGTCTGCTCGATGCGCGTCATGTAGTTGGCGCCCGAGCGCACCAGCAGCAGGTGCGAGTGGCCCGGCGCGATGTAGGCATGGCCGGGCAGCACGCGTTCGTTGCCCTGCGCTTCGGAGACGCTGATCTTGCACAGCGAATCGAGGCGCTTGGCGAAGGAAGTGGTGAACCCTTCCGGCATGTGCTGGGCGATCAGGATGCCGGGACAGTCGGACGGCATCTGCATCAGGAATTCGCGGATCGCCTCGGTGCCGCCGGTCGAGGCGCCGATGATGATCAGCTTTTCGGACGAGGTCAGCGGGCTGCGCAGCTGCGGTAAGGGCGCGGCCGGCTGGCCGGCGGCAGGCGCATGCACGGTACGCGGCTTGATGCGCGCGCGCGCGGCGGCGCGGATCTTGTCGGTGATGAGTTCGGTGTACTCGCGCATGCCGCTCTGGATCGAAATCTTGGGTTTGGTGACGAAGTCGACGGCGCCCAGTTCCAGTGCGCGCATCGTGATCTCGGAGCCGCGCTCGGTCAGCGAGGACACCATCAGCACCGGCATCGGACGCAGGCGCATCAGCTTTTCCAAAAAGTCGAGGCCATCCATCTTGGGCATCTCGACGTCGAGCGTCAGCACGTCGGGATTGACGCGCTTGATCAGCTCGCGCGCGACCAGCGGGTCGGGCGCGACGCCGACGACTTCCATGTCGGGCTGGGAATTGACGATCTCGGTCATGACGCTGCGGATCAGCGCCGAGTCGTCGACGATCGCCACTTTGATCTTGTTGATAGCGGTCATAAGTAGGTCCTCCGTCAGAACAGGTCGATGTCGCCGCCCACCGGCGCGACCTTAAGGCGGCTGGCGTAGTCGAGTTCGCGCTTGGCCAGCGTGTCGTTTTGGGTCTGCATCAGCTTCTTCACCAGCACCTTGCCGGTGCGCGGGAAGAAGTACACCTTGCGCGGGTAGATGTCGTTTAAGTCCTCGGCCAGCACCGGGATGCGCTCGGTCTTGAGGAAGTCGATGACGAAGGCGGCGTTGCGTTCGCCCACGTTCATCGCCGAAAAGCCGCGCAGCACCGCGCCGCCGCCGAACACCTTGGCTTCCAGGTGTTCGCGCCGGGCGCCTGCCTTGAGCAGATCGTTGATCAGGATTTCCATCGCGTGGGTGCCGTAGCGCATCGAGGCCGACACCGGGCTGCCCGGGTCGCCGCCGTCGGGCAGCATGAAGTGGTTCATGCCGCCCAGGCTGCGGGTGCGGTCGCGGATGCAGGCCGACACGCACGAGCCGAGCACGGTCACGATCAGCATGTCCTTGGCGGTGTAGTAGTACTCGCCGGGCAGGATCTTGGCCGCCTCGCAATCGAAGGTACGGTCGTAATAGACGTTGGTGGCAAAATGGCTGTTGGTATGCATGATGCGCCGATGTTCCGGCCCGTGATTCAGCTGCGACCCAGTTCGTACACCGTCTTGCCGCGCAGGCGCAGCGCATCGGAGACGTACAGGAAATTTTCGGAATGGCCGGCGAACAGCAGCGCGTCCGGCTTCATCAAGGGCACGAAGCGCGACAGGATCTTGCGCTGGGTCGGCTTGTCGAAGTAGATCATCACGTTGCGGCAGAAGATCGCGTCGAACGGGCCTTTCAGGTCCCAGCCATCGGCCAGCAGGTTGAGCTGGCGGAAGCTGATCAGCTGGCGCAGCTCGGGACGCACGCGCACCATGCCCTCCTGCGCGCCCTTCCCTTTCAGGAAAAAGCGGCGCAGGCGCTCGGGTTCGAGCTTGTCCACGCGCTCGAGCGGATAGACGCCGGCGGCCGCGGTGGCGAGCACGTTGGTGTCGATGTCGGTGGCGATGATCGACACCGGCGGCGTAAGCGTGTTGAAGGCTTCGCACAGCGTCATCGCGATCGAGTACGGCTCTTCGCCGGTCGAACTGGCGGAGCACCATACCGTCAGCTGCCCACCATGTGCGCGGCGCGCCTTGAGCGCGTGTTCGGCCAGCAGCGGGAAGTGGTGCGACTCGCGGAAGAAGGACGTCAGGTTAGTGGTCAGCGCGTTGACAAAGGCTTCCCATTCGGCCGGCATGCGGCCGGCTTCGAGATCGTCGAGGTAGCGCACGAACGAATCGATGCCGATCGCGCGCAGGCGGCGCGCGAGGCGGCTGTAGACCATTTCCTGCTTGCTGTCGGCGAGCGAGATGCCGGCGCGCTGGTGGATCAGGCCGCGCACGCGCTCGAAGTCGGCGCGGGTGAAATCGAATTCCTTGCCGGCGTCCGATCTGGACGCGGGCTTGACGGCTTGTTTCGCGCTGTCTCTGCTACTGAGCGGCAGGTTCATGATTCTGGAGGTTCCATCTGGTTGCGGACCGGCCAGCGGCCCACTTGAATGACCGCGCCGCTGCTGGTGCCTTAGGCCGCCATTCGATCGATCAGGCCCATCTCGCTGGAGGACATCAGGCGGTCGATGTCGATCAGGATCAGCATGCGCTCGTCGAGCGTGCCAAGGCCCATCAGGTACTCGCCATTGAAGGCGGAGCCCATCTCCGGCGCCGGCTTGATCTGCTCCGGCGCCAGGGTGGTGACGTCGGACACGCTGTCCACGACCATGCCCATGATGCGCCCGCCGATGTTCAGGATGATCACCACGGTGAACTGGTCGTAGGTCGGGGTGCCCAGGTTGAACTTGATGCGCATGTCGACCACCGGAATGATGATGCCACGCAGATTGATCACGCCCTTGATGAATTCTGGGGCGTTGGCGATGCGGGTCACGGCTTCGTAGCCGCGGATTTCCTGCACCTTCAGGATGTCGATGCCGTATTCCTCGGAGCCGAGGGTGAAGGCCAGGTATTCGCTGCCGCTGGCGTCGGTCTTGTTGGTCGCTTGGGTGGACATGTCGGTTCCCAGTTTGTTGGTTGTTGGGTTCAGTGTTGCTTCAGTATTGCGTCATTGGGTCAAAGGACCACGGCGTCGTCGGCCAGCTGGCGCGACGAGCGCAGCAGCGCGGCCACGTCCAGGATCAGGGCCACGCCGCCGTCGCCGAGGATGGTGGCGCCCGAGATGCCGGTTACCTTGCGGTAGTTGGCCTCCAGGTTCTTCACCACCACCTGCTGCTGGCCGACCAGTTCGTCGACGAACAGCGCAGCCTTGCGCCCTTCAGTCTCGAGGATCACGAGGATGCCCTCGCATGGATCGACGATGCGCGGCTCGATGTTGAACATCTGGTGCAGCGGAATCAGCGGCAGGTAGTCGCCGCGCACCTTGACCACGCGGCCCTGGCCGCTGATCTCCTTCACGTCGGCGCGCGCCGGCTGCAGCGACTCGACCACGAAGCCGAGCGGCAGGATGTAGATCTCGTCGCCGCAGCGGATCGACATGCCGTCCAGGATCGCCAGCGTCAGCGGCAACGAGATCAGCATGGTGGTGCCGAAGCCCTTGGCCGAGCGGATGTCGATCGTGCCGCCCATCGCCGTGATGTTGCGCTTGACGACGTCCATGCCGACACCGCGCCCGGAGACGTCGGTGACCACGTCGGCGGTCGAGAAGCCCGGCGCGAAGATCAGCTGCCAGACCTCCGCGTCCGTCATCGTGTCCGATACCGGCAAGCCGTTCTGCCTGGCCTTGGCCAGGATCTTGTCGCGATTCAGGCCGCCGCCATCGTCGGCGACTTCGATTACGATGTTGCCGCCCTGGTGGGCCGCCGACAGGAACAGGCGCCCCGCCTCCGACTTGCCGGCGGCCACTCGCGCGGCAGGCAGCTCGATGCCGTGGTCGATCGAGTTCCTGACCAGGTGCGTCAGCGGATCGACGATGCGCTCGATCAGGCCCTTATCGAGTTCGGTGGCGGCGCCGTGGGTGATGAAGTCGACCTTTTTGCCCAGCTTCGATGCCAGGTCGCGCACCATGCGCGGGAAGCGCGAGAACACGAAGTCCATCGGCATCATGCGGATCGACATCACCGCTTCCTGCAGGTCGCGCGTGTTGCGGGTCAGCTGCGACACCGACTGCAGCAGGCGCTGGTGCAGCATCGGATCGAGACCGTCGCTGCGCTGTTCGATCATGGCTTGCGTGATCACCAGCTCGCCGACCAGGTTGATCAGCTGGTCGACCTTTTCGATCGACACGCGGATCGAGCCGGACTCCGCATGCGCGGACGCGGGCGCGCTCTCGGCCTTCTTTGCAAGCTTCTTGTCGAGCGCGGTATCGACGCTCTCGACCGGCTCGACGCGCGCCGGCGCCATCACCGGCTGGGCGGATTCGGCCACGATGCCGGCTTCGCGCCGGATCTCTTCGATCGGCTGGAAGAAACCGTAGCCGCGCTCGTCGTCGGACAGTTCCTGGTCCGCCGTCGCGCCGTCTTGCGCGTCGTTCAGGTCGAAGAAGCCATAGCCCTGCTCGTCCTCGATGCGCGCGCGCTCGGCCGCTTCCTTGGCGCGCTGCTCGGGCGTCAGCGGCGGCGCTTCGAAAATTTTCAGGTCGCTCGGCTCGAGCACGAACGAGCAGATCGCCACGATGTCGTCGATCGATTCCATCGTCATGATGATCAGCGCGGTGCGCCCTGCCGGCAGCGGCGTCACCGAGACGCGGCCCAGCAGGCCGAGTTCGTCGACCAAGGCGTTGACGTCGCGCTGCGGGATGTCGGGCAGCTCGATCTTGTAGCGGTGCGCGCCCTCGACCGTCTGCGCGTGCGCATGGGGTGCGGCATCGGCGCGCAGGAACGACGGCAGCGCCGGCTGGTGCGCCGCGACGACCACGCCTTCGGACAATTCGTGCAGCATCATGCGCACGTTGGCGACGGCTTCCCCGTCGACCGGCGCCGCATGGCGATGGCCGTCCAGCTGCATCTTGAGAATGTCCTTGGCGGCGAGGAAGGCGTCGACGTGCTGCGCCGTGAGCGCCATCTCGCCCTTGCGGATGCGGTCGAGCAGCGACTCCAGCACGTGGGTCACTTCGCTCATGTCGTTCAGGCCGAAGGTCGAGGCGCCGCCCTTGATCG